>OJRO01000161.1_pt1 | contig 74741 bp, 61 predicted proteins | sample 1599221 | NCBI WGS metagenome assembly OJRO01 (sample SAMN03922449, study PRJEB24848) | human gut metagenome | isolation source: stool sample | host: Homo sapiens | place: Germany | collected 2009-11
GATAAACGCTGAAGGCATCTAAGCGTGAAGCCCCCCTCAAGATGAGATATCCCTCACATAAGTGAGTAAGATCCCTTGAAGACTACAAGGTAGATAGGGCAGAGGTGGAAGCACGGTAACGTGTGGAGCTGACTGTTACTAATCGATCGAGGGCTTGACCAAATATAGCGAACGATGTTCGCAGGTTTGTTGGATGATTTCTGTGTGAAGTTTTGAAGGTACAATTCAAAAAAGTATTGCAATTATAACAATTCTGTTATATAGTAAATGACGTACTAGCTACGTCATTTTTATAAGTATAGGGGATTGGTCAAATGGTATGATAGGGGTCTCCAAAACCTTTGGTGGGAGTTCGATTCTCTCATCCCCTGCTCTAAAAACACCGTAAATTCGGTGTTTTTTTTATGCCATGTTGCATTTCATGTTATATGCAAAGGCGGGATCACAATACGGGCGTTTTACATATTCTTACAGATTGTAAACGGGATCGCATTGTGATGGCGGCAGACGGTCAGTATATCAATTTTCATAGGGAGTTGTGAAAAAAGGAAAATTGCGGTATAATAGTTTTTGACATATGACGGAAATAGGCATGAGGAGAAAAGATGGCACGACCGACAAAAGCAAGAAGAATCTGTATGGAAGCGGCATATGATAATTTTTGCCCGGAGGGTGTTCCGGCAGGAGAAAAAGTCATTATGACGATGGATGAGTACGAAACGATTCGTCTTGTAGACCTTGAGAAGCGTACGCACGAACAATGTGCGAAGCAGATGGGCATTGCCCGCACAACGGTGACCGAAATTTACGAGTCAGCCAGATATAAAATGGCAGACAGCATCGTAAACGGAAAGACACTGGAGATTTCAGGCGGGAATTATCGATTGTGTGATGGAACCGCCCTGTTTTGTTACAATAAAATATGCAGGCGCACCTCAACATCCGTCGGAAAAGATGATATTCAGAGAAAGGAAACAGATCAGATGAGAATTGCAGTTACCTATGAAAATGGAGAAATATTTCAGCACTTTGGACACACGGAACAGTTTAAATTATATGATATTGAGAATAACCAGGTGGTAAAATGCCAGATTGCCGACACGAATGGACAGGGACACGGGGCACTTGCCGGATTTTTGACAGAGGCGGGTGTGGATGTGCTGATCTGTGGCGGAATCGGCGGCGGTGCGCAAAGTGCACTTGCAACTGCCGGCATAAAGCTGTATGGCGGGGTGTCCGGTGCGGCAGATGAAGCGGTAGAAGCTTATCTTGCAGGAAAATTAGATTACAATCCCGATGTGAGATGTTCTCATCATGAGCATGAACATTCCTGTGGGGAACATAAGTGTGGCGAAGACAAGCATGGATGTGCCGGTAACGAAAGGCTGTCATAAAAACACGGGACGGGAGAAACAATGATAAACAGAGAAGATATGCTGGAACTGACGCGCAGAATGACGCCCAGCCGCACTTCCTTTACACGTGTGGCAGGTGGCTACATGGAGCCGGACGGAGAGATCGATGAGAGTTTTAATGTGAACTTTCTCAATCTGTCTGAGGCGGAAAAGGAGAAAAATCTGGCGATTGCCAAGGCGGTTCCGTTTGCAGCAACCAATGTAAACCTGCGCAGCTACGCGTTCGGGGATGGCGCAGAACAGAGGAAAATGCGCCAGCTGTTGTACGGAATGCGTGAGTGCGGACTGAAAAACGATGCGCTGCTGTACACGTTTTATGAGCTCGTGGGTGCCCGGTACCGTAGCAGGGAGCCGTATGCGATTCTGGTCTTTCACGACCGCTATGATGTGCCGGTAAAGGCATCGGACAAGGAGCGGCAAGGGGAGTCGGAGGAGGTATATGAATATCTGATCGGTGCAGTCGCTCCGTTGGTGGGAGAGTACGAGCCGGGGCGGCCGGTCTGCGGGTTTTTATATCCGGCATTTGCCGACAGGAGCACAGACGATGCGCATGTTGCGATCTTTCAGGCGGATCCGGAACACAAAATCCCGGTGTTTGAAGAACTGTTTCTCACACGGTAGCAGAGGAAGATTGTGCCGGAAAAGGTACAAAAATGGCGGGATTTGCGATAGCAGAAACCGCGTAGGAATATTGGAAGGAATATAGAAAACATCCCGTTTCGGGATGTTTTTTTTGTGAGTTTGAGCAGTTCTATTTTAACACATCAAAGCATTCCTCGGAATTATTGGATACGACAGAACACGCTTTTGCCGCATTTCTGGGAAAATGTAAAGAAAATTTTTCCAGAATTTTGTGAATGGAAAATTTGACTTTTGGGAAGAATCTAGTATGATGAAACAACGAGTGCGAGAGCAGCTCACAGAGTATCATTCTTGAGGAAAGGAGCAAAATGAACAGAAAAATATTGGACGTGACAATGCTGTGCACTTTATGCATTTGTCTCATGGTTGCGGCCAACATTGAGGAGAAGAACACGATACGGGAGAGCAGAGAAGAGATCAGCAGCGCGTATGTAATTTCTGCGGCAGACAAAGCAGAGGTTCCGGTTGCGGGTGTGTGCCGTGTTTTATCCGGATATTCATTTACGACAGAATCAGATGAAGCGACAGGAATCACAAAGAACCCCAGAACAATGGTAGCAAGCACGGCGCCGTCCGATGCGGCAGAAGAAGTACAGACACCCCTGGAGGAAGCAGAGACACCGGAAGCCAAAGTACAGGCAGCATCGGGGGAAGCAGAGGCACCGGAGGCGGCAGAGAGCAAGCCTGCGACGGTAGAGACGACGACCGGTGCAGAGAACCGCTGGAATATCACATTGACGCAGGAGGAGATAGATTTGTTGGCAAAAATCGTCTGGCTGGAATCGCAGGGCGAGCCGACAGAAGGGCAGGAAGCCGTGGTCGAGGTAGTTTTTAACCGGATGGCTTCCGAAAAATATCCAGATACCTTGTATGACGTGCTCAGTCAGGGAAACCCGACGCAGTTCTGTTCCTGGAAGAACAGAGAGCGGGCGAACCCCACGGAGAAGGAATACACTTCGATTCATGAGGTATTGAATGGAAATACACATATATTAAGAAATGATACGTTATATTTTTCTACGGAACCGTTGACGCCGAGACTGGACCGAAAGATCGGCGGACACAGCTTCTGCTATTAGTAAGGAAGTTTGGGTTAAACCGGAAGGAAAATACGAAGGGAACCCGCAGGGACGAAAGAACCTGCGGGTTCCTTTTGCGTTGCGGGACAAAGCGGCAGACCGGACAAAAGAGAGCGAAAAATGGAAAGAGTTCCCTGTAGATTCCATGTGGTTCCTTTGTTACAATACGGTTGTTGCAGAAATGAAATATTTTTGTAACAAATAAGTAACAATATGGAAGCATATGGAATAAATCGGGAGGATTCTACATAATGAAGAAAAGAATGACAATACTGGCGCTTCTGCTGGCGGGAGCCGTCACACTGGGAAGCTATGGAATGGTGCAGGCAGGACAGGAAAAACGGGAGGTGCCGGTGGCGGGCGTGACACAGACGCTGGCACAGGTGCTTAAGGAAGCGGGAGGAGTGCAAGCGCAGACGGCGGATGCTGTGGAGGAACTGCAAAGTAACGCGGCTGTGGCGCGGATGATGGAACCGGAGATGGTGGCAGAGGAAGCGTGGGAGACGGCGGAGATTGCGGAAAATGAACTTCCGCAGACCGCATCGGAGTTTGCGGATATTGCAGTGGCGCAGGTGAATCACTATGTCAACGTGCGGCAGGAACCGGATACGGAGAGTGAAATTCTTGGAAAACTTTACGACAAATCCGCAGCCACTGTGCTGGAGACGACGGAGGACGGGTGGTACCGGATTACGTCCGGAAATGTGAACGGATATGTCAAGGCGGAATATGTGGTCGTGGGGGATGAGGAGCTTGCCAGAAGTGTGGGAACGCGCCTGGCGACCGTCACAACGACGACCCTGTTCGTGCGGACGGAGCCGACAACCGAGGCGAAGGTGCTTACCATGCTGCCGGACGGCGATGACGTTGTGGTAACCGACGAGTCGACGGAAGGCTGGGCGAAGGTGTCCACCGCGGACGGTGACGGTTATGTGGCACTGGATTATGTGACACTGTCCACAGAGTACATTCATGCAGAGTCAAAAGCGGAGGAAGAGGCGCGGCTTGCCAGAGAGGAAGCAGAACGGCAGGCGGCAGCCCGTGCGGCGGAGGAAGCGCGCAAAGCCAGAGAGGCGGAGGCGGCACGTGCGGCAGCAGAACAGGAAGCAACCCGCAAAGCGGCAGAAAAACAGGAGGTGAAAAAATCCGGCGCGGGCAGCAGTGCGGCAGCAGGCGGTAGCAGCACGGGAAGCGGCTCCGGCAGCAGCGCGGGAAGCGGTTCCGGAAGCAGTGCGGGGCAAAGTGCGCAGACGGCTTCCTCCAACGGTCAGGCGGTGGTCGATTACGCGAGACAGTTTCTGGGAAACCCTTATGTATACGGCGGCAACAGCCTGACAAACGGAACCGACTGCTCCGGATTTGTCAAGGGCGTGTATGCGGCATTTGGAATCAATCTGCCGCGCACATCGTCGGAACAGCGGAGTGTGGGATATGCCGTCAGCCTGTCGGAAATCCAGCCGGGCGACATTGTCTGCTATAGCGGCCACGTCGGCATCTATGCGGGCAATAACACACTGATTCATGCGAGCAATGAAAAGACAGGCATTACGCTGACTTCTCCGGTAACCTACCGCAGCGTGCTGGCGGTGCGGAGAATTTTCTAATTCATCCGGGAGGGCTGCTGTCTCTTAAATATTCCGGTTCTTTGAAATATGACTGGCGGAGAGAACTCCGAAGTGGTATATATAAGAAAAGGGAGGAAGAGAAGGATGCGGATTGGTGGAATAGAAGCGGGCGGCACCAAGATGGTGTGCGCGATCGGGGAAGTGCAGACAGACAAAGGACAGCCGGGAGAAAATCAGGTCACAATCACAGAGCGTGTGACGATTCCCACAGAGAAGCCCAAGATTACCCTGCCGCGCATGGCTGCGTTTTTTGAGGGAAAAGGAATCTCGTCACTCGGAATCGGGTGTTTCGGACCGGTGGATCTGCACCGTGCGTCCCAGACCTATGGATATATTACCAGCACGCCGAAGCTGGAATGGCAGAATGTCGATATGGTGGGAACTTTTACACGGGCGCTCGGCGTCCCGGTCGGATTTGATACGGACGTGAATGCGGCGGTGCTTGGCGAAGTTACCTGGGGAGCCGCAAAAGACTGCGACACGGCAATCTATATTACCGTCGGCACCGGCGTTGGCGTGGGCGTCTACTGTAACGGGGCGCTCATGCACGGGCTGGTGCACCCGGAGGCAGGACATCTTCTTCTGCAGCGTCACCCGAAAGACACCTACGCCGGAAAATGCCCGTACCATGCCAACTGTCTGGAAGGGCTTGCAAGCGGTCCGGCGGTGGAGGCGCGCTGGGGCAGACCGGCAAAGGAACTGGCGGACCGGGAGGATGTCTGGGAGATGGAGGCGTTCTATCTCGCGGAGGCGGTTGCAAATTATGTTCTGACGTATTCTCCGCAGAAGATTGTGCTGTGGGGCGGAATTATGCACCAGAGCCAGCTCTTTTCAATGGTGCGCACGAAAGTGCAGGAACTGCTGGGCGGGTATATTTCCAATGAGAAAATCTTAAAGGAGATCGATACCTACCTCGTGCCGCCGGCACTTGGAGAAAATCCGGGTATTATGGGAGCGTTTGCGCTCGGTATGCGGGAGGCAGAGTAGCGGAAGCCTAAGGAAGCGTAGGGGCGCCGGAGAACAGGATCGCGGAATCGGCGGGAGTGAAAACAGAATTTAGAAGAACAGAAAACGGGAGCGCTATGCCGGAGATTTTTCCTGACACAGCGCTCCCGTGTGATTTTGTAAAAAAGACCGGGTCTTAGTTATCGCCCTCGTCATCCGATGACATGGAGTATACCTGACGTTTTCTTGCCATCTCATCATTCTCGAGGTATTCGTCGTAGGTGGATACCTTGTCGACAAAGGTGCCGTCCGGCAGGAACTCGATGATACGGTTCGCTGTGGTCTGGACAACCTGATGGTCACGGGAGGCAAAAAGAATAACGCCCGGGAACTTGATGAGTCCGTTGTTTAATGCGGTGATGGACTCCATATCCAGATGGTCGGTCGGTTCATCTAAGATCAGCACGTTGCTTCCCATAATCATCATGCGGGAAAGCAGGACACGTACTTTTTCTCCACCGGAGAGGACACGCATTTTCTTGGTACCGTCATCTCCGGCAAACAGCATACGTCCGAGGAAACCGCGGACATAGGTTGCATCCTTGATCTCGGAGAACTGTGTCAGCCAGTCAACGATCAGAAGATCGGTATCAAAGATCTCGGTGTTATCCTTCGGGAAGTAGGACTGGCTGGTCGTCACGCCCCACTTGTAGGTGCCGGAATCCGGCTCCATCTCACCGGCAAGAATCTTAAAGAGCGTTGTCTTTGCCAGCTCGTTGCTTCCGACAAACGCGATCTTGTCGTCATGTCCGACGATAAAGGAGACATTGTCGAGCACCTTGACGCCGTCGATGGTCTTGGTAAGACCCTCGACGGTCAGAACTTCATTGCCGATCTCACGGTTCGGACGGAAATCGATATACGGGTATTTACGGCTGGACGGACGGATCTCGTCGAGCTGAATCTTTTCCAGGGCACGCTTTCTGGAAGTCGCCTGCTTGGATTTGGAAGCATTCGCGGAGAAACGGGAGATGAATTCCTGCAGCTCCTTGATCTTCTCCTCTTTTTTCTTGTTGGCTTCCTTCATCTGCTTTACGAGAAGCTGGCTGGACTCATACCAGAAATCATAGTTGCCGGCGTAGAGCTGGATCTTTCCGTAGTCGATATCTGCAATGTTTGTGCAGACTTTGTTTAAGAAGTAGCGGTCGTGGGAAACAACGATGACCGTGTTCTCAAAGTTGATTAAGAATTCTTCTAACCAGCTGATCGCATCGAGATCCAGATGGTTGGTCGGCTCATCCAAAAGAAGAATGTCCGGGTTGCCGAAGAGCGCCTGTGCAAGGAGAACCTTGACCTTTAAGGCACTTGGCATATCCGCCATGAGTGTGTAGTGATCCTCCGTCGGGATGCCAAGACCATTTAACATGGTGGCTGCATCGGACTCGGCATTCCAGCCGTCCATATCTGCGAACTCCGCTTCAAGTTCGCTGGCGCGGATACCGTCCTCGTCCGTGAAATCCTCTTTCATGTAGATCGCGTCTTTTTCTTTCATGATATCGTAGAGACGCTTGTTGCCCATGATAACGGTATCGAGTACCGTGTACTCGTCATATTTAAAATGATCCTGCTGCAAAAAGGAAAGACGCTGACCCGGCGTGATGATGACTTCTCCGCTCGTCGGTTCAAGCTGGCCGGACAGAATCTTGAGGAACGTAGATTTTCCGGCGCCGTTTGCACCGATCAGACCGTAGCAGCAGCCCTCTGTGAATTTGATGTTGACATCTTCAAAGAGAGCTTTTTTTCCGATTCGTAAAGTGATGTTGCTTGTACTGATCATATTTATGTTCTCCTAACTTTTCTTGTAAATCACCTGCTTTTATTGCACCAATTCGTATCATACTAAAAAATACGGAGAAATGCAACCGGAACTTCTTATTAAAAAGGGCTTTCACGCTGTGACAAATTGTTTGGATTTCGTTAAAAATTTGATATAATGTACGGGAAGGCAATCGGAGTTATCTTAAGTATGACAGAGGAAATTGCATCTCAGGAGATTGATTTTATGGAGTATGGGGATACGCAAATAAATACAATAGACATGGAGCGGGGGCAGAGAAAAGATCTGATCGGCAAGATGCCGGTCGGAATAGCGGTAGTCCGCGGCGGGAATGAGCTGTATATTGAGATGGTGAACCGGGAATTTTTGCATGCAGAGGGGTATGACAGGGAGGAACTGACCGGAAATACGCCGTTTGTGGAGTATTTGTACCGGGACGATACCGGTGTGTTCGAGGATGCCATCGAAGTGTGCCGGGAACTAAGAACCACGGAGGAGATTGAACTGCGCATCCGCACGAAGAGCGGCGGCGTCTGCTGGGAACTGATGCGGTGCAGACTGTATTATTACCGGGACGCGGTACCTTACTATATCCTGGCAAGCTGGAACATAGACAAGCGGAAGAATCTGGAGGAAGAACTGCGCCTGATGGAGGAGCAGTACAGCATGTTAGAAGAGGTCACCGATGAATTCCCGCTAGAGTACGACGTTGCACAGCGGCGTTTCAGGGTGCCGCGCAAATATCGCGGGAACGGGCAGCCGGGAACGGCAGGGCGCAGATATATGGATTATGAGGAGATGCTCGCGGATATCTGCGAGGAGGATCGTGCCGCGTATGCCAGGGTGCTGGAGGCAGCCAGCAGGGATGTGCAGACAGGAAGTATTGATTACCGGATGAATGTGGCGGCTCCCGGGGAGGAACCTGTATATGCGTGGTACCGGACGATTTACCGGAGTATTGTCGGGGACAACGGACAGATTATCCGCATCATCGGACGCAGCTACGATGTCAGCTCCGACCGAAAGATTCAGGAGGAACTGTCGGAGGAGGCGAAGCGCGACCCGCTGACAAGGCTTTATAATAAGGTGGCGGCATCCGGAGAGGTAGAACGGATTTTAAAAAGTGAGCCGGAAAAGCAGCATGTGCTGTTCCTGATCGATATTGATAATTTTAAGCGGATCAACGATACATTCGGGCATACCGTCGGAGATACGGTAATTACTGATATTGCCGGCGTGCTGCAAAGCCGGTTTCAGGAGACAGATGTCACCGCAAGAGTCGGAGGAGATGAATTTCTGGCGCTGATGCGGGATGTGGCTCCAAAGGAGGCAGAAGCGTGCGCCGCGGCGCTGGGCCGGGAAGCCAGAAAAAAGCTGATCGGCGACGACGCCATCGTTGAGGTGACGCTCAGCATCGGCATGGCGGTATACGGCGAGGATGGAAGAGATTATGAGACCCTGTTTGCGATGGCTGACCGGGCGATGTATGCCACAAAGCGGGAAGGAAAAGACCACTATTCGTTTGCGGGCAAAAAGCAGCAAGAGGGAGCAGAGCGGGAAAGCAGGCGTGACAGGATCGAATATGCTCCGGAAAGCGGGCAGAAGGTGGATAAAGAGTTCCTGAATTTTGCGTTCAGCCTTCTCTCGCATGCGAAAGATATCAACGGATCTTTGAACGTGCTGATCGAACAGATTGGGAAAAAATACGGGCTGGGCTTTGCCATGGTGTTTGAGTACCGGGAAGAACAGCAGGAAATGGTGTTGATGAATTACTGGAACCGGGATGGCAGCCGGGTGGAACAACAGGTATTCCCACAATCGGTTACAGTGTTCCGGGAGGCGGAAATCGGGCGTTTTGTCTCGACGCCAACGGAAGATATATTAACGGAGGTTCCCCAGTTGGGGGCGGAGAAATATCATGGAACTTCCATCAAAAACTGTGGAAATGTAAAGTTTGAATTTTCCGGTAACAGAAGTGGCTGCCTGTGTGTGGGAAGCAGCAGTGCAGAGGGATTTTCCAAAGAGGAAGCAGGGATGCTCAGTGAACTCGCGCGGGTGGTTGCTGTATTTGTCTCCCTTCGCAGCAGGCAGAGCGATGACCAGGCAGAGATACGGCATCTGCAGAATCAGGATATGCTGACGGAACTGTATAATCTGGACACATTCCGCAGGCTGATCCGGAAAAAATTAAAGAGCGGTGGGCTTGCGCAGGATGAGAACATGGTGTACGCGCTGGTAAATCTGGACGTGAACAACTTTGCCTATGTAAATGAAAATTATGGACAGGAGGCCGGCGACAGTATTCTGCAGGAGCTTGCAGCGTTAATCCGCAGCGAGTCCCATGTCGTGGAGGCCTGTAGAATGTATTCGGATTATTTCATTGAGCTGGTCAGAGGAACGGACAAAAAGAACATTCTGGGGCTTGTGGAGAGAGAGGATCAGATGTTTGGCGAACAGTTAAAGATCCGCTATCCGGCGGGAGCCATGCAGCTTTCGGCTGGAATCTGCTTTATCGATGACGGGGAAGAGACGTTTGAGAAGATACTGGAGGGAGCCAATCTGGCACGAAAGCTTGCCAAGGAGCAGAATGTGGGAGCGGTCGTTTACCGGGATGACATGAGGAAAAAACGTGATGAGGGAATCCGGATTACCGGAAGATTTTACGCGGCACTGCAGCGGGGCGAGTTCGAGGTATATTTACAGCCGAAGTTCCTGCTCCGCGAGGAGCGGGTCTACGGCGCCGAGGCGCTTGCACGCTGGCGTCTGGAATCCGGCGAGATTCTGTCTCCCGCACGGTTTATCCCTGCACTGGAAAATATAGGCTATATCGTGGATCTGGATTTTTATATTCTGGAACAGCTGCTTCGGGCAATGCGCCGCTGGAGGGATTCCGGAAGAGAACTGTTTACGATCTCCACCAATTTTTCCAGGAGAAATTTTGAGAACGGCGGCGACGATTTTATCGAACGCCTGCAGAATACCCTGCAGCGGTACGGGATTGATCCGTGCTACATAGAGATCGAGGTGACGGAGAGTGTGATTGTGGAGAAGTTAGACAGCTTAAAGGCGTGTCTTACCAGACTTGGCAAACTCGGCTACCGCATCGCCATCGATGATTTTGGAACCGGCTACTCGTCGCTGAGCGTGCTGTTGGAAATCCCGGCGAATGTAGTGAAGATCGACAAGAGCTTTACCGACAAAATCCACCAGAACGGACAGAGTGCTTTTGTCTATCAGATGGGGCAGTTCATCCAGTCGGCAAAGGAGGAGGTGATTTTTGAGGGAATCGAGGAGGAGCAGCAGCGGACGTTTTTGATGGAGTGCGGTTTTAACTACGGTCAGGGCTATTATTTTGACCGCCCGCTGCCCCTGGAGGAGTTTGAAAAAAAGTATATCTGACCAGGGACAAACAGAACATGACAAATGTAGATTGCACACGTTTTCGTACAGTCTGAAACCTTTACAATCGACAAATTAAATGCTAAAATTAGTCTTAAGTCGGAATATGACACTCTATTTTAATTTAAGGAGGAATAATAATGTCCAGAGCAAAACAGTCAATGGACGGTAATACAGCGGCAGCTCACGTAGCTTATGCGTTTACAGATGTTGCAGCTATTTACCCAATTACACCTTCCAGCCCGATGGCAGATACCGTAGATCAGTGGTCTGCAGCAGGACAGGAGAATATTTTTGGCAATCAGGTCAAAGTCGTAGAGATGGAGTCTGAGGCAGGTGCAGCAGGTGCCGTACACGGTTCCCTTGCAGCAGGTGCGCTGACCACAACCTTTACAGCATCTCAGGGTCTGTTACTTATGATCCCGAACATGTACAAAATCGCAGGCGAGCAGCTTCCTTGTGTATTCGACGTATCCGCGCGTACCGTAGCTACCCAGTCTTTAAATATTTTTGGTGATCACAGCGATGTTTACGCCTGTCGTCAGACCGGTTTCGCTATGCTGTGCGAGACCAACCCGCAGGAAGTTATGGACTTAAGCCCGGTAGCTCATCTTGCTACAATCGAGGGTAAGGTTCCGTTCATCAACTTCTTCGACGGATTCCGTACTTCCCATGAGATCCAGAAGATCGAGAAGTGGGATTATGCAGATCTCAAAGAGATGTGCAACATGGATGCAGTTGCAGAGTTCCGTGCACATGCACTGAATCCGGAGCATCCGGCTATGCGTGGTTCCCACGAGAACGGAGATGTTTTCTTCCAGCATCGTGAGGCTTGCAACACAGCTTACAATGAACTCCCGGCAATCGTTGAGAAGTACATGAAGAAAGTCAACGAGAAGCTTGGCACAAACTATGATCTGTTCAACTACTACGGAGCACCGGACGCAGAGCGCGTTATCGTAGCTATGGGTTCCATCAACGACGTAGCTGAAGAGGTAATCGACTACTTAACCGCTAAGGGTGAGAAGGTCGGACTTGTAAAGGTTCGTCTGTATCGTCCGTGGGTATCAGAGGCATTTTTAAAGGCTCTTCCTAAGACAGCTAAGAAGGTTGCTGTTCTTGACAGAACAAAGGAGCCGGGCGCACTTGGTGATCCGTTATACCTTGATGTTGCAACCACACTCCGTGAGGCTGGTCTCGACACTGTTGTCCTGACAGGCGGACGTTACGGATTAGGTTCCAAGGATACACCTCCTTCAAGTGTATTCGCTGTATACAAAGAGCTGGAGAAAGATGCTCCGAAGGCTCGTTTCACAATCGGTATCGTAGATGATGTTACGAACTTAAGCTTACCAGAGGTTAAGCCGGCTCCGATCACATCTGCAGAAGGTACTGTAGAGTGTAAGTTCTGGGGTCTCGGCGGTGATGGTACTGTTGGTGCGAACAAGAACTCCACCAAGATCATCGGTGACCACACAGACAAGTACATCCAGGCATACTTCCAGTATGACTCCAAGAAGACCGGTGGTGTTACCATTTCCCACTTAAGATTCGGTGACAAGCCAATCAGAAGCCCGTACTACATCAACCAGGCAGACTTCGTTGCATGTCATAACCCGTCTTATGTAACCAAGGGATTCAAGATGGTTCAGGACGTTAAGCCGGGCGGAGTATTCATGATCAACTGCCAGTGGTCTGATGAAGAGTTAGCTCATCATCTGAATGCAGATGCGAAGAAGTACATCGCAGAGAACAACATTCAGTTATATACAATCAACGCAATCGACAAGGCAATCGAGATCGGTATGGGCAAGCGTACCAACACGATCTTACAGTCTGCATTCTTCAAACTTGCAAACGTTATGCCGATCGATCAGGCAGTAGAGTTCATGAAAGCTGCAGCTAAGAAGTCCTACGGTAAGAAGGGCGACGCAGTTGTAGAGATGAACTACAAGGCAATTGATGCCGGTGTAGACGCAGTACATAAGGTAGAGGTTCCGGCTTCCTGGAAGAATCCGGAGGCAGACGCAGCTCCTGCAGAGCTTAAGGGTCTTCCGAAGACTGTTAAGATGGTAAGAGACTTAATGGAGCCGATCTCCTTAATGGATGGCGATTCCCTTCCGGTATCCGCATTCAAGGAGAACCCGGACGGACAGTTCGAGCTTGGCGCTGCTGCATATGAGAAGCGTGGTACAGCCGTAACCGTTCCGACATGGAATGCTGAGAAGTGTATCCAGTGTAATCAGTGTGCATTTGTATGTTCTCATGCAACCATTCGTCCGTTCATGCTGAGCGAGGATGAGGTGAAGGCAGCTCCTTCCAACATCAAGCTTGCAGATACAAAGCCGAAGGCAAGCGAGTACAAGTACACCATGAGTGTATCTCCGTTAGACTGTATGGGATGCGGTGAGTGTATCACTGTCTGCCCGGTAGGCGCAATCGAGATGGTTCCGCAGGAGTCTCAGGCAGAAGAGCAGCCGGTATTCGATTACCTGGTAGCAAACGTAGGCAAGAAGCCTGGCATGCCGGCAGACAACACTGTAAAGGGATCCCAGTTCAACCAGCCGCTGCTTGAGTTCTCTGGTTCCTGTGCAGGATGTGCTGAAACATCTTACGCTCGTCTGATCACACAGCTGTTCGGTGAGCATATGTACATCAGTAACGCAACCGGATGTTCCTCTATCTGGGGTGGTCCGGCAGCTACATCACCATATACGGTAAACAAAGATTCCAAGAAGGGACCGGCATGGGCAAACTCCTTATTCGAGGATAACGCTGAGCATGGTCTTGGTATGGAAATCGGTCAGAAGGTACTTCGTGAGCAGGCAATCGCTTCTGCAGAGAAGTGCGCAACATCTGACAAGGCAAGCGCTGAGTTAAAGGCAGCATTTGACAAGTTCGTTGAGACAAAGAACGATACAAAGGCAAATACTCCTGCAGCAGCAGCTCTTGTAGCAGAGTTAGAGAAGGCAGCAGCAGCCGGATGCCCGGATGCAAAGGCTGCAGTTGAGAAGAAAGATTACCTCGCTAAGAAGTCCGTATGGATCTTCGGTGGTGACGGTTGGGCATACGATATCGGATTCGGCGGTCTGGATCACGTACTTGCTTCCGGTGAGAACGTAAACGTTATGGTATTCGATACCGAGATGTACTCCAATACAGGTGGTCAGGCTTCCAAGGCTTCCAACATCGGTGAGGTTTGCCAGTTCGCAGCTTCCGGTAAGGAAGTTGGCAAGAAGAGCCTTGCAGAGATCGCTATGAGCTACGGTTATGTATATGTAGCACAGATCGCTCTCGGTGCAAACATGGCTCAGGCTGTCAAGGTTATCGCTGAGGCTGAGGCTTACAACGGACCGTCTCTGATCATCGGTTACGCTCCATGTGAGCTGCACGGTGTAAAGGGTGGTATGAACCACTGCCAGGATGAGATGAAGAAAGCAGTAGCAGCAGGTTACTGGAACCTCTTCTCCTTCAATCCGCAGCTCAAGGCAGAGGGCAAGAATCCGTTCACTCTGACATCCAAGCCGGGCGACGGTTCTTATCAGGATTTCCTGAACAACGAGACACGTTACAGCCGTCTGACCAGAGCATTCCCGGAGAGAGCAGAAAGACTGTTCAAGGCTTCCGAGGAAGCTGCAAAGGCTCGTTACGAGCACTTACAGAGACTGGTAGAGCTGTACAAATAATCAGCCCGATCAGCAGATTGTGTAATGCATAGAAGGATCGCAGTTCATGTTTCCATGGACTGCGGTCCTTTTTGTGCGTTATACTTGCACGTTTGTAATTAGATATGTTAAAATAAGCCGAAGTATATTAGACAATAACGTATAGGACAGGAAGAGAAAATGATGCAGTTAAGCAGAGAGAAAAAACATTTTTTGCACCGCAAATACAGCGTAGTATTGACGCTGGCATGTCTGATCACATTCGGTCTTATTGGCGGATGTGGCTATCATAAAAGCTATAATATCGAAGCGAAATACGGGGATGTTCTGGAAGCGTTCTTACCAGATGGATACGAACTGACAAAAACGGTGAAAGAAGATAAGGTAAACGGAGAACACTATTATACCAGCAATAATCAGCCTACCTTAGACGGATACGTATACGACACCTATGATTATTACAGCATTGATTACGGATATAACAATTCACATACATGGTATATCAGCACGTATCTGGTCGCAAACGGAACATACGAGGATGACGACTGGATGGCATCACAGGTATGGGGGCAGATTATCTATGAGATTGAGCGTCTGATACGCAGCACGACAACAACGTATAAGTATGAGGATGAAAACGGAGACTCCCAGAATTTTGGAGCAGTGTGCACACTGCATGGAATGGAACTCTACTGTGATATGGATGATTTGGAGATTTTGAACAACCCGACCGGGATCAATCTGGCTGAATTTACGTGGGATGATGTGAGAGGTCTCGGTAATCCGGAGATAAAACTTTATGCGACGTCTTCCCATAAGGATGCGCTTAGCGAAGAGGTACTTGGAGCAGTACAGGCGGCGATTGAGGCAGATGCGGGAGATGGAATTACAATCACAATCGAACCGGACAAATAAGGAAGAACACAGTTTCTGGTAAAGGAACTGTGTTCTTTCATTGTGCTTGCATGAAGATTGGAATATAATCAGGTTAGATCTGACAGAGGAAGTGCAGGAAAGATGAACAGAAAAAAGAAGCAGATTCATTTGTCAAAAGAGAATGAGAAAGTCTTTCGGGAGATTCTTACGGAGGTATGCAAAAATTCCAGATTGCTCTCTTCCAACCGCTTTGTGCAGCATGGTTCTACGAGCGTTTTCCGTCACAGTGTGGCGGTGGCGTATGTCAGTTTTTACATTGCGGAAAAGTACAGGATTCGTGTAGATCAACACGCCTTGATCCGGGGAGCACTGCTCCATGATTACTTTCTATACGACTGGCATGAGAAGGACGATTCCCATAAGTGGCATGGATTTTATCATGCAGGAAAAGCGCTGCAGAATGCGATGGAAGATTTTGCGTTGAGTGAGATTGAGAAGGAGACGATCCGCCGGCATATGTTTCCGCTCAATCCGATTCCGCCGCGCTGCAGGGAGGCGTGGATTGTGACACTGGCGGATAAGATCTGCTCTGGCGGGGAGACTGTCGAGGGACTTTGGGAGAAGTTTGAGGAGATTAGGAATCCTTCATAAAATAGAATTGCCGCAATAAAGCATATCGTTCTTTGCTTTGATAAGTAATATTATAAGAAACAGATATTTAAAAGTTCCAGATAAACATGCGGCGACAAATTCTGACCGCAAAATCCGGTATTTCTAACCATGCCGCAGCTGGTATCCGTGATGATCCATGTCTTTCCAAGTTTGGAGCACTCTACGGACTGTGTCCGCAAGCCGGCAGACAATTTGTAGGACTTTCGTGTGTGTCCCTTGTTGGCACCTCTGAACAAAACATAACCGCGCGAAGCCGCTGTCTGAGTCGGCATCTGCCCTATTTTCAATAGCAGATGCCGGCGAGTTCGGTTCGCGCGGTTTTATATTGTCTGTGAAGAGGTGCCATTAGGGACACCAGAAAGTCCGCCCATTGTCTGCGGCTTGTCGGACACACTCCGTGAGTGTTCAAACGTGGAAGAGACACAGAACGGGATGCCAGCCACGGCATGGAAGAAATACATGAATTTTGCTTCAAAGAATCTGCCGCCGTCTGTTTATTCTGGAACTTTTTTGTTCTCTGATATCTCTGTAATATTACTTATCAGAGCAAAGCACGCTGTGCTTAGTGCGACAGTTCTATTTTTTCAGGAACTTAATCTTCCGCTGGGATTACACGGGAATTTAGCCTTCCGCTAAATTCCCGGTATACAGCTGATAGTATTTGCCGTGTTTTTCAATCAGCTGATCGTGGCTGCCGCGCTCGATGACGCGTCCCTGTTCCAGGACAATGATGCAGTCACTGTTGCGCACGGTCGAGAGACGGTGCGCAATCACGAACGTGGTGCGTCCCGCCATCAGCTTATCCATACCGTCCTGCACAATCTTTTCGGTGCGGGTATCGATGGAACTTGTCGCTTCATCCAAAATCAGAACCGGTGGATCGGCGATGGCAGCTCTTGCGATGGCAAGCAGCTGGCGCTGGCCCTGGCTTAGGTTGGCACCGTCGCCGGTCAGCAGGGTGTCATAGCCGTTCGGAAGCTGCTGGATAAATGTATCTGCGTTGGCGAGTCTTGCAGCTGCCATGACTTCCTCATCCGTGGCATCCAGCTTGCCGTAACGGATATTTTCCATAACCGTAGCAGTAAAAAGATGGGTGTCCTGCAGCACGATCCCAAGAGAGTGGCGCAGGTCATCTTTTTTGATCTTGTTGATATTGATGCCGTCATAGCGGATCTTGCCGTCCTGGATATCGTAGAAACGGTTGATCAGGTTGGTGATGGTCGTCTTTCCGGCGCCGGTGCTGCCGACAAAGGCAATTTTCTGACCCGGCGTAGCGTAGAGATCTACGTTGTGAAGAACGGTCTTCTCTGGAACATAGCCGAAATCGACATCATCAAATACCACGTCGCCCTTTAATTCAATATAATCGACACTGCCGTCTGCCTGATGGGTGTGCTTCCATGCCCACATACCCGTACGCTCTTTGGATTCCACAATCTGACCGTTTTCCCACTTGGCGCGGACAAGTGTGACGTAACCATCGTCCACTTCCGGCTGCTCATCGAGCAGAGCGAAGATACGCTCGGAACCGGCGAGTGCCATCACGATATTGTTAAGCTGCATGGAGAGCTGGTTGATCGGCTGCCCGAAGCTCTTATTATAGGTAAGAAAACTTGCGAGCTTTCCGAGCGTAAATCCGCCATATCCGCCCAGAGCAAGAATACCGCCGACGATCGCGCAGAGCACGTAGCTGATATTACCGATCTGTGCATTGACCGGCATTAAAATGTTACCGAACTTATTGGCATTGTCTGCACTGTGGAACAGCTGGTCATTGAGCCGGTTGAAATCGGCGATACTTTCCTCTTCATGGGTGAAGACCTTGACCACCTTCTGACCGTTCATCATCTCTTCAATGTAGCCGTTGACCGTCGCAATATCTTTCTGTTGTGCGATAAAGTAGCGGGCACTTAAGGCACCGATCTTCTTTGTGGCAAACAGTGTGACACCGACCATTACAAGTGTGACGAGCGTCAGCGGAATGTTGAGAAGAAGCATACTGATAAAGACGCTCACGATGGAGATGATGCTGTTCAAAAACTGCGGCATACTCTGGCTGATCATCTGGCGCAGGGTATCAATATCGTTGGTATAAGTTGACATAATGTCTCCATGGGAGTGTGTGTCAAAATACCGGATGGGAAGCTCTTCCATGTGGGTGAACATGTCGTCGCGCAGATGCTTTAAAGTACCCTGTGAGACATTGACCATAATTCTTGTGTATATGTAGGCTGCGATAGCGCCGATGCCGTAGAAGACGGCAACGCGTAAAATGGCGTGTGCGAGACCGGAAAAGTCCGGATCGCTCTGCTTCATCAGCGGCAGGATATAGCCGTCGATTAAGGTCTGCATAAACCAGGTTCCCTGCACACTTGCGAGAACCGTGATAAAAATACAGATCACAACAATGACGCAGTGTACGGCATAATTTTTCATAATATAGGAAAGCAGGCGCATAAAAAGCTTTCCCGGATTTTTGACATTCGGTCTTGGACCATGACCGCCGCGGCCGCCAGGTCCGCCGATCGGCTTTGCATTTTTTTCATTCTGTGGCATCAGGCAGCACCTCCTTCATCAAAATCACCGCCGCCGCCGGTCTGTGACTCGTAGACATCGCGGTAAATGGCATTGGTCTGCAATAATTCTTCGTGTGTGCCGAAACCGTTCAACTCTCCGTTATCCAGCACAATGATGCGGTCGGCATCCTGAACGGAGGAGATCCGCTGTGCGATAATCAGCTTGGTCGTGTTCGGAATCTCCGTGAGAAAAGCGCGACGGATCTTGGCATCGGTAGCGGTGTCCACCGCGCTGGTGCTGTCGTCTAAAATCAGAATCTTCGGCTTCTTTAAGAGCGCGCGGGCAATACACAGACGCTGCTTCTGACCGCCGGAGACGTTGGTTCCGCCCTGCTCGATGTAGGTGTTGTAACCATCCGGAAAACGCTCGATGAATTCGTCGGCGCATGCCAGTCTGCACGCGTGACGGCATTCTTCGTCGGTCGCATGTGCATCTCCCCAGCGCAGATTCTCATAGATGGTTCCGGAGAAGAGCACGTTGTTCTGCAATACGACAGAGACCTCGTTGCGGAGGGTGTCAAGATCGTAGGAACGGACGTCTTTTCCGCCGACGAGAACACGGCCTTCGGACACATCGTAGAGGCGGCTGATGAGGTTGACGAGCGAGGACTTGGAACTTCCGGTTCCGCCAATGATACCGATCGTCTCGCCGGATTTTATGGAGAGGTCAATATCGGAGAGCACCGGCTTTGCGGATGTCTTGCTGTAACGGAAGGTCACATGGTCAAAGGTGATGCTTCCGTCCGGCACGGTCTTATCCGCATTTTCCGGATTGGTGATGTCGCTCTTCTCATTTAATACTTCACAGATACGCTCGGCGCTTGCCACACTCATCGCCAGCATGACGAACACCATGGACAGCATCATCAGACTCATCATGATATTCATACAATAGGTAAGAAGACTCATCAGTTCTCCGGTTGTCAATGTTCCGCCGACAATCATTTTTGCGCCCACCCAGCTGATCGCAAGAATACAGCTGTAAACGGTGATCTGCATGACCGGGTTGTTGAAAGCCAGAATGCTTTCCGCCTTGACAAACATGTTGTAAATATTCTGGCTGGCTTTGCGGAACTTGTTTTTCTCGTAATCTTCACGCACATAAGCCTTGACCACGCGGATGGCGGATACGTTTTCCTGCACGGAGGCATTTAGGTCATCGTACTTTGGAAAAACTTCCATAAAATAGTGATGCGCGCGCACGGTGATGATGGCGAGAATGATGCCCAGAATGATGACGGCAACAAGATAGATGCTCGCCAGTCTCGGGCTGATGAAAAACGCCATGCACATCGCGCAGATCAGACTGATCGGCGCACGCACACACATGCGCAGCAGCATCTGGTAGGCATTCTGCAGGTTGGTCACATCTGTGGTCAGACGGGTGACAAGACCTGCGGTACTGAATTTGTCGATGTTGGAAAACGAAAAACTCTGGATGTTCTCGTACATCGCTTTTCTTAAGTTACGTGCAAAACCTGCGGAGGCTCTTGCACCGTATTTTCCGCCCATGACACCGCAGAAGAGGGAGAAACAGGCGGCGACAACCATCCAGGCACCCATGACGTAGATATGGTGGATGTTGCCCGCTTCCACACCCTGATCGATAATGGAAGCCATCATCAGAGGAATGATTGTTTCCATGAAGACTTCCAGAATCATGAAGACGGGAGTAAGCAGGGAATCTTTTTTGAACTCCCTGATCTGTGCTCCAAGTGTTTTTAACATAATTTCACATCCTTTTTGAATTTTCTGTTGATTTTTAATTGTTAGTGTGCTAACAATAATGTTATACGATAATTAAAAACAGAAGTCAATGATTATTTTAGAAAACAGACAGAAGAGAGGAAGAGATGGAACGAATCAAAAGGTCGGAGACCATCGGATACAAAATACGCCTGCTCCACAACCAGCTCCATAAGAATATGGAAGCAAAACGGGAGGAAAACGAGGACAATCTGACGGGAATGCAGCGCTGGACGCTCGGCTTTTTAAAGGATCACGCAGACCGGGAGGTCTATCAGAGGGACATTGAGGAGGCGTTCTCGGTCTCGAGAGCTACGGCGTCCAATATGCTTGCCGTGATGGAACGAAAGGGGCTGATCGAGCGCGCCCAGGTCTCACACGACGCGCGCTTAAAACGTCTGGTGCTCACAGATAAGGCCGCTGCGCTTTTGGATGGCGCGGAGCGCGATATACGGGAGATGGAAGCGCGCCTGACGGCGGGGCTTTCGGAGGAGGATGTGGAGCACCTGAAGCGCTGCTTGGATCAGATGCTACAAAATCTGGATGTGACAATAGCAGAAGACACAAGATGTTGTTGTAAACCAAAACAATAAAAAGTGACGAAGTTTTGGTGTTAATTTTGTTCAAAAGGTAAAATAACCACAGAATCTAGGAAAACGCATTGACAACAATACTAGATATTGTATAATGAAAAAGCAATTAACAGAAAGGATTCTGAACGGTTATGAAGATTATTAAGAGAAGTGGCAGCGAGGACATTTTTGACATCAGCAAGATCGAGGCTGCAATCCGCAAGGCAAACGACAGCGTCATTGATTATGAAAAGCTTGGAGACGACAAGATTCAGGCGATTCTTTCCAATGTTGAGAAAGCCTGCGAGAATATGAAGCGCTCCCCGAGTGTGGAGGAGATTCAGGATATGGTGGAGAACCAGATCATGAGTCAGAAAGCGTTTAATGTTGCCCGCAACTATATTACTTATCGTTATAAGAGAGAACTGGTGCGCAAGTCCAACTCTACCGATGAGCAGATTTTAAGTCTGCTGGAATGCAATAACGAGGAAGTAAAACAGGAGAACTCCAACAAGAATCCGACTGTAAACAGCGTACAAAGAGATTATATGGCCGGTGAGGTCAGCAAGGATATCACCAGAAGATTCCTGCTTCCGCCGGAGATTGTAGAGGCGCATGAGAAAGGAATCATCCATTTCCATGACGCGGATTATTTTGCACAGCACATGCATAACTGCTGTCTGGTCAATCTGGAGGACATGCTTCAGAACGGTACGGTCATCAGCGAGACGATGATCGATACGCCGAAGAGCTTTTCTACTGCCTGCAATATTGCCACACAGGCAATCGCGCAGATCGCAAGCTCCCAGTACGGCGGACAGAGTATTTCCCTTTCTCATCTGGCTCCGTTTGTGCAGGTGAGCCGTGAGAAGTTCCGCAAGCAGGTGCGCAAGGAGCTTGAGACTGCCGGAATCGAGGCGACGGAAGAGAAAGTCAACCAGATGGCGGAAATGCGGGTCAAAGAGGAGATTAACCGCGGTGTGCAGATGATCCAGTACCAGGTCATCACGCTGATGACGACCAACGGGCAGGCTCCGTTTATCACGGTGTTTATGTATCTGGATGAGGTGCCGGAGGGACAGCTTCGGGACGATCTGGCAGCAGTGATCGAGGAGATGCTTCATCAGAGGATTTTAGGGGTCAAGAATGAGCAGGGCGTTTATATTACGCCGGCGTTCCCGAAACTGATCTATGTGCTTGAGGAGGACAATATCAGGGAGGGGTCCAAATACTGGTACCTGACCAGGCTTGCGGCTGAATGTACCGCAAAGCGCATGGTGCCGGATTATATCTCTGAGAAGATGATGAAAAAGTTAAAAGACGGCGACTGCTATACCTGTATGGGATGCCGTTCTTTCCTGACGGTAGACCGCACGACGGGCAATCTGGCACATGCCAAGAATTATAAAGAAGGAAAGCACAAGTATTACGGACGCTTTAACCAGGGCGTAGTGACATTGAATTTGGTGGATGCGGCATGCTCTTCCGGAGGAGATGAGAAGAAGTTCTGGGAGATCATGGATGAGCGTCTGGAAATGTGCTATCAGGCATTGATGATCCGCCACAACCGCTTAAAGGGAACACCTTCCGACGTGGCGCCGATTCTCTGGCAGAACGGTGCGCTTGCACGTCTGAAGAAAGGCGAGACGATCGATGAACTTCTCTATCACGGTTACTCGACGATTTCTCTCGGCTATGCGGGACTCTGCGAGTGCACACGCTATATGAAGGGCGTATCCCACACGGAGCCGGAAGGCACGGAATTCGCGCTTGCAGTGATGCGTCGTCTGAATGATGCATGCGCCAAGTGGAAGAAGGAGACGGACATTGATTTCAGTCTCTACGGAACCCCGCTTGAGTCGACGACTTACAAGTTTGCAAAATGCTTACAGAAGCGTTTCGGCATTATCCCGGGTGTGACGGACAAGAACTACATCACAAACAGCTATCATGTACATGTGACAGAGCAGATCAACGCGTTCGATAAGTTAAAGTTCGAGTCACAGTTCCAGGAACTGTCCCCGGGCGGAGCAATCAGCTACGTGGAGGTTCCGAATATGCAGAACAATCTGGAAGCGGTACTTTCCGTGATGCAGTACATCTATGAAAATATCATGTATGCGGAACTCAATACAAAGAGTGACTACTGCATGGAGTGCGGATATGCCGGAGAGATCAAGATTGTGACAGACCGGGACGGCAAGCTGGTATGGGAGTGCCCGAACTGCGGCAACCGCGATCAGAACAAGATGAGCGTGGCAAGACGTACCTGCGGCTATATTGGAACGCAGTTCTGGAATCAGGGCAGAACACAGGAGATCAAGGAACGGGTATTACATTTATAAAAACAGGGGGACTGTGGTGTGCACGGGATTGTGCAGCCACAGTCTTTCTTTCCCTGTTGAGGAGAAAAGATATGAATTATTCGGCAATCAAATATTGTGATATTGCAAACGGAACCGGTGTGCGCACCGTTCTCTTTGTGTCGGGCTGCAGAAATCACTGCAAAGACTGTTTTCAGCCGGAGACGTGGGCTTTTGAATACGGGAATCCTTTCACCGGAGAGGTGGAAGATGAGATCATTGCGTCCTTGAAGCCGGATTACATCCGGGGACTGACGCTGCTCGGAGGAGATCCTTTTGAACCGGAGAATCAGAAGGCGCTGCTTCCGTTTATGCGGAGAGTGAAGGCGGAGTGTCCGGGGAAGGATGTGTGGGCCTACACCGGCTATGTGTTAGACCGGGATCTTGTGCCGGGCGGAAAATGCTGTACCGCAGATACCGCGGAGCTGCTTCACATGATCGATGTGCTGGTGGACGGACCGTTTGTGACGGAGCTTCATGATATATCCCTGCTGTTTAAGGGGTCTTCCAACCAGCGGGTGATCGACTGTGCAGAGTATTGCCGGTCGGGAGAGATCCGGGAGCTGATGTAGAAGAGGGAAGGATTTTGCATCTTCCTGCGGTTTGTGTTACAATAAACGCGGTATTGCAGGATCAACAAGGGAGAATTAGATATGAAAATAACATGGAAGGCATTGCTGGCGTTGTTTTTTTACACGCTGGGGGTTGTTGGCTGGTTCTATGTAGGAGGATGGATGATCTTAAGAGGACCGGTCAGAGGAGTGATTCTGGCGCATATGGCAGGAGATTTGTCTCTGATCAAGCTGGCGGTCGCACTGGTGCAGGGGTTTGTGTATCTCTCACTGGCGGGAGGCGTCTGGTGTATCGGCTATATGTTGAGCGATCATTTCCGGAAAGATGAGTAGGATTACAAAAAGGTGCGGCGGATGACGCACCTTTTTGCACCGTAAATGGATATAAAATGGCGCAGGAAGAGGCGCAGACAGGAGCAAACGATGATATTAAAAGTACCGTCTTACTATGAAAAGTTTCACTGTATTGCAGATCAGTGCAAGGATAATTGCTGCTATGGCTGGGAGATCGACATCGATGAGGGTACGATGGATTACTACCGCAGTCTGGGCGGAGAGCTGGGAAAAGAGATTACCTCGCATATCAGGGAGGGTGAGGAGAACACCATGATTATGCGCGAGGACGGGTACTGCCCGTTTTTAAATGAAAAAAAGCTCTGCGACATCTGCATTAAGATGGGCGAGGAAGCACTGAGCGAGATCTGCACCGAGTTCCCACGCTTTACCATGGAGTATGAGGACGTCCGGGAGAAGATCTTAAGTCTGGCATGTGAGGAGGTCGGAAACATTATGTTTTCCACCGACGAGAAGATCACCTGGCAGGAGCATGAGATGCCGGATTTCTGCGGGACCGGGGACGACGCCGAGGCAGCTTATGATGCCGACGGGGCATTGTACGGTAATGATGAGGCAGCGTGTGAGGATGATACCTCCGACGGTGAGGGGTATGACGACGATGAGGAAGTGTCTGTGGATGCCGATCAGCTGAATGCCGTTTCTAAGGCGGCGGTGGCATTGCTTCAGAACCGGGAGAAGCCGGTGGCAGAGCGCGCGGCGGAGTATCTTCTATATTGTAAGAGGATGCAGCAGGAACTTTACGGATACCACACAGGCGGGGAAGTAAGCGGGCAGGAGCAAGAGCAGCGTGAGAGCCGGCTGATTGCCGAGTGCAGGGAGAAAGAGGTAACGCCTGGGGAGGCGTATGCGGCGTTTCTTGCACGCATGGAGCGCTACGAACAGCTGGAAGTGCTCGACCAGAACTGGGAGGAAGAAAAGAAACGTCTTCGTGCAGCATTCCATGAGGACAATTATCTGGAATGCATCCAGAACTTTCACGCAGCGCAGCAGGGAAGGGAATATGAGTATGAGCATCTGCTGGTCTACTTTACATTCCGGTATTTTATGAGATCGTATTATGATGACAACATTTTAAATAAGGCACAGTTTGCGGTGGCGGGTATTCTGATGATCCGCGATATGGATGCACTGCGTTTTCTGGAGAACGGAGGAACATTCTCCGTGGAGGACCGGGTGGCAGTGGCAAAGCTGTATTCAAAGGAAGTAGAACATTCCGAGGAAAATATGGAATTCCTGGAGGAGGATTTCCAGTTTGAGGATATTTTTGCACCGGAACAGATGATACGGCAGCTTTTCTTTGCTTCATAGGGAAGACGGAGAACATCAATGGAGCGATTCCGACCTACCCAAGGCAGGAAGCACTTTATATTTCATAAGCGTACGATCACAGGGAAAGTGGCATAGAATAGAAGGCAGGAAATCTGCCAGGATGGAGGAAAGAACATGAAAGTAATATTGGTAAACGGAAGTCCGAGGGAAAAGGGATGTACTTATACAGCGCTCTGCGAGGTGGCAGGGGCTCTCGAGAAGAACGGCATTGAGACCGAGATTTTTCAGGTGGGTGCAAAGCCGATCGCCGGCTGCATCGGCTGCAATGTCTGTCTTAAGAACGGACGCTGCTTTGTGGACGATCCGGTCAATGAATTTGTTGAGAAAGCAAAAACGGCGGACGGTTTTGTGTTCGGCTCGCCGGTGCATTATGCGGCGGCATCCGGTGCCATCACCTCGTTTCTCGACCGCGCATTCTACGGAAAGGGAAATGTGTTTGCCGGAAAGCCGGGGGCAGCAGTGGTGAGCTGCAGACGCGGCGGCGCGGCATCCGCGTTTGATCAGCTGAACAAATATTTCACGATCAATTCCATGCCGGTGGTTTCCTCCCAGTACTGGAACCAGGTACACGGAAATACGCCGGACGAGGTACGGCAGGACGCAGAGGGACTGCAGACCATGCGCACGCTGGGCAGCAATATGGCATGGCTGCTCAAATGTATTCAGGCAGGGGCGGCAGCGGGAATCACATTCCCGGAGCGGGAACCTGCAATGAAAACAAATTTTATTCGGTAAAAGTTCAGTGGAAATTAAGAGAAATTAAGACAAATTTAAAACACAGAAATTCTCATCTGATGTAAGATAAAAAAGAAGGGAAAAGCCTTCTAGTAACGACCTGTGATAAAGTGCAGGAAAGATACCGGCTTTTTCCCAGCAGCCTTGGCAGCAGTGAGATATTCTTCATAAAAGAGAACTGCTTCGCTGTAAGTCATAGTTGGATCTATGGTATATTTCATCGTGATACGCCTCCTTTCTTTTTCCTTGACAGAGTATAGCACTTGTTTTGGAAGAAAGCAACAAAAAGATAGTAAAAATTTTGTAAAAAATCACGAAAAAATTGTGTAAAATGAAAAAAGAGGCGCGCGTGGAACCGCAAAGAGAGTACGACAGGACGAACGGACAGATGGGAAGATGGAGCAATGCGAGAGGAACAGGAAGAGAAATACAGGCGCGAAGAACGGCGTAGGTATGAGGAGAAAAGGCGGAGACGGCGCAAAAGGCTTCGGAGAAGACGCCGGCTGCGCATAGTGCTTTTGATCGGCATTCCGCTGCTTTTGGTGCTGGCGGTCTGGTTTGGCACACGACAGATCAAAAAGCTTCTATATGAAGAAAAGCCGGTGATGGCGTACGAGGTAAAGTATGTGGCACAGGCACCGGACTATCAGGTAGAACTGCTGGATTACAACGAATATTCGCGACCGGGAACGGCGCTTTCCCAGGTAAACGGGATCGTGATCCACTATACTGCGAATCCGGGCACGACGGCTGAGCAGAACCGCAGCTATTTTGAGAATCTGAAAGATACAGGGGAGACATATGCCAGCAGCCATTTTGTCATCGGCATGGACGGGGAGATCGTGCAGTGCATTCCGTGCAACGAGATTGCTTACGCGTCGAATGACCGGAATGAAGACACGATAGCCATCGAGTGCTGTATTCCGGATGAGACGGGAGAGTTTACCGATGCGACCTACCAGTCGCTGATAGAGCTTACCGCCTGGCTGATGGGACGCTATGACCTGACTACGGATGATGTGATCCGCCACTATGATGTGACGGGGAAAATGTGCCCGAAATACTATGTGGAGCATGAGGATGCGTGGCTTGTGTTCAAGCAGGACCTGCTGACCTACATTGATGTGAATGGTATTGCCAAAAATGAGGAAATATCGTAGAATACCTAGTATCAAGGGTAGTAGGTATACGGTATGATTCACGAATATTATAAAGAATTACAGAACAATCAGAATATAAGAGAGAACTTGAGTCTGCTGCGAAGCGAGTGCAAGGACCCACAGGCAAGGGAAACCCTGCTGTCTCTGGTGGGAGACGGGGCACTGCTCACAGGACTGCTGGAGAGCGATGAGCCGAAGGTGCGCAAAAATGCGGCGCTTCTGCTTGGAAGTCTCGGGCTTTTACAGACGGCAGGTTCTCTTTTTCATGCATACGAGAGAGAGCAGACGCTGTTCGTAAGGAGCGCGTATCTCACGGCTTTGTCAGGGATGGAGGTATCCCCGTATCTGGAAGCGTTAAAAGAACACAGGGATGCACTTTTGGCGCGGGAGATTCCCGAGAATGAGAAAAAGCATGTGAATGAGGAACTGCGGGAACTGGAACGTATCATTACGGCGGCGGAGGGAATTACCCGTCACACGTTTGTGGGATTCACAGAGCCGCAGGATTTTCTGCTCGCGACAAACCGGGAGCAGCGCGGCGTGACGCTTGAGGAGGTAAAAGCGGTGTCCGCATCGGTCAGACGCAGTGAGAAACTGCACCCGCTCGGTGTGCTGGTTCATGCGAAGGACGTCCGCCCGTTTGCGTCGATAAGGACTTACCGCGAGTTATTGTTTCCGGTGCGCACGGCGCAGCCGGTGCCGGAAGATGCCTTAGGAGCCGCGGAGGCGGTCTGGGATTCCAATCTGCGGGAGCTCCTTACACAGGCGCACCGGGAGACGACGCCGTTTTATTTCAGACTGGAAATAAAGAGCCACATGCCGTTAGACAAAAAGAGCACGTTTGCCAGACGGTTTTCCGCGGAGCTGGAGCGGCTGTCCGGCAGGATGCTTGTGAATGCACCGTCGGATTATGAGATTGAACTGCGGCTTCTGGAGAAAAGAGACGGCGGTTACGCCTGCTTTCTGAAACTTCTTACGATTGCGCATGGACGCTTTGCCTACCGCAAAAATGCGGTGGCAGCTTCGATTCATCCGGCGACGGCGGCAATGATTGTGGCGCTGGCAGAGCCGTATTTAAAAGAAAACGCGCAGATTCTCGATCCGTTCTGCGGTGTCGGCACGATGTTGATCGAGCGGGATATCCGTGTCCCGGCACGGGAAAAATACGGAATTGATATCTTTGGCGAGGCGATCCGGGGAGCCAGGGAGAATGCATCATATGCGGGGGAGAAAATCAATTTTATCAACCGTGATTATTTTGATTTTACACATGCATATCTATTTGACGAGATCATCACCAATATGCCTGTCCGGGGAAGAAAGTCAAAGGAAGAGACGGACACTTTTTACGGCAGATTTTTTGAAAAATCAGCCGGACTTTTAAAAGCGGACGGAATTCTTGTGCTCTATTCCAATGAGCAGGGATTTATCAGAAAACAGCTTCGCATAAGAAGCGCTTACCGGCTGCTTGCCGAGCAGTGTATCCGGGAAAAGGATCAGTTTTATCTGTTTGTAATTCAGTATAAAGGATGAGGAAGATATGGCACTTTCAAGGGGGATGAATCAGGAAGCGTCGCAGGATACCGATCTGGGATTGTTAGATGCGACATTGATGCAGAATCTGCAGGACCGGTTTTGCGATGCCAATAATGTGTATCTGGTGTGTCTGAGCAGAACGCGCGGAGTTGTCACAAAGGCATACGGTTCTAAGGAGGAACTGGCGTACATTCACGGACTGACCGGAGTGGAACGGCATATGACGCTCATGAACCGGCTTTTAGATGACGGAATCGAAAGTGTGCTCGAAGAGGATTGTGGAAATGATCTGGTGAAAATGTGCGGCGTGTCCATCAAGATCGGCGGGAAGACGGCGGCAATCTGGATCGTCATCGGAATTATGGATCGGGAAGGCGGGGATGTTCCATCTTATGTCATGCGCACGACGCCGGAACGGTATGATAAGTCACTGGAATTTCTGGAGACATTGTCCAAGCAGATGTTCGCCGTGAAGATGGAAGAACTGATGGCACAGGAGGCGGTGTTAAAGAGCCGCGAGTCTGAGACGCAGATGGAAGCGGAACTTCACAGGAATGAGGTGATGACTTCCATCGTAAAGATGTTAGAGTCGGAAAACAGCTTTGAGGAGATCGTGCACGACATTCTGCGGGAATGCTGCGCGTATATGGAGATTTCGCGCGGTGCGCTCTTAAAAGAGAACAAAGAGCACTCGAAGATCGAGATGATCTGTGAATATGCGGCGCCCGGAATGGACTCAGTGCGTGGGGAATGGTCCGGCGTGTCGCGTGAGAAGATGCCCTTTTTTAACGGAAAACCGTATATGATTTCTTCAAACAGTATGATGCCGGAGGTGTTCCGGCAGTTTTTTGATGCGCACGGGCTTTTGGCAGGCATTTTTCTGCCGGTCGAGGTCAATACCAGGGCGGAGATGTACCTGTGCTTTTTGGAAGAACACGAGGAGCGGAACTGGGAAGTGACGGACGTCAAGTTCGTCAACGATGTCAGACGGATTATTCAGAGTATTCTTCTGAAGCGTATTGCAAAAAATTCGTTGGCGAGTTCGTATGCGTCCCTTGAGGCGATTTTAGAGAACGTGGGCTGCGGAATCTATGTGAAGGATCCGGTCAGTGGAAGGATTCTCTACAGCAACCAGCGGCTGCGCGCATTTCTGCCGGACGATGCCGCGCCGGACATGTTGGAGAACTGCTGGCGGGAAGAATCGGGCGGCATTGATACGGACTGCTTCCACGAGATCTATCTGGAGCAGGAAAAACGCTGGTTTGACTATCACCGGACAGGAATCCACTGGGTCGACGGAAGAAGTGTATTTTTGTATACCATCTATGAGGTGACGGACAAAAAGCTGTATCAGCAGAAGATCGAACGGCAGGCAAACAACGATTTTTTGACCGGGCTTTACAACCGTATGCGGTTTGAGCAGGATCTTGCGCACTGCATTGAACAGACAAAGGAGTTCGGCGGCGAAGGAGCGCTGCTCTACATCGATCTCGATGATTTTAAGCATATCAACGACGGACTGGGACACCAGTACGGGGATATCCTGTTAAAAAATATATCGGACAGCCTGCGTCGGATTCCGGGTGTGGAAAATAACTGTTACCGCATGGGCGGAGATGAGTTTATCATTATTCTTGCACATCGGCAGATCATGATGCTGCAGAAGATTCTGAACGACATCCGCACGCTGTTTTCCAAGCCGTGGATGCTTAAGGGGGCGGATTACTACTGTACGATGAGTATGGGCGTTGTGCGTTTTCCGACAGAGGGCGACACGGTGGAGGAGCTGATCAAGAAGGCGGATATTGCGCTTTACGCCGCAAAATGTTCCGGCAAGAACCGTGTGGAGTTCTACGATGAGAACGTGGAGTCCACATCGTTCCGCCGCCTCGATATGGAAAAAAATATGCGCAATGCGACCAACAATGCATTTTCCGAGTTTGAGGTGGTCTATCAGCCGATCGTGGATGTGACCAGGGAATCCAATCCGTGCGTGGGTGCGGAGGCGTTGATCCGCTGGAATTCCGGGGAACTGGGATTGATTGCTCCGACGGATTTTATACCGCTGGCGGAGTATCTGGGGCTGATTAACCCGATCGGTGCGTATGTCCTCGAGGAGGCGTGCAAGCGGTGCAAATACTGGAACGATATGGGGCATCCGGATTACAAGGTAAATGTCAATCTCTCCGTGGTGCAGCTGCTGCAGAATGACATTGTAGAGCAGGTGCGCTCGGTCATCAAACGGACGGGGATTGTACCGGAGAATCTGACCCTGGAGGTCACGGAGGGGCTGGCGATCAACGATATGAGCCGGATGAAGAAGATTCTTTCCGAGATTCGCGCACTTGGCGTGCGTGTGGCGCTGGATGATTTCGGGACGGGGTATTCCTCACTTAATCATATCCGGGAAATGCCGATCGACGTCATCAAGATTGACCGCTGTTTTATCATTGACATCGGGAAGGATGAATTTTCCGCCGCCTTCGTGAAAATGGTGGCGGAACTTGCCCAGACGATCGGCGTTCATGTCTGTGTGGAGGGCGTCGAGACGAAAGAACAGGTTGATGCGCTCAAGCAGACGAAAATCCAGTTGATTCAGGGATTTTACTTTGGAAAGCCGCTGCATAAAGAGGAGTTTGACGAGAAATATCTGTAGTTGCACGAATTGTTTGAACAATTTATTTAAAATTTTTTGAAAAAAGCATTGACATTTTAAAATACGTTTGTTATTATTATCAAGTCGTCACGATGAGTGACCGAAATGCGGAAGTGTCGGAACTGGCAGACGAGCAAGACTAAGGATCTTGTGTTCATTGCGAACGTGTGGGTTCAAGTCCCATCTTCCGCATTACATCACAAATATTCGTGGAGATTATGCAGGAGTGGCGGAATTGGCAGACGCGCAGGCTTCAGGTGCCTGTGGTAGCAATATCGTGTGGGTTCAAGTCCCATCTCCTGCATTTTTTATTTGCGGGAAGCCTTGAGAGTGAAGGCTTCCCGTTTTTTCATTTCCTGTATTCTATATACTGCAAAATTAATTCGGCAGCTTTCTCGATACCGATTTTCCCTGTATCAATACAAAGGTCATACTCGTTGCCGTCGCCCCAGCGGGTTGCCGTGCACTGTTCCTGAAATGCAGAACGCTTTTCATCTACTTCCCGCAATGTCTCCGCAGCCTCTTTTTCAGATACGTGGTCGCGCTCCTGGATTCTCTTTTTCCGTATGTCCGGATCGGCGTGGAGATAAACGGACACACAGTCCGGGTCATCCTTGTAGATTATGTTTGCGCATCTGCCGATGATAATACAGGATTCCTGCTCCGTGACATCCTTTACAAAACGGATATATCGTTCACGCGGATTTTTGGAACCGTAGCTCATGATAAGACTGTAAAGAAAACTGTCGATCGGTTTCTCGTTCAGAAAATTTGCGTTTTCATCATAGACGTTTCTTCTTTTAGACTCTTCGATAAATCTTTTTTTGTCAAAAATCTCCATACCCAGTTTTTCGGACAGAATGTCGGCGACTTTGTGCCCGCCGCTTCCACACTGTCTTGCGATTGTTATTTTCATGCTTATTGACCTGCCTTTCTCATTTTATAATAAATTAAAAATAAAAATCTGTTGCAATGATAGTGCCGCCGATCAGGAACCGGAGAATCCATATCGTGTAGTAATCTTTTGCGATATCTTCCGGGCAGAACATCTTCTTCGGCTTTTTCGGATGGTAGAAAATTTCACATTCTGCGCTTTTGGCTTCCGCATGCAGCTTCTTATTATACGGATAGATGCTATGCACGTTGGTATAATCCGTGCCGTCCACCTCATAGGCATAATAGTACTGCTCCGTGGTGTACGTGGAGTGATCCGCGTCGGTGGTTGTCGATTCGTGAAATGTTCTTGTCGCTTTTGTCTGCCGGTAGTTTGTCTTGCGAAGCCAGGGGGTGCCCAGCTGGCAGTAGAGAACAAATACCACAAACGAAACCGGAACCGGGATGTTCAGAGAACTGCCCCCGATTAAAAAAAGAAAGCCGAGCAGCAGACCTCTTAGAATTCCCCACATTGGTCTCCAATATACCGAAATCATAATAAGGATGATGAACAGAAATAAAACCATGGTACCACACTCCTTGTTCATTTGGTGGTTATAGTATAGCATTTTTAGCGCAAGGAAACATGATTTTTTCAAACTGTGTCGAAAAAAATAGAGGAAATCCACTCCGGACGCAGAATTATATATATGGAGTCACTGCGTAGTGCGTGACGAAAAAGAGGAGATAATACATGTCGATACGGGAAGAAATAGAGAGAATGGAGTGCGAGACCTTAAGTCCGTATGCCACGCTCAGCATTCATTCTAAGGGCAGAGATGTGTATGAGGAGCCGTGTGATATCAGACCGGTATTTCAGCGTGACAGAGACCGCATCCTGCACAGCAAGGCGTTCCGGCGTCTTAAGAACAAAACGCAGGTGTTCCTGACACCGAAGGGCGATCATTACCGGACGAGGCTGTCCCATACACTCGAGGTATCGCAGAATGCCAGAACGATCGCAAAGGCACTGCGCCTCAATGAGGATCTGGTCGAGGCGATTGCGCTCGGACACGATATCGGGCATACGCCGTTTGGACATGCCGGCGAGTTCGTGTTAAACGGGCTCTGCGAGAATGGATTCCGGCACAACGAACAGAGTGTGCGTATCGTGGAGAAGCTGGAGAAGGATGGAAAGGGGCTGAATCTCACATGGGAAGTGCGGGACGGTATTTTGAACCATCAGTCCAGACTGATGCCGCATACGCTCGAGGGAAAGATTGTGCGTTTTTCGGATAAGATTGCCTATATCAACCACGATATTGACGATGCGATCCGTGCGCTGGTCTTAACGGAGGACGATATTCCGCTTGAACTCAGAAAGACCCTTGGTTTTTCCACCAAGCAGCGCCTCAATACGCTGATACATAACATTATCATGAACAGCAGGGAGAAGGATGACATCATGATGTCGCCGGAGATCGAGGAGGCGATGATCGATCTGCGCAAGTTCATGTTTGAGAACGTCTACAAGAACCCTGTGGCAAAGGGAGAGGAAGTCAAGGCGAAGGCGATGATCGAGCAGCTCTTTTACTTTTACAAGGAGCATCTGGATCAGCTCCCGGCAAAATATCTGCGCATGATGGACGAGGGCGAGAGCGCGGAGCGCGTGGTCGCGGACTACATCGCAGGAATGACGGATCAGTATGCCATCACCAAGTTTTCGGAGTACTTTTTGCCTCAGGCCTGGCAGGTGGACGGCTATTAAGACTGTGTCATGCCTGAGGCGTCCCAGGGCCTGGCAGGTGGACGGCTATTAGAATGGAAATAAAAAGCGGGAAGAAAGGAGCGGAAGATGCCGCGTTATTCGGATGAATTGATAGAAGAAGTGCGTTCGCGCAACGATATCGTGGACGTCATTTCGCAGTATGTGCGGCTGTCAAAAAAGGGCAGTACCTACTTCGGGCTGTGCCCTTTCCATAATGAGAAGACCGGTTCTTTTTCGGTCTCTCCCAATAAACAGATGTACTATTGTTTTGGCTGCCACGCGGGAGGCAATGTTTTTACATTCCTGATGCAGTACGAGAATTACACGTTCGGGGAAGCGATGGAAGCGCTTGCCGAGCGGGCGGGCGTCGACCTCCCGAAGCAGGAATATACGGCGGCGCAGCGGCAGGAGGCGGACCGGAGGGCACGTCTTTTGGAGATCAACAAGGAGGCGGCAAAGTATTTTTTCGTGCTGCTTCGCGGGGAGCGCGGAAAACGTGCGCTTGATTATTTTAAAAAGAGGGCGTTGTCCGATGAGACGATCCACAAGTTCGGGCTGGGATATTCGGATCAGTACAGCGATGATCTGTACCGGTATCTGCGGTCGAAGGGCTATGACGACGAGATCTTAAAGGATTCCGGTCTTGTCACGATCGATGAGGTGCGGGGCGGACATGATAAGTTCTGGAACCGTGCCATGTTTCCGATCATGGATGTGCACAATAAGGTGATCGGATTTGGCGGGCGCGTCATGGGAGATGGAGAGCCAAAGTATCTCAATTCCCCCGAGACGAAGATTTTCGACAAGAGCCGCAATCTTTACGGACTCAATTTCGCACGGGCGACAAAAAAGCCGCAGCTGCTCTTGTGCGAGGGATATATGGATGTGATTGCACTGCACCAGGCAGGGTTTGACAATGCCGTGGCGTCGCTCGGTACGGCGCTCACAAGCGGTCATGCCAATCTGCTCAAGCGCTATACCAAGGAAGTCTATCTGACGTATGACAGCGACGGGGCGGGGATCAAGGCGGCGCTCAGAGCCATCCCGATTTTAAAAGAAGTCGGAATCACGACCAAGATCATCAACATGAAGCCGTATAAGGATCCCGATGAGTTTATCAAGGCGCTTGGCGCGGAGGCGTATCAGGAGCGCATCGACCAGGCGGAGAACAGTTTTCTGTTTGAGGTGCGCATGGAAGAGCAGCAGCACGACATGCACGATCCGGAGGGCAAGACGGCCTTTTACAATGCGGTCGCGAAGATGCTTTGCGGATTTACGGAGAAGTTAGAGCGCGATAATTATATCGAGGCGGTTGCAGCCAAATACATGATCTCGCCGGACGATTTGAGAAGGCTGGTCAACCAGCAGGGATTAAAGGCTGGACTTGCCGGAGGAGGCAGGGCGCCGCAGAGCGTCGCGGACGCACAGGACGGTGCGCGCACAGAATACAAAAAGAGTGCGAAAAAGCGCGAGGACGGCATGGTGCAGTCGCAGAAGCTTCTACTGACGTGGCTGACGAACAGTCCGGCGTTGTTTCCAAAGGTGCAAAGATATGTTGGTGCAGATGATTTTACGGACCCGATCTGCCACAGTGTGGCAAAAATGCTGTTTGAACAGTATGAGAAGGACGGGACAGTCAATCCTGCGCGGATCATCAGCACCTACGAGGATGAGGAGCAGCAGCGGGAGGCAGCGGGAATCTTAAACGCGACAATCCACCGGGTGGATACCAGGGAGGAACGCGAAAAAGCGCTGCGCGAGACCGTGATCCGCGTGCGGGAGAACAGCATCAATCATAAGCTGGCAAACACGTTTGACGTTCAGGAGATGGCGGCTCTGGCAAAAGAAAAGAATGAGCTGCCGGGAACGGTTCATATTCCGCTGGAGGAATGAGAGCGGGCAAAGAAGCAGGAATGTGGATGAAAATCTGCATTTAAGGACAAAATAGTAACGAACTATGAGAGGATGAAGCGAAAATGGCAAAAAAGAAAGAAAACACCGACAATAAGGAAGTTCTGGGAGAAAACAAGGAGAACTCTGCTGCGAAAACTGCCGATGCGGGAGCAGAGAACGGGGTGGCAAGCGCCCAGGAGAAGTTCCAGATAAAGTTAAGAGAACTGCTTGCGCTGGGAAAAAAGAAGAAAAACATGCTGGAGTATCAGGAGATCAGCGACTTCTTTTCCGACATGCAGCTGGATGCAGAGCAGTTTGAGAAGATTCTTGATTTCCTTGAGGCAAACAACATCGACGTGCTTCGTATTACGGATGACGACGTTGACGATGAGATGCTTCTTGACGTCGATGATGAGGATGAGATTGAGGTCGAGAAGATTGATCTTTCCGTTCCGGACGGTGTCTCCATTGAAGATCCGGTGCGTATGTATTTAAAAGAGATCGGAAAAGTGCCGCTTCTGTCTGCGGAGGAGGAGATTGAGCTGGCAAAGCGTATGGAACTCGGCGATCAGGAGGCGAAAAAGAGACTGGCAGAGGCCAATCTTCGTCTGGTTGTCAGCATTGCAAAGCGCTATGTCGGTCGTGGAATGTTGTTTCTGGATCTGATTCAGGAGGGAAATTTAGGACTGATCAAGGCGGTGGAAAAGTTTGATTACCGCAAGGGATATAAGTTCTCCACCTACGCGACATGGTGGATCCGTCAGGCAATCACGAGAGCCATTGCAGATCAGGCGAGAACCATCCGTATTCCGGTGCATATGGTCGAGACGATCAACAAGCTGATCCGTGTCAGCAGACAGTTGCTGCAGGAGCTGGGACGCGAACCTACTCCGGAGGAGATCGCTGCGGAGATGAACATGCCGGTGGAGCGTGTGCGTGAGATCTTAAAGATTTCGCAGGAGCCGGTATCCTTAGAGACTCCGATCGGTGAGGAGGAGGACAGCCATCTCGGTGATTTTATCCAGGACGACAACGTTCCGGTACCGGCGGATGCAGCGGCATTTACCCTGTTAAAAGAACAGTTGGAGGAAGTGCTCGGAACGCTGACAGAGCGTGAGCAGAAGGTGCTGACACTGCGTTTTGGACTGGAGGACGGACGTGCGAGGACACTTGAGGAAGTCGGAAAAGAGTTCAATGTCACACGTGAGCGTATCCGTCAGATCGAGGCGAAGGCGCTGCGCAAGCTGCGTCATCCGAGCAGAAGCCGCAAATTAAAGGATTATCTGGAGTAATCTATGGTAAAAATATCAGAACGTTTAAGAACGGCGGCAGGACTCATCGGAGAGGGAGAGCGGCTGGCGGATGTGGGAACCGATCACGGGTATGTACCGATTTATCTGGTGGAACGAAAGCACATCCCCAGTGCGATTGCGATGGATATCCGGACGGGACCGCTGGAGCGTGCCAGGGAACACATCCGGATGTACGGCATGGAAGACTACATACAGACTCGTCTGTCGGACGGCGTTGCGGCGCTAAAGCCGGGTGAGGCGGACACCATCCTGATTGCGGGGATGGGCGGCGGACTGGTCAAACATATTCTGGAGAGCGGGAGAGTCATCTGTGAGCAGGCACATGGGCTGGTTTTGCAGCCGCAGTCAGAGCTTCCGAAGGTGCGGCGTTTTCTGATGGAGAACGGTTATGTCACAGAGAGAGAAGAGATGGTCATGGAGGATGGAAAATATTACCCCATGATGCGCGTTCACTTTGATGCTTCCGCAGTCTCTCATACAGACAGCTTTACAGAAGAACAGGAACTGGAATTCCGCTATGGAAAGCAGCTTCTTACAGAAAAACATCCGGTGCTTCTGGCGTATCTCCGCTGGGAAGCGCAGATCCAGCAGGATATTTTAACACAGCTATCCGGTCAGCCGGCGACGGAGCAGATTGCAGCCCGGATTGACGACGTAAAACAGATCCTCGCGCAGAACGCCAGGGCGCTTGCGTATTATGAATGACAAAAAGCCTTGAAGAAAAGGCAGAGGGGGAGAGATTCGTATGGGGAAAGATATGGTCAGCTTGACAATTGAAGGGGAAGTAAGACAATATCCGGCGGGAACCAGTTTCCTTGCAATTTCGCAGGAATATCAGGAAAAATATCCGGATGACATCGTGCTTGTGGTGTATAATAACCGGCTGCGGGAATTGAATAAGACGGCACAGCGGGACGGAACGCTTTCGTTTGTGACAACAGCCGATAAGACGGGAAAAAAGACATACCGCAGAAGCGTCACGCTTCTGATGCAGAAGGCGGTCTACAATCTCTGGGGAAGCGAACATATCAGCGTCCGTGTACTCTATTCCATCGGTCAGGGATATTACTGCGAGCTGCGTGAAAAGGCAGACGGACAGGAGCGCGTGATTGCGGTGGACGAAGAGCGCGCCATAGCGCTGAAAAAGGAGATGTACCGTCTGGTGACGGAGGATATCGAGATTGAGAAGCGCAGCATGAACACAGATGATGCGATTGCACTGTTCCATGACCTCGGGATGGAGGATAAGGAAAAGCTTTTTAAATACCGCCGCAGTTCCAGAGTTAATATCTATGTGCTTGATCACTATAAGGACTATTTTTACGGATTCATGGTGCCGTCTACGGGCTATCTCCGCTACTACGATATTGTGACGTATGAGGATGGATTTGTACTTCTGTTCCCGAATGAGAATACAAGAGAAGTGGCAGAGTTTGCACCTTCCGGGAAGCTGTTCCACACGCTGAAGGCTTCGCGTGAGTGGGGGCGCATGCTAGAGATCGGCACGATTGGCGCGCTTAATGACGCGATTGCGGAAGGACGCATGCAGGAAATTATTCTGACGCAGGAGGCACTGTTTGAGGAACGGATCGGTCATCTGGCAGATACGATTGTAAAGTCGGGAGGCAAAAAGTTTATCATGATTGCCGGACCGTCTTCCTCCGGAAAGACCACCTTTTCACACCGCCTTTCTATCCAGCTTGCTGCGAAGGGATTAAAGCCGCATCCGTTCCCTCTCGATGATTATTATGTGAACAGGGATCAGTGCCCGCGCGATGAGAACGGGGAACTCGATCTGGAATGTCTGGAAGCGCTGGATGTGGAGCTGTTTAACCACGACATGAATGAACTGCTTGCGGGCAAGCGCGTCAATCTGCCGGTCTTCAATTTTAAGACCGGCAAGCGGGAATACAAGGACCGCTACATGCAACTTGGAAAAGAGGACGTACTGGTCATCGAGGGAATCCACGGACTCAACGACAGGCTGTCCTGCTCGCTCCCGGTGGAGAGCAAGTTCAAAATCTACATCAGTGCGCTGACCCAGCTCAACATCGACGAGCACAACTGCCTGCCAACAACGGACGGCAGAATGATCCGCCGGATTGTGAGAGATGCGCGCACGAGAGGAACTTCCGCAAAGGAGACCATTGCCATGTGGGATTCGGTGCGCCGCGGTGAGGAGCGCTACATTTTCCCGTTCCAGGAGGGGGCGGACGTGATGTTTAACTCGGCGCTGATCTATGAACTGGCAGTGTTAAAGATGTATGCCGAGCCGCTGCTGTTTGCCATTGACAAGGATTGTCCGGAATATCTGGAGGCAAAGCGCCTGCTCAAGTTTCTGGATTATTTCCTTCCGATGCCGAGCGACGGTATCAGCCAGAATTCGATTATCCGCGAATTCATCGGCGGTTCCTGCTTCAATGTATAGGATTGCTTTGACATTTTGCGGAAAGCACATTATAATAAGCAATAGTTGCGGTGATAAGTAGAACAAATGATCGCGGCCCAGCATTGCTGGGGTGAGGAAAGTCCGGGCTTCACAGGGCAGGATGCCGGATAACGTCCGGTGGAGGCGACTCCAAGGATAGTGCAACAGAAATATACCGCCGGTTCCGGTAATGCCGGAATACGGTAAGGGTGGAAGGGCAGTGTAAGAGACTACCGCCGCGCTGGTAACAGAGCGGGCATATGTAAACCCCATCCGAAGCAAGACCGAACAAAAGCGTTGACGCGGCCCGCCAGCTTTAGGTAGGTTGCTTGAGGTGGCTGGCAACAGTCATCCTAGATAGATGATCATTCCGACCGTGGCTTGCCACGGTTTAGACATAACCCGGCTTATCGTTCTGCTTATCATTGTCACATAGAAGTATCTGAGAGTCGCGCAGCGGCTCTTTTTATTTCATAGGGAATACCGTGATACATTAATGTGTGAAAGTAGAACCTTCCTAGAAATAAAAAACGCTCTGCGGGGATGCATTGCATTTCCCTATGAAGCAATAAGAAGGAGTTTTTCTATGAACGGCATAAAACTTTTTAATGATCTTATGGAATATGCGGATGGCAAAGGTGCATCGGATGTACACCTTGTCCCGGGAAGAACGGCGATGCTTCGGATTGACGGAGAACTGACTGCCGCAGGGCAGGAGGACGCCGCAGAATGGCAGGATGCGGATCTTACAGAGGTGACGGAGCAGATCTTGTCCGGGGATCAGCTGGAAGAGTACCGCACGAAAGGCGCGCTGGTATGCAGCTATTCATTTTCCAAAGCGCTGCGTCTGCGCGTGTCCGTATACAGACAGCAGGGGAGAGATGCCATGTCCGTAAGACTGCATCCGGCCGGGGTTCCGATGCCGGAGAAACTTCTGTTACCGGAGGAGATTACGGAGCTTGTGAAAAACGGGCGCGGGCTGCTTCTTGTCACGGGAGGCAGAGGAAGCGGAGTGACGACGACGGTGGCATCACTTGCCGCACAGATTGCAGCAACACAGTCAAAGGTCATTGTCTCTGTGGAGGATACGACAGAATACATCCTTCCGCAGGGAAGGGGACTGGTTGTGCAGCGGGAGATCGGAGCGGACTGCGCTTCCAGGGAGGAAGCCCTTGCGATGGCGCTGCAGCAGGATGCCGATGTGATCCTTCTGGATGGAATCGGGAATGAGCGGGAGGCCGGGCTTTTGTTTGCAGCAGTCAGGAGAGGGCAGTTTGTGATTCTGGCAGAGAAGGAGGACAGTGTGACGGCGGCATTGCTCCATCTGGTACAGTGCGGCGGGAGCACATCCGGTTCGCAGATCCTTCTGGAAAGTCTGGCGCAGGGACTGGCGGGGGCTATGGCGCAGAAGCTGCTGCGGCGGCAGGATGAAGCCGGGCGCGTGGCTGCCTATGAGGTTCTGGTGGCGGATGCCGGGGTGCGCAGTCTGATTGCGGAGAACCGGATACAGCAGCTGGATACGTCCGCCGGAGCAGAGAAGGAGCGTGGCAGAGTGCAGATGGATGATGCGATTTACAATCTTTATATGAAGAGCTGCATTACGTCCGGGACGGCGATCGCAGGAGCAAAAGATCCGGAGGATATGAGGAGAAAGGTGCGCCTGTTTTGACAGGCAGCCTGAAATCTAATCAAAGTCTAAAATGTTTCTAAAAAGACGATAGGAAGGTTGACAGTCTATTTTGCAGGGCTTAACATGATCTCATGATCCGGAAAGGAAGGAATGGATATGAGAGAAAAACTGCAGCGTTTTATGACTGGACGGTATGGAGCGGATGAGCTTGGGAGAACCTTGAACATCGTGGTATTGGTGAGTCTGGTTGTGTCGATGTTTAGCGGGCTTCTGCCGGTGCTTTCCGTTTTTTACTGGTTTGGAATTGCGCTGATGATTTATAATTGTTTCCGTATGTTTTCAAAGAACGTCTCGAAGCGTTACGAGGAGAATCAGCGGTATCTGAGCAGGCGCTACAAAGCAGTTGTGAAGCGGGATCAGTGGAAGAAGCGCTTCGCACAGAGAGATACCTACCGCTTTTTCAAGTGTCCTGGATGCAGGCAGAGAGTGCGGGTGCCGAAGGGAAGAGGCAAAATCTGTATTACCTGCCCGAAGTGCAGGAGAGAATTCATCAGAAGAAGCTGATCTGGCAGGGCAAAGGAGAACTTGGAATGTTCGGTTACATAAATATCAATCAGAAGATCATGACAGAGGAGAACCGGAAGGCATATCAGGCATATTACTGCGGACTGTGCCAGAGACTCAAATCCAACTGTGGTGCAAAAGGACAGATGCTGCTCAACTATGATATGACATTTCTGATCGTTCTTCTGACGGGCTTGTATGAGCTTACGAATGAATCCTCCGAGATTACCTGCGCGCTGCATCCGACCAGGAAGCGGCAGGTGTGGATCAATGAGGCGACAGATTATGCGGCGGATATGAATCTGATTGTAGCCTATCATAATCTGATTGACGACTGGAAGGACGAGAAAGCCTATACGAAGAAGGCGTTTGCAAAGATGCTGGATAAGGACTATGCGCGCGTGATAGAGAAGTATCCGCGCCAGGTTCACGCAGTGGAAGAGTTCATGCGAAAAACAGACGAGGTGGAGGCAAGAGGCGAGACGAACCTTGATGTGGTGGCAGGTCTGACCGGAGAGATGCTGGGTGAGATTTTCTGCTGGAGAGAGGATGAGTGGCAGGAAGAGCTGCGCACACTTGGCTTTTACATGGGAAAGTTCATCTACATTATGGATGCCTATGAGGATTACGATGAGGATCGCAGGAAAAAGGAGTACAATCCACTCGTCTATGCGATGCGGGAGAGTGCGGATGACATGGATACGCTCTGCCGTCTGCTGCTCACGAGCATGATGTCCGAGTGCGCCAAGTCGTTTGAGCGCCTTCCGATTTTATTACATGCGGATATACTGCGGAATGTGCTGTATTCCGGCGTATGGTCAAAATACGAGTATCTTCAGCTGAAAAAACGCAAGGCGGAAGAGAAGAATAAGAAAAAAGCGCGCAAATAGCGAGGTTACACATATATGACAGATCCATATCAGGTGCTCGGCGTATCGCGGGGAGCCTCAGATGAAGAGATAAAAAAGGCATACAGAGCACTCAGCAGAAAATACCATCCAGATGCGAATGTGAACAATCCGAACAGGGATGAGGCTGAGGAGCATTTTAAGGAAGTACAGCAGGCATATGACCAGATCATGAAGGAGAAGCAGCAGGGCGGTGGATACGGTTATGGCGGCGGCTACAGCAGCAATTCCGGCGGTTACAGTTACGCCGGCAGCCATGGATTCGGTCAGAATGAATCGCCGAAGATGCAGGCGGCTGCAAATTATATTGCAAGCAGACACTATGTGGAGGCGTTGAATGTGCTGAACGGAATTCCGTTTGGGGAACGCCGGGCGCGCTGGTACTATTTCAGCGCGATTGCCAATCAGGGCATGGGCAATAACATCAACGCGATGGAACACGCAAAGCGTGCGGTGGAGATGGAGCCGAGCAATATGGAATACCGGCAGTTTTTACAGCATCTTCAGTATGGCGGCACATGGTATACCAGCATGGGAAGTGACTACGACAGACCGTATGCGAGCGCAGGGAACTGGTGCTTAAGCCTGCTCTGTCTGGATCTCCTCTGCAACTGTTGCTGTTTCCGGCCGTTTTAGCGGAAGTTTTCCGCCTGACGGGCGGATATAGATGGAGAGAAATGTGTATTCTATTATAATAGAAGAAAGTGATGCGGGAATCCTCCGGAGGACATGGAACCTTCGGAGGATTTTTTGCTATTTATAAACAAACTATAAAATCACAAATAAAACACAACTTTTATGAAAAATCCTGTTGACAAAGAAATAGGTTGGTGCTATCTTAAGTACGTAAGGTGTTAGCACTCCATAGCAACGAGTGCTAATAAGACAAAAGGAACTGCAGGAAAAGCAGCAGGAGACCAGCGATGGACGAGATGGAATTAGATGAACGTAAAGTAAAAATTTTAGATGCGATCATCCGCAATTATCTGGAGACAGGCGAGCCGGTTGGGTCGAGAACCATTTCAAAATATACAGATCTGAATCTGAGTTCTGCGACCATCCGCAATGAGATGGCAGACCTGGAGGAACTGGGTTATATCCTGCAGCCGCATACTTCCGCAGGACGTATTCCTTCCGATAAGGGGTATCGGTTTTATGTAGATCACCTGATGGAAGAGAAGAACCGTGAGGTAGATGACATGAAGAAGTTCGTCATTGAACACACGGAAAAAGTAGATCAGGTTCTTCAGCAGGTGGCAAAGATGCTGGCGGCAAATACCAACTATGCGACGATGGTGTCGGCACCGAGCTACCACCGCAACAAGGTAAAGTTCATACAGCTTTCCAATGTGAATGAAGAACAGATACTGGCAGTGATTGTCACGGAGGGTAATCTGGTCAAGAACAAGATTATTCCAGTATCCGAGCCGATCGACAATGAGACGATGCTGAAGTTAAATATTCTGCTGAACTCGAATCTCAACGGTCTTGCCTTGCAGGATATCAATCTCGGCACGATCGCCAAGTTGAAGGAGCAGGCGGGAATCCACAGCGACATCATCAGTGATGTGCTGGATACCGTGGCAGAGACGATGGGACAGGATGAGGATATCCGGATCTATACGAGCGGGACAACGAACCTGTTCAAATACCCGGAGTTAAGTGATTCCACAGAAAAAGCGAGTGAACTGATCTCCACATTTGAGGAGAAGCAGCAGCTTGCATCACTTGTCACTGAGAACCTGTTAGAAGATAAGAGCACAGGGATTCAGGTTTATATAGGAAATGAAAGCCCGATTCAGACGATGAAGGACTGCAGCGTGGTTACAGCAACCTATGAATTGGGAGAAGGGATTCGCGGAACCATCGGTATTGTAGGACCGAAGCGAATGGATTATGAGAAAGTCATGGATAACCTGAAGGTATTGAAGAATTCTCTCGATGGAATTTTGGACAGACCAAAAGGGGAGACATAGATGGAGGATTGGAATGGCAGAGAAAAAAGAAGAAATGATGGAAGAAGTATTAGAGGATCTTGAAAAAGATGCCGCAGAGAAGCAGGCAGAAGAGGTAAGCGAGGCGGAGGAGACAGAGACTGAAACAGAAGCAGCTGAATCCGGCGAGCAGGCAGAAGAGACAGAGGAATCTGAGGCAGAGGACGGACAGGAAGCGCCTGCCGATGAGAAGAAGGGATTCTTTAAGAAAAAGAAAGATAAAAAAGACGAACAGATCGAGGAACTGAATGATAAATTAAAACGTCAGATGGCAGAATTCGACAACTTCCGTAAGCGCACAGAGAAAGAAAAAACACAGATGTACGATATGGGAGCAAAAAGTATCATTGAGAAGATCCTTCCGGTGATTGACAATTTTGAGAGAGGACTGGCAGCAGTACCGGAGGAGCAGCGAGAAGATGCGTTTGTCGTCGGGATGGATAAAGTATACAGACAGATGCTTACCGAGCTTGATGCAAGCGGAGTAAAGCCGATCGAGGCAGTCGGTCAGGAATTTGATCCGAACTTCCACAATGCAGTGATGCAGGTGGAAAGCGAGGAGTACGATTCCGGAGTGGTCGCACAGGAGTTACAGAAGGGTTATATGTATAAGGATTCTGTTGTGCGCCACAGCATGGTTGCAGTGGTATCATAGCAGCCGTTTTATCAGTCAGACGTGCCGGCATCGTAAGATGTCCGCGTTAATATAAATGCAGCAAAAGTAACAAATTTGTTTTTAGAATATGATGAGGAGGAATCTATCATGGGAAAAATTATCGGAATTGATTTAGGAACAACAAACAGCTGTGTAGCAGTGATGGAAGGCGGAAAACCTACCGTTATCGCCAACCAGGAAGGCGCAAGAACAACACCGTCTATCGTAGCATTTACGAAGACCGGTGAGAGACTCGTCGGTGAGCCGGCAAAGCGTCAGGCAGTCACCAACGCAGAGAAGACAATCTCTTCCATTAAGAGACATATGGGAACCGATTACAAGGTAGCAATCGATGACAAACAGTATTCTCCGCAGCAGATTTCCGCAATGATTCTGCAGAAGTTAAAGGCAGATGCGGAAGGATACCTCGGAGAGAAAGTAACAGAAGCAGTCATCACGGTTCCGGCTTACTTCAACGACGCACAGCGTCAGGCAACCAAGGATGCAGGTAAGATCGCAGGACTGGATGTAAAGCGTATCATCAACGAGCCGACAGCAGCAGCACTTGCTTACGGTCTTGACAATGAGAAAGAGCAGAAGATCATGGTATACGATCTCGGCGGTGGTACATTCGATGTATCTATTATCGAGATCGGTGATGGTGTCATCGAGGTACTTTCTACAAACGGTGATACACACCTTGGCGGTGATGACTTCGATAACAGAGTGACACAGTGGATGATCGATGAGTTCAAGAAGGCAGAGGGCGTAGACTTATCCACAGATAAGATGGCACTTCAGAGATTAAAGGAAGCAGCTGAGAAGGCAAAGAAAGAGCTTTCTTCCGCAACCACAACCAACATCAACCTTCCGTTCATCACAGCAACTGCTGAGGGACCGAAGCATTTTGATATGAACCTGACCAGAGCAAAGTTCGACGAACTGACACATGATCTGGTAGAGAAGACCGCAATCCCGGTTCAGAATGCAATGAGAGATGCCGGACTGACCAACGCTGATCTGGGTCAGGTATTGTTAGTAGGTGGATCGACACGTATCCCGGCTGTACAGGATAAGGTAAGACAGCTCACAGGCAAAGAGCCGAGCAAATCATTAAACCCGGATGAGTGTGTAGCCATCGGTGCTTCCATTCAGGGTGGTAAGCTTGCAGGCGATGCCGGTGCGGGTGAGATTTTACTTCTGGATGTAACACCGCTGTCACTGTCCATCGAGACCATGGGTGGTATTGCAACAAGACTGATCGAGAGAAATACGACTATCCCGACCAAGAAGAGCCAGATCTTCTCCACCGCAGCAGACAACCAGACCGCTGTAGACATCAACGTTGTACAGGGTGAGAGACAGTTTGCAAGAGATAACAAGTCCCTTGGCCAGTTCCGTCTGGATGGTATCCCGCCAGCACGTCGTGGTGTACCGCAGATCGAGGTTACATTCGATATCGATGCAAACGGTATTGTAAACGTATCTGCAAAGGATCTGGGAACAGGCAAAGAGCAGCATATTACAATCACAGCTGGTTCTAATATGTCTGATGATGAGATCGATAAGGCAGTCAGAGAGGCAGCTGAGTACGAGGCACAGGATAAGAAGAGAAAAGAAGCAATCGATGCAAGAAATGATGCAGATTCCTTCGTATTCCAGACACAGCAGGCACTGGATCAGGTTGGCGCAAACCTGGATGCAGCCGATAAGTCGGAAGTAGAGAACGACATGAATGCAGTGAAGTCATTCCTGGATGCACATCAGAATGCAGAAGAGATGACAGAGGCGGATGTGACAGAGTTAAAATCCTTGCAGGAGAAGCTGACACAGAGTGCACAGAAGGTATTTGCAAAGATGTATGAGCAGACACAGGCAGCACAGGGTGCAGCAGGCGCAGGTCCTGATATGGGCAATATGGGCGGTGCAGGAAGCACAGGAAGCACAGGCGCTGCAAACGACGATGTTGTAGATGCGGACTTCAAGGAAGTATAATCTGACAGAAGCTGCGGCATTTACAAAGAAGCCAGAGTGTGTTACGATATTTCAACGCAGTGTATAAAACATGGGGTTTCTGGATGGTGACATCTGGAAACCCCGTGTGCAGTAGAGAGGAATAGAGGAAAAGTTATGGCGGATAAGAGAGATTATTATGAGGTCTTGGGCGTAAGCAAGACCGCATCGGACGATGAGATCAAGAAAGCATTCCGTACTCTTGCCAAAAAGTATCATCCCGACATGCACCCTGGGGATAAAGAGTGTGAAGAAAAGTTCAAGGAAGCACAGGAAGCCTATGCAGTGCTTTCCGATGCAGAGAAGAGAAAGCAGTACGATCAGTTTGGTCATGCGGCATTTGACGGCACCGGCGGCGGAGCAGGTGGATTCGATTTCTCCGGCATGGATATGGGAGATATCTTCGGCGATCTTTTCGGCGATTTCTTTGGCGGTGGTTCCAGAAGAAGAACAAATGATGGTCCTATGAAGGGCTCCAACTTAAGAACCAGTGTCCGCATCACATTTGAGGAGGCAATCTTCGGATGTGAGAAAGAGATTGAGATGGTGTTAAAGGATGAGTGCCATACCTGCCATGGAACAGGTGCAAAGCCGGGGACAACGCCGGAGACCTGTCCGAAGTGTGGCGGTAAGGGAAAGGTTGTATTTACACAGCAGTCTTTCTTTGGCACGGTGCAGAATGTGCAGACCTGTCCGGACTGTGGCGGTTCCGGAAAGATCATCAAAGACAAGTGCCCGGATTGCCGGGGTACCGGATACATTGCAAGCAAGAAAAAGATTCAGGTGTCGATTCCGGCAGGTATCGACAACGGACAGAGCGTCCGTATCCGGGAGAAGGGCGAGCCGGGAATCAACGGCGGACCGAGAGGCGATCTGCTCGTAGAGGTTGTCGTATCGAGACATCCGACCCTGCAGCGGCAGGATATGAATATTTATTCCACCGCACAGATTTCCTTTGCCCAGGCAGCACTTGGCGGAGAGATCCGTATTCATACGGTGGACGGAGATGTGCTGTATGAAGTGAAGCCTGGAACACAGACGAACACAAGAATTCGTCTGAAAGGAAAAGGTGTGCCGTCGCTCCGCAACAAATCGGTTCGCGGCGATCACTATGTGGATCTGGTGGTACAGACACCGACCGGGCTTTCCGCAGACGCAAAGGAGGCGTTACGTCAGTTTGATGCGCTGACGGGTGATTCCTTAAACCGAACCGGCGCCCAGGACGGGGCAGGTTCTTCCGATAAGCAGGAGAAGCCTAAGAAAAAGAAGGGATTCATGGATAAGATCAAAGAATCCCTGGACGATATTTAAATCAAATTATAAAAAACAAAGGGTGTAAAGTCTTTATTGAGAGATTGAGACGTTACACCCTTTTTCTTTGATAAGATTTTATTCCGGATAGATGAGATGCGCTGCATCAATGTGATACAGAGTATTCTCCAGATAACGATTCGCAAGATAATTCGCCATGCCAAGATTCATATCCAGATAGTTTCCGCAGTCCTTTGGTGCGGCACCAGGTACATCGCCCCGAAAATCCCGGATAAATTCAAACATTTCAATCATTAACGGAACGATGTCCTTCGACTCGTAATCCCCGGCAAGGAGAAGATAGAAGCCGGTGCGGCATCCCATTGGTCCAAAGTAGACGGTCTTATCGGAGAAGTCCTTGTGATTCCGCAGGAAGGTAGCACCCAGATGCTCGATCGTGTGCACTTCTGCCGTGTTCATGACCGGTTCGTCGTTCGGTGAGGTCATGCGAAGATCGAAGGTAGTGATGACTTCCGCTCCGACATGATCCTTTCTGGACACATAGACACCCGGCTGTAATTTGATGTGGTCTATGGTAAAGCTGGCAATTTTTTCCATATAAAAATCCTCCTGTCTGATTATACTAAAACCTTAAAACAGAAAGCGGTATCCGTCAAGAAAAAAATACGTCCCTTGACATCGGGAAGTTTAACAACGTATAGTAGATACAACAGAAATGAGAATGTGCTAGAAGAAAAGACAGAAATGAGGAAAACATGCCAAATTACGATTTCAAAAAACAGCCGGTGCTTCTGATTCAGGGAGCGATGGACACGGAGACGGAGTATCTGATCGGACAGCTTGACGAACCGGAGGAGATAACCTGCGGCAACTGGAAATTCTATACGGGATTCCTGGGGAAGCACGCGGAGCCGGTCGTTATCTCGCGCACCTATCAGGGGATGGTGAATGCGGCGGCGGCAACCGCCATTGCCATGACACAGTTCTGCCTGTGGGCGGTGATTAACCTGGGGATTGGCGGAGGTCATGATGCGCGATTCCATCGGGGAGACATCGTGGTGGGGGAGCGCGTGGTTCCGATGGGAGCCATGATCCGGAAATACGCGCCCGAGGGAGCCGGAATCGATGAGTGTGATTTTGAGCCGCTGCCGATTGAAATTTTCGATAAAACACTTGGACAGACAAGGAAAGTACTCGATTTCCCGTGTGATGAGAGGCTTGGGGATGCGGCGATGAAGGTACAGACGGATGTTTATGTGGGCAGAGGAGTGATCGGCTCGGCGGATGAGTGGAACAACCAGCTGGACCGGATCGCACTGCTAAGAGAGCGGTATAAGACTGCGGTAGAAGATATGGAATCCGCAGCTCCGGCAGAGCTTTGCCTGGCGTATGGCATACCGTTTCTGGGAATCCGCATTATCTCCAACTCGATCGTTACGGGAGAGAGCTTTGAGGAAGCGGTAGGCGTGGATGTGCAGAAATTTGCGGTATCCTTTGTGGAGCGGCTGCATGGTATGAGGGAGGAACAAGAGTGACCGGAAGATACAGACGCGTGGCGGCGCTGATCTGCTTTGTTTGCTGTGTGCTGTGCAGTACCTTGAGCGTGACGGCGGCAGTGGCGGATCAGGAGAAAAGGCATGTAATCAAAGTCGGGTATATCGATTACGACGGATTTATCACTGAAGAAAAGGACGGAACCTACACGGGCTACGGTGTGGAATACCTGCGCAAAATTGCAGAATATACCGGCTGGGAGTATGAATTCGAGTATGACAGCTGGGATCAGCAGTTAAAAAAACTTGAGACCGGTGAGATCGATATGATCTGCCAGGCGCAGCGAACAAAAGAGCGGGAGAAGCAGTATCTTTTTTCGGACTATGCCATCGGGGCGGAGACGAGTGTTCTGTACGTGAGTAAAGAGAACGATATTTACTACTACAATGACTATGCCGCCTATAACGGCATGCGCGTAGGTATGCTTAGGGACAGCTTCCAGAATCAGGAATTCAGGGACTATGCCGCCGAAAAGGGATTTTCCTACGAGGAGAGCATCTATGACACGCAGGAGGCATGTTTTGGTGCGCTCGATCGCGGCGAGATTGACGCGGTTGCCATGGGAAGTCTTGCACTCAAGACGGATTACAAGATCATCTGCCGCTTCGGTTCCGATCCGTTCTATATTATGACTGGGAGGCAGAACAAGGAACTGCTTGCCGAGGTAAACGAGGCGCTCGGGCAGATTGCCGAGGCAGGAGCTTCGTTTCAGACGGATCTCTATCAGAAATATTACGGGGAGAAGGAGGCGGAGGGAGAGGTCGTCTTTACCAGAGAGGAAGCAGAATACATTCAAGGGTCAGGTGTGATTACGGTGGCGTTTATTGCTTCAAGAGCACCGTTGTCCTACCGGAACGCGGAAGGAAATATCGACGGTATTACAGTTGACATTCTGGATCTGCTGTCAGAGCGCAGCGGTCTGACATTTCAGTATGTGATGATGCCGCAGGGGATGCGCACGGCGGACTATCTCTCAAAATATCCGGACAGTCTGGTTGCAGGGGTGCTCTCGGACAATCCTGATTTCCAGAAGGAGCCCTATATTCTGACGGACAGCTTTTATACGGATGACGTCGCACTGGTCGGAAGAAACGGACAGGAATATGATGTGGATGCGGACGATGTTTCATACCGTCTGGCAATTCCGGCAAGCTATGTCGGGCTGGAACATTATATCCAGATGAATGCACCACAGTTTGAGATCTGTGAGGAGAAGAACTTAGAAGACTGTCTGGCCATGGTTTTGGACGGAAAAGCAGATTTTGCGGCGCAGAATGTCAGCGTGCTGACGCCGTATCTGGCAAATCCCTATTATGAGGAACTTACTGCTGTCCCGACTTTTTTTATGGAGGAAAATACGGGAATCGTCGGGTTGGACAGCGAGGAACACCGCATGCTGATAAAGATTTTGAACAAGTGCATTGGGATGATATCAGAAAAAGAGATTGCCCAGTTTAAGGTGGATCACACGCTGGCAACCGCCTATGAGCCGACACTCTCCGATATGGTGTACAAGTTTCGTTATCCGATAGCCGTGATCGGCATCCTTCTGCTGCAGATTGTCGCATGGATGGTTGCATTTGAACTTTTGAGACGCAGAAATTACCACAAGCTGGAAGAGAAAAACGAGCAGCTCGCTGTGGCGGTGGCACAGGCCAACAGTGCCAATGAGGCAAAGGGACAGTTCCTTGCGCGGATGAGCCATGAGATTCGTACGCCGATCAATGCCATTGTGGGGCTGACTGAGATCGCAAGACACCGCAGCGATGAAGGGGGAGGGGTAGAAGAGTGTCTGGATAAGATCGATACCTCATCCAAAGTGTTGCTTGCGATTGTAAATGGCGTACTTGATATGTCTGCGATCGAGAGCAACAGGATTAAAATTGCGCAGGCACCGTTTTCCTTAAAAGAGGTGTTGGATTCAATTTCAGCAGTATATGGAACGCAGTGTGAGCAGAAAAAGATTGCCTTTACCGTGGAGATGGACGAGGTACAGGTGGAGCAGGTCCAAGGCGATGTGCTGCGCCTCAATCAGGTATTGCTGAATCTGATTTCCAACGCCTATAAGTTTACGCCAGAGGGCGGGAGTATCCGCGTGACGGTCAGCGAACTGCCAATGCAGCAGGAACAGTTCTTCTATAAATTTGTGGTGACGGATACCGGCGAGGGAATGAGCGAGGAAATGCAGGAGCGGCTGTTCCTGCCGTTTGAGCAGGAGGAGGCCGAGACGGCACAGCATCACGGCGGAAGCGGACTCGGACTTTCTATCGCCAAAAATCTGGTGGAACTGATGGGTGGATCGATCTCCTGCCAGTCGAAGAAGGGTGTCGGAACAACCTTTACAGTATCCCTGCCGCTGGCACACGCAGTGGATGAGAAAAAGCAAAAAGCAGAAGAGACGGGGGAAGGTGAAGCAGAAGAAGATGCGTCAGAGTCTTATGATTTTGGCGGCAGACGGATTCTTCTTGCGGAAGATACCGGGATGAACGCGGAGATTGTCACGGAGCTGCTGGAGCTTGTGAACATGCATGTGGATCATGCGTGGAACGGTGAGGAAGCAGTGGAGCGGTATATGGAATCAGCACCGGGAACCTATATGGCAGTCCTGATGGATGTCCAGATGCCTGGAATGAATGGCTATGAAGCGGCGAAAGCGATCCGCGCACAGAAGAGCAGCCGCCCGGATGCCGGAGAGATACCGATCTACGCAATGACTGCAAATGCATACACCGAGGACATCAGTGCGGCGTTGAATGCGGGAATGAACGGACATATTGCAAAGCCGGTGGATACCGTAGCATTGTACCGCCTTTTGAAGAAGAGCATGGAGGAAACGGAATGAGAGAGAAGATTCGCACATTTTCCGGAATACATATGTCACCGGCAGACCCCAGACCGGAAGAAATCTGTATCGAGGATATTGCACATGCGCTGTCGTTAATGACACGTGCCAACGGGCATTTTCCGGTATTTTATTCTGTTGCGCAGCATAGCCTGGACTGTGCTGCAATGGCGCAGGCCGAAGGGCGCAGCAGCAGGGAGGTTCTGGCGTGTCTGCTGCATGATGCGAGCGAGGCATATCTGTCGGATATCACCAGGCCGGTGAAGGGCTGTCTGCCCGAATACCGCAGGATTGAGCAGGTGCTTCAGGAGATGATCTATGAAAAATACCTGATTGCGCCGCCGACGGAGCGGGAGCGCGAGATTGTAAAGCGCATGGATGATACCTGCCTGTATTATGAATTTGAACATTTCACGGGAGAAAAATTATTTGATGTGGCACCGCAGGCGACGGTGCTGCCGGAATACCGGGAGTGCCCGATGCGGGAAGTGGAAAAAAAGTTCCTGGCACTGTTTGAGAAACTGATGGCGCAAACAGTGCAGGAAGATGGCGTGCGTACGGATCAGTAGTTGCTTAAGATCAGTCTGCGCCGGAAAGAAGTGTCCAGCTGGTCGATGGTGCGTCTTGCCTGCCCGTAGCGGTTGCGGTTCGTGCGGATCACATAGATCTGGTGTGCACCGCGGTATTTTTCCCGAAGAAAAAACGGAACCTTGATCCAGCCCCGGGTAAAGGGGATCTGGTTCTCAATCAGAAGCTGTGCCGCCTGATTGCTGATGCGTTCATTGGTGGTGCGGCACAGCTCCACGTCTTTGTCAATCTGGTGAATATCACCTAAAATCTTTCCTTTTGTCATAAAAACTCCTCCTTCATGATTAACGAATCCTGATCTGAATCTGCTTCCCGAGACTGTCGGCAACCTTAATCAGAAAATCAAGGCTGGGATTGTAACGGCCGCTCTCAAAACGGGATATATTGGATTTCTTGGTGCCTACGCGCTCTGCGAGCACCTCCTGCGTCACATTCTGCGCCTTGCGCGCGCTCTTTAGTTGTTCCACGACCTCATAGCGCGGGGTAAGCGGGCTTTGTTCCTTCATGAATCCCTCAATTCTCCTGAAAAATACAGGTGTTCCGTAAAAAATCGTCTGCTATAAAGTTATCATATATGATAACTTTTGTCAATGAAATCAGGAAGAGGAGTGAGGTGTGAAAAGTGAAAAATGTGGTTGCAATATGAAGGAGGGTATGATATGATAAATCGTGCGTGAGCGAGACGGAGAGATCCGATCGCAAGACTGCCGGCGTGGCGGAATGGCAGACGCATCAGACTCAAAATCTGACGGGGGCAACCTCGTGCCGGTTCAAGTCCGGCCGCCGGCATTATATTGAAAAGAGCATACAAAAGGAGCTGTGAATATCATTCACAGCTCCTTTTGTATGCTGGATCCGCAGCGCATGTTTAAGAACTTGAAATGCGTACGGCATAAATGTGTACGGTATATTGTCTGTGCCTGTCCGCAGCGGTTATGCCTGGACAGGAATCTTTTTGTCGGAATAGAGGATATGGTTGATCAGCCATCCAAGCAGAAATTCGATCAGGCTCTCCATATATTTTTGCGGATTTTCGTCCAGCTCGATCAGGTTGATGCTCTCAAGTCTGGCGACGAAAGAAGCGTGCGCATTTTTCTGTGCGGCAAGCCCCTCATAACCGATCTTCTCCATGTAAGCTTCTTCGTCGGCAAAGTGGGTTACGGTATAATCCGTGAGTTCGTGGATGATAGATAAAAGCTCATCGTAGCACGTAATGACGTCGTTGGATTTTACCAGCTGATAGGCGCGCTCCACGATGCAAAAGAGCTGCTGATGCTCCAAATCAACTATTTCAATGCCGGTCAGATAATCGTCTGTGAATTCACACGGGTTGTCGCGGATCATCCATTCCTCTAACGGCGGCAGCTTGCCGATCATGATGTCGCTTCCGAGAATATGGTGATACAGCCATTTGGCAAGGAAATTCAAAAGATCGGTGACAACCTGCTGCTGCTTTCCGGGGTCATCGATGTCTGCAAAGGAAAAATCGCGGATTTTGTCGCGGAAAAGAGAGTGCTGCATGCGCTGACGGATCAGCTCCGGATCGCGGATCTGCTCCATGTAAGCCTCCTCATGTGCAAAATGGGTATCGGCATACTGCGTCAGCTCCTCCAGCAGATGGGTGATCTGGGTGCAGCGGTCGTTGGAATCGGTATGGTTGAGTATGTCCATAGCCTGATTGATCAATGAGAACAGACGGCGGTGCTCGTCATCCAGCTCCTTGATCCCGATCAGGCAGTCATCTGTAAATTGGAACATGGTTTTATCCTCCGTGAAATCATGTGTTGTAAAAGATAGTTTTCTGTGTGCTTATTATAGCATCGTCACACGAAAAAAGCTACTTTTGCAGTCCAGCTTTTTTCTCTCCCAGAATAAAATAATCAATCATGCGGTTGATGGTATTCTGCTGTGTCTGAATAATTTTTTTGAAATTATCGTTTTCTTTTGCTAAGCGGTCCAATTCGAGATTCTCGTTCATAACAGCCACCTTTTCCATGAATTTATCATACAAGTGTAAGCATAGTCGAAGAACTTTCGGATGTCAATGAAAGTTGTTTGAATTGTGTGAATCAAAGCGGTCTATTAACAAAATGTGTCAAAAAATGAGTCATATTCGACAAAGTATGTGGAAAACTGGAAGAACATACGGAAGTGCTTTTGTGAATTTTTTGCGAATTAAATAGGAAAAACAAATGCAGTGTGCTAAAATAAGAACCAAAATAATATGAGGCAGTTAAAATGAGTCAGAAAAAAACTTTATTAAAATATACAAAGTATGTGATGTGGGGAACCGTGGCATTGATTCCTCCCGCCGCATTTTTTTATTTGCTGGAATTTTACACACACAATCCGTTTGCGGAGGTACGGCCATGGGCGCAGCTTTTTAACATTGTATTGTTTGAACTGCTCGCGGGGATTTTTTTGTGCATCACCGGACGGCTTCGGACGGCATACCGGATCGAGGGTACCGCGGCGCTGGTATTCGGGCTTGCCAATGCCTATGTGGTGCGTTTCCGCACCAACCCGCTGGTACCGTGGGACATTCTGTCCTGGAGGACGGCGGTAAGTGTGTCCGGCAATTATGACTTTACGCCGGATACGCGTATGATCGTTGTGACAATTCTGTTTCTGGCGCTGATCATTGGATTGCAGCCGGTGAAGTTTAAAATTGGCAGACCCGGATTTTTTAAGCGGTGCCTGCCGGGCGTGGTGCTTGGCGCGGTGCTTGTGATGTTTGCGGGAACCTTGCAGCAGGAGAATTTCCAGAACGAGCACAGGCTTTACAATAAGCTGTTTACACCCGTCTTTATGACACAGGTGGACGGAATACCGGTTACTTTTGTGATGAACCTTGCGTATATGTCGATTGAGAAACCGCAGAAATACAGTGTGGGCGAGGCAAAGGAATTTTTAAAAAAATACGAGAAACCGCAGGAGACGAAGGAGTCGATCGATACAATCCTGGAGGAAGAGGAAAAAGATACCTCGGATGACACTTCGCAGAGCGGTGCAGATACCGGGATGCCGAATATCATTGTCGTGATGAATGAGTCGTTTTCGGATCTGTCCGTATTAGGGGATTTTAAGACCAATGAGGACTATATGCCGTTTCTGCACAGCCTGCAGCAGGGGGCGGAAAATACCGTGACCGGCATGTTGAATGTCTCGGTGTGCGGTGGAAATACCGCAGATACGGAGTATGAGTTTCTGACCGGGAATACGATGGCGTTCCTGCCGCAGGGAAGTATTCCGTATCAGCAGTATGTGAACGGAGAGCGCCCGTCATTGGCATCCTATCTGCAGTCGCTCGGGTATGAGACGGTGGCGACCCATCCCTATTATGCGACCGGCTGGAACCGTGACAAGGTCTATCCGTGGCTGGGATTTGAGCAGAGTATTTTTAAAGATCAGTATTACGGGGCACGTTTTGTCAGAGATTATGTGAGCGATGCAAGTTGTGCGGACAAAATCATCCAGCTGTATGAGCAGAAGGAGGAGGGCAGACCGCTGTTTGTCTTCAATGTGACGATGCAGAACCACGGGGGATACGACCAGACCTACACGAACTTCTCACCGGGTATTTCGGTGGACGGTGTGAACAGTATATCAGTCAGCCAATATTTTTCGCTGATAAAGCTGTCGGATCAGGCATTAGAGCAGCTGATCGATTATTTCTCCGGTGTGGATGAGAAGACGGTCATCGTCTTTTTCGGGGATCATCAGCCGAGCGATACGGTGGCGGCGCCGATTCTTGCCATGAACGGCATGCAGTGGAATGCGCTGGATGAGGAACAGCAAAAGCTGCGCTACCAGGTGCCGTATGTCATCTGGGCGAATTACGATATTGATGAGGAACAGAATGCGGACACCAGCGCAAATTATCTGGGAGCAGAGGTGCTAAAGCGCGCCGGGGTACCCACGGATGCCTATCAGAATTTTCTGCTGACATTAAAGGAATCGTATCCGGTGATATCGGCGGTGCGTACCGTGGAAGCGGACGGAAGTGAGACTCCGGCGAAGGAGGAGTACGGCGAGATGGATATTTACCGCAAACTTCAGTATTATTTCATGTTTGACTGGGAAGAGGAGTCTGGAGAATGAAAAAGAGAGGACCGTTACTGGCAGCGTTTTGCATACCGCTTCTGATCACGCTGATCATCTGTGTGAACCGGGAAATCTATCCGTTCGGGGATCAGTGTATGCTTCATATTGATATGTACCATCAGTATTGTCCGTTTTTTACAGAGCTGATGGAAAAACTCAAAACGGGAGGCAGTCCGTTCTATTCGTGGAACATCGGGCTGGGAGCGGATTTTGTATCCCTGTATGCGTACTACCTTGCCAGCCCGTTAAACTGGCTTTTGATTCTGTGGCCGAGGGGATATGTGATTGAATTTATGACGGTTCTGTCCATCCTTAAGATTGCACTGAGCGGTCTTACGTTTACCTATTACCTGGGGGAGCATTTTCACGTGTGGCAGGATGCCGGAAATGCGGCGGCAGTCACACGGACAGAGAAGAAGACGGCAGTGCGCCTTCCGGCAGATGTGGCATCCTATGCGGCAGCTCTGTGCGGTGCGGCGTATGCGCTGTGCGCGTTTATGGCGGCATATGCCTGGAATCTGATGTGGACGGACTGCATGGTGCTTGCGCCGCTTGTGATTCTGGGATTAGAGCGGCTGATCCGGGATAACAGACCGGGGCTTTATTATGTGTCGCTGGCGGTCTGCATTCTGAGCAATTACTATATTTCAATCATGATCTGCATTTTTCTGGTGCTGTGGTTTTTGCTCTACTGGATGGAACACCGGGCATCGGGGTACCGGGCATGGATCCGCTTTGCGTGGTATTCGCTGCTTGCGGGAGCCACAGGCGCAGTGCTGATCCTTCCGACGGCAAAGGTGCTCTCCTTAAGCGGTGCATCCGGAATATCGTTCCCGGAGACGATGGAGTGGTATTTTAATATCGTATCGGAGCTGGCGCGGTCCCTTCTGGCAGTCGATGTATACACGGGAGATTCCCACTGGCCCAATCTGTACTGCGGAATTTTTGCGCTCTTTCTGCTGTTTCTGTATGTGTGGAACAGAGCGGTTCCATGGAAGAAAAAACTGCCAAGACTGGCACTCGTCGTGTTTTTCTGGCTTAGCTTTTCAAATAATATGCTAGATTTTATCTGGCATGGTCTTCATTTCCCGACATCGCTTCCGGGAAGACAGTCTTTTTTGTACGCGTTTCTGGTACTTGTGATTGCTTATGAGGCGCTGCTTTACATCCGTGAATTAAAGCTGTGGCAGGTGTTTGCAGCGGGTGGAATGAGCGTTGTATTCCTGCTTTTCTGCAATCATTTTATGGACGAAACGACGATGGAGCAGACCTCCATATGGGCAAGCGGGGCATTCTTTGCCTGCTATTTTGTGATTGTACTCGGCATACTCATAGGAAAAAAGAGAATCCGGCAGCTGATGCTGGCGACCGGGTGCCTTGCGGTTGTGGCGGAGCTTGTGATCAACTATAACCTGACAGGGCTTGACACGATAAGCAGGACGGATTATGTGAAAAATCTGGCGGATTACCGGGCGGTTCTTTCGGAGACGGCGGAAAAAAGTGATGAAGATTCCGTGTTTTACCGGACGGAGGAACTGGAGCGCAAGACCAAAAATGATGCGGCGCTGTCCGGCTACCACTCCGGCACACAGTTCTCATCCCTGATGAATCTGAATGTCAGCCATTTTTATCAGGATGTCGGAATGGAGGGCGGCAAGAACTTTTATTGTGCCGGCGGTGCGACACCGCTTCTTTCGGCAATGCTTTCCATCCGCTATGTGCTTGCGGACAATGCGATGGAGGAAGGACCGCTCCGCACACTTGTGGCGCAGCGTGGAGACACGTATCTGTATGAGAATGCGTATGTGCTGCCGCTGGGATTCATGATGGATGAAGATGTGGCGGAAAAATGGGACTATGCCGGCGGAGGCGACATCGGCACACAGAATCAGCTCGCCAATCTTCTGGGAAGCGACAGACTGCTTCTTACCGCGGTGGAATCCGAATCAAAGGCGGGAGAGAGCTCTTTTGTCGCGCAGGATTCCGCATATTATTATGCCACCTACAGCAAGACGGGCGTTGACAATCTGCAGGAGCAGGTAAGCTCGGGAAGAACCAGAGGCTTTACAAAAGTTTCCCACGGATATATTCTGGATTTGGGATATTGTGAGGCGGGAGAAGAGGTAAAAGTTACTAACACCGCCAATGAGCTGGTGCAGCTTGTGGTTTACCGGCTGGATCTCATGGCGTTTCGTACGGCCTATGAGGCGCTTGCCGCACAGACGGTGGAAGTGACGGAAGTTTCCGATACCAGGGTAAAGGGAAACGTGGACGTCACACAGGCGGGCAGACTGATTTTTTCCATCGCGGATGAGGATGGCTGGACGCTGTATGTGGACGGAAAGAAAAGGGACAGTGAGACGTTTGGCAGCGCTTTTATCAGCACCTATCTGACGGAAGGCACACATGAGTTTGAACTGCGGTACAAAAGCCCCGGATTTCTGACGGGAGCCGTAATATCGGCGGCAGCCGTGGTGCTCTTTGCGGCGACCATGGCAGTGAGAAGAAAGAGGAAAAAAGGATGAAATTTGATTTTACAACGATTATGGATCGAAAAGGAAAAGACGCACTGGCAGTAGATAAGATTCCCTACAAGGACGTGCAGGTGCAGGAAGGATTTTCGGTGCTTCCGATGTGGGTGGCGGATATGAATTTTGCCACGGTGCCGTCGGTACAGAAGGCGATGACAGATCGTATCGCACATCCGGCATTTGGGTATTTTGAGCCAAGAGAGGAATATTTCGATGCAATAATCCGCTGGCATGCGAAAAGGAATGGCGTACAGGGGCTGACGAGAGAATGCATCGGCTACGAAAACGGGGTGCTCGGCGGTGTCTTAAGCGCACTCAATGTGTTCTGTTCGCGGGGAGATAAGGTGCTCGTGCATTCGCCGACCTACATCGGATTTACCTTCAGCCTGAAAAACAACGGGTATGAGATCGTGCACAGTCCGCTTGTGCTGGATGAGAATGGTGTGTGGCGCATGGATTATGAAGACATGGAGAAAAAAATCTGCGAGAACCACATTCATGCGGCAATTTTCTGCTCCCCGCACAATCCGTGCGGCAGGGTGTGGGAGCGCTGGGAGATCGAGCGTGCCATGGAAATCTATGAGAAGTATCAGGTCGAGGTGGTTGCGGATGAGATCTGGTCGGATATCATCCTCGGGGATCACCAATTCGTGCCGACGCAGAGCGTTTCCGAGTATGCCAGAATGCACACGGTGGCAATGTACGCACCGTCAAAAACCTTTAATCTTGCGGGTCTGGTGGGAAGTTATCATATTATTTACAATCCCGTTATCCGTGACCGCGTGAAAAAGGAATCATCGCTGTCACATTACAATGAAATGAACGTGCTTTCCATGTATGCACTCATCGGTGCGTATCAGCAAGAAGGCTATGAGTGGACAGATGAATTATGTAAGGTATTGACGAAGAATGCAGAATATGCGTATGATTATATCAGATCCCATTTTAAGGGCGTACAGGTAGCTATGCCACAGGGAACCTACATGCTGCTCTTAGACTGCACAGAGTGGTGCAGAAAGCATGGCATAACGATCGATGAGCTGCAGAAGCGGGGCGCCAGCATCGGTGTGATCTGGCAGGATGGCAGACCGTTCCACAGCCCGTGCGGCATCCGCATGAATCTGGCGCTGCCATTTTCACTTGTGGAGGAAGCGATGGAGCGTCTCCGGAAGTATGTATTTGTGTAGAAGTTAAGAAAATATTGCAGCGCGAACGAACAGATAAAAGCAAAGGAGTCTTGCTAGGGAAAATCATAAGACCGATGACCGGATGGAAGATCTGATGCAGAAAGTGAGAGAGGGCCGCGGCACGGATGCGGCGTGCATGCTTGACTACTGCACGCAGATTGAGGAATACGCAGAACGTGCGGGGGATGCCAGGCTGCTTGGATTTTCGCATTATTACAAGGGCAGAACCTACTATCTTAGCAATGAGACCGGAAAGGTGTTTGAGGAGATCGGCGAGGCACTCGGATATCTGGAACAGTCCGGGCAGTGGGAACTGGTGGCAGCCGCCTACAATCTTATGGCGATTGTATCCGTCGGCAAGGGCAATCTGTCGTTTGCGATCGAGTACTATCTGGCAGGATTAAAATATTGCAAAAAATATGAGCTGATTGAGGTGGAAAGCCGGATTGAGAGTAACCTGGGTTCCCTGTATATGGAGTGCGGACAGTACAGTGATGCCAGAGATTATCTGGAGCAGGCACATCTCGATTACAAGCGCGTACCGGAAGAGGAGCGCAGCCTGGCAAGCCTTACCGCGATTTACAACAATCTGGCCCTGTGTTATATGAAAAGCGGCAGCCTGGAGAAGGCAGAGGAATATATCCGCAAACTGGAGACAGAGTGCGAAGCGCATTTTGAGGAGATGGATTACATTTATGTAAACTGTATGCGTGCACGTTACTGTCATCTGTGTGGCAATATTTCCATGAGAGACCAGTATATTGCGGATATTCAGAATCAGCTTTCTGGGGATGTACTGATTCTGGATTTGTTTGATGATCTGTATGATTTCTGTGAACTGATGTTAGAGATTGACCGCGGTGATGTCTGCCGCAATATCGGAGAAAAACTGAAGGCACTCGTGGAGCAGACCGGCATCGCCAATATGCAGCGGAAGATGACAGCGCTAGAGATGGATTATGTTAAGAAAACGAAGGACAGGGAACGCTATCTTAAGACGGCTGGCAGATTCTATGAATTGACCGAGATCGTGGAACAGGAAAACAGAAGCATGATTGTCAATATGCTTTATCTGCGCAAATCCTTAGAGCGGGCAAGAGAGCGCTGCAGGAAGCTGGAGGAGGATGCGGTGGAGTTGACGGAAAAATCGGAGAGAGATCCGCTGACTGGACTGGCGAACCGGTACCGTCTGACAAATGATTCAGAAAAGATCGTGGAACAGTGCTTTGCGGAACATAAACCGTTGTCGTTTGAGATTTTGGATATTGATTACTTTAAGCAGTACAACGACCGTTACGGACATCAGGCGGGGGATGACTGTGTGCGTGCCATCGCGGCACTGATCCGGCAGATGGAAAGTGATCAGATTTTCTGTGCGCGCTACGGCGGAGATGAATTCGTCATCATTTACAGTGGAATGAGCGCGGAGGAAGTCTGCGAGCGCGCGGAGAAGCTGCGGCAGGATGTGATGGCGCTTCAAATAGAACAGCGCTATACAGAGGGCGCTTTCGGTGTGACCATCTCGCAGGGCATCTGCCATGACATCCCGAGCAACGGGAACAAGAACTGGGATTTTCTCCACGTGGCGGATCAGGCGCTCTACCGTGTGAAGAGGCGGGGGAGAAACCGGCTGTGTATGACCGATATTCACGGGCGTGAGATTGAGGTGTAAGGGTATGGTTTGCCTCGGATGTGGTACACATATAGCATGCGGTGCCGGGGTATTTATGTATTTGCTATACGATGATGTCATTTTTTGTAATGAAATGCATTGGAGATTAAGCAGAGCATGAGGCCTGGCTTTTTCTTCTTATTTGAGAGACAATAGAATTGAGGATGTGATAGAGGATTAGGATCAGCTTGGGCTGGTCCTTTTTCAATTGCGTCATAATGAATGAAATGACGAAGTTGAGTTCAAAATGAGGTAATTAGAATGAGACAATTTGATTACACGAAAAAATGGAAAAAAATGCTTACGCCAGAAATCGTGCGTTACCTTACAACAATTCATGAATACAAGGGGGAACAGCGCTTAATTGCGGAACACCATGCGGATGTATTAGAAAGTCTTGTTGAGGTGGCTAAGATTCAAAGTACAGAGAGTTCTAATAAAATTGAGGGTATCTATACTTCTGATGAATGTTTGAAAAAGATTGTTTTGGATAAGACAATGCCAAAGACAAGAAATGAGCGTGAGATTGCAGGATATAGGGATGTGCTTAACACAATACACGAGAATTTCCCTCACATTCCAATCCGTAAAAGTTCGTCCAACAGATCGCCCGATGACAACACCTTTATTTTTGCTTCGTTGCGTACAACTGGGGATTAGTATTCGAGACCTGGATTTGCTTACCATTGGCCTCGTGAATGATATGTATGCTGAAAACAGTGACGATGATTATAAAGGATATAAGGAAGTGGCGACTCAGGAGGACTTCGACAAATTTTAATCAACTGGTAGATTTTGGAGTATAAACAATTTGTAAAATATTGATTTTGTATTGCCTTTGTCCGTACAAATAGATATAATATAGTTAGAAAAACTCGAAAGGAGTGTTTACTATGGCAACGAAATCAGCAAATGTATACGCACGCATTGAGCCTGATGTAAAAGAACAGGCAGAAGGAATCTTAGCAGCATTAGGAATTCCTGCATCCAATGCAATAAATATGTTTTACAAACAAATTATTCTTCAAAGAGGACTTCCTTTTGAAGTGAAAATGCCATCCGCTCGTCCTGTAGACGTTAGTGCATTATCAGAAGCACAGATGAATGCAGAACTAGAGAAAGGATATGCGGATATGCAGGCTGGTCGCACTAGATCAGCAAAATCTGTTTTTGCTGATCTCCGCAAGGATTACAATTTATGATTTATGATATTGTGATTTCAGATCAGGCCGAGATAGACCTTCGTGGAATCTTGGAATACATTGCTTTTGAACTGCAGGCACCAGAAAATGCAAGTGGTCAGCTTGATAGGCTTGAAGCATGTATTATGGATCTTGATCATATGCCGAAGAGATATCGACAATATGAATTGGAACCATGGAAAAGCCGAGGGCTACGCGTAGCGCCAGTAGACAATTATCTTATTCTATATATTCCGGATGATGATACACAAGTGGTTACGATTATCCGTGTTATGTACGGTGGACGAGATGTGGATACGCAATTAAACAGATTTACAAAAACAAAATAATTTGAAAGCATCAATCAGAAATGGTTGGTGCTTTTTTCGTGAATGGAGAAATCTGTGCATTTTTATGCCCATTTTTACGGAAGGAGGTATCGGCCGTGGCTAACAGAATTATGGGTATTACTGTCGAGATTGGCGGAGATACAGACAAACTACAAATAGCATTAAAATGTGTAAACGGTCAGATAAAAAGTACACAGTAGCGGCTAAAGGACGTGGACAAGTTATTAAAACTTGATCCAGGAAATACAGAGCTGCTTGCACAGAAACAAAAATTACTTGCTGCTGGATTGGAGATGAGGTTCCTTTCCAAGGAAAGACATATATTATAGAAGCAATTCAAAAGTAGAGAACAGTTAAAAAATTGTTTTCAGTGGTGACACTTTTTAACGATAGCCTCGACCTATTGTTAAAAGGTTCATGGATATGTTTCCTTCCACGATGGTAATTCATAGACAGCAGTCCTTTCATGTGGAGACGATAGTTGTACTATATCGGACAGATTTGTAAAACTTCTCGACTTCCGACACTTTGAGAGGTTTTTCAGGTTTGACCAGAGTGACCGAAAAACATACAAAAAAGTAATTTCAGATGGTGTGAATGTCTCAGTCGTATTGGACTGCGGCTTCGGAAACGTATCAAAGAGAAAATAATATCATCATCATTCAACTAAATAACAGAGGCATGAAAGACCGTTCATTTTCAAGAAAAATTGAAAGTGAGCGGTCTTTCTTTGTATCTGAAGGTCATCGTATCAGATGGATTTCAGGTGAGGTATATTCGATGCATTCGAGAAAGGTGATTTTATGGAGACAATACGGAAGAAGATGATGTGAGGAACGCAAGAGTAGCGCCACTCGGTGAGACCTTTGAGGATTTGAGGCAGATGCTGCGGGAGGGATAGAATATTGAATTATAAAGTTGTCCGGACAGAAACTGCAGATGCTCAGATCCGAAAGATTATTTTGTATGTAGCAGAAAACTTTGGAAGGGAAGTTGCACTTGAAAAACTTGAAGAATTAGAACGGAATCTTCTTGACTTAGGCAAGTATCCGCAAAAATGTGTAGAACTTCGTTATCTGGTGCTTAAAAGACAGGGGTATAAAGTACTGGTACTTGAGAAAAATCTTGTGTTTTACAAGATAAATGAGGAGAAGCAGGAAGCTATTATTTATGCTGTCGTAGACCATAGACCGGATTATTTGAACATCATCCGGGGATTGTAAGATACAGTATAATATTTTACAAAGAGAAAGTGAGAAATATTTCCGGTTCTGGGTTGGAGCAAGCGCGGTTCCTATGCCAAGAATCTCTTCCATGGATACGCCTGAGCGTTCTGAAAAATGAAATAACATTGCAAACGAGCCCCTGTTAGTGTATAATAATCGTGCTAATTTGGGGCTCTTAGAATAGCGCCATAAGACAGCTGCGAGGAGCGTTGGCCCGCCGAAGCACAGGACGGATTTTGGGAGAACGGCGCAGCGGTCAAAGCGGTATACAGCAAAAAGCCCGTAAAAAGGAAATAAAGGAGATAGATATATATGAAACTAGGTATTGTTGTAAATTAGCCTTTTTTCATAAATCTATATACATCAATAAAAGTCCGTAAAACCGCATGGTTACAAAGTTTTTTGAAATTGTAAATTTATAAAACTTCATACAAAATCATATACTTTCATGCCATTTGGGTGTAGAAATGGGTGTAAAAAGATAGTCGAAAACCAGAGTCCAACGCATTTTATGTATTGATAAATGGGCATACAGATTTCTACGGATAGAACCATATAGCATGATAGAACAGAAGTTAAAATATTATAATGTACCGCACAGGCGGCGTTACCTTATCCCAACAGGGAAACAAGGAACGCCGCTATTTTTTTACCCTCATGTTACGCAGTAGGGGCAAAAAGAGCTTTGCTACATAAGGCTTTGCGGGTGCGGTTTTCACACAGTAAGGGATTGATACCTAAACCCTCAAAATTGCTGTTCTACTGCGTAACAAATATGAAGCAAAGGAGTTGATGAAGCTATGGCAGTTTTCCGCGTGGAGAGAAACACAGGATATACGGTTATGAGTAACCACCATTTACGCAATAAGGAGCTTTCCCTAAAAGCAAAAGGGCTGTTATCACAAATGCTGTCCTTGCCGGAGGATTGGGACTATACCCTTGCAGGACTGTCCTATATCAACCGGGAAAGTATCGACGCTATCCGCACCGCTGTATGGGAGCTTGAAAAAGCCGGATATATCACAAGACGGCAGGGACGCGACGAGAAAGGTAAAATGACCGCTATCGAGTACACCATTTACGAACAGCCACAGCCCCCGGCATTGGATTGTCCGGTATTGGAAAATCCAACAGCGGATAACCCGATATTGGAAAATCCGACACCGGATAACCCGACGTCGGAAAATCCAATGCAATTAAATAAAGATATACAAAAGACTAACTTATCAAAAAAAGAAAAATCAAATACGGATTTATCAAATAACCATTCCATTCCTATCCTTTCCCCTAACACCTCTCCTTTGAGGGAAGAAACGGCAGAGCCGGAACGGAAAGGAACGGAAGCGGCAGACGCATACAGTGTGTATGAGGAAATCATCAAGGACAATATCGAGTATGAGCATTTTATCAAGCATACCGACATTGACAGGGAACGCTTGGACGAGATTGTATCCCTTATCCTTGAAACTGTCTGCACCAAACGAAAAACAATCCGTATCGCCGGGGACGATTATCCGGCAGAGCTTGTCAAAGCAAAGTTTATGAAGCTCAACAGCAGCCACATTGAATTTGTCTTTGACTGCATGAAAGAGAACACCACGAAAATCCGCAACATCAAGCAATATCTGAAAGCGGTACTTTTCAACGCACCCAACACCATAGACAGCTATTACACCGCCCTTGTCAACCACGATATGTACGGCGGCTATTAAAAACAGGAGGATTTTAATATGGCACAGAAAACAGGAGCTTTGATTTTTGATGAAACGGCAGACCGTTACGACATTCGCTTTGACCTTAACGACTACTACGGAGGATTGCATTGTGGGGATTGCTTTGAAGTGTTTGTACGCGGCAAATGGAAGCCGACCCGCATGGAGTACGGGGACAACTGGTATCTTGTGGGTGTGAGGGCTTCGGATTTGAACGGGCTGCGGGTGCGTATCTAAAGGCGGCATGAAAAATGTACGCCTTATTTTTATGCCCCGAAGCGGCATACCACCCTAACAAAACCACGAAAGGAGGGATTTCATGCAAGATGAAGTCAACGAAAAAGTCGTATCTTTAGCAATCAAAACATCTAAGCTGACCGCCGAAGTGCTGCAAAAGGCTATGAAAGCCCTGCTTGCCAAAGGCAAAGGGCAGCTAACCAAAGCCCCGCATGGAAAAATCACTATGCGGCAGCTTATGAAGCCGGGAGAAAAGGTTTCCAACATTGAGATTACCGACCAGAATATCAAAGCCTTTGACCCTATCGCAAGGAAGAACGGGCTTGATTACAACGTCAAGAAGATTGAAAACGGCAAGCCGCCGACCTACCTTGTGTCTTTTAAGGGCAAGGATATTGACGTTATGACCGAAGCGTTTCGGGAATTTACCGCAAAGAAATTAGGCAGGGATAAAAAGCCCTCTATCCGCAAGCTGCTTTCCACTTTGAAAGATAAGGCGGCAGCTCTGAACGCACAGAGAGACAAAGTGAAGAAAAAGGACAGGGAGGTATCGCTATGAAGCCGGAACTCAAAAAGCTGCTTATCCTAAATGCCCCCTATCTGCTCTTTGTCTATCTCTTTGACAAAATCGGACAGGCGGTACGCCTTGCGCCGGGGGCTGACCTTTCCGGCAAGGTGCTTTCCCTTGCAGACGGCTTTTCCGCTGCCTTTGCAAACCCGCTTCCGAGCCTTGCCCCTATGGATTTGCTTATCGGTATTGTGGGGGCTGTCCTTATCCGGCTTATGGTGTACTTCAAAGGCAAGAACGCAAAGAAATACCGAAAAGGTATCGAATACGGTTCTGCCCGTTGGGGCAACGCCGAAGATATAAAGCCCTACACCGACCCGGTATTTCAAAATAACGTGCTGCTGACACAGACAGAACGGCTTACCATGAACAGCCGCCCGAAGCAGCCGAAGTATGCAAGGAATAAAAATATCCTTGTTATCGGGGGAAGCGGCAGCGGCAAGACGAGATTTTTTGTGAAGCCCAACTTAATGCAAATGCACTCAAGCTACGTTGTAACTGACCCGAAAGGTACGGTTTTAGTCGAGTGTGGGAAGCTCTTACAGCGCGGCGGGTATCGGATAAAGGTGCTGAACACGATAAACTTTAAGAAATCCATGCGCTACAATCCCTTTGCCTATATCCGCAGCGAAAAAGACATTTTGAAACTGGTAAATACCTTGATTGCCAACACCAAAGGGGACGGGGAAAAAGCCGGGGAGGATTTTTGGGTAAAATCGGAACGGCTCTTTTACTGCGCCCTTATCGGCTACATTTGGTACGAAGCCCCGGAGGAAGAAAAGAACTTCACGACGCTGCTTGAAATGATAAATGCCAGTGAAGCCCGCGAGGACGACCCGGAATTTCAGTCCCCCGTTGACCTCATGTTTGAACGGTTGGAGGAAAAAGACCCGGAACACTTTGCCGTCCGGCAGTACAAGAAATTCCTGTTATCTGCGGGAAAGACACGAAGCTCTATCCTCATTTCCTGCGGTGCGCGGCTTGCCCCTTTTGACATTAAGGAGCTGCGCGACCTTATGGAAACCGACGAAATGGAGCTTGACACCATAGGCGACCGCAAGACCGCCCTGTTTGTTATCATCAGCGACACCGACGATACTTTTAACTTTGTCGTGAGTATTCTTTACACGCAGCTTTTCAATCTCCTTTGCGACAAGGCAGATGATGAATACGGCGGCAGGCTGCCCGTCCATGTGCGCTGTTTGTTAGACGAATTTGCAAATATCGGGCAGATACCGAAGTTTGAAAAGCTCATAGCCACCATACGAAGCCGGGAAATCTCCGCGTCGATTATCTTACAGTCGCAAAGCCAGTTAAAGGCAATCTATAAGGACAACGCCGATACCATAGTCGGCAACTGCGACACCACCCTTTTCTTGGGCGGCAAGGAAAAAACCACCCTCAAAGAAATGTCGGAAATCTTGGGGAAAGAAACCATTGACAGCTTCAACACTTCCGAGAACCGGGGGCGCGAGGTATCGCATGGGCTGAACTATCAGAAGTTAGGCAAGCAGCTTATGACGGAAGATGAAATAGCGGTTATGGACGGCGGGAAATGTATCTTGCAGCTACGAGGGGTGCGCCCGTTCTTTTCCGATAAGTACGACATTACAAAGCACCCCAACTATAAATATCTTTCCGACTATGATAAGAAAAATACTTTTGATATGGAAAAGCATTTAAGGCGCAGACCCGCCCTTGTGAAGCCGGACGAAGTATTTGACTACTACGAAATCAGCGAAAGCGATTTGCAGGAGGACACCGACCATGAATAGACGTATCAGAAAGAAAAAGGACAAGAAAATCACAGAAGCCATAAACGGGCTTGTTTCGATTGCTGAACGACGGGAACAGCAGCGGCAGGCTGCTATCCGGCAATTTGTGAAACGGTGTGAAGCCCTGTATGAGCAGCAGCGAAAAGAAAGGAGGAATTGACGCAGTAACAAAGAAAAAGACAACTTGCATGATACGCGCCCCTACAAAAATTCCTATCGCCCACACTGACAACTGAATACCGCCGCGCGGCAGACACTTACGCAGCGCGGGGACTTATGACCGCGGCAGTTTGAAAACTGACCGCCGTTTTTTATACCCTTTTACGGGGCAAGCCGCATTTGCGGCAGAAAGGAGTTTTATGGAATTTTTCAACAGCGCAATCGGCGTATTACAGACTTTGGTTATCGCTCTTGGAGCAGGACTTGGCATTTGGGGCGTTATCAATCTCTTAGAGGGATATGGAAACGACAATCCGGGCGCAAAATCACAGGGCATTAAGCAGCTTATGGCTAAGTAGATGTAATCAAGAGAAGAAAGGAAAAGCACAATCCAGACGGAACCGGCGATTGTGTCAAGAAATGTTTGTGGAATGGCAAGAACTTTGATATAATGGGAACAGGAACCCCGGAACCGGGAGAAAGGCAGGAGGATAAATGCACATAAGCTATAAACCCCTCTGGCACACGCTGGTTGAGCGCAATATGAGGAAAGAGGACTTGCGGCTTGCCGCCGGTCTTACTACAAATATGATTGCCAACATGGGAAAAGGAAAGAATATCAGCATGGAAACGCTGGTTCGTATCTGCGAAGCCCTGAATTGTGGTATCTTAGATGTAATCGAATTAGAGAAGGACGATGAATAATAGCTATTGCTATCTTTCACAAAACATCATAAGAAAAGTTTTCTTTTAATGCCGGGAGTGAAACTACCTACTTCGCCCCGGCATTTTACCTGTAAAAAAATTTTTTTGAAAAAAGTGAACCGCATACAAAGTCATGGCGAATATAGGGTGAACGGGCAATGGAGGTGAAACATTGGACGCAAGAGAAATCGAGAAGTGTATTGATGAGTTCGGTACAGATATATATAGATTTTGCCTGAAACTCTGTATGGACAAATCAGAAGCAGAGGACTTATATCAACAGACTTTTCTAAAGGCGTTAGAAGCTGAATGGACGCTTGACTGGGAACAAAATCCCAAAGCACTGTTTTTTTCATTGACTCATAATCTTTGGAAAAGTGATAGGCGAAAGCAGGCCCGCCGAAATATGATTGCTCCATCCAGCAATTTGGATGATGAAGCAGAAACAGTCTTACATTCCGACGAAAGTATTGAAGAAAGCTACTTGCAGAAAGAATTGATTTCAGAAGTTAATCGGATTATTGAAACCCTACCAGAAAAAATCCGAATACCGCTGACACTGTTTTATCTTTCTAATTGTTCCGTAGAGCAAATATCAACAATCATTAAGAAACCGCCCGGAACGGTAAAAAGCCGATTGTTTAAGGGAAGAAGTCTGATTAAGAAAAGATTGGAGGAAGCAGGATATGAAAAATGACCTTTTCAATACAGAAATTGATGAAATCATCCGGGCTTCTATGAAACTGGCTGACGAACCAGACCCGGAGTTGAACAGCAAACTGAAAGCGACATTGTATCAAAAAGAAGCAGCAATGCGAAAGCAACTCGCCACACGCGTTTTTTCTCTTTGGTATTTGCCGATGATTTTGAACTTAGTTACATTTATTATGCTGGCAAGTGTAGCACTAATAGTTATCAGCAACACTTATTTGTCTTACTTTGCTGCTGGTATCTGTTTCTACATTGGACTGGCTGGCGTTTTGCTTACCATAGTTGGTGTAAAAAGGACAAATATGAAAGAGGATATAACAATCCGTGTTAAAAAAAGAGGTGTATTGGCATGAATAATACAAAAAAGAACAGACTTCCGCTTTATATTGGTATTCTAGTTATCTTACTGTTGATTTTCCTGCGGTTTGGCTTGTATTTTCTAAAAAGTGATGGCTTTAGCGGTCTTTCTATGCTGCTTCCCATTCTTCTTCTTCTCTTTATCCTTTTTGCCTTGTGTACTGCTGCTTTCTTTGCGGCGTGGGTATATCAAGATTGCAAAAAGCGGGGCGATGACCCGGTGTTATGGGCGATTGTAGTTTTTATCGCAACCCCTTTTATTGGCTTACTGATTTACTTTCTGCGCCGTTCAGAGATAAAAGCAACGTGTCCTGCCTGCGGGCATCGAATTTCATTGAAAGCAAAATATTGTGAGGAATGTGGAACACATATTGAAAATAGGGAGGCTAATGGTGTTATGGTAAAACAGGGAACCCATCATTTGAAATTTATTGCTGCGGGTGTTGTCAGCATGGTGCTTATGCTGATGTGTTTGACCGGCTTTATCGTCAGTGCTGCTACGGGAAATGGTGTGAATACAAATGTTGCTTCTAACGATCGTGTTTGGAATTTAGGTGTAATTAGCATGAACTCTAACACCTATCTGAATGGTGTATGGAAGTTGGATTTTAGAAGTGCAAGCGATGGTTTTGTGGAAGAACAGGACATGATGGTAGAGGACACAGATACACAAATGCTTTATGCAGACATCTCTTGTGAAACGGTGCCTGAGGGCGCAACACTTGTTTTGTGGTTAGTACAGGGCGAGGTTGTGAAATCCGTTGATGTGACAAATCTGTCCGAACCGCTTGAATATCCGCTGAATGATTTTGAAAATGGAGAAATCCATGTAAGATTGCAAATCAATGGTGTGGAAGATACTATTTCAGAAATTTATGTGCGATAACAAAATAAAATTTGTGGAACAGAATATGGACTTAACACATTCAACAATGAAAACTATCAGATGTATATGGTTTTAGGATGGCAACTTCCTACGGATAACGAAACAATTCGTAAACAAGGAAGTGATTTGGCGAAGTTCCTTGACATATATGAAAACAGCGAGAAAAGATGGTACTTAACCCCTGTTGGATGGGTTCGTGAAGCAACCTAATATTATTTATGCGGGTTTGTAACAGAATCTAACATTTTATCAGAAGTCAAAGCTGCCGTTGCAGGAATACCCATTCCCACAACGGCAGTTTTTCATTTCCACGGCCTGCGCCGGAAGTTCATACCAGACTGTTTTATCAGCGGGGATTTCTTGAACAACTTTTTCAAAAGGCTTCGTTCCTCTTGTGAGAGCCGCTTATATTTGAGCCGGAACGCCTTGCAGAATATCTCCGTGAATTGCTGAACCCTGTCCCCCGGCGATTGCATGGCCTTTTGTACTTCCCGTATCAGTTCATCGGCGGGCGTGGTATCCGGCGCACTTTCATTATCATTTTCGTGCGCCTTGCGTATGTCGTGTAGAATGACATCCCATGTTTTGTGCGTTACATGGCAGAAGAAATCTTCTTCCGCTACCTGACCGGCTTCCAATACTTTAATTGCCCGGTCTGCCACCGCTTCGGGATGTTCTTCCAGTATCATAGCCCGCACAGCAGCCAGCGAGCTGTTCATGTCATGGAAACGCATGGTTGCCATTCCATCCACATAGATTTCTGCGTCTGCCAGCAGTTCCTTGAATTTTTCATGGGAGATAATCTCACACAGCAGCCGGTTGTTGAAGCGTTCACTTTTCAGCAGTTCCACGACTTCATCACTCAAATGTAATTCTTCTATCGGCGTGTTTTCATATTTCCGATTGTTGGTAAGGCCGAGCAGATAGTCAACGGACACCTGATAAAAGTCTGCCAGCTTCAACAGGCTGCCGTGATTGATTTCCTTGTATTCATCGTTGTCGTTTTCATAGCTGCCGAGGGCTGATTTTGAAATGCCGGTTTTCTGCGCCAATTCTTCCAGATTTAAGCCCTGTTCCACCCGTAAATCTTTCAGGCGTTCCTGTACGGAAATGCGGGTTTTCATAGATACATCGCTCCTTCCTGCGGCTGGCTGCCGCCGTCAATTTCATTATACCATACCCGTTCCGCAATCGTGGAAATTTTCGATTTTGGGGCGGTTTTCCTACTTTGTGGATATACGGGAGAAGGCTCAAAAATGTGCCATAATGGGCTTAGTTCATCGATGGATTATTCCAATCGAATGACCGGCCTGTATGGGATATGCTCC
>OJRO01000168.1_pt1 | contig 73684 bp, 68 predicted proteins | sample 1599221 | NCBI WGS metagenome assembly OJRO01 (sample SAMN03922449, study PRJEB24848) | human gut metagenome | isolation source: stool sample | host: Homo sapiens | place: Germany | collected 2009-11
CACAAACAGTCCGGTCAGCATATTACCAAAGAAGAACACCAGCACTCCGAACACGACCGAATAAATGCTACCCATGATCGTTGTTGCCCGGAATCCCCTGCTGATTCTCTTCACCTTACCCGCACCCATATTCTGTGCACAGTAAGTAGCCATCGTAGTACCCAGTGCCACATAAACCTGCGTTGCCACCTGCTCGATCTTATTTGCCGCAGTAAACGCTGCCACATGCACAGAACCAAGCACATTCAGCGCAGCCTGCACCATCATCGCACCGATCGCAGTGATCGAATACTGCAGTGCCATCGGAAAACCGATGGCCAGCTGCTGCCGTACCAGATGACCATCCAGTTTAAAATCCCAGCGATCCAGCTTCAGAATCGGCACTTTCTTAATAATATAGACCAGACAAAGCAGCGCCGAAACTCCCTGCGCAATAACCGTCGCATACGCCGCTCCTGCTGCTCCCAGGTGAAACACAATGATCAGTACCAGATCCAGCACAATATTCAGTACTGCGGAAAACAGCAGAAAATACAACGGCGTCTTACTGTTACCCAGCGCACGCAGGATACCCGCTAACAGATTATACATAACCTGTGTAAAAATCCCCGCACAGATGATCATAATATACTTATACGCATCCTGAAAAATATCTGCCGGTGTATTCATAAGAATCAGCAGAGGCTTCATAAACGCCATACTGATCACCGTCATCACCACGCTGACGATCACCGAAAGTACTGCCGCAGATCCGACCGTCTTTCGCATCCCCGGCATATCTCCGGCACCGAATCGCTGACTGGTCAGGACCGTAAAACCTGCCGTAAGTCCCATCAGGAATCCCAGGATCAGAAACCCGATCGTTCCGGTCGATCCGACAGCCGCCAGCGCCTTTGTTCCCACGAACTTACCGACAATGACCGTATCCACCATGCTGTAAAACTGCTGGAACAGCATGCCGCACAATGTGGGCAGGGCGAAGGCTAAGATCAGTTTCATAGGGCTGCCGGTGGTGAGGTCCTTGGTCATAGATACGCTCCTTTGTGACATAAAAACTTGGGTTCTGATCGGATACCGGATTATTATAGTCATCCGTCCCGCCTCTGCCAAGCGGCTTTTTTCACAATTTTCAGCCCGGATATGGCCCCATCTCCCACCAGAATAGAAATGCCCCCGCCGGTGAGGGCGAGGGCAGAATACAGGTTTACGCTTTTACTCCTCCCGCTGCCGGTGGGCGGCGGACAGGGCCATGCGGCGGCAGGACAGAAGGGTGGCCAAGTAATAGCCCCCGTACACCGCCAGCAGCAGGGTGGCGGCGGACAGACTGCCGGAGGAAGAATCCAGGTTACCGGTGACGGTGATGACCTGGTTTACCGCAGACAGGCCCACGGCGGCATGAATGAGACCAAGCCCTAAAGGCAGGAGAAAGGCAAGGGTGACCTGGTGGGCGGCGGAGCGGGCCAGAGCCTTCTCCTCCACCCCCAGGCGGCCCAGCAGAGCATAGCGCCGGGCGTTGTCCGCCCCCTGGGACAGCTGCTGGAGGGCCAGCACCGCTGCGGCGGCCAGCAGGAAGGTAAAACCCAGATACAGCCCCAAAAACAGCACCAGGATCTTTGAGCCCATGGTCTCCTGATACAGGTCCAGGCGGCTGTCTGTCCTGATGTCCGGGCCATCCAGGCCCTGCGTGGCACCGCTGATCAGGGGGAGGATCGTCCCCTCCGCCGTCTGCTTGTCCCCGGCGTAGTCCGCCGACCACAGCTGACGACGGACCTCCAGGCGCTGGGCCACGTCGTCCTCCACCAGAATGCACTGCATCCCAAGGCCGCCGGTGGCGGGGACATCCTCCTCCCAGGTGAGAAGGTGGGGCAGGGGGCCGGAGTAGGCGGGGCGGCCCAGGTGCTCTACCAGGGCGTTATAGTCACTGAGGGCGATGGCCCCGCTGGCCTCCTCCAGGCCGGTGACGGCGGGGTCGTTATAATAGAGTAGGCAGTCATAGCTCCAAGCCAGGGCATTTTCGGCCCCACCCGCCCGAATGGCGGCATCTAAATCCACTGGGCCGGACTGGTCTGCCGAGCGGTTCTGCACGGTGAGGTCGAAGGGGGCCTGTTCGTCGGTGAGGGACTGAATGGTGGAATTGAGGCCCACGGAGCTGGCGGTGATGCCCATGGCCAGCAGGAGCAGGATAGCGATCACCGTCTGAGACAGATAGGTGGAGTGGACCCGGCTGAGCCACTGGCGCAGGGTGAACAGGTTCAGCCCCCGGTAATAGAGGGCCGGGCGCTTTTTCACCCCGTGGAGCACAAAACCAGGGAGGGAGCGGAAGAGGAGCAGAGTCCCCGCCGTGCCCAGGATCAGCATGGCGGCGCACAGGGGCAGGATGACCGCCACTGAGGTGGCAAAGGCCCGCCGCTGATCCAGTCCGCACACCCGGGTGAGCATGGGGACCAGCACCGAACCGCCGCCCCCGCCGAAAAAGCCGTTGGTCAGCCCGGCTGCCGCCCCGGCAAGCACGGACTTCCAGGTAGATCTATGCTTCAAAAAAACGCCCCCTTGCCGGTCTAGTGTGCCAGGCAGGGGGGCGTTTTATCCATTTTGCCTGCCGGGGGAGCGGGATCTCAGTCGGCCAGCTTATCCAGCAGGGCGGCCAGCTCCTCCAGTTTCTCATCCGGCGCGCCGGAGGCGACGGCCTCCCGGACGCAGCAGTCCATGTGGGCCTTGAGCACCATGCGGTTGGCTTTTTTCAGGATGGACTGGGCGGCCATGATCTGGCTGGACACCTCCAGGCAGTAGCGGTCCTCCTCCACCATCTTCAAAATGCCGTCGATCTGTCCCCGGGCGGTCTTTAAGAGCCGGGTCACCTGGGTGTGGTCCGCCTTCACTGGATGGACACCACCTCGTATCCGGCCTCGGTGACCGCGTCCTTCAGCTCCTGATCGGAGACCGGGGCGGCCAGGGTGACGGTGGCGCACTTGCCCTCCAGGTCGGCTTTGGCGGAGGCCACACCGCCCAGAGCGGACAGGGCCTTCTCCACATGGGCCACACAGTGGGCGCACATCATGCCTTCAATATTCAGGGTCTTGGTCATAGCTTTTTCCTCCTTGTGTTCTTCTGTCGGTTCTGTTGTGACGTCAGCGGGACGGGCCTCCTGACAGGGGGCCTGCTCCGGCGGGGGCACGGACTTGAATTTACTTTTGAAAAAGCGCAGGCGTAAGGCGTTGAACACCACACACACCGAGCTCAGACTCATGGCGGCGGCGGCGAACATGGGGTTGAGCTGCCAACCCAGCAGGGGATAGAATACGCCGGCGGCCAGAGGGATGCCGATGGAGTTGTAGAAGAAGGCCCAGAACAGGTTCTCCTTGATGTTCCGGATGGCGGCCCGGCTGAGCTCCACAGCGGCGGCGGCGTCCATCAGGTCGGATTTCATCAGGACAATGTCCGCACTCTCGATAGCTACATCGGTGCCCGCCCCGATGGCAAGGCCCACGTCGGCCCGGGCCAGGGCGGGGGCGTCGTTGATACCGTCCCCCACCATGGCGACCTTCCGGCCCTCCTCCTGGAGCTGGCGGACCATGCGCTCCTTGTCCTGGGGGAGGACCTCAGCCATCACCTGGGTGACCCCCAGCTGATGGCCGATGGCGTCGGCGGTGCGCTGGTTGTCGCCGGTGAGCATGACCACCTCAAGACCTAGCTGGCGGAAGGCGGCCACCGCGGCGGCGCTGGTGGGCTTGGGCGTATCGGCCACAGCGATGAGACCCAGCACCCGGCTCTCGTTGGCGAAGTACAGGGGCGTCTTTCCCTGTTCTGCCAGCACCTCCGCTTGGGCGGGGAAGGGGCCGGGTTCCACGCCGGCCTCCTCCATCATAGCCCGGTTTCCACCCAGAAAGGTCCGGCCGCTCAGTACAGCCCGGACGCCCCGGCCATGAACGGCGGTGAACCCGCCCACGGAGGTGATGGGGAGGTCCCGCTTTCTGCTCTCTTCCACAATGGCGGCGGCCAGAGGGTGCTCCGAGGGCCCCTCCAGACAGGCGGCCAGGATGAGCAGCCCCTCCTCGTCCATATCCTCGCCGGGGAGGATGTCGGTGACCACCGGCCTGCCCTGGGTGAGGGTGCCGGTCTTGTCCAGCACCACGGTGTTGACGGTGTGCAGGGTCTCCAGAGCCTCAGCGGATTTGATCAGGATACCGTTTTCTGCCCCCTTGCCTGTGCCTACCATGATGGCTACGGGGGTGGCCAGACCCAGGGCGCAGGGACAGGAGATGACCAGGACTGCCACCCCGGCGGTGAGGGCCCGGGTGACGTCATAGCCGCTGGCCACGAACCAGACCAGGGCGGTGACGGCGGCGATGGCCATGACCACTGGGACAAAGACTCCGGCCACTTTGTCGGCCAGCTTGGAGATGGGGGCCTTGGAGGAGGAAGCCTCCTCCACCAGACGGATCATCTGGGCCAGGGTGGTGTCCTCGCCCACCCGGCTGGCCTCAAAGGTGAAGGAACCGGAACGGTTGATGGCGGCGGCGGCCACTTTGTCCCCTGGGCCCTTGTCCACAGGGAGGGACTCGCCGGTGAGGGCGGACTCGTCCACGGCGGAGCTGCCCTCCACGATCACGCCGTCCACCGGGATGGACTGGCCGGGGCGGACCACGATGCGGTCGCCCACCCGGACCTCCTCCACGGGGATCTCAACCTCCTGTCCGTCCCGCAGGACGGCGGCGGTCTTGGGGGCCAGGTCCATCAGACGGGTGATGGCCTGGCTGGTCTTGCCCTTGGAGCGGGTCTCCAGGAACTTGCCCAGGGTGATGAGGGCGAGGATCATGCCGGCGGACTCAAAATACAGGTCCATGTGGTACCGCGCCACCAGCGCCAGGTCCCCGTGTCCCAGCCCATAGCCCATCTGATAGATGGCAAATACGCCGTATACCACGGCGGCGGCGGAGCCCACGGCGATGAGGGAGTCCATGTTGGGCGCGCGGTGGAGCAGGGTCTTAAAGCCGACTTGATAGTATTTGTCGTTGAGATACATAATTGGCAGGGTGAGCAGCAGCTGGGTCAGGCCAAAAGCCACCGCATTTTCCGGGCCCAGGAGGAACCCGGGCAGGGGGGCACCCATCATGTGCCCCATGGAGATGTAGAACAGGGGGATCAAAAAGACAAAGGACCAGATCAGGCGGTGCTTTATGGCGGAGAGCTCCTCCTCCATCCGGGCCTCGGGCCGGGCGGAGCCTGTCTTGGTGGCAGCCGCCTCGGGCAGGGAGGCTCCATAGCCCGCGTGGATGACGGCGTCGATGATGCCGCCGGGGGAGAGGACGTCCTCGTCGTACTGGACGGTCATGGAATTGGTCATCAGGCTGACCTCAGCCTTCTGGACGCCGTCCAGCCTGTTGACCGCCTTCTCCACATGGGCGGAGCAGGCAGAACAGGTCATGCCTGTGACGTTGAATTTTTGTTTCATTGTATCACCTCGTGATTTCTGTCTGCTCCGCCCATGAAGGGCGCTGTGCGCCCCGCCGCGAGTGCGGCGCAAATTCGGAGCAAAGCGGAGAATTTCCGGAGGGGCGGCTCTGCCGCCCTTGTAATGAAAAATCTACCGCAATGACACCCCCCGGGGGAGGGGTGTTTTGATTATAGACCGGACAAGTAGGTTTGTCAAGCAGCGGGGCCGAAATTTTTACTGGGGCGGGGAGGAGATCTGTTCCGGAGGGATCCCCAGCAGCAGAAGGGCCCCGGCCACCGCCAGCGCCGCCTGGGGGGAGGCCCCGGGAGAGAGACGCCAGGGGAACTCCTGCCGCTCCACCACCTGCCCCTGGACGGTGACCAGCTCCCGCTGAAGGGCCACCCAAAGCCGGTCCCCGGTCCGGCTGGAGATGGTGAGGGTGTTGCGGGGGCCTGAGCCATAGCTGACGGCGCTGGCGGCCTGGAGTTCCAGCTCCGGCAGGGGCGGATCCCCGGGCAGCAGGGCGGTGCGGCAGGCGGCTGCGATGGGACCGCGGAGGGCGGCGCGGGGGGAGACCACCAGCAGGGCGGGCCGCTGACCGGCAGAGCGGGCCTCCGGCCTGCCGCCCAGACCGGAAAGCCGGCGGAGAATGTCCGCTTCGATCCCCTCATGGTCCTCAAACACCTGAAAACAACCCATTTTTTGCCCTCCTTTGTGGTACAGTTTTGGGTGGAATTATAGATTTTATACCCTGTGGTTTGGGAGCAGGCTGGGGTTCCTTGACTTTTCCCCGGAAAATGAGGTATCATTACTCTGTTATCGTACGGATTTTTCAAGGAAGCAGTGAGGAAGAGGAAGCTATGGCGCAGAAGAAAGCAAGTTACGGAAATGAATCCATCTCCGCCCTGAAGGGTGCGGACCGGGTGCGGAAGCGCCCGGGGGTGATCTTTGGATCGGACGGCCTGGAGGGCTGTGAGCACGCGGTCTTTGAGATCATGTCCAACGCCATCGACGAGGCCCGGGAAGGTCACGGCAGCCTGATCACCGTCACCCGGTTCCTGGACCGGTCCATCCAGGTGGAGGACCAGGGACGGGGCTGCCCGGTGGACTGGAATGAGAAGGAGCAGAAATATAACTGGGAGCTGGTGTTCTGCGAGCTGTATGCCGGCGGAAAGTACGGCGGGGACGGGGACAACTATGAGTACTCCCTGGGCCTGAACGGCCTGGGCTCCTGCGCCACCCAGTACGCCAGCGAATATTTTGACGCATCCGTCTGGCGGGACGGCTTCAAATACACCCTCCACTTTGAAAAGGGAGAAAATGTGGGCGGCCTGCACAAGGAGCCCACAGACCGGGGAAAAAAGACGGGCTCCATCTTCCGCTGGAAGCCCGATCTGGAGGTCTTTACCGACATCGACATCCCCGTGGACTACTACACCGACGTGATGAAGCGGCAGGCGGTGGTGAACGCGGGGGTGACCTTCCGCTTCCGGGAGGAGACCTCCGCCGGGAGGTTTTCCACCACGGATTTCCGGTATGACAATGGGATCCTGGACTATGTGACCGAGCTGGCGGGGGAAGAGCCCCTCACCCAGCCGGTGTTCTGGCAGACGGAGCGGAAGGGCCGGGACCGGGCGGATAAGCCGGAGTACAAGGTGAAGCTGTCCGTCTCCTTCTGCTTCTCCAACCGGGTGTCGGTGGTAGAGCACTACCACAACTCCTCCTGGCTGGAGCACGGAGGCTCTCCGGAGAAGGCCATGAAGTCGGCCTTTGTCTCCGCCCTGGACGCCTATCTGAAGCAGCAGAACAAATATCAGAAAAATGAGGCGAAGATCAGCTTCAACGACATCCAGGACGCCCTGGTGCTGGTGTCCAACAACTTCTCCACCCAGACCAGCTATGAGAACCAGACCAAGAAGGCCATCAACAACAAATTTGTTCAGGAGGCCATGACCGACTTCCTCCGCGCCCAGCTGGAGGTCTATTTCATCGAAAATCCCCAGGATGCACAGAAGATCGCCGAGCAGGTTTTGATCAACAAGCGATCCCGGGAGACGGCGGAGCGTACCCGGCTGAACATCAAAAAGAAGCTGTCCGGCTCCATGGACATCTCCAACCGGGTACAGAAGTTCGTGGACTGCCGCACCAAGGATGTGTCCCGCCGGGAGCTGTATATCGTGGAGGGCGACTCCGCCATGGGCGCGGTCAAGCTCAGCCGGGACGCGGAGTACCAGGGGATCATGCCCGTGCGGGGCAAGATCCTCAACTGCCTGAAAGCTGACTACGCCAAGATCTTCAAAAGCGAGATCATCACCGACCTGCTGAAGGTGCTGGGCTGCGGCGTGGAGGTGAAGGATAAGCACGTGAAGGACCTGGCCGCCTTTGACCTGGAGAATCTGCGCTGGAACAAGGTTGTCATCTGTACGGACGCCGATGTGGACGGGTTCCAGATCCGTACCCTGATCCTCACCATGCTCTACCGCCTGACCCCCACCCTGATCCAAAAGGGGTATGTGTATATTGCTGAATCCCCACTGTACGAGATCACCTGTAAGGAAAAGACCTGGTTTGCCTACTCCGACAAGGAAAAGATGGATATTGTGGCCGGGCTGGAGGGGAAGAAGTACGACATCCAGCGCTCCAAAGGCCTGGGCGAGAACGAGCCGGATATGATGTGGCTGACCACCATGAACCCGGCCACCCGCCGCCTCATCAAGGTCATGCCCGAGGATGTGGAGCGCACCGCCTATTTCTTCGACCTGCTCCTGGGGGACGACCTCCAGGGCCGCAAGAGCCACATCGCGGACAACGGGTATAAATATCTGGAACTGGCGGATATTTCGTAAGTCAGCGTTCGGGCCGCAAGGCCCGGTGCGGCTGTTGCGGCCGTATGATCCGCAAAGAGCTCCAAGAAAATCCCCTGAAATGGGGCATACAATAAGGACGGACAAAAATGGCAAAGAAGAAAACCCCCGCGGAGGGGGCGAAAAAAACGAATAACCCCAACGTGATGGGGCTGCACGCCGAGGTGCTGGAGCAGCCCATCACCCAGACGCTGGAAGTCAACTATATGCCCTATGCCATGTCGGTCATTGTCTCCCGGGCCATCCCGGAGATCGACGGCTTCAAGCCCTCCCACCGGAAGCTGCTGTACACCATGTACGACATGGGGCTGCTGACCAAGGCGCGGACTAAGTCGGCCAACGTGGTGGGGGCCACCATGAAGCTCAACCCCCACGGAGATGCGGCCATCTATGATACCATGGTCCGCCTGTCCCGGGGCTATGGCGCGCTGCTCCATCCCTTTGTGGACAGCAAGGGTAACTTTGGTAAGGTGTACTCCCGGGATATGGCCTGGGCGGCCAGCCGGTACACCGAAGTCAAGCTGGACGCCATCTGCGGCGAGCTGTTCCGGGACATTGATCAGGACACGGTGGACTTCGTGGACAACTATGATGGCAAGCTGAAGGAGCCCGCCCTGCTGCCCACCACCTTCCCCAACGTGCTGGTGAGCGCCAACCAGGGCATCGCGGTGGGCATGGCCAGCAACCTGTGCGGCTTCAACCTGGGCGAGGTGTGCGATACCACCATCGCCTTTCTGAAAAACCCGGACCACGACATCCTCTCCACCCTGAAGGCCCCGGATCTCCCCACCGGCGGCGAGCTGATATACGACGCGGCCGCCCTGGGTGAGATCTACCGCACCGGGCGGGGCTCCTTCAAGGTGCGGGCCAAGTGGCGCTATCTCAAGAGTGAGAATCTGATCGAGGTCTATGAGATCCCATACTCCACCACCTCGGAGGCCATTATGGACAAGGTCTCGGAGCTGGTCAAGGCGGGCAAGATCAAAGAGATCGCCGATATGCGGGATGAGACCGACCTGACCGGCCTGAAACTGGCCATCGACCTGAAGCGGGGGACCGACCCGGACAAGCTGATGAGCAAGCTGTTCCGCATGACTCCGCTGATGGATTCCCAGTCCTGCAACTTCAACGTCCTCATCGCCGGGATGCCCCGGGTGATGGGGGTGCGGGAAATTTTGGAGGAGTGGACCGCGTGGCGGGCGGACTCGATCCGCCGCCGGGTGTACTTCAACATGAAGAAGAAGCAGGACAAGCTGCATCTGCTCCAGGGCCTGCGGCGCATCCTGCTGGACATCGACCGGGCCATCCAGATCATCCGGGAGACAGAGGAGGACGCGGAGGTGGTCCCCAACCTGATGATCGGCTTCGGGATCGACCAGGTCCAGGCGGAGTATGTGGCCGACATCCGCCTGCGCAACATCAATAAGGAGTACATCCTGAAGCGCACCCAGGAAGTGGACTCCCTGGAGGCGGAGATCGAGGACCTCCAGGCCACGGTCAACGACCCAAAGCGCATCCGAAAGATCATCATCGGCGAGCTGACCGAGGTCAGGAAGAAGTACGCCGTGCCCCGCCGCACCGACATCCTCTATGAGTACGAGGCGGAGAACGCCCAGGGGGAGGAGGACGACACCCCCGACTATCCTGTGCACCTGTTCCTGTCCCGGGAGGGCTATTTGAAGAAAATCACGCCCCAGTCCCTGCGGATGGCCAGCGACCAGAAATATAAGGAAGGGGACGGCCCCTTCCTGTACTGGGAGGGAAATAACCGGGATGAGCTGCTGGTGTTCACCGACCGTCAGCAGTGCTACAAGACCCGGCTGAGTGAGTTTGACGACAGTAAGGCCAGCGTTCTGGGCGACTACCTCCCCACCAAGCTGGGGATGGATGGGGAGGAGCGGGTCCTGTGGGCCTGCATCCCGGGGGACTACTCCGGCCAGCTGCTGTTCTGCTTTGAGAACGGCAAGACAGCCCGGGTGGAGCTGTCCGCCTATCAGACCCAGACCCGGCGGAAGAAGCTGACCGGGGCCTATTCCGACAAGTCGCCCCTGGTGACGGCCTTCCTGCTGCGGGAGGAGCTGGAGCTGGCTTTGTACTCCAGCGATGGGCGGTGCATGGTGTTCCACACCGCCGTCCTGGCCCCCAAGACCACCCGCACCACCCAGGGAGTGAACGTCATGGCCCTCAAGCCCAAGCGGACGGTCACCCAGGTCCTGCCCCTGGCAGAGACCGCCATCGTCAACACTGCCCGCTACCGGGCCCGCAGCCTGCCTGTGGCCGGGGCCATCCTGCGGGAGGAGGACCGGGGGGAGAAGCAGCTGTCCCTTCTGGAGTAACAGCCGGTCCGGGCTTGGAGTGATAAAACAGAAAGCTGTGTCTCTGTGATAAGTTGGAGTGGAGATCCCGCGGCTTGGCCGCAGGGGAGGAGAGGAAAGGATGATGCCTATGAAACAAGCAATGTTAAAAAAGACAGCAGTCTCTTATTTTTGGATCACGGTGGGTTCCATTTTATACGCCATCGGCTTTGACTGGTTCTATACCCCCAACCTCATCGGCTTTGGCGGGATCACCGGCGTGGGTCAGGTCGTCAACGCCTATCTCCCCGTCATCCCCATCGGCGCCTTTGTATTTGTGTTGAATATCCCCCTGTTTATCCTGGGCTGGAAGTACATCGGCGGACATCTGCTGGTAAGCTCCCTGTACTCCATGGTCCTGTCCTCCGCCGCGGTGGACGTGCTGGCCCTGATCCACTATGAGCCCATGGATCAGATGCTGGCGGCGGTCTGCGGCGGGGCTATGATCGGTTTGGCCCTGGGCATCATTTTTGCCCAAGGAGCCACCACCGGAGGCACCGACCTGATCGCCCGCCTGGTCAAGCTGAAGCTGCCCTGGGCCTCTATGGGCAAGCTGCTGCTGGTGGTGGATATGGCGGTGATCCTGCTGGTGGCCGTGGCCTTCGGCAACATCACCACCGCCCTGTACGGCATCATTGCCCAGGTGGTCTCCGCCTATGTCACGGACGCGGTGCTGTATGGGCTGGACACGGCCAAGGTTGCCTATATCATCAGCAACTTCGACCGGGAGATCTCTGAGGCCATTGTGCAGCGGATGGACCGGGGCGTCACCATCCTGAAGGGCGAGGGCGCATACTCCGGGGACAAGAAGCGGGTGCTGATGTGCGCCTTCAAGCAGAAGGAGATCGTATCCCTGAAGGAACTGATCTTCGATGTGGACCCCAACGCGTTTATCATCGTCTGCAACGCCCATGAGGTGACCGGAAACGGCTTTAAGACCTATCAGAAAAACGAGATCTGAGACAGAAAACACAGGGCCCCTGGCCCGGAGAGGAGCAGGACATGGCAGACATTGAGAGGCTGAGAAAAAATTTGGAGGACCGCGGCATCCGGAGCAGCTATTTTGCCACCGCACAGGCGGCGGCGGATTACCTGGACCGGCAGATCGATGGGACCACGGTGGGGATCGGCGGCTCTATGACCGTCAAAGCCATGGGGCTCTATCCCCGTCTGTCCGCCCACAACCGGGTGGTGTGGCACTGGGAGGGAGGCAGCCTGGAGGATGCGGCCGGAACTGAGGTCTATCTGACCTCCGCCAACGGCGTGGCAGAGACCGGGGAGCTGGTCAACATCGATGGGACCTGCAACCGGATCGCCTCCTCGGTGTACGGCCACAAGAGGGTGTACTTTGTGGTCGGGGTCAACAAGATCGAGCCGGATTATGACCGGGCCCTGTGGCGGGCGCGGAACGTGGCCGCTCCGAAGAACGCCCAGCGCCTGGGGAGAAAGACCCCCTGCGCGGTCAAGGCCGACCGCTGTTATGACTGCAAGAGCCCGGAGCGGATCTGCCGGGGCCTGTCGGTGATCTGGGGCCGGCCCACGCCGGTGGAGACCATGGAGGTGGTCCTCATCGGCGAGGAGCTGGGAATGTGACCGCACTGGGAGGAGACGCATGAAGGGAACGATCCTCTCCGGAGTGCTGGCGGCGTCCCTGCTGCTGACCGGCTGCGCTTCGATGCTGACCCGGGAGTACGGCTCTGTCGAGCCTCACAGCGCAACTCTGGTGTCCGAGGGGGATGCCAACACCCTGCGGGCGGAGAGCTATCAGGATGTGGTCAACGGCTTGATCTACTTCATCAACCGGGGGGCGGAGAGCGGCTCCATCCGCTTTGACGGGGAGGAACCGGACGTGCGGGCCCTGCTGGACGAGGCCTGCCTGGAGGTGGTCCAGGAGGATCCTCTGGGGGCGTATGCGGTGGAGTACATCAAATATAATGTGGCTCCCATCGTGGGCAGCTATGAAGCGGACGTACACATCACCTACCGCCGCAGCCGGGAGCAGGTGGCTGCCATCACAGACGCCACGGGAGCCTCGGCCATCCGCAGTGAGCTGAGCGAGGCCCTGGCCGCCTTCTCCCCGGAGGTGGTGCTGCGCATCAGCTATTTTGAGGAGGACGAGGCCTATCTCCGGCAGCTGGTGCGGGAGGCCTACCTCTCCGACCCGGCCTCCGCCCTGGGAATGCCGGAGGCGGAGATTGCCATGTATCCGGAGAGCGGGCCGCGCAGGATCGTGGAGATCCTGCTGACCTATCCCAAGTCCCGGGAGACCCTGGAGAGCCAGCGCAACTCCCTCCGGCGGGAGGCGGAGCGCCTGGCGGAGGAGTGTGCCGGCGCTTCTGTCCGGGAGCGTCTGGCGTGTCTGGCCGGACTGGCCGGAGCATACGACCCGGCGGGAGGCTCCACCGCCTATGACGCACTGCTGGGGAGCGGGGCGGACAGCCAGGGGCTGGCCCTGTCCTTTGCCCTGCTGTGTGCCCAGGCGGAGCTGAACTGCGTGGTGGTGGACGGGCAGCTGAACGGAACGGCCCACCAGTGGAACGTGGTGGAGACGGACGGCGGCTGGCGTCATGTGGACCTGACCCAGGAGGGGGACCTCCGCTTCTGGACGGACGGGGAGCTGACCGGGGCGGGGTATTCCTGGCGGAGCGATCTGGTCCCCCAGTGCGGAGAGGCGGCCTGATCCCGGTCCACCAACGGGCCGTGAGACTGTGGAACCGAAAAAATAAAAAAGTGTTGACAGCGGGGAGAAAATCTGCTAATATAAACCCTGCTGTTGCGAGTGTAGCTCATCTGGTAGAGCGCCACCTTGCCAAGGTGGAGGTAGCGAGTTCGAGCCTCGTCACTCGCTCCAAAAAGAAAGACACGACGAAGGATGTGCCCCTATAAGGAAGTAATTTGATTGTCGCAGGGCGGCATGGCTGAAAGGTCATGCCGTCCTGCCTTTTCTTTGCCGTTCCACGGTCTGATCGTCGCCCGGCAGGTTGACTTCTCCGATGAAGTTCCAGACCAGTTCAATCTTCTGCCTGCGGTGTCCGCTGGACTTATCCGGCGCATGGACAATGATCTTCTTTACAAACTCATTGACGATGGTGGGTGTCAGTTCCCGGATACCCACATATTTCCGTACAATGGCTGCAAAGCTGTCAAAGTCGGATCGATCCTGTTCAAAGATTTCTACCACTTCCCGCCATGTCTTAACCTGCTCTGTCAGTTCTCTTTGTTCCGCTTCATAGTCAGTGGAGAGTTTCAAGAACCGTTCATGGCTGATCGTCCCGCTGATGTCATCCTCATAGATGCGCTTGAAAATGCGGTCAAGTTCAGCAATGCGTTTTTCCGCTTGGGCGATTTCACGCTTGCGTTTCTGAGCCTCTTTTTCGGCTTCTTGGAAGTGCTGCTTTTTCGCGGCTTCCTCAAATGCCATAGCATCATCAAAGAACAGCGCCGTCACATCGAAAATCCGCTGCAAAACAAACAGTTTCAGCGTTTCTTCCCGGATGAAGTGCATGGTACAGTCGCCTGTATTGCTCTTATACCGGGAACACCGATAGCAGTCTTGCTGCGGCGTCATGTTTTTGCCTGTGGCGAAATGCAGTTTGCTTCCGCAATCGGCGCAGTACAGCAGGCCAGAAAACAGCCCTTGCCGTTCAGCTTGCTTGGCCGGACGGCGCTTGTTCTCCCGCAATTCTTGTACCCGCACAAAGACTTGTTCATCAATAATGGCAGGCTGTGTATTGGGGAAAATCCGCTGGTTTTCCGGGACGTTATACAGTCGCTTTTTCAGTTTGTGGGACTTGGAATAGGTCTTGAAGTTCACCGTGCAACCGGTGTACTCTGGCCGCTCCAAGATCCCCGCCACAGATTTCGGGTCCCAGTGATATGGTTTTTCAGGCAGCGGTTTTCCGGCACGCTGGGCATAATGTGCCTTGACAGTCAGGATGTGTTCGGCAGTCAGCAGCTTGGCAATCTGCATGGGGCCTTTTCCCGCAATGCACAGGTCAAAAATACGCCTGACGATCTCGGCAGCTTCCTCGTCCACCATCCACTTCTTTTTGTCCGCTGGGTCTTTCATATACCCGTAGGGCGGATTGGTACAGAGGTGTTCCCCAGCGTTTCCTTTGGCACGCATGACGGCACGGATTTTCTTGCTGGTATCGCGCGCGTAGAAGTCGTTGAACAGGTTGCGAAAAGGGGTAAAATCGTTGTCCCCTTTGTCGCTGTCCACACCGTCATTGATGGCGATATATCGAATATCACGTTCCGCAAAGAAACTCTCGGTATAGTAGCCCACTTTCAGGTAATCCCGCCCCATGCGGGACATATCTTCTTGTGTCAAGTAGGAACTAAAAAATTTTTGAGATTTTACAAGCCGTTCATAGGTGGACAACCACCCGTGAACGGCTTGCTACATCTCTATTGAGACTTGACAGTTACAATGTCCTTGGCTTCGCTACGGCTGATCTATTTTTCCGTAGCTACTCGCACATAAATCGCAACCTTCATCCCTTTCCCTCCATATCTTCGTAGATGTCTTTGAACTTCCAGACGATTTCGATGCTGTCCTGACCGTGAACATAGATAGCTGAGATCAAAGCATGAGCAAGCTCGTATGTAAGACCTTCACCTTTCTGGTATTCGCCAAGCACCTTATCAAGCTTCTCGTCAGAACAAGGATGCTCCGAATCAAGCTCCTGCATCCGCTCATGGCCTTGACGGATTGCTTCTTCGTTTTCAACCATCTTCGCATCTGTCTCTGCCTTGCGTTTGAGGTATTCCGCCTTTGTGATGCTGCCGGAAGTGTATTTCTCATACAGCCGGAGCTTCACTGCCTTGAGTTGTTCGGACTGCTTCTGCAAATCGCGGATTGCATCCGCGCATTCTGTGATGGCAGATTTCCTGCGCTTGCTGATCTCATGATCTTTGATAGCTTTCTTTTCGACCAGTGTGAGCATTTGCCCAATCGCTTTGTAAGCGGTGTCCTCAATCCATGCCTCGCTGTATCTTTCGCCAACCGGGCACTCCGTATCGCGGTCATGTGTTGAGTAAGTACACTGATAGAAATATCCGCCCTCATTTCGGAGCTTTCGCCGGGTAAGGGCGCGTTTGCAGTTGCCGCAGCACACAAGACCCTTGAGGGGATAATAGCGCAGATTCCGTTTGGGATTTTTCTCCCCGCCCCGGATGACTGCCTGAGCCAGCTCAAACTCTTCCTTGCTGACAATCGCTTCGTGCATCCCTTCGACGATGATCCAGTCCTCTTTCTTTTGAGAAATAGTTTTCCGAGAACCTACGCCGCCGGATTTTCGTTTGTGGCCGACCGTTGCACCTGTGTAAACATAGCTCGTCAGAATCTTGTAGACCATAGAGGCTGTCCAGCTTATCTTTTCGCTCATGCGGCTATACTTCTTCTTGTCAGGATGTTTGCCTTTGAAATATTGCCCCGGTGTCGGGATGTTATCATCGTTCAGACTAAGGGCAATCTGTGAGGTATTCCGTCCTTTAAGGGCTTCGTCGAAGACCCTGCGCACGACCTCTGCGGCCTCCGGGTCAAGCTTGAGCTTGTTGCGGATTTCGGGATGAAGCACATAGCCGTAAGGAGCATACCCGCCCACATACTTGCCCTGCTTCATCATCTGGATTTTGGCCGTTGTCGTTTTGACCGAAAGGTCTTTGCTGTATGCGGCATAGATGATGCTGCGCATGACAACCTCAAGACCGCCGGTTGTTCCCTTATAATCGTCGCTGTCATACCCGTCGTTGATGGAGATAAAGCGAACGCCCATGAACGGGAAGGTGCATTCGAGATAATTGCCCGTCTCGATGTAATCACGAGAAAAGCGGGAAAAATCTTTGACGCAGATCAGGTTGATTTCCCCGTGCCGGACTTTCTCCATCATTGCCGCGAACTGAGGACGATGAAAATTTGTCCCGGTATAGCCGTCATCCGCGAACTCAAGCCTCGGATATTTTGAAAGTGTCGGATGGTTGTCAAGGTAGCGGTTGATGAGCATACGCTGGTTGCCGATACTGTCACTCTCTGCCTTGTTCCCGCTGCCGGTATCCTCATCAGCCATAGAGAGGCGGATGTAGATGCCGATTGTGTAGTCTTTGTTCATTTACATCGCCTCCTGTACTTCTTTGATACTCTGAATGGTCAGCTCATAGATGTCACCATACTTCATGACCAGCTCCACAGCGCCGCCCTCATGGACTTTGACCAATTCAACAGACTCGTCTACTAAATCCTGAGAGAGCTGCGTTGCTGTGCTGACGGATTTCATCAAGGTAATCCACTTGTTATCGACCGACATGGCTTCGTCGAACTTGCTCCGGCGCTGTACTGCCTCATCTAAACGGCGGGATAGGTCAGCGTATTGTTCGTCATAGCTCTTCTTGGCAAAGGAGTATTCCGCTTCATCCAGAAGCCCCTCGGCGTAGTCCTCATAAAGGCGTGTACGCTTATTAGAAACGCCGTTGAGCCTCAGATTCAGGCTTGTAATGAGGGCGTTCTGTTGATCACGGATATTCTTCTCGCCCTCGCTGCCCCTGAGCTTATCCAGCAGCTTGTCATAGTCAAGCGCTGCTTCAACTTGGAGCTGGATTGCTGCAAGCACATTCGCTTCGAGCGTGTCCTGCCTCGTATAATGGGAGGTACAATGCTCATAGCGCCGACCTACTGAGGTACTGCATTCATAGTAGGCATACCAGCGCTTCCGCTTGTCCTTGTCGATCCGTTTGCGGTGGAAGTACATCTTCTTCCCGCAGTCAGCACAGACGATTTTTCCCTCGAAGAGGTTTATGAGCGTTGCCCGGATTTCCTCGGTTTTCTGCATACTCGTCTGGCGAGCCTCAGAAGCCGCTTGGAGGATGTCCTGCACCTTCTGGAAGTCTTCACGGGAAATAAGCGCTTCGTGCGTGTTCGGGAACACAATCCACTTATCCTTGTCCTTGACATTATGGGATTTGATGCCCTTGTAGATCGCCTTCATGGAGCGGCCAAGGACGGTATCACCCACATAATGCGGATTGCTCAGGATGCCGTACAGCGTGGAACTGTACCAGCCTTTGCAGGAGCAGCCGTCGCCTTTGCGGGTTCCGTTCTGGCGTTTCCGCAACTCCGTATTTGGCGCACCCAGCCGGTCAAGCTCGTTAAGGATCGTCGGGATCGACCAGCCTTCGATTTTCCACTGGAACATGAGCCTCACATACTGCGCTGTCTCTTCGTCGATGACCATGTTTGTATGGTCTTCATTCCACCGGTAGCCATACGGAAGATTGCGCTTCTGGAAGGTCCCTTGCTCCATCTGCGCTTTCAGGGCGGTGGAGACCTTCCGAGAAATATCCTTCGAGTACAGGGCGTTGATCATGTTTTGCAGCGGGATCATCAGGCTCTCATTTGAGCCGTCTATATCAAAGTTGTCGTAGTGTTCCTTGATGGCAATAAACCGCAAGCCGATCTGCGGGAAAATGCGCTCAAGGTAGGTTCCGGTTTCTATGTAGTCACGGCCAAAACGGCTGAGATCGCGGACTACAAGGCATTTAATCCTGCCGCTCTTGATGTCGGTCATCAGGCGGTTAAACTCCGGCCTGTCGAAAACCGTCCCCGTCCGTCCGTTATCCACATAGACATCGACGAGATCGAGATACGGGCAACCGGCAATATAGGACTTGCATATCTCAATCTGATTGGTGATGACATCCACCTTCTCAGATTTGCCGCTATTCTCCACAGAGAGACGGGCATAAATGGCTGTCGGGAAGATTTGCAACGGTGCTGCTTCGCAAACCGGCTCGGCGGCTGCGTTTTTTCTGCTTTTTCGTGCCATGTGCTCATCCCTCCTTTATCCGGCAATGGCAAGTTCATCGGCATAGCCGAGAACATATTCAAGTGTCTGCTGATACTCGTCTTTGTACTTGAAGACAATCTCTATTGCGTGATCCTCATAAATCAGGATGCGGTCAACCAGCGCCATAAGGACGCGGCGGTTCAGTTCTTCAATGTTTTCATACTGTTTGAAAAGCGTCACCCAATTCCGTTCCGTTGCCCCGGTTGTAACCGTCTGCTTCATTTCTTTCTTCACGCGGAGAAAGGCTTCCTGCTTTTCTTCTATGATTTTGGTGTAGCTGTTGCGGAACTCAAAGTATTCCGACTTGTCGATGATCCCATCTGAAAGGTCTTCGTAGAGCCGGAGCTTGAGCTTTTGATACCGCTCAATCTCTTCTTCGAGCTTTGCAATCTGCGCCTCATAGTTGAACGCTTTGCGATTCTGGGAAGGAAGCCTCTCAATCATTTCAAGCGCCTTTTCCAAATTTACCACAAGTTCGATCTGGTCATGGATGGCACGGAACACCTTTTCCTCAACCTCTTTTGCGCTGATGCTGTGTGGGCTGCAGGTCCGGCTATGTTTGTTCGTCGAGCAGACATAGTAGATGTATTTCTTTGTCTTCGACGGGACGGTCTTGCGTGTCATAGACTGCTGGCAGTCTCCGCAGAACAGGAAGCCGGAAAACAGGTGCGCCTCGTCCTGATCAGGCGAGCAGCGCATATCCCGCTTCATCATGGTCTTGACGGCCATGAAGTCTTCATAAGAAACAAGCGGTTCGTGCGCCCCCTCGACCTTGACCCACTCGGTTTCGTCTTTCGGCTGCACAACGCGCACCTTGTAGTTTGGCGTACCGCGCTTGCCTTGGGCAAGGACACCGATATATACCTCATTGGTGAGGATGCGCTGGACAGCCTTGTAAGTCCACTTTGCAGTGTCGCCGGTCTTGAAGACGGTATCGAACTTTACTCCCGCCGAGTGCTTATACTCCATAGGGGAAAGCACGCCCATCTGATTCAGCCTCGCGGCAATGCGCCCGATGGAGAAGCCGTCCTTGTACATGGCAAAGATCATCTGCACATACTCGCTGACGGCCTCATCGACGATGAGCTGATTTTTGTTATCCGGCGATTTCTTGTAGCCGTAGGGAGCGAATGCACCGACGAACTCACCGTTCTTTTGCTTGACCTCCAAGCTGGATCGGATTTTCATGGATATATCCTTGCAATAGGAGTCGTTGATGAGGTTTTTGAACGGGATAACAAAGGAATCCGACTGCGGATCGCCGGTCAGGCTGTCGTAAGCGTCGTTGACCGCGATAAAGCGGATGCCGAGCTGCGGGAATATCTTTTCCAGATACCGACCGCCGTCGATGTAGTTTCTCGAAAAGCGGCTGAGGTCTTTGACTACGATGCAGTCAATCGCGCCTTTACGGATTGCGTCTTCGAGCTTTTTGAAGTTTGGACGATTGAAGGAAACGCCGCTATAACCATCGTCAACGAACGGCTCGCAGACGATTTCCAGATCGTCATGCCGTGCAATGTAGTCCTCGCAAATGGCTCTTTGGCTTGCGATGGAATTGCTTTCAACTTTGTCCCCGTCTTCACGGGACAGGCGGCAGTAAATCGCCGTCCGGTAAACTTTTCCGGGCATAAAAATAACCTCCGTTTTCTGTTTGGTGTGATACATCAAATCAGAAAGACGAAGGCTTCTGCTTCTTGTATGAGGAAAACACGATAAAGCCACATGACCCTCAAGGGCAGTGGCTTAGTCCATGTATTCTTTTTTGACCTGATTTCATTGTATCACAGGCTCAATCGCTTGTCCATAGAACCGGGCGAAAAGATTCAGTTTGTTCATAATCAAAGTCCTCTCAGATAATGTTCCAGACAGTCCTCCAAGGTGGTGTCTGTCTTCGAGAAGCTGATCTTCACGACGGTCTTCCCGTCCAGATAGCAATACGGGTTTCTGATCTGTCGGATAAAATCCCGCAGCCGGTCATCCTGCGCAGCCGCAGGCTCAAGTCGGATGCTGTCCCGCTGGACAAGGGTACTGCGGTCAACCGTCTTCGGGTTGACGCTTCTCATGGTTTCTACGCTCATCATATTACAAACACCTCCCTGATGATGTGAATTGTATTCAGGACAAAAGGATATGGCGGAGCGCCGGTTAGGGACACTCCGCCACATAGTTTTCATCCTGAAAACTTGTATGCTGAATGTAGCTAATTGGTTTGTTTCGTGTTCCGGCATATTTGCAGCTCGCACCCCTGCCAGAAGAGCCTCGCGGCTCCGGGAATGCTACGGACTACCAACGGTTAATCGGTATCATGGGACTCTCACCCCTCCGAGGAACGCTCCGAGCCGCCCCCGGCAATCCGGGAACGGAAGTATCATTATACCCAACTTCTCCATCATGGCGAACAGCCGCACCACACGGCAGTTTAGCCTCTCTGCTGATCGCTCGCTTCCGTGAGGAAGGTCTTGGCGGCAGAAGGCAAGTCGCTTCGAGAAAAGAGGAAAGCTCCGCAGCACTGGATATTCTGTTTTCAAGGTACTGTGAAGCCGGTCTTGATTGACCCCTTCACTTTACAACGGACATTTTTTGAGCGAATTAGCGGGTCTCTCAAAAAATTTTTTTGAATTTTTTTCTGATCGCATCCCGCGTGTCTTTGACAGTGGAAAACGAAAGGCCGTTCTGCTTGGCATACGACAGCATACTCATGTTGCCGCGCATACAATTCATGTACACATCAAGCTGCGGCTTAGTCAGGCTGCGGATAAATTCCTGTTCGAGCAAGCCGGTGATGATGTCTTCCTCCATCTTTTCCGGGGACTCCAGCCATGCGGATGCCTTTACATCATCTTCCGGCACAGCGTCCAGCGACAGCACAGTGGAAGGCTGCGTTTCCTCGCTGTCTTCGCTGTCAGATGCTCCCCCGGTATCGTAGGAGCGACGGAGCTTCTTCTCCTCATTGCGGAGTGCTTTCATGACCTCGCGGTCAACCTCCGTAGTCTCGCCGGTGGCCTTCACGCGCACCATGCACTTGCCATCCTCGGAAATCCAGAGGTCGTAATCGAACTCGATGGGTGTTTTGGGGATTCTTTTCATTGTCTTGTCCTTTCCGCTGGCTCGGAGCAGCGGATGGACAAGACTAAAAAAGAGCCGCATGACGGTGAGCTGATCTTCCCATACCGATAAAACAGAGCTTAGAAAACTCTGTTCATGCGGCATTAGGAAGACTCACCAATCAGCGGCTCCACAGCACAGCTATAAAATATTGAATTGTATTTGTTATCTCCTTACCTTCTGTGAAGGCGGAGGTATAACCGTCTCATGTTGATCACATCAAATACGGTTTCCCGGCCACAGGCTTTGCACTTGGCCTGTATGTGACCACGGGAATCCTCGAATACAGCGATAGCGTTATGCCCACAATATGGACATTTCACCATGCGCATCTTCTGGTTGACAATGGCGCATCGCGCCCTGCGGATTTTCTCCTGCATCTCCGGTGAAGGCTCTGAGACACGAATGCTTTTCTTCATGCCCACACCTCCAAAGGATCGTTGTACTCGCTGTATGGCCGTGTTTCCAAGTGGCCGAGCTGTCTCAGCCGGATGACTGCGGCTGTCTTGGAAACGCCGAACTGCTGGCAGATCATATCAAGGGCAACCTTATCCCAATAGGCATAAGTTCCATCATAGCTGACGAGTTTCCGGCCCCTGGCATAGTACGCAACGGCAAGATCAATTTCCCGCTGGGGCATCAGGATGGCCGCGCCTAAGACATTGGCTTGCCATTCATTCCAGTCCTCGCGGGTCTTTAGCTCCCGGAGCGAATAGGCTGTCCGGGCGGAGTATTTCCGCCGACAAGCTTCCCGGATTTTGTCTGTCTCCATCTGGAACAGGATTTGATGGGCGCACTCATGGGCGAATGTAAACCGCCTTTTCCCGCAGAGCTTGCGAATCTGTGAAGGCTCGATAAAGTTCCTGTCCATCAGAACTTCGTTTCGGTGCAGCGGGATTTTGCGCTGAAAGCCTCTGTCCTCCACGATGTACTCGGTATCGGTGTAAGCGGTCAGTCCGCAGATGCTTCCGTCCTCAGACAGATAAGCGAACGAAACATTCAGGCCGAGATATTCACGGGCAAACTGGTCAATCGGCGTACCGCGAGGCAATCGCCTCCCATCCGTATCGGGTCCGAAAAAGAACTCGTTAAAATCTTTTGTGACCGCCGCAGCGATTTCTTCAATCTCTTTGTGCGATAAAATCATCTGGCTCCCTCCTTTGCTTCTACAAACCATTTTGTTCCCTCCTGAAAGAGGTACGATTCCCTCCCACGGATCATCACAGTATAACGAATACCGCCGCCTCCAACTTTTTTAGAAGCTGCACGGCATTTGTACAGGATTTGGTCAATCTGAAAGATCAGGCCGTTTTCCCAACGGATAAACCGAGGATGACATACTCCTTCTTCGTCAACATCCAAGTTGACCGAGACATACGCCTTTCGGCAATGTGTGTTCGTCATAGCCTACCTCCATGTGCTCTAAAAGTTACGCAAAACCGGGCATAACTTCCGTATTCCTGTTGACATACACACTGTTCGTGTGGTATCATAATCACGAACGAGGCGTTCGCGTTGATTACAGCATAGCATAAACAGATATTTCATGTCAATGCCTTTTGCGAAATTTCTGTTCGTGTCCATAATTGTTTTAGAAAGAGGTGCCTTATGAGTTTCAAGGATAAGCTGAAAGAGAAAAGGTTGGAAGCGAACCTTACGCAAGTGCAGCTCGCCGAAAAAGTATCTGTGACACCGAGAACCATCCAGCACTATGAGCTTGGCACTCGCAAACCGACAAAGCTCGATATTGTGGAAAAGTTGGCGAAAGCGTTGAATACCACGCCGGAGTATCTGCTTGGGCAAAATGGGTTGCTGGTGGTAGCGGCTCATGAACAGGGCGGCTCCAAAGCAGCCAGAGATATTGACGAGCTTGTCAGTGAAGTGACCGGTATGTTTGCTGGTGGACGGCTCAGTGATGAAGCGCTCGATGGCGCGATGAAGGCGTTGAACGATGCTTACTGGATCGCCAAAGAGAAAAACAAGAAATACACTCCGAAGAAATACCGTAAGGGGACGAGCAAACAGTAAGGTGTTTCGCTGTTTGCGATGCCTCCATCAGCGGGAGGTGAGACGATGAATGCTGAAAATCTCTCGAAGGTCGGCAGCAGACTTGTGAAACGCTGCGGGACACGAGATCCGTTTAGCATAGCACGGCAGCTTGGCATTGAGGTCCTGTTCTGTGAGAACTTCGGCCCTCTGAAAGGAATGTACCGGGTGATCAAGCGCAGCCGTTTTATTTTCATAAACGAAAACCTGAGCGGACGGATGCAGCGGATTGTCTGTGCTCATGAGATTGGGCATGACCAGTTGCACCGCAATCTGGCAAAAGGAAGCGCAATACAGGAGTTCATGTTATATGACATGACCACGAAGCCGGAGTATGAGGCGAACATCATTGCCGCCGAAATCCTGCTCGACACCGATGAGATTCTTGAGTACATCTATGACTACGGCTATACATCCGAGCAGATTGCACGGGCAATGGGAACAGACATCAATTTGGTTGCTTTGAAAATTGCCCACTTGGCGGAAAGCGGATATGATCTCCGGCGCATTGAACATAGGAGCGACTTCCTGAAATGAAGACCTTAGAGGGAGGCGACGAACGATTTGAACTATGACTCCTATCTTGCCCGTGCCATAGAGATTTTTAACGACAAGATGGATGCAGACTTTTCCCGCGATAATGTCATCTTTACCTGCTTTATGACCGACAATCAGGAAGAAATCTTTGAGCAGTTCTGCGCTCAGTATTTCCCTTACCGGCTAAAAGACCTGTATCAGGAGGAAGGCTACTTCGATTTCCGGGCGTCCTCCTTTATCGGGATGGACAACGGAGGTAAGGACGGCATCCTGCTCCGCACGGACATACCCTACCATCCTGTTGAGCTGCTTCATATCTTCCTGCATGAGCTGGCGCACATTTACTGCGTCCATCATGAACTGGATGGGAAAAGCTTTTATGACGAATACTGTGAAGGCTATGCGCAGACCAACGAGGAAGACGGCATGATCAACGCCGGATATGCCGTCTGGCGGGAGTGCATTGCAGAGATTATTGCGATTGAATGCGACGATAACTGCGACATCTTTCCGATACGGGACAAAAAGAAGATGCTTGCCCAACTCAGGGACGAGATCGACCAGCGGGACGGCAAGCTGCTCGTAAGCGAGATTCTAACAGCGGTGATGACCAGTTCTGAGGTCGAGGCATCCCAAACATGGGACGAAGCTGAGAAAGCAATCCACAGCTTAAAGCTGTTTGATACCCCGCCGGAGCTGGATTTGATGAGGCTTGTCTTCAACCAGCTCCAGGCCAGGCTGATTGAAATTGATGTGGACTTTATTTCAGAACTGGGCTTCCTGTATCTGAATATTTTATCCCTTAGTTTACTGCGAAACTTCCAGATGCCTTGAAGGCAACATTTCGTATTGATATGAGACAGCAAATCGGGAGGTGTGAAGATGAGTATAAAAGAAGCGCTGATCGGAGTATTTTCAGATGATCCCATCAACTGGTTAAAATGGGGAATTGTATTTGCGATTCTAATTGGCGGTTATATTATTGCCATTCCGCTTTATGGGAAAGTCTCATCCCGTCTGAGCTGGGAGCGCAAGCGGGATATTGCGCGAAGCAGGGACCATGTGATTAAGGCAGCTCTTGTTAAAAAGCATCCAAAAGGCGAAGTTGGAAAGTACGATTGGAGCGCTACCTACCATTACGAATTACAGGGTGAAGAGCGAGAATATCACGCCTACTTCAAAGAACCAACCAGACCGCCTGTTTATCTGTATCTGTACTATTTGGATAATCCCCGCAAGCTGTTTTCGGTGGAGGAATATCACTATGAGAACCACAAAGCAATCCTGCTTCTGCCTGTCATTTTTCTCCCGTGGATTTTGGCGTTAGCTGCGATGTTCCTTTTGAACATCCCGTTGCCAACAAGGTGAGTCGGAACCAATAGAATTTGCATGGAGAAATATAAAATGGAAAATACCGTATTTGAACGCAATTATGAGATTGTAGAAAAAGATGACCGCGCAACGGCTGTATTTGAGCGAGCCTTTGCCCCCGGTGGCTTTATGGAAGAGTTTATAAAGAAAATGGACGCAATCCCGAAGGTGGTTGTGCCGAAGGATAAGGAGAATTATGAATATCTGCTTGACCGTTGCGATGACTATGCAAAGCGGCATCACGGTAGGATTCGCGGTGTTGTAGACTATGAGCATTGGGACGCACACATCGACCTCTACCTGAGAATGCTGGAATTTGACGATGCTGAGGATATGGCCTTTGTAAAAGACATCGGTGAGAAAGCCCACTACCTCTGCATCACGCCGGAAGAAAGCGGCGGGTATCGTGTCCATATCATGATCAACTATTTTGAAGAGCTGATGTCCGAAGAATACCGCTCCTATCTCAAATACGAGACGCTTATGGAGGATGAAGAGCTGGCATCCATGTTTGATATACCGGAGTTGTCCCCGGAGGAAGAGGCGGTTGTCCAGTTGATCAATGAAATCCTTGACCGGTTTGATAATGAAACCCAACTGGACAGGACAACGGCCTTCAAGGCTGCAATCTGTTATTTGACGCAGCAGGATGAAGAAGAGGCGATGAACCTTGAGAAAATCGCGGCAACGCTGACGGTACTTCTTGAAAATGTGTTGGACGAAGAAAAGAATGCGGAGGAACAAGAGTCATGAAATACATTCTCTACCGCTCTTTTGGCGATCTTGATAAGGATATTAAAAAGCATGAGCTGGTGGCTGTTGAAACCGGAAAGAACATTGATGATGTGGCCGATGCCCTGATTAAAGCGGCAGCAGATGACCTTGCCGGTATGCCGGAGTATGAGCACTGCGAAACAGCGGCCTACGCACCTGAGCCGGTCAAAGACTTTCGGAAGGTGCGGCGCTATCAGTATGAGATGATGGGGATCGTCTATCCGCCGAATGCCGATAAGAACATCCTGATTGACTTTGGAATCGTGGAGAAGGAAGAATAAATAAGGTTACTTGCTTCTTCCTGACTAAGAAACAGAGCGACAAATCGGAATTTGTGGAGTGAAGCATATATGGCAAAACATGAGTTTGGAATTATGACGGATGCACCTCAATCGGGTAAAAGATACGACGAGTATGAACCACGGAAATATGATTGCATTTCTGTTGATGATGACTATGTAGAAGGCATTGCAGAAAAGCTTGGTTTCATTGATTTCTATTGGCATACGCTTTCTATCAAAGAAAAGGAGCTTGCATACTGTGGTATTTCACTTATTCCGCCCTGTTCTCTAAAAGCGTTTATTGATGTCATTGATGATATTCCTGAACTATATGAACTAAAGGGACTGTTAGAAAAGGCATTGAGCCAAAACAAATGGGTTATTCATTATGGACTCTAATGGAGCGGCAAATTCCAATTTTTCGAGGTGACAACGAAGACAGGAAATAATTTTGAAGAATTGAAAGGCGGGTGATATTATGCCCCTTCAAATTGTACGAAACGACATCACAAAGATGAAGGTTGATGCTATCGTCAATGCGGCGAACAGCTCCCTTTTGGGAGGTGGCGGTGTTGACGGCTGCATCCATCGGGCTGCAGGACCGGAGCTGCTTGCCGAGTGTAAAACGCTGGGAAGCTGCGAAACCGGCAACGCGAAAATCACAAAGGGATATAGACTGCCTTGCAAGTATGTGATCCATGCCGTCGGACCGCGCTGGCGGGACGGAAAACACGGAGAACGGGAAAAGCTTGTCTCCTGTTACCGCACTTCCTTGGCGCTGGCTAAGGAGCACGGCTGCGAGACGGTTGCCTTTCCACTGATCTCGTCGGGCATATACGGCTATCCGAAAGACCAGGCATTAAAGGTAGCCATTGACACGATCAGCGACTTCCTTCTGGAAAATGACATGACCGTCTACATCGTCATCTTCGACCGCAAGGCATATCAGATCAGCGAGAAGCTGTTCTCCGACATTGCCGCATACATAGACGATACTTATGTGGATGCGCATACGGATAGCCGCGCTTCACAGCTTCGCCGGATGCAGATGCTTTCGGAGGAAGCAATATGTGGCGCTCCAATGGCGGCAAGCACGAAAAGTCTTGACGATGCTCTTTCGCAGATCGACGAGAGCTTTTCTGAAATGCTGCTTCGGAAAATCGACGAGAAAGGCATGACCGACGCGCAGTGCTACAAGAAAGCGAACATCGACCGCAAGCTCTTCTCGAAGATCCGCTCAGACAAGCTGTATAAGCCGTCGAAGCCCACGGTGCTCGCCTTTGCGATTGCCTTGGAACTTCCGCTGGATGAAACGAAAGAAATGCTCATGAAGGCAGGTTTTGCCCTCTCACACTCCAACAAGTTTGACATCATCATTGAGTATTTCATTGAGCACGGGAACTACAATGTCTTCGAGATCAATGAGGCTCTGTTCGCCTTTGACCAGAGCTTGCTCGGAGCGTAATCGGCTCGCGGTTTTTGCAAGCCCTCTAATGAATCAGAAACAAGGGGGAACATAAATGGAAGAAATCATTCATTTACCGGAAGAACAAAGCGAAACCGGAAACTTAACCGAATACACAGAAAGCGTGGTGGAGTGCTTTGATAGCGTTCCCGAGGTCGCAAAGCCGTTGATTGGAAGCGCAGGAAGGCTGCTCAACCGTATTGAGAAGATGCTTTATTCTGCTCCGGCGTTTGTCGGTGCTGTCAAGGCTGTAATTCCCGAGGAAGCTTATCAGGTGATCCTCACGGATGAGCAAAAAGCAAAAATAGCGAGCGGCGCACTGAAACTCATGACGAAAAAAGATGGCTCGCTTATGGCAAACCTCATCAACCCCGAAACGAAGAAAATTGTTTCGACCGTTTCGCTCGGCAAGGTCAAGCTGTCTCCTGAGCTTTCACAGGCAATGACGAATTACGCCACACAAATGCAGATGGCTCAAATCGCGGAGCAAATTCAATTTGTTCAAGTCGCAGTTGAAGAAGTCCGGCAAGGTCAGGAGTATGATCGGCTTGCGACCGCGTATAGCTGCCAGCAAAAGCTAATCCAAGCTTCCGCCATTCAGAATCCTCGGTTGAAGGAAATGGCACTCATGCAGCTCGTATCAGATGCCGAAAACAGCCGCAATCTGTTGATGCAGAGCCAAAGCGCAAATGCTGCGTTTATTAAAAATCAGCCGGAATCTACATGGGGCAAGATTTTATCCGGCGCAACGCCCGAAAAGATAAATGCGCGAATGAATGAACTGCGAGAAAGCTTATGCGCTGTAAACATGGTGTCTCTTGCCGAAGCCATTGCATATCAGGAAATGGGAGAAACCGACGCGGCAAAAGTGAGTTTGGAGTATTACGCAAAGTTCATTCAGAGAACCTACCTTGAAACAAAGGGCTTCGTTGAGAGGCTGGACATGATCGATCCGTCACCGGAAAACTATTGGACGCAAAAGCTGCCTGAGATAGAGAATCGAATCTTGGCGCTGCCGTGCGACAGCCCTACACTGCGTTTGGAGGAACCGAAAGATGAGCCAGAAACTTTGTAAAAATAAAAAGTGTCAGCGTCCGCTACCGGAAGGGTACAAATATAAATACTGCGAGCACTGCCGTAGCGAGCGGGCGCAGCAAATAAAAAGAGCTGGAAAAGCGGCGCTGGGCGTTGTCGTAATGGTGGGCGGTACTGCTGTTACCGTTCTTACCAAAGGGAAAATCAACCCGAACAAGAAGTAAGCCCTAATTTGTAATAAGAACGATATTGAATAAACAAGAACATAAGGATGCTGAGTAGATGACACACGGAAGAATCACTATTATAACCGGATCACCCGGGACAGGTAAAAGCACTGTGGCTGATAAAGCGGCTATGGAATCGGATATGGAGAAGTCCGTTTGTATTAGGACAGATGATTTCTTTCACTATCTCAAAAAAGGTGCAATCCCTCCACATTTGCCGGAGTCAAACGCACAAAACGGTGTGGTGATTGAAGCGTTTTTGGAGACTGCAAAACGATTTGTCAGAGGCGGCTACGATGTGTATGTAGATGGAATTGTCGGTCCGTGGTTTTTAGAGCCGTGGCTGGGGGCAGCACGCGAAGGATATGATGTGCATTACATTGTGCTGCGAGCTTCCAGAGAAATAACACTGAGACGGGCAGTGGAACGGTCGAAGCTGGATTTGAAAACTAACACCGAGTTAGTAGAAGTCATGTGGGAACAGTTCTGCGATTTAGGGAAATACGAAGCAAATGTAATTGATACAACTAATCAGACTGTTCCTGAAACAATCGAAAGCATCAAGGCACACCTGAAAAGCGGACAAAACCGTATCAAGTGAAAGGAGGCATCCGAAGCATGAAGCAGCGCACCTATATCGCAATCGACCTAAAAAGCTTTTATGCTTCGGTTGAATGCCGCGAGAGAAACTTAGACCCGCTGGACACAAACCTCGTCGTTGCGGACGAGAGCCGGACGGACAAGACCATCTGCCTTGCGGTCACACCCTCTCTCAAGAGCTACGGTATCTCCGGGCGTGGGAGGCTGTTTGAAGTCAAGCAGCGCGTCAAGGAAGCAAACGCCGGACGGCAGCATGACGCGCCGGGGCGAAAGCTGGAAGGCTCGTCGTATCTCTTCTCCGAGCTGCAAGAGAATCCGTCCCTTGCCATTGACTTCATCATCGCGCCGCCGCGCATGGCTTACTACATGGAGTACAGCACCCGCATCTATCAGGTTTACATGAAGTATGTTGCGCCGGAGGACATCATCGTCTACTCCATCGACGAGGTGTTCATGGATGCCACCGACTACCTCGCCACCTACAAGCTGTCTCCCCATGACCTCGCCATGAAGATCATTCTGGATGTCCTCTCGACAACCGGTATCACGGCAACAGCGGGGATCGGATCAAACCTCTACCTCTGCAAAGTGACGATGGATATTGTCGCCAAGCACATTCCAGCAGATAAGAACGGAGTCCGCATTGCCGAGCTGGATGAGATGAGTTATCGCAAGACGCTTTGGTCACACCAGCCCCTCACCGATTTCTGGCGGGTAGGCAAAGGATATGCCAAGAAGCTTGAAGAGAACGGGATGTTCACGATGGGCGATGTTGCCCGTCGTTCCATCACAGATGAAGACTTGCTTTACAAGCTCTTCGGCAAGAATGCGGAGCTGCTGATTGACCACGCATGGGGCTGGGAGCCTTGCACGGTTGAAGCTGTCAAGGCGTACAAACCGGAAAGCAACAGCTTGGGATCGGGACAGGTGTTGCACCAACCTTATGAGGCAGACAAAGCGCGGCTCGTTCTCCGGGAAATGGCAGACCTTCTCTCGATGGACTTGGTTGACAAAGGCTTTGTCACTAACCAGCTCGTTGTCACGATAGGCTATGACATTGAGAACCTGACCGACCCGGAACGCAGGAGGAAGTATCGCGGCGAAGTCGTGAAGGATCACTACGGGCGGCAGATACCGAAACACGCCCACGGCACAATCAATCTGGAACGCTACACCTCTTCCACGAAGCAGATCATGGATGCCGTCGGGGAATTATTCGACCGGATTACAGACAAGAGCTTGCTCATCCGGCGGCTGAACATCACAGCGACCCATGTGATTGACGAAGCCTCTGCTCCTTCTTCTAAGGACAATTATGAGCAGCTTGACCTCTTCACCGATTATGCTGCGCTTGACGCGAAGCGCAAGCAGGAAGACGAAGAGCTGGCACGGGAAAAGAAAGTACAGCAAGCCATGCTCACCATCAAAAAGAAATTCGGGAAAAACGCCATTCTCAAGGGGATGAATCTTTCGGAGGGAGCGACGGCAAAGGACCGGAATGAACAGATTGGAGGTCACAAGGCATGAGCGATGATTACAAGGACATCATCAATCTCCCTCACCATGTCTCATCAAAAAGACCGCAGATGCCGATGCTGGACAGAGCCGCGCAGTTCTCTCCTTTCGCCGCTCTCACCGGGTACGATGACGCAATTCATGAAACAGGACGGCTGACAGATGAAAAGATCGACCTCAGTGAAGAGGAAAAAGAGGCGCTGGACAGAAAGCAGCAGATCCTCATGGAAAGGCTTGGCGACCATCCTGCGCTGACCGTCACCTACTTCGTCCCGGACGCAAAGAAGTCCGGCGGGGCGTATGTGACAAAGAGCGGAAACCTCAAAAAGATAGACGAGTTTGAACGCCTGATGATGCTCATGGACGGGACGAAAATCCCGCTGGATAATGTCGCTGACATCGAGAGCGAATTGTTCCGCGATATGTTTTGAATGTCGCTTTCCATGCGACCAAACCGAAGACGATTTCTCCTATACTGTGACTGTAAGCAAAAGCAGTCACAGTTTTTCTATATGGGAGGATTCATCATGAAAAAGAACTTAACCGAGATCGTCTTTATCCTTGACCGCAGCGGCTCTATGAGCGGGCTGGAAGCCGACACCATCGGCGGCTTCAATTCCATGATCGAGAAGCAGAGAAAGGCAGACGGCGAAGCGCTTGTCTCCACAGTCCTCTTCGACAATATGAGCGAGGTGATCCATGACCGCGTGAACATCCACGACATCAAGCCGATGACAGACAGGGACTATACCGTCCGGGGCTGCACGGCTCTTCTGGATGCCATCGGCGGTGCGATCCATCACATCGGCAATGTCCATAAGTACGCCCGACCGGAGGATGTCCCGGAGCATACGCTGTTTATTATCACCACGGACGGAATGGAGAATGCGAGCCGGTTTTACAGCAGCGACCGGGTGAAGCAGATGATCGAGCGGCAGAAGGCAAAGTATGGCTGGGAGTTCCTGTTCCTCGGCGCAAACATTGACGCGGTGGAAACGGCGCGGCACTTTGGGATCGGAGCTGACCGAGCCGTCAATTACCACTCTGACAGCGCCGGGACGCAGCTCAACTATGAGGTGCTGAGTGAGGCAATTTCCGCCGTCCGTTGCAGCGCCCCGCTCGGCGCAGATTGGAAGCGCCGGATTGACGAGGACTACGAGAAACGCGGTAAAGGGAAAAAGAAATAAGCTGCACAAGCATGAGGGAAGGCGCTTTCGAGCGCCTTTTTTCTCTTCCATACCGCTAATTTCCTTATAAAATGTCCGTTGTAAAGTGAAGGGGATTTTTACGGGGAGAAGCACCGGGAATACGATTTTGAGAGAATAGCAAGCACAGCCGGTGTCCGTACACACGGCGATTTTCGAGTAAAGGAACCCCGCCCTTACTCTTCAAAATGCTTGTTGGGATGTCTCCCAAACCCTCTATCTTTACGAAAGGACAGATTGCCTATGGCAAATAGAACAAGGCCAATCCGCATTGAGTTCTGCGTGTCGGAAAATGAGCATCGGATCATCAAATCAAAGATGGCGCAGCTCGGAACAAAGAATATGGGTGCGTATCTCAGAAAGATGGCGATTGACGGCTACATCATCAAAGTGGACTATACCCAGCAGAAAAAGCTTGCCGCCGCTGTCAGCCGTGCAGCGTCAAATATCAATCAGATTTGCCGCTGTATCAATTCAAAGGGAAACCTTTATGAGGATGATGTCACCGAGCTGAAAGAGAGGCAAAAGGAAATATGGCAGTTACTAAAATCAAGCCAATCCGAGGAACTGTAAACAAGGCGCTTGCCTACATCCTCGACCCAGCGAAGACTGACGATCAGCTCTATGTTTCCTCTTTCGGCTGTGCTGCCAGCGATGCGGCGGCAAAGGAATTTGAGTGGACGCGAAATCTCGCTGCCCAGCAAGGAATGCAGATGCCGAAGGTGATTGCCCGACACCTGATTCAATCCTTCGACATCGGAGAAGTCACGCCGGAGATGGCGCATGAAATCGGAAAACAGTTTGCCGACGAATGGCTGAAAGGCAAGTATGAATATGTGATCGCCACCCACATCGACAAGGGGCATTGCCATAATCACATCATCTTCAATGCTGTCAATTTTGTAGACTACCATGCCTATCGGAGCAACAAGCGGACATATCGGGAAATGCGCCAACTCAGCGACGAAATCTGTAAGGAACATGGGCTTTCCGTGATCCCACCCTCACAGAGCAAGGGCATGGACTACAAGGAATACACAGAGGCTAAACGCGGCACAAGCTGGAAGCAAAAGCTCAAGCAGACCATCGACCGCTGCATCATCACAGCGAAGGATTACGATGAGTTTTTGAAACTCATGCAGGAAGCCGGATATGAAATCAAGACCGGAAAATACATCTCCTTCCGTGCTGAGGGACAGGAGCGTTTTACCCGTGCAAAGACCATCGGAGACAACTACACCGAGGAACGGATCAAAGAGCGTATTCAGGGGCGCGGGAACCGCAAGCGCCAGATGCAGACCTCTCGCCGGGGTATCTCCCTCATCAGCGACATTCAGGAGCGCATCCAGCTCATAGGCAGCAAAGGTTACGAACACAAAGCGAAGCTCACCATTCTCAAAGAGGCTGCGCGTACTCTCAACTATCTGACTGAGAACAACCTTCTGCAATATGCTGACCTTGAAAAGAAAGTCGAGGACATTCACAGCTCCTATGGCCGCACCGGCAGTGAGCTGAAAAATGTTGAAGCCAAACTGCGTGAGGTGCAGCCGCTTATCAAAAACATCTCGAACTACCAGCGGCTCAAACCGGTTTATGATGCCTATATGAAGGCGGCGGACAAACCGGCATACCGTGCCAAACACGAAGCAGAGCTTGTCATCTATGAGGCGGCAAAGAGCACTCTTCTCGCCATACAGGGCGACGGAAAATTGCCGAGCTTGAAATCTCTGCAAGCCGAACAGCAACGGCTCGCGGACGAGCAGCAGCGCCTTTATGACGAACGCGCCAAGTTGAAAAAAGAAGCTCGCCTGATTGACACGATGAAGGCGAATGTGGATGATTTCCTCAGTCCCTCGATGGCAAAGGAACAGGAGAAATCCCGCAGCGGAGAACTCGAATAAGCAACAAAGCTCACTGCTCACTTTGGGGAGTGAGCCTTTCACATTTTACAACGCAAAACAACGAGAGAATACAGTAAATCACATTGATTATTCTATTCTCCCGTGGTAAATTGATAATACATAGACTGAATCGTAAAGAACGACTTCTCAGATCCTTGCGTGAACTTAACGATGCCCATAATCTGATAGACTGTCAGCCATTCTTTCGATTACACGGAAGGAGATACAATGTTTCAGAAAGTGATTTATAAAAGGCAATACAATAAACCTACAATAGAGGAAATAGAAGCTGAGATAGCCGATGAACCTATACCAGCCGAAGTAAAAGAACCCGCTCCGTTGTTCGGGTCCGGCGAAAACAACCACTCCAGGTCCATCGAAAACAACCAATTTCAGTCCAATAAAAACAACCAATCCAAGATAAGAAAGCGTAGCCAACCCTCACTTGGAATGTGAATTAAACTTCGTTTCTGCTTTCGGTATGGGCGGCGGCCGCAGCAGCGGTCATCCGCAGGGAGACGGTTTCCAGTCGCTTTCCCCGGAAGCTCTCTCCCTTCATCGCAAAGACAATTGCATCATCAAAGATGCGGTCAAGAGCGCACAGGAGGGAGTCGTTCTCACTGAAATTCTCCTGCCACCGGGCGGGGTCCCGGTTGCTGGTAAAAACCATGTTGTAATAGCCGTCCTTCTGGTAGCGGCGGTCAACCATGTCAAAGAACAGCCGGGTGTTCTCCTTGTCAAACTCACAATGCCCCACCTCGTCAATAATCAGACAGGAAGGCCGCACAAGAGAGGCCAGCAGCGCTCCCTCACGGCCTGTACGCCGCGCGTCTGTCATACGGTCTCTCAGTTCCGTCATCTTAATGAAGTAGGCTTTCAATCCCTGTTCACAGCAGGCCCGGCCAAAAGCCTGGGCCAAGTGGGTCTTTCCCGTTCCCGGCTTGCCAATAAAGGCAAGATTCTTGTGGGCGTAGAGTGCAGAGAGCGTGGAAAGGCTCCGCAGCTTCTCCACATTCTTCCCGGTAATGCGGTTGAAATCAAAGTTGTCAAAGGTCTTCGGCGCCTTCAGCGGCAGGCGGCTGGTACGCAGCAGGAACTGGAATAGTCAAGAAAACCGCACACCCAACATGCCCGGTTATGCCACCTGTGCTTGTGCTGACAGCCACCGTCTCCGCTTAACCAGCGGAGGCAGATGATCCTCGTTGGCAGTGTTGCGTCGGAGAGGATTGTAATATGTTTCGATCCAGCGGAAGATCATCTGCCGAACCTGGTCCCGTTTCATGGAGACGCAGTGAAGCCGATAAACCAACTCTTTTTTGAGCGTTGCAAAAAAACTTTCCATCCTCGCATTGTCAAAACAGCAATGTGTGCGTCCCATGCTCTGTCGAATGGATCCATACTGAGCGAGCAGCGCACGGTATTCCCGACTGGTGTACTGGCTGCCGTGATCAGAATGAAGGATCAAACCGGGCCCATAACCATAGCGGGAAACTGCATGGCGAAACGCATCACAGCATAAACTGGCGCGCATATGGGGGCGCAGTGCATAACCGACTACCGCGCCATCAAAACAGTCCAGAATTGCAGCGAGATACAGCTTACCGTCTGCACATTTGATTTCTGTCATATCGCTGATGTACTTTGTTCCGGGCGCCGGTGCGGTAAAATCCCGCCGCACCAGATCATCATTTTGTGATGCGTGAAAATTGGTCTTTGTCAGGCTATGCGGACGCTTTTTGCGTATTAACAGGTGATTTTCCTTGCATAACCGATAACACTTCCCATAGCTTGGACGCTGTGCTTCCGGCAATGCTTCCCGCAAACTGCGCACCCCGTAGCAGGGATGCTGTTGTCGTAATTGTTTCAGGGCCGATACCGTTTCCGCATCATGATCTGTATGCACTGGTCTGCGTTTCCAACCATAATACCCTTCCCGGCGTACACCGAGAACCTGACAGCACAATGCAATACTACTGTCCTGATGATTGGCTTCGATCCATGCATATAGCTGACGCGGACGGATACCGGTTATCGACCCGCCATAAAACCCAACGCTTTCCGAAGAATGTAGTTTGCTTCGTGCAGTTCCTGCAGCTCGCGTGTTAACCGTGTGATTGCCTGTTCCGGTGTTTCACCCGGCTGTACGCCACGAATCTCACCTCTGGCCAGTCGCTCTGCCCGGCGCCAGTTATACACTGTCTTCGTGGAGATGCCGAGTTGCTGGCACGCTGCGCCCACCCCGATCTCATCGGCCAGTTTCAGCACATCGGCCTTATATTCTTCCGTGTATTTTTGTCCCATCTGCTGCACCCTTTCTGTGTTTTATTATATCACCTTGGGTGTGCGGTTTTAGTGTATCACTCCAAACTCCACGGACTCACGCTTTTTCTTGTCTCTCAGATACTCAAAGGTCTTGGAAACAGCCAGAATCTCGCTGTCGGTCATGCCGTTTTTCTGCGCCAGCACAGCGAACTCCTCCGCAGAGAGACTGTATTTCATCAGTTCTTTGCTGCACAGGGCAACGGCTTCAAACAGCGAATCAGTCATCCCAGTCGTCCTCCTTGCTAAAATTGAACTTCTCAAAGGAGAGGTCGGGCGGAGGGCTTGGAAGCTGCTTAATCACCGTCTTTACAGGCATGGAGGGATACTCCTCCGGCTGTTCAGGAAGGGCGTACTGGTCTTTGCAGAAGCTGTCATAACGGCTCCAGGTCACATCATGGGCAGCGAGGAGCCGCGTCAGATCCGCAGAGTAGATATACAACTGGTCAGCGTCACGCATAACACGAGCCGTCTTGCCGGAATAGGTGTAAGGGACACCGAAGCGGTGTCCTTCGTAGTTCACAAAGCCGTCAAAAGAAATGCGGCGTTCGGGGCACAGGTAAAACAGCAGTTCCATGCTGTCATCCAGCTTCGTCACCACATCCGCACAACGGCTGGTATGCTCATCCTGCGGGACTCCAAGTCCCCTGTGGTAAGCCGTGTTCTGTTCGGCACACCATTCCAGCGCAGCGTAGTTCAGGCCGGTCACATTCCAGAAAATGCGTCCCGCAAGGAAGTTGTCCTTCACGAATCGGACAAGACGCTCCACCTTCCCCTTGGTAAAAGGGTGGCGAGGCTTGCAGAGTTTCGTCTGGAAACCCACGGTTTTCATGAACTGCTCATAATCCTTCTGCCAAACCGGCTTGCCCTCATGGTCCCGCCGGATCACCACGCTCTTCATGTTGTCCGTGAGAACGGCTTTGGGCACTCCCATGTAGCGGAAAGCGTGAACCATGCCGATGAACAGGTTTTCCTGCTTGGCGTTGGGAAAGAACTCTATATACCGCTGGCCGCAGTGATGGCAAATCATTGCAAAACACGCTGCCTGGTACTGCTGGCCGTTATACGAGTCCACCGTCACGAAGCCCCAGTCCATCTGGTACGCCTCGCCAGGTGCAGTGAGATACCTGCGCCCACGGTTCCCTTGAGAGGCAACAGCGTGGCGAGGAGCCGGGACAAGATGCTGGTGTGAGGCGATATAATGCTTAATCGTGGTCTGGCTGCCAGTATAGCCGTTTTCTTTCAACCTGCTTAAACACACGGCAGAATTGGTCACGCCGTTTCTCAGCAGCCCGTCCAAGAGACCCGTGTAGCCACTCAGCAAGGTTACAGGAGACTTCCGTCCCTTGGCTGCGTGCTGTGTGTCCTCGAAATTGTGCGCCTTCATACGGCGCAGTTTCTGGCGCGAGAGGCCGGTACGCCGGCCCAGCTCCGCGAGGTTGACTTTCTCCAGGGAGAACATCTCTCCCTGTTCTGCCATCATCTCTTCAATGGCTTTCGCCACCTCTGGGGTCATGGCCGCTAAATTGGGTTTCTTCATGTTTACTCCTTTCACCGAAGGTTGGCTACACCACCAGTGTAAAGGAGTCTGTGAAAATGTCGATTGGTTATTTTCAGTGGACTAAAATTGGTTGTTTTCGATGGACCCGGAGTGGTTGTTTTCGCCGGACGCTAACACCGTCAAAATATAAATGTTCATCAAAGGACATATTCAAACAGCTCAATGAGGGCGCAGTTTATGTGCCGCTTCCTGAGCGGAAACCTATCGCCAAGGTATTTATCAGTCAAGCCATCGAAATATCTGAGAACTACCAAATTGACACTGAAATCAGACAAGGTGCCGGGACAGTCACGGTAATTTTCTCATTCGATTGCGGCGGTGCAATGGGCTTCTTGAAAAGCGTGATCCAGTATGCCGATGACATTTCTTTCTTCTCAAGCACAAATGGATATGAGATCGTCCTTGCACTCGATTTTTACACTTACGCATTATACCGGCACGGAAGGAAGATGCGTCCCTGACTATTTTGGCCTGTGCATTGCGCAGGCTTTTTATTATTGTGCAGCAATCCAAGAACTTGAAATTTATTTTGAATTTTCGGACGGATGAATTGCGTTTGTGGAGCTTTCGATGTATAATAAAACGAGGGTCACTATAAACGGTTGAGTGAGGTGCAGTGATGAAGATAAGCTACAAGAAATTATGGGTAATGCTGATTGAACGAGAGATCCCGAAGGCGGTTTTTCGGAAGGAAATCGAGCTTTCGCCGGGTACCATGAGCAAGCTTAATAAGAATGAAGAGGTTGCCCTTTCTGTCTTGCTGCGCATCTGTGAGTATCTGAATTGTGACATCGGGGACATTTGCGAAGCGATCCATACGGACAAGTAAGCCACGCACTGTGCATTCTATATATCGTTAAAAAAGACTACGGAGGTAGCTTCAATGGCTGAAACGAATACAAGCAATATTGGATTTGAAAAACAGATTTGGGATGCAGCTTGCGTCCTTCGCGGCAACATCGACGCTTCGGAATACAAGTCGGTTGTTCTTGGGTTGATTTTTTTGAAATACATCTCAGACCGCTTCGAGGCGAAGTATCAGGAGCTTGTCGCTGAGGGCGACGGCTTTGAAGAGGATAAGGACGAATACACGGCGGAGAATATCTTCTTTGTACCGGAAAACGCAAGATGGAGCGTCATATCTGCCGCTGCGCACACGCCTGAGATCGGCACAGTCATCGACGAGGCCATGCGGAGCATTGAGAAGGAAAACAAGCGGCTAAAAGACATTCTCCCCAAAAACTTTGCCCGTCCTGAGCTGGATAAGCGGCGGCTCGGTGAGGTCGTTGACCTCTTTACCAATATCCAGATGATCGACCACGGGAACAGCAAAGATATTCTCGGCCGCACTTATGAGTATTGCCTTGCCAAATTCGCTGAACAGGAAGGTAAGCTCGCCGGTGAGTTCTATACCCCGTCTTGCGTTGTTCGCACCCTTGTCGAGGTATTACAGCCATACAATGGCCGTGTCTACGACCCCTGCTGCGGGTCTGGCGGTATGTTTGTTCAGTCCTCTAAGTTCATCGAAAATCACGGCGGGAACATCAAGAACATCTCTGTGTATGGTCAGGATTCCAACCCTACCACATGGAAGCTGGCACAGATGAATCTTGCCATTCGCGGCATCGAGGCTGACCTTGGCAAATTTAGCGCGGACACATTCTTCAATGACTGTCACCCGCAGCTCAAGGCTGATTTCATTATGGCGAATCCTCCCTTCAACCTTTCCGGCTGGGGACAAGATAAGCTGCTGGATGATGTGCGCTGGCAATACGGAACACCTCCGGCCAACAACGCCAACTTTGCTTGGTTGCAACACATGATCTGGCATCTCGCGCCGAATGGGCGGATTGGTATGGTGCTTGCGAATGGCTCGCTGTCTTCTCAGTCCGGCGGTGAGGGCGAGATCCGAAAGAATATCATTAACGCTGACCTTGTGGACTGCATTGTCGCAATGCCGTCCCAGCTCTTCTACACAACACAGATTCCGGTGTCTCTCTGGTTCCTTGCCAGGAATAAAAAGCAAAAGGGCAAGACGCTTTTTATCGACGCAAGAAAGCTGGGTACAATGGTCACTCGAAAGTTGCGCGAGCTGACAGATGAGGACATTCAGAGGATAGCAGATACCTACAACGCATTCGTTGACGGTACACTTGAAGATGAAAAGGGCTTCTGTGCTGTTGTGACCACTCAGGATATTGCCAAGCAGGATTATATCCTCACGCCGGGGCGCTATGTTGGCATCGAAGAACAGGAAGATGATGGCGAACCGTTTGACGAAAAGATGAGCCGGTTGACCTCTGAGCTTTCCGAACTGTTTGCAAAATCCCATGAGCTTGAGGCCGAGATCAGGGAGAGACTGGGGGCGATTGGATATGAATTATAACACCTACCCCATCGCTGATTTGATAGATGAAATAGCAATGGGTCCGTTTGGCTCAAATATAAAAGTCGATTGCTTTGTTGATAAAGGCATCCCTGTTCTCAACGGCAGCAATCTTGAGGGATTTGAACTTTCGGAAAAATCATTCCGCTATGTTACCGAGGAAAAGGCTGATTCACTTAAAAAGGCCAACGCATATAAGGGTGATGTTGTAATTACTCACCGGGGAACACTTGGACAGATTGTTTACATTCCTCAGACTGCGCAAAGGGATCGATATGTGATCTCGCAATCTCAGTTCCGTGTCAAGTGTAATAAGAAAGTTTTGCCGGAGTATTTTGTGTACTACTTTCATACACCGATTGGACAGCATAAACTTCTTAGCAATGCTTCGCAAGTAGGCGTTCCTGCCTTGGCTCGTCCTTCTTCAACTTTTCAAAAGATTGAGATAGAAATACCCGATCTTGAAACACAGAAAAAAGTGGTTAAGCTTATCGGCTCTTTGCAGACGAGGATAAAAACAAATGCTGAGATAAACGATAATTTAGCGGCTTGATTCTTTAAGCTTTTGGAACTGCTTTTTCCATGCGCGAGATGGTTTTTTGCAGATGCGGTCATCCGATGCAAAGGCGCATACTCCCGGCAATCCGTTATTACCGCAAATATCAGGGTTGTTCTGACGGCATCCGTAGGTTGATACTTCGGTGTCCTGCGGATGCAAAGGTGCATTAAAAGGTATTCTCAGTTGTTTATTACTCATACGGACACCTCCGAAACATCAATTTCACCCGACATGAGTTTCGGAAGAAGTTCATCCCTAAGTTCAGCAAGTTTGCGAGCTTCAATCCGATTTGCGATAATCAGGTTGAATAAGGGATTCATTAAGGAACTAATTTCCTTGTAGTCCTTTTCGGACGGGATAAGGACTTCGGCTTTTTCAAGTTCCCCGCGTTTTATGTGTCCCATCGTCGTTGCCTTATCAGCGGCAATAGCAATGAATCGTTCAAGGTGATGTGCCGTCCATAAATAGTAGAACCATTGATCGTAGGTTTCTGATGTCACTTTGAAAAGATGCTGATTTAAGCCACAAGTTCCACCGCACCAAATGTCAACAAGCAAACTGCCAGACCATGAGAATATAACATCCCCATCATGGACTATGTATTCAGGCTTAATACTCGGGGAGCATAATTCACTGCTGACATCGCATGAGCCTTGACGGAGTTCTTTAATTTTGAGAACAGGAAGCCCTACTTCGTCATCACGAGGACGGAACTTCTGCATTGCAAGACCATTTAGATAATTGGCAATATCCAGAAGATTGCCCTTTTTCCAGCCGTCGGGAATAGTTTCAATGCCAATGAATCGCTGAGCGAAGATTGCCTTTGCTTGTGCGTATAAATTATCGTTTACCGCCTTATTCACTCTCATCAGTGGCGAGAGTCACTTCAAAGGAACTGCCACTGTTTATCGTTCTCTTAAAGACAAAGGAGAACGACGATGAAAGAACAACTTATCCAAGAGATACAGCGTAAAATGCTGCCGTATCTCAACAACGAACAACTATTGCAGTTAGGTGATGCTTTAACCGAAGCTCTACAAGGAGTGAGCGTTAGTTATGAAGACACCACCCCAAAGAAGGAAGAACGGGATGCCGTCGAAGCGTTCATTACTGCCAAGCGCATTGAAGGCTGTTCCGAGAAAACCTTGAAGTATTACCGGAAGACGATTGAATCCATGCTGTCTACCATCGCTAAGAAGGCCAGTCAGATAACAACGGATGATCTTCGTAAGTACCTGACAACCTACCAGACGCAGCGCAGGTCCAGCAAGGTAACGATTGATAACATCCGGCGCATACTGTCCAGCTTCTTCTCATGGCTTGAAGATGAAGACTTCATCTTGAAAAGTCCGGTACGCCGGATTCACAAGGTAAAGACAGCAAAGTTGGTCAAAGACACCTACACGGACGAGGCGTTAGAGCTGATGCGGGATAGCTGCACAACTACAAGGGATTTAGCAATCATTGACCTACTCGCTTCCTCTGGGATGCGTGTTGGAGAGATGGTCATGCTGAACCGAGAAGACATTGACTTCAACGAGCGGGAATGCGTTGTGATCGGTAAAGGTAACAAGGAGCGCCTTGTGTACTTCGATGCAAGAACCAAAATACATTTGCAGAACTACCTCAACGAGCGCACAGATGCGAACCCGGCACTGTTCGTCTCGCTGAAAGCCCCGCACGACCGGCTGATGATCGGGGGCGTGGAGACGCGGCTTCGAGAGCTGGGAAAACGCTTGAATTTGCCCAAAGTACACCCACACAAATTCCGGCGAACGCTGGCAACCTCAGCCATAGATAAGGGAATGCCCATAGAGCAAGTCCAGCAACTCTTAGGGCATCAGAAGATCGATACAACCATGCACTACGCAATGGTAAAGCAACAAAATGTGAAGCTGGCACACAGAAAGTACATCGGATAGGATGGTGAATATGAATAGACATTTTCTAAGAGATATAGCAGACATCCAGACGGGACCTTTTGGGAGTCAGCTTCACAAAGAGGACTATGTAGATATTGGAACCCCCATTGTAACAGTTGAGCATTTGGGAAATAGAGTTTTCACTGAACAGAACCTTCCAAAAGTATCTGATGAAGATAAGGCTCGCCTATCTAAGTATGTTTTGAAGGAAGGAGACATTGTATTTAGCCGGGTTGGATCGGTTGATAGATGCTCTTATGTGGATGCCGCACACGACGGCTGGATGTTTTCTGGACGGTGTTTGAGAGTGCGTCCTAACACAGAAGTAGATCCGTTATATCTCTACTATTTTTTCTGCTTGGAAGACACAAAACAATTCGTAAGAAATATTGCGGTGGGCGCGACAATGCCGTCAATCAATACAAAACTGCTTGGAGAAGTTGAGGTAGCTTACCCTTCACAGACAGAGCAGCAGAAGATCGTTGCACTTCTTTCTGCCTTAGATGATAAAATTGAAATCAACCAAAAGATAAACGATAATTTACAGCAGCAAGCCGCTGCTTTGTTTGCAAATTTCTATGATCAGGCAGAAACAGAAGTCGGCTTTACTGAAATGATTCAAATTCTCGGCGGTGGCACACCTAAAACTGGTGAAAGCTCGTATTGGAATGGCGATATACCGTTTTTTACTCCTAAAGATGTAGGCTTTCCTTACACTCTCACCACTGAAAAGACAATTACCGAGGAAGGTCTGGCTCATTGCAATAGCCGTCTCTATCCTATAAACACTGTTTTTGTTACAGCACGAGGTACAGTAGGCAAAGTCGGTTTGCCGGGTGTCCCTATGGCAATGAATCAGTCGTGTTATGCACTCGTCGGCAAGGATACACACCAGCTCCTTGTTTACTTCTACACTCTTAAAGCGGTTGATAGACTGAAACATAAAGCAAGCGGAGCCGTGTTCGATGCTATTACAACCAGAGATTTTGAGGCGGAGAATATCATGAAACTCTCTGACGATGACACAAAAGCCTTTCTGGATGTGGCCGAGCCGATTTATCAGGCTGTATTAAATAATTCCATCGAGAATTTACGGCTTTCTGAACTGAGAGATTCCTTGCTACCGAAGCTGATGAACGGTGAGATTGATGTCACCGACATTCGTCTCTAAGCCGCTAAATTATCGTTTATTGCCCTTGTCGCATTGCGAGCGACCACGCGCTGTCAAAACGCGGTATAATATGATTTGAAAATGGGAGGTATGTGCAATGGATATACAAGAAACAATCAGTCGCGTCAGAAAAGAATACAAGGATTATCTGCGTGAGAAGCATCCTGACTGGGCAGAAAGCAGTCTCAGCACCCATGTTTCTGATGCCTTCTACCTGTATCAGAATACCATTGCCCTCTCCTTCTGGAAGTGTTTTGAGAGCGACGAGTCGATGGCAGCGGCAAAGCAGGATATACTCGAATATCTGAAACATGATGTGATGTCGGAACGCGCTGAGGAACGCACAGCCGGTTATTTCAATGATCTCAAGATGCTCAAAGAGTTCCTGGACACCAAAGGCGGTGTGAGAGCCTATGTGGGACCGGAGTACGATTGTGAAGTGACTGTCTACAAATACGCAAAAATGTCCTACGATGGAGCGCTTTCTTCCGATGACGCTGTTGCGGCCATGTGCAAGGAAGTTCCGTTCTTCGGGGAAACATCCCATAAGCTCATGGTCATGCTGTTTGCATCCATGATGGAGGGAACAAGATACACCCGCCGGGGCAATACAGAAACAACGATTTACTTCATCGCCCATATCGGACAGGACTATGGCAAGGATCGCATGGTCAATGCCTTAAAAGCAACCCACGAAAACATAACCTACTACTACGAGCAGACCGGAAACAAGTCAAACAGCATCCGCCGGGGCTGCACAAAGGTAGCCAAGGACAACAATATTGTTATGGATTTCAGCGAGAAGATGTTTGTGGGCATCATCCCGAAGGAATCCTCTGATACTGCCCTCACGGTCGATGACACAGCCGTCCGGTATTGGCTGTATGCTGCTGGCGATGGCTCGGTCAACTGGGAGAACGATTATGACGAGGGCATTATGGCTATCGGCTGGGATGACATGGGCGATCTCATGCAGTACAGCTCCAAGGAAGAAATGCGAGCTAAGATGCGGGAAGTCTATGGGGGGACAAGCTCGTATAAAAATCAAGTTCACGCCACATGGCAGTTTGCAAACGACATCAAACCCGGCGACATCATCTTCGTCAAAAAAGGCAGAAAAGAAATCATTGGCAGAGGCGTTGTTGAGGGCGAGTATGTATATGATCCCACCCGTGAGCACTACCGTAACACCCGTACTGTCCGCTGGACAGACAAAGGTTTATGGGAGCATTCTGAGCAGTTGGCGATGAAAACTCTGACCGATGTAACGCCTTATACCGATTTTGTGAAGAAGACGCAAAGCCTTTTTGATGGAGAAAGCACAAATGTTGCTATCCAAGACGAGGATGAAGAGGAACGGACATACGATCCATATACCGCCGACGATTTCCTGCATGATGTGTTTATGGAAGAAGACCGCTACAACATCCTCAAGGCTCTCTTGCTGACGAAGAAGAATGTGATCCTCCAAGGCGCACCGGGCGTCGGGAAAACCTTTGCGGCAAAGAGGCTCGCCTATTCTATCATGGGCGAGAAAGACACGAACCGCGTCAAGATGGTGCAATTCCATCAGAGTTACAGCTACGAAGACTTTATCATGGGCTTCCGCCCCACGGAAACAGGCTTCGAGTTGAAGAAAGGCGTATTCTATGAGTTCTGCCGCAAGGCCGCAGAAGATGACCGTCCCTATTTCTTCATCATTGACGAGATCAACCGAGGCAACTTGAGCAAGATTTTTGGCGAGCTGTTCATGCTCATTGAAAGCGATAAGCGCGGAGTTGAGTTACAGCTTCTCTACGCGGACGAGCAGTTCTCTATTCCAAGCAATGTTTACATCATCGGCATGATGAATACCGCAGACCGTAGTCTTGCCATGCTGGACTATGCACTGCGCCGCCGTTTTGCGTTCTTTGAGATGACACCGGCATTTAACTCGTCTGGTTTCAGGGCATATAGGGCGAAGATCAACAACCCGAAGTTCGACCGCCTAATTGCCACAGTGGAGCAGCTTAATGATGTGATAGCGAATGATGATTCGCTGGGCGAAGGTTTCTGCATCGGCCATAGTTATTTCTGTACGAACGCCACAGTCACAGACGATTGGATGAAGTCCGTGGTAGAGTTTGAGCTGATCCCGCTGCTCAAAGAATACTGGTTTGATGAAGCCGCAAAAGTCAAGGATTGGAGCCGTACTCTTCGTGAGGTGGTCAAATGATTCCCATTCGCAACATCTACTATATGCTGGCCTATGCGTTCCAAGTGTTGCACGAGCAAGGCTATAAGGATGTTGCCGCTGAGGATTTCCGAAACACCGCAGAGTTGCTGGCTGCTATCCTATGCAAAGGCGTGTCTGTTCAGATTAAGCGGGGCTTATGCAGACAGTACATAACAAAGGAAGAGCCGCTGGCTTCCCCAAGAGGCAAGCTTGAAATTGGAGAATCCATCAAAACCCAAGTCCTTCGTAAAAAACAGCTCGTCTGCGCCTATGATGAGTTTTCGGTTAATGCCTATACAAATCGCATTATCAAAACGACAATGGCCGTACTGCTCCGTGCAGATATTACCAAGGCGAGGAAGAAGGAGATCCGCAAGCTGCTTGTCTTCTTCGATGGCGTAGATACCTTGGACGCTCATAACATCAACTGGAACATACAATATGACCGCAATAATCAGACCTACCGGATGATAATTGAAATATGCCGGTTTGTTCTGAAAGGACTGCTGCAAACGACCGCAGACGGATCTACCCGTATTATGGATTATGCGGATGACATGACAATGGCAAAGCTGTATGAGAAATTCATACTGGGCTATTATCAGCGGGAGCACCCGGACATCCGTGCGTATTCCCCGCAAATCGCTTGGCAAGTGACAGATGGGTACAGAACGCTTTTGCCTACCATGCAGTCCGACATCGTGCTTTCAAACAAGAAAACTGGAAAGACGCTTATAATCGACGCAAAGTTCTACACGCACAATATGCAGATGAAAGCACCCTATATGACGCAAACGCTCCACTCAGGGAATTTGTATCAGATTTTCACCTATGTCAAGAACTGGGATGCAGCGCCCGGAGAAACGGTAGCGGGGATGCTTCTATACGCCAAGACGGATGATGCCGTTCAGCCGGATGGAGATTACCAGATGAGCGGCAATCAGATCAGCGTAAAAACGCTTGATATGAACTGCGAGTTCGCTGTGATCGCAGGACAGCTTGACACGATTGCAGAAAGGGTTAGATGATAACACAGCAGATCGAACAAAGGAGCAACGGAAATGGCAGGATATTATACCGAATCAAATTACGAGAATGCAGTTCTCCAATTACTTAATGAAGGGCTTGGCTACACCTATGTCTACGGACCGGATGTGGAGCGTGATTATCACTCTCCGCTCTACGAGGATGCCCTGTTGCCCGCCTTGCAGCGCATCAATAAGGGCTTGCCTCTGGATGCTATCAACGAGGCCATCTACAAGCTCAAGAACTTTGCGTCCGGCTCGCTGTTGCAAAAGAACATGACCTTTACCGACTATCTGCAAAACGGTATCTCTGTAAAATACTTTGTAAATGGCGAGGAACGCTCCACCCTCGTCTACCTTGTTGATTTCAAAAATCCTGCCAATAACGACTTTACCGTTGCCAACCAGTGGACTTTCATCGAAAATTCCGAAAAACGCCCTGATGTCATTCTCTTCATCAATGGTCTTCCCCTTGTCGTAGTGGAGCTGAAATCTCCCTCCCGCGAAGAGACAGATGCTTCCGACGCATATCGCCAGCTCCGCAATTATATGTACGAGATCCCCTCCATGTTTATTTACAATGAGGTCTGCGTCATGAGCGATATGACCACCTCAAAGGCCGGAACCATCACCTCCGGTGAAGACCGCTTCATGGAGTGGAAAACAACGGACGGCAGCTACGAGAACACACAGTACGCAGCCTTTGACACCTTCTTTGAGGGATTGTTTGAGAAGAACCGATTCCTCGACATCTTGAAAAACTTTATCTGCTTCAATGTGGACGGTGAGAAAACATTCAAAGTGCTTGCCGCCTACCATCAGTATTTTGCCGTCAAGAAGGCGATTGCTTCCACTCAAAAGGCAACCGTCACAGATGGTAAAGGCGGTGTGTTCTGGCACACGCAGGGCAGCGGGAAATCGCTGTCTATGGTGTTCTATGCCCACTATCTGCAAGAGGCATTGGAAAGCCCGACAATCGTTGTGATCACAGACCGAAACGACTTGGATGACCAGCTCTACGGCCAGTTTGCCCGCTGCAAGGATTTCTTACGCCAAACGCCGCAGCACGCCCAAAGCCGAACCCACTTGAAAGAGCTGCTTGCAAACCGTCAGGCTAACGGCATCATCTTCACTACCATGCAGAAGTTTGAGGAAAGCGGTGAGCCTCTTTCTGAGCGTCGGAATATCATCGTCATGGCGGATGAGGCGCACCGCAGTCAATACGGATTAACAGAGAAAGTTGTAGTGCGCCAGAAGGAAGACGGCGAGGTCGAGGCCAAGACCATCATTGGTACTGCCCGAATCATCCGTGATACGCTTCCAAACGCTACATACATTGGCTTCACCGGCACTCCCATCTCTTCAAAAGATCGGAGCACCCGTGAGGTGTTCGGTGATTATATCGACATTTACGATATGACTCAGGCAGTTGAGGACGGAGCGACCAGACCGGTTTACTATGAAAGCCGCGTCATCCATCTCAAACTTGATGAAAAGACGCTGCATCTTATTGACGATGAGTATGACCTGATGGCAGAGAATGCCGATCCTTATGTTATCGAAAAGAGCAAGAAGGAACTTGGCCAGATGGAGGCGATTCTGGGGGCTGACCAAACCATCGGCTCTCTTGTGGACGATATTCTCGACCATTACGAAAACTATCGCGCCAATATTCTGACCGGAAAGGCGATGATTGTTGCCTACTCCCGTCCCATCGCCATGAAGATATACAAGCGGATTTTGAAACTGCGCCCTACTTGGACGGAAAAGGTCGCAGTTGTCATGACGCAGGGCAACAACGATCCCGAAGAATGGCGTGAAGTAATCGGCAATAAGGCTCACAAAGAAGATATGGCGAGAAAGTTCAAAGACAACGACTCGCCGCTTAAAATCGCTATCGTTGTGGATATGTGGCTAACGGGCTTTGATGTTCCTTCCCTTGCCACCATGTATGTTTACAAGCCGATGGCCGGTCACAACCTCATGCAGGCTATCGCTCGTGTCAACCGCGTTTTCAAGGACAAGGAAGGCGGCTTGGTTGTTGACTATGTGGGCATCGCTGCTGCGCTGAAACAGGCTATGAATGATTACACAGCGCGGGACAAGAAGAACTACGGTGACACGGATGTCAGCAAGGCTGCATATCCAAAATTCCTTGAGAAACTGTCCGTGTGCCGTGACCTATTCTACGGTTATAACTACGATAAGTTCATGACTGGAACTGACCTCGATAAGGCGAAGGCGATTACCGGAGGTGTAAACTATATCCTCGGCAAGAGCGTCGCAGAGCAAGACCTTCCCGACAAGGAGAAGACGCAAAACATCTACATCAAGGAGGCGTTACTTCTCAAACAGGCACTTTCGCTGTGCGGTAGCTTGGTAGATGAAAAGACACGCTTTGAAGCAGCATTCTTTGAATCTGTCCGAACGATGATTGTCCGGCTTCTGTCCGGCGGTACGGGTAAGAAGTTTACGCTGCCGGAAGTAAACGAGCGGATCAATGAGCTGCTGAAACACAGTATCAAGAGTGAGGGCGTAATCAACCTTTTCTCGGATGTGAAGGCGGAATTTTCGCTGTTCGATCCGAAGTTCCTTGAAGAGATTGCCAACATGAAGGAGAAAAACCTTGCTGTTGAACTCTTGAAAAAGCTGATTGCCGAACAGGTGTCGGTTTACCGGCGAACTAATATTGTCAAATCGGAGAAGTTTTCTGAACTTATTCAGGGTGCAATGAACCGATACCTGAATGGGATGCTGACCAATGAGGAAGTCATTCAGGAGCTTTTGAAGCTTGCTAAAGAAATTGCCGATGCAAACGCAGAGGGTGAAAAACTGGGATTGACCGCCGACGAGCTTGCATTCTACGATGCTCTGACCAAGCCCCAAGCCATCAAAGACTTCTACGAACATGACGAACTGATTGCAATTACAAAAGAGCTGACCGATCTGCTCCGTAAGAACCGGACAATAGACTGGCAGAAGAAAGAAAGCGCCAGAGCTGGTATGCGCCGGTTGGTCAAGCGCCTTCTCAAAAAACACAAATACCCGCCAGAGGGCATGGATGACGCAGTTCAGACCGTGATGAGCCAATGTGAAATGTGGACGGATAATGTAATGACTGTGTGACCTTTCATCGTCTACTGTTCGTTATCAACGCTATGCCTCGAAAGGAACATAATATGGATGTCCGCGAAACAACAGAGCTGGATGAAGATGAGCGCATTATCACGATTGCAGATGGCAGCGATACTGGAATCGTCAATAATCAAGTCCCCGAAGCAGATATAATCAGGTATAAAGACAGCACCTATGAGATTGTTTCTAAGATTGCCTATTTGATTGGTGTGCCAAAGCGGATTTTTGAGAATGAGCACGAGCCGCCTAAAACGGAAGTTTATGAAAGGCTTGAACAGGACAAGGCGGCTCGGATAATCCGCCACCTGTGCATTATCCGAACGGCCATAGAGCGGAATTTCAAACACATCAATGAAAAGATGCGGTTTGACTATACTTCAATTTACAATCTCCCTGAATATATTCCGCCAGACAGCATGACACAGCTCAGTGCCGATGGAGTCAATTTTGTCCGAAAGAGCAGCAAAAAACTTTGCCATCATGTTATTGAGATCAACAAGTTGATAGCTGATAGAATTAACAACTGCAAAAAGCTATTTCCTCTTTGGCTAAACTGGCAATATGTAAAAAATCTTTTTGTGATGCCCAATGGTCTAACTGAGGATGGAACAAAGGCCGCTGCGGATATTTACTACTCGCATTTGCTTTTCTATCCGTATCAGGTTTACATCAACTGGACTCCTAAAGAAGAAGGGAACATTCTCTATAATGACAAGAAATTTGTCACCTTGCTTTACCAATGGAATAATGACTATTTCACAGAATATAGCAAGGTATCAGACGCAGGGAGCTATGTTAAGGGAAGCATCTATGAGTTTATAGAAAGCAGCGAGAAAGTTGTCATCGTGGTAGATTGCGAAAATTCAGACCCATACAAACTTTGTGCAACGCTGAGGAATCTTGACCGTCAATATACAAAGAAGATTTCTTCAATCATCTTGTTTGATGATGTTCATGCTGCATCTGCGTGGCGCATTTTGGAGAGCTTCACCGCAATCCCTGTTGAGCACATGATGATCGAACGAGTGAAGCAAAATAAATCCCTTGTTGATGTGATGCTCATTTCAAGAACCTGTCAGGAACACTATAAAAACAATGTGGATTCCTTCATCCTTGTGTCAAGCGACTCAGACTACTGGGGGCTGATTTCGTCTCTGCAAGATGCCCGTTTTCTTGTCATGATCGAACGGGAAAGCTGCGGGCCAGACTTGAAAAATGCACTTTCAGATGCCGGAATATTCTACTGCTACATAGATGACTTCTATTCAGGGAATACCGAAGACATCAAGCAAGGCGCACTCTTTAAGGAGATGTATCGGTACATCGACAATGCCGTCAGACTCAACATATTTGAGATGTTTGATGAAGCAATACGCACAACACGGATTGAAATGAGTTCAGCAGAAAAACAGCAATTCATTTCTCAATATGTGAAAACGATGCAGATGAGGATTACCGACAGTGGTGATGTGGTCTTGGAGTTCAAACGAAAATAAGCGGAGGTGTAAAATTTATGATGGACGAATTATGGCGTGAAGAGGAAAAGAAAACATTAGAGAGTATTGCCAAGCTTACCGAATTGGGAAAAGTCAAATGGGAATGCGTAGAATACAATCCGCTGTGTTTCATGAATGAGGACAAGGTGGATGAAACCTCTGCTTATTTGTGCCAGATGTTTACTCTGACAGCGGAAATCGGTGGGATGCCTTACGAGCTTGAAATAGCCGAATACATTACCGTACCTGACGGGAAGGGCGATATTGCGCTTACCTTAACACGAGATGTCCCTGATGATTTTATGAAGATTGATTCCATACTGTCCAGTGATGTTGATGAATATGAAAACTGTGAACCGAGCGAGATAGGTAAACGATACAAAAATGATCCTGCCATGCGGCTAACAGAAACCATCGTCCCCGTAGTAATTGAGTCCGAAGCTGTTCAAGACACTTTTGAATGGGCTAGGTTCATCAATGAAAACGGAATTGCAGATGAGATTCTTAATCATCCAGTGGTTCGGCTTGCCGAAAAGCTGTTTAATAAACATCGCCTTCTCGACTACCACCGGATTCTTTTCGACATCCCTTATAGGGAAAAATTGATCTCAGAATAAAGAATAAGCCGCAGTCCCCACAATGGGAACCGCGGCTTATTCAATTCATTGCTGGCTAATTACCAGATTATATGTTTTCTACCACAAGCGTTATGGGATTGATGACACGCACCGGCTTACCCTGCTGTTGCGCATACTGTACGGTTTTCCCTGTGCCACTCGGTTTGCCGTTCCATACTGCAATAATGTAATCAGCCTGGTCCACCATATAACGATTGCGCTTGTGCATACAATCCGGCGTATAACGCTGCTGCAAAAGCGTTTCTTTGTCGCATTTGGAGGCTATATCAAAGTACCGATCCCTGAGAGCCTCGCTCCATTTCTCAGCTTGTGTTTCGCAAGGGATGGCACACTCAAGCGTAATGCCATTATAAGCCGATTTCAAGCCAAGGACGATCTCAGCCGCAAACATATCAACGCCGATTGCCATACCGGTGATAAAGTGCGTAACGCCATTCTCTTCAATCTGCCTGATTATTTCATCTCTGAGCTTCTGCTTGAGTGCAATACATCTTTCGTCTGCCTCATTGAATCCGAACGGGAGGCTCTGGGGTCTGTGGCCGGTAAATGCACATTTCTTTGTCTTCATATCTCATCTCTCCAACTATGTATTTTAGCGCTATTCTCATTCGCTTATCCATAGTATAGCATGAAGAGATGCAGAAGTCAGTCGAAATACGCGGTAAAAGAAAAAACTGCGCCGAATAAGCGCAGTTCAATGACGAATGTTATTTTTCATTCTCTTTTTCTTGACGGATCAGGAGTTCAACTATTTGGAGAATGCGATTTTGAGCATCAACCGAAAGGGTGCCCAATTCATTCGAGAGCTGTGTTGCCTTATACTCTGTCGTGTGGTCGAGTACATCACAGAAGATGGCATCCGCAGATACCTCAAGAGCGTTAAGCAACAATATCAAATTTTCACAACGGGGAAAAGATGCGCCCCGTTCTAAGGTTGAAATATAGTTTGCAGTGAATCCGGTCTTTTCGGCAAACTCTTCCTGCGTAAGACCGAGGCGTTCGCGGCACTGCTTGATCCGCTTGCCTATTCGTTTATCTATCATGACAACTACCATGCCCTTTTCTGTATCGTTCATAGTAATTATATGGACAAGCGGCACAGTTATACAGAAACGCTAATCCACTCTCAATGTATTAGCGGCATAGTGCGGACGAAATTCATGAAAGAACCACAAAAAAAGAGCCTCAGCCGACACCCGCAAGGACATCGACCGAGGCTCTTCGCTTTTGATAGAAAATCAACCTTTATTCTGACATTTCAGGCGTTTGGAGCTTAGACAGGAAAACATACGGGGCTACGCTTCATCTCTGCTCAGAGGGCAGGAAATCAGCGATTTTCGACCTTTATCCCGACAGATTTTGGCTTTGTCCTGAGCGCTTGGAAAAGTAATGCGGACAGGCTATGATAACGGCGCGGAAGCTCTGCTTGCAAGGATGAATGCAGCGGCGGCACAGGTCATTGTATTTGCGCCGACCGTCGCTGCCTAAAAAGAAGCTCCATTCGAGCTTCCATTTCTTACTCCGGCTCATAACTCACGCTCGCTTTTCTTCTCCTTGTGGGGAGAAGGCTTATCCGTCTGCTGGGCGGTTTTGGCGGATTTCAGCCGATCCATGATAGAGACTTTACCGCCCTTCTCGCTCGTTTTGTCTTCCTTCGGGCCGTTGTTGATGATTCCGTCAATCATGCCGTAGTCATCCTCAAGCGACATTTCAGCGGCTTTGAGTGGATTTTGCTTTTCCAGCTCGGCCACCCAATCCGCTTTCTCCACACCGAAGATACCGCCTTTGGCGGCGTGTTCCTTGATCTCGTTAGCGTCCAGAACCAGCCCCTCGGTATCATCACCGTACAGCCGGTAAATCTGGCACGATTTCATGACCTCAGCCGCAGCCTCTTCCCGCATGGGCAACATTCCGCCCCATTTGTAGCCGTACTGCTTCATTTCCTCGATGCTGATGCTGTCATCCGGCATCTTTTCGACCGGCATGACCTCCTGACGGAGCAGATCAACCGTGTTCTCATCGAAGCCGTCGTAGATATGGGACAGCACCAAGTCACCGCGCTCATCGACTATGATGCAGGAGGCATCGTCACCAAAGGTATCATGCTCCATCAGCCAGAAGGTGTGACCGTCGATTTCCTTGTGATCAATCGTGTGCCATGTGCCGATATGGCCATCCACCGCCATACCGGAAGTGTTCTCATTGACAATGGAGCTTTTCTCTTCAAGGACAGTCTGCTTCTGCTGCTCTTCGGAGATCATCGGGATAGCAACGATCCTGTCGCCGATTTTTGCAAACTGCTCCGGCATTTTGAACTCCGTCATGAACTGGCGCAGCAAATCGGGAGAGAGCGAGCCGAAGCTGTCATCCGTCAGACCTGTGACCAGAAATGTACCGGCAACAATATCATAGATTTCTCCATCTTCATCCCGCAGGGCACGGTTGAGCGGCAAGCCTTCCAGCTTGCCCTCTTCATTGCAAATAACGGCAACCGGCTCCGCAAAGGGATAGACGGCCTGAATACTCCCGCCGACTTCATGCTGCAAGGACTCAAGGCCGGAAGGGATTTCTTTCACATAGGGCTTTTGGTCCGGCTCGACCACCAGCACAGTCATTGTAGTTGGCTGTTCCAATTCCGCGCCGCTTCCGGTGACGCGGTACTCATCGGGAATATCTTCAAGAGAGCCGTCAAAGTAGCGGTTCCAGCTATCGCCGGTAGGACGGATGTACCCGGCGTCGGTCAGTGTGCCGCCTTCATTGATTGCGCAGTCTTCCCCGTACCGCTCAAAGTCGATGTAGTCCACAAAGCTGCCGAACTTGTTGTCAATGTTGTAGCCGCCCTCAAAGAAGTAGTAACGACCGAGATCGTCATAGTCCTTGATGTCTGGGATAAAATCATAGTTGTCGAGATTGTAGGTCAGGTTAATCAGATCGTCGAGGTCATTCACTTCATCGCAGCCGCTATCCATGATTGCCACAAAATGCTCAAGCTCAGAGCGGGACATCTCATCCAGCCGGGATGCGAGGTAGTTGAGCTTGTCGAGGTTTTCATATTCCCCAAGGAGGTTGCTAACCCCGTGAATGGAGCAGTCATAATCGGTGATGAACCACTCTTCATAGACCTGACCGAACTCGTCTTTCGAGCCAATACCGATCCGCTCGAACACTTCTTTCATCTTATCCTCGGTGGTCGGAAACTGCACCCACTCACCGACAAGTTCCCCTTCATTATACTTTCCGAGGTTGGTCACAAACGCTTCAAAACTGCCGTCCAAAACAGGCATAGGCATCCTCCTTTCAATCGTCAGTCATGCTGTCCGGTGCGATATATAGTTCTGCAAACGCTTCATCACTGATGCTCTCAAGCTTGCGAACCGTATTGAACAGTAGCTCGGCCATTTCATCATCCAGTTCACCGATGGGCAGCCCCTTCATCTCCGCAATCAGCCTCTTGCGACTGGAAGTGTCGAAGCAACACATCAGATTTGTCTCTTCAACGGTAAAAAACATAATCACATCTCCATTTCTTTTGATTTTGGTTTCTTCGTGTGCTCAGGTTTCTTAGCGCATTTATCCGGCGCACTCTTGGCGTGTTCTTTGAGCTTTGCGAGGACAGAAGTCTTCTTCTGAGAGGGATGCTCTCTGCGGTCCATTGCTTTCCAGAGGCTTTCTGCCGGAGCGTCCTCCACATAGGAACGGACAATAGACAACCGCTCACGGAATGGAACGGGATTTTTTCTGTCCGTAATGTCCGTCAGGCTGACTTCTTCATTTGGAAAATCCACTTTGTCAACGCGAACAGTTTTGCCGTCCATATCCATCACCATGCCAACAGGGATATAGTCCTCAGCGATAAGGTGTTTGACGGTTTCCTGTCTGCCGTCTTCACCGGGTTGCGTAACAAGGACATCGTTGCCTTGTCCCCACAGAGCCTTTGCCTTGGCAACCCACTGATCTTCCCGAAAGCCGGTCACGGCTACCTGCCCGCCGCCTTCCAGCTCTTTCATCAGGAGCTTTGTGCCGAGCGCGGGCGCTGCCTTCTTCGCATCTTCACCGTAAATCTCGAAGTAACTGTTCTGGGCAAAGCAGACAATCGCTTCGGGATGGGCTTCCTTGACGGCATTGTAGGCGGTCTGCGCTTCAAGAGGCAATATGCCCAGCTTTTCTATCACGCCATGCTGGACGGCAAGCTTGTGAATGTGATCCTCAATACTGCCGGTTTTCGCATGGTAGCTCGTTTTGAAGCGCTCACGGCGGAGAATCATGTCAAGCTCAACCGCATTCTCAGGCAGATAGCTCACCGACACGACCTCGCCGTGCTTTTCTTCCAGCGGGATCGCTTCGCGCCGGTAGCTGCGGAAAGGCAGATAAAAGGTGGCATCGTTCTTAAAGGTGACTGCCACTGTCTCAACCGGAACGGTGAGCTTTTGCATCCGCTCCACATGGGCGGCATAGTCCAGCTCAATGAGGTTGCCTTTGACGGTATCGCCCTCTACGCCTTTGATCTCAACTGCGTAGGCAAGGATGGGATCACGGGTTTGCTCATGGTAAAACTCCCACACTTTGTTTTCGTAGGAATCCTCCACATAGACTTCACGCTCAGGCAGGAGGTAAGTGCCGTTCGGACGGGACATCCAGAGAAGGTGCTTGTCCTCGGGAGATTGGGAACCGGCAAGGCTGTGAAGCAACCCGGCGTCCAGCTCAAAGTCCTCTTTGTAGTTTTGGGTGTGTATGTCCATAATCCGGCGAAGGGCATCCACAAGATCGATGTTTTCAAACTTCATAGGCATCACTCCAAACCGACATCGTGGGACTTCTGCTTAACCGGCGTTTTCCGCTCAGGCTGGCTCTTTGCCGCAGCACGGAGCTGTTCCCGGATAGAAGGTTTTTCCCGCGCTGCTTCCTGAGTCTTCTCTTTGCCGATGTATTCAAGCATCGGTGTCAGCTCGCGGTAGCAGCCCTGTACCTTCTTCGCAGAATGGCGGCGGTGGATAGCGAACATCGGCTCGCCATCCCGGGTAACGGTGTTGCCCTCAATCCTGACCTTGTACTCCATCATCACCTTGAAGGACTGATTGGACGAACGGTAGGTAGACAGCATCCCGTCGTTGCGACCGGCGATCTGCGCTTTGAGCGTGTCCATGACAGCTTCCTTGATTCTCTTTTCCTCCGGTGTGAGGCGATGCTTCACCGGTACCGCCTGTTCCGGCTCTTTGGGAGCCGGAGCTTCGGGAGCCTTCTCCGGCACAGCCGGTTTGCTCTGCTCAGCCGGTGCCTGTTCCTGAGTTCTGCTGATGGCAGTCTGCCGGACAAACTCTTCGGTGAAAAGGCTGACCAGCCCCGGATTTACACTGTCAATAATGAGTTGAGTTGCATGATCCGGGCTGCCATCCATGCCCTTTGCCCATTCCTTGCAGTCTGGGGAAATGCGCCCGTCATGGTCTTTCTGCTGGATGGTTTGCGCGAGGACATAGGCGACGCGCTCAGGCGAGAATTTCTCAAGGATGCTCTTAACGGCGGACTCCGCCGCAAGTCGGTTGTTGCCGTAGTAGTCGTTGATGGTCTGCTCAATCGCCTCTTTACAGTCCATGTTGGCTTGCATCGAGGTGCGGTAAGCATCCAGCTCACCGGCTTCAAAGGCATACATCGCAGCTTCTCGGTAAACCGGAATCGCCGCATCCCGCAGCGGCGTAGGGGCTTCCTGTTCCTTCACGGCAAGCCGCTCTTTGAGCTTTTCATCAATACCGGTGATCATCTCAGCCGCCGTTTTGCGGATGGTTTCCAGCGAGCCTTTCAGCTCCTTGGTCTCCTTGTCGGAGGACCAACCGGCGATATAGCCGAAAGAATAATCAGAGGTTTCAATGCCGTACCGCTGGCAGACGGTATAGGCGACGCTTTCTGCCTCGACCTCCTTAGTGCGCCGGTCTTTCTTGTCCTCGGGAGCAACCTTTTCGCCCGGAGTGACGGCATGGAGCTTGGCATGGGCAATCTCGTGGATCGCCGTCTTGATGGTCTGGATTTCACTCATACCCTCCTGAATGGCAATGCGGTTTTCTACATGAGAGAAGTAGCCTTTTGCGCCATCGGTGATGTTTTCAAAGGCAATGGGAACCGGAGACAGCTCTTTGAGAGCATCAAAAAAGGCGGCGTAGTTTTCCACGCTGCCTGTCAGCTCGCCTACGGCAATATCGGGAAGCTCTTTGCCGTCCGTCTGGGACACATCGAAGACGCTCACCACCTTGAAGGCGGGGCGGGTCACTTCAACCGTCTCAGTGACCGGCTTGCCGTCCTTGTCGAGAACGGGCTTCTGCGTTGCTGGGTCGAGTTTTTCCCGCTCTTCCTGCACCTTGTAGGGCGCAGGAGCAAGGATTTTGATACCCTTTTCGCCCTTCATCACATGGCGGTCGAAGTTGCGCTGCCATGCCGTGTAACCGGCGATCAGCGTCGCATCTGGCTTCTGCATGGCGATGAGAAGCGTATTGTTAAACGAGTAGTTGTAGAACTTGGACATCGTTTTCAGGTACTCTTTGAAGCGTTCGGATTCAAACAGTTCCTTGAGTCCCTGTTCCAGCTTATCGGTAATTTCCCGGACTTGCTGGGCGTTTCTGTTTTCAGCCATTTCTAACCTCCAATCTTACTGATTTGAAATAGAAAACTCCGGCTGAGATTTGCCCGAAAGACGGGCTTTGATCTCAGACGGAGTTTCCGTTCTGGTCAATCTGCGATGATACAAATTATCTGTATGTTCCCATTCAATCAACTTCTCAAATAAATCTGGGTGACGGTTGACCATGTGGGAAAGCTCAGAAGTTGATGCGTTCGGGCAGAACCAACAACCGTTGCGTTTGGAATGTTGGTAACAGGGCGAGAGCATATCGTATTTCTCGCACAGCCGCCAAGCATCCGCTTCCGTCATGCCATACTTTGCAAGAAGGCTGATGTCCTTCTCCTTATTCAGTCTGGCAAGACGCTTTGGCTCGTCCAATGCAATACCTACATAGCTGCGGGTGTCATCAGGTTGAGCCTTGTGGTACTTGCGGAGTGGAGGCATTTTACAGTCCCGATTTACCGCGCACTTTCCCGGCCAGACAAAACCTCGGAGCAGCCCTTCATAAGGTCCTCTTGTGATAATGTGATGGAACACATCATCGTAAGTTTTGTCACTTCGCAGAACCGTGAATTTGCATCCGAGTTCATTTTCAACGAACGGTTTGAGCTTTTGGTGGATATAGTCCCGATGCTCCGGGACTTCTCCACTGATCTCCTGATCGAACATCACCTCACTGTAAATGACCTCATCCAACGGCTCGTTTTTCTCCGCAGCAAGGAGAATGGTTGCTACGCTGTCCTTGCCTCCGCTGCATGAGGCAATGTATCGCGGGCGCGTCATCGGTCAAACTCCATCTTGAAGCTGATATACTTGCCGCCGGTATCGTCTAACCGGATCACCGCGTCATAAAGCTGCGGGCGTTTCGGCGTATAAAGCCCGGTCACTCTGCACCAACCCTTGTCCAGCAGTTCGGCGGCGATCTTCTTGGTCAGCTTCTTTTTCTTGCTCGTAAAGAACTTATTGTCCTCCCACATACAGAAGGAACATTCCCTGTTGGAGCAATAGTAATTTCCCTTTCCCACATAGACCGGCGAGCCGCAGCGCGGACACTTCCCGATGGACTCTCTGCCGGTATCGAAGCGGTTTGCCTCGGCGTCAGAGAGGAATGGATAGGCTTTGACCAACTCGGAGGTCATCCCCACAATGCCGGAAAGGAACTTGTCCGCATCCGCATTGCCACGCTCGATCTGCATCAGAGTATTTTCCCATTCCGCCGTCATGGAGGGAGAAGTGATCTGCTCCGGCAAGACGCACACGAGATTGTTGCCGTCCTTTGTCGGCACAAGGGATTTGCCCTTGCGCTCAACAAAGCCGCCTTTGACCAGCTTTTCGATAATACCGGCGCGGGTGGCGGGAGTGCCAAGCCCTTTCTTCTCAGTATCATCGTCGAACTCAGCGTTTCCCGCAGTCTCCATCGCAGACAGGAGGGAGTCTTCGGTGTAGGGCTTCGGCGGGGATGTATAGTGCTCGGTGACGCTGGAATCGACAGATGAGAGAATATCCTTCTCGTTCAGAGAAGGCAGCGAGTGTTCCGGCTCGTCCTTTTCCTTGCTCTTGAGCGTTTCCTTGAAGCAGCGCTCAATCGCCTTCCACCCATCCTGCACGACCGTTTTGCCTTTTGCCTTGAACTCGTAACCCTCACAAGTGAGCGTGACCGAAGTTTCGTCATAGATGTGCTTCTCACCGGTAGCGCTCAGAAGGCGCATGGCGATAAGCCGGATGATTTTCTGCTCCGACTCCGGCAGCTCGGCGAGATCCTGCTTTTCAAGCTGGGCGGTGGGGATGATAGCGTGATGGTCAGTGACTTTGGCGTTGTTGGTAATTCGCCCGATGTCCGGCTCATGGGCGATGCCTTCAAAGAGCGGCAGCTTACGGCAGACAATGCCGATCACCTGACGGGCAGTGCCCTCCATGTCCTCGGTGATGAACTGGCTGTCCGTCCGGGGATAGGTCAACATCTTTTTCTCATAGAGGGACTGCACCAGATCGAGCGTCTGCTGGGCGGTAAAGCCGTAGTAACGGTTGGCTTCCCGCTGCAAAGTGGTCAGATCATAGAGCTTCGGCGGGTTGACGGTCTTTGTCTCCTTCTTGAGAGAAGAAACGACGGCTTGCTTTTTATCGCAAGCCGCCGCAATCGCCTTCGCCTCGTCTTCGGTTTTGACCTTTTCCAGGTCCGCCGTCAGGTTGTCTTTACCGATATGGACATTGAAGTATTTCTCCTTGTGGAAGGTGGAGATTTTGCCTTCACGCTCCACCAGCATTGCCAGCGTAGGCGTTTGGACGCGCCCGACCACCAGCTTTTTATGATAGAGTGTCGAGAACAGCCTTGTACCGTTGATGCCGACAATCCAATCTGCCTTGGAACGGGCAAGCGCGGCTTCGTAGAGCCGGTCATAGTCGCCGCTGTCTCGCAGATGGGCAAAGCCCTCTCGGATTGCGCTGTCTTCCAACGAGCTGATCCACAGGCGCTTGAAAGGCTTCGTGCAACCGGCTTTCTTGTAGACCAACCGGAAAATCAGCTCGCCCTCGCGTCCTGCATCGGTGGCGCAGACAAGCTCGGTCACACGCTTATCACGCATAAGGTCACGCAGCACCTTGAACTGCTTCTGCTTGTCCTTCGGGACTTCAAACAACCATTCCTCCGGGACAATGGGGAGATCGCTGTACCGCCATTTGGCAAAGCGTTCATCATAGGAGCTTGCATCCGCAAGCCCCACCATATGACCAACACACCATGAGACGATGTAGTTGTTTCCTTCGAGATAGCCGTCTTTACGGGAGGTTGCGCCCAGCACCTTCCCGATAGCAGCTCCAACACTTGGTTTTTCCGCAATCACTAAGATCAAATTGTTTCCTCCGTTTCTTTCGTTTCGGCCTCATCATCCTCATCGTCTGCAATGGCAGGCTCTTCGTCTTCATTGATATACGGCTCTTCCTCGTAACCCTCGTCATCAAAGAAATCCAGATCCTCGTCCTTCTGCTTCTTGCCGCGCACAAACTTGAAGTAGTAATACGCAGCGCTGCCAATACCGACCACAGCAATGATACCGATGATCAGAGCGATATTCGGAGAAGTGCTTTCCGGTTCTTCGGGTACTTCGGTTTCCTCACCCTCGACCGGCTCTTCCGGCTCAGGCACAGCACCGGTACATTCGCTCATATTTGTTTTGCAGACAGGGCATTCCGTATTGACTGCACCGGCCTCACAGCGGGTATCACAGTTACAGGTGGTAAGCGAAGATGCCGTTTCTTCATCCAACAGGGCAAGCAGATCAACCTCATCCACCATGTTGAGGAAGTAAGTCTGATACTGTTCCTCTTCTTCATTGATGGGCGCATCGTAATCGATCACGACATAGAAGGTGTTGCCGGTCTTGGTCTGCACCGTGATGAACTGCTTATTCGTCGCCTTGTCATAGAGCAGATCGCGGGTATAAGCGTTGCCTTCACCTTCAATCGGCTCGCCCTCATACGGTTCAGGCTCTTCGGGTGCTGCGGTTTCCGGTGTTGCCTCGGGCTGGGTCGTCTCCGTGACCGGAAGCTCCTGCTCGGTATCATCCGCATAGGCGAATGCGGGTACAGTGAACGAGATACAAAGCGTGAAGCACAGTGCAAGCGCCGCCAGAAGGCGGATTCCTTTTCTCTTAGTCATTGTCCGTCACCTCCTGCTGGGTAGTGATAGGCTTTTCCGCCTTGCCGTCCTTCATCGCAGCGAGGAAGGCCATGATCTGATCCTTGTCCATGACCATTGCACGGACGGTGTTGACGATTTCAAGGTTTTCCAGCTCGGTTTTCTTGTCGTACAGCTCCTTGAGCTGCCCCTGCAGGTCCTCGACCTTCTTCTCGGTTTTGGCGATTTCCGCGCAAACCTTCTGATATTTCGGGTTCATAAAAACGCTCCTTTCGCTTAGTAGTTGGGTCTTCCAAAGGCATAAAAGTGAGACTGCCAGTAGGAAGTGTTGATGGATGTGTACTGGATGGGATCGCCGCAGTGCAACATCACATTGTCGCCCACATAGATTCCCACATGGGAAACGCCCGGTGTGTCGTATGTGCCGACAAAGAAGACAAGATCCCCCGGCTTCACATCAGCGCTGGAAACAGGCGAACAGACATCGTAAAGCCCCTGCGCACCCAGCCGCCCGGTGTTGACAAGTCCACTGTTTGTGAGAACATAGCTGACAAATCCCGAACAGTCAAAGGAAGTGGATGGATTTGAGCCGCCCCAGACATACGGGTAGCCGAGATATTTTTCTGCCTCCGCGATGAGTGTGGCGAACTTCTCGTCTGTCAGATACGCCGCATTGACCGTGTAGTCATCAGGCGGGTTTTCAATGTACTTGTCCACATAGCCAGAGCCGGGGAACAAATCCTCACGGTTGCCCAGCGTTGACATATAGGCTGAGTACATGGAGAGCTGGTCTTCATTCATGATGTAGACCGGCAAATGGGAGAGGTCAAAGTTTTCCAGCGTAACGGTACAGATGTAGTAGTTGTACGGGACTTCGACTTCATAAGTGTAAGTTTCCGTGCTGGTCTCGCCGGTTTCGGGATCGGTGACAGTCGTTGTCCCGGTACGGGTCTCTGTCCGGTAGCGTACCTCAACCTCCACATCTTCGGTGAGGATGTATTGCCGGTCAAAGAGCGTTTGAAGAAGCCCCTGAACTTCGTCCAGTGTGAACTCTCCCTCATTGAAGGAGGATAGAATGGAGATCAGCACATAGGGATCGTGCTCAATCGTATCAAGGTCAAAGTGGTACTCATCGTAGTCGTGCGTGCTCTCGTAGTTATCCAGATACGATTGCAGCTCCGCCTCCATCTGACAATACTGCGCCTCCGCGCCGGTCATGGCATCGTCCTCACTGAGGTAGGAAGTGGCGATGACAGACGAAGTGGTAGAGGTGAACATTGCCGTGCAGGAGCTAATCCCAGCAGACAACAGGATCAGAATCATCAAGCCAGCTCCCAGCCAAGCAAAGACCTTTTTGTTCTTGGCGATAATGTCCTTGACCTTATCCGACGCTTTCTCTCGGACGGTTTTAGCGGTGGACTTGGTGGCGGTGGAGGCCGTTTGCGCCCCGGCCTTGCGAGCCGCAGCGTATTCCTTCTTGATGTGCTGCTTCTGGTAGTGCTTATTCATATTGGCACGGGAAGTCTTCATCTCAGGGTTTTCGGCGACCGTCTTCTCAAAATGGAGCTTCCGATCAGCGGCCTCGGCCTTCTGCTCCAGCTTGGACACCTTCTCGAACGGCTTGTTTGCACTGCGCTCTGTGTGATGCTGGTAGTGGCGGACAACGGACTCGGCGGCAATCTCTGTCTTATGGGCGGCTTCCACACCGGAGTTTTCCTGCTCAACCTCATGGATTTTGCCGTGAATGCCAGAGGCAAGAGTATCGCCGACCTTACGGACGGTCTTGTCTGCCTCAAACTGCAATTTGCTCTGTCCCTTGGGGACTTTCAGCTCGTCTTCAAAGTAGAGGCGGGTTTTGCCTTTACCGGTTTCCTCGTCAAAGACGCGCTCTTTTTTCAGCACCTTCTTGGTGGGCAGCTTCTCACGGGCGGCATCCAGACGCTCATGCGCCTTCTGAGATTTTCGCTCCAACCGTTCAATCCGCCGGGAAGCTGGGGTATCGCCGTCAAGGTCCGGCATCTCTGCGAAGGTTTCCGCCGCTCTTTCCAGAACGGACTCTCCATCAATCTGCCTTTCAGCGCGAGGCCTGCTGACCTTGCCGGTGACAGCGGTATCGGCAAATGCTTTTCCGTAGTCAACGGAATGGGTGCGGTATGTCTCAGAGTACAGAGTGTGAGATGTGGGATCATCGCTGACGGGCAGATCACCCGGCTTGTACTCTTGCGCCGCATCTGCGGACTGTGTTTCGGCCTGAGCCTGACCCTCTGCGTCTTCCAGCTTATCAGGACGAAGCTGCCGCCGCTTCTTGATCTCTTCGGCAATATCGCCGGTTTCCGTGTCGTGGGGCGCAACAAGTTGGGCGTCCTCAAGCCGTTTTGACACTTTTTCTGAGGTGCCTTCGGTGAGGTTTTCTTCCACTGCGCCGTCTCTGGTCATCCGCAGGACAACCCGGTCTTTGGGCTTCAATTCATCATGAGGCATCAAATTTCACCTCCAATCCGCGCCTCGGCAAGTTCTTTATATTCAGGATTTAACTCGATCCCGACATAGTGACGGTCAAGCTGCTTTGCGACCATGCCGGTTGTGCCGCTTCCCATGAAGGGATCAAGGACAACGCCGTCTTTCGGGCATCCGGCAAGCAGACAGGTTTCAACCAGTTTAGGCGGGTATGCGGCATAGTGACCGCCTTTGAAGGGGACAGTGTTGATAATCCAGACATCCCGCTTGTTGCGCAGCGGGTTTATCATGTCATCGGTGATCTCGCCATGTTCCCGGCAAAGATTGATGGTTTGCTGCTTTACCTTTCCGGGGATAGGTTCCCCGTATTTGTTGCTTCCCTTGACCCCACGCTTGAGCCTGCTCGCTGTTCCGGGAGCAATCGGCTCGGAGATTGCCCGGTAGTCAAAGAAATACTTCCGTGACTTTGAGAACAGGAAGATGTGCTCATAGCAGCGGGCGCAGCGGTCTTTGACACTCTCCGGCATCGGGTTTTCTTTCATCCAGATAATGTCATTGCGCAAATACCAGCCGGAGTCGCGGAGCGAAAAGGCCAGCATCCACGGGATGCCGATCATGTCCTTGGGCTTGCAGCCCTCAACCTTGTAGTTAAGAGCCACAGCCTGACCATTTCTGCCCTTGGGATTTTTTGCGTCCACATAGCCGCCCTGATTGCCTTTCCCGGCATAGGTGTCGGAGATGTTAAGCCAGAGCGTCCCGTCTGAGCGCAGTACGCGCCTGACTTCGGCGAACACTTCCGTCAGGCGCGAGATGTATTCCTTTGGCGTTGCCTCTCTGCCGATCTGCCCGTCCACACCGTAATCGCGCAGCGCGTAATACGGCGGGGAGGTGATGCAGCAATGGACGCTTTCATCGGGCAGCGTTTTGAGGACTTCGAGACAATCACCGGTGTAAATGTGATCAAGCTGTATGGGGACTCCCTCCTTTCTGCGAGACTTGATGCGCAATCAGTCGGAGAAATACTCGTCCGGCTCGTAGTCCTCGTCCTCGTCCAGCTCATCCTCCCAGCGGTCGATGATGGACTCGGCCTCCTTCGCCGCCTCGCGGTACAGGGAAAGACGATTGCGCTCATAGGCGGCATAAGCGGGGATGAACTTGCCAAACTCCTGAATGGCGCGGACATCCTTGGTGCGCATATCCGATACCATGTCGATCAGCTCGGCCATCGTCAGCAGATCCTCAATCATGCTGTCGTACTTCTCCTTGGGGATGGTGACGAAATCATCCTCATACTCGTCTTCCTCATCCATATCAAAAGCGGAAGGAGAGCCGGACACACGGTAGATGTGTTCTTTCTCCTGAATGGAGTCGAGAATACCGCCGATGACCTCCGTCGCCTCATTGGCGCACTCGGCGATTTCCTCGCGGACATGGAGGTAAGCGCGGTGGTGCTTTTTCAGCTCGTCCTCCTTGCGGATCAGGTTGACCAACTCCACGGTCAGCCCCATCAGGCCGAAGAAGCTGTCCATGCCTTCCTTGACCTCGCGGAAGCTCATCTCAACCGGCGTATCGCCGAAAATCTCGGTCATCTCGTCAACGGTGATCTCAAAGTTCTCATTCATATTCTTTTTCATAAAGGTAGTCCTCCTTAATTCTGCAAGGTTTCTTCGGGTTTGGTGGTCATGTAACGATAGAGCATCGTGTCCTTCGGGAAGTCATCCTTGAAGGGGACGATGGTCGAGCCGTAGAAGATCAAGCCTTCACCGGCGTTGGAATTGGTGATGTAGTTCTGCTGGCTGGGCGAGATGTTCAGCGCCTTTGACAAAATCTGCCGGTCGCCGCTTGCCTGGTTCAGAAGGTAAACGAAGTCGGAGTTCTCAAAGATGTTCTCAATCTCACGGGAAGCCAGCAAATCCTTGACATTCTGCGTGATGCCGGTCGGAATCCCGCCCCATTTTCTGAACCGCTTCCAAATCTCGACACTGTATGCCGCTGTCTGCTCTTCCTTGAGCAGAAGGTGGAACTCGTCCATGTAATAGCGCGTCGCCTTGTGCTGGGCACGGTTGATGGTCACGCGGTTCCAGACCTGATCCTGCACAATGAGCATCCCCAGCTTTTTGAGCTGCTTTCCGAGCTGCTTGATGTCATAGCAGACGAAGCGATTATTCACATCCACATTCGTCCGGTGATTGAAGACATTCAGCGAGCCATGCACATAGATTTCAAGGGCAGTGGCAATCCGCTGTGCCTCCGGCTCACTCTGACTGCGCAGGATGTTGTAGAGGTCTTCGAGAATAGGCATCTTCTCAGGGACCGGATCGGCAAGGTAGTCCTGATACACCTTGCGGACGCTGCGGTCGATGATGGTCTTTTCCACCGGTTGCAGCCCATCCTTGCCGCCCACAATCAGCTCACACATGGAGAGGATGAAATCAGACTTCAAAGTCAGCGGGTTTTCCTCTTCCGAGTAGTTCACATTGATGTCCAGCGGGTTGATGTAGTCGGTGCTCACCGGCGAGATGCGGATGACCTGACCGCCGAGCTTCTGCACAAGGGGATAATACTCCGCCTCGGGATCGCAGACGATGATGTCATCCTCTGTGATAAGGAAGGCGTTGGTCATTTCCCGCTTCGCCGAAAAGCTCTTGCCGGAGCCGGGGGTGCCGAGGATCAGACCGTTCGGGTTTTTGAGCTGCTTGCGGTCAACCATGATCATGTTGTTGGAGAGCGCGTTCAGCCCGTAATACAGCGCCTCGCCGCTCTGAAAAAGCTCCTGCGTCGTGAACGGGACGAACACCGCCGTCGAAGAGGTGGTCAGCCCGCGCTCAATCTCGATCTGATTCAGGCCAATCGGAAGAGAGGACATCAGCCCTTCTTCCTGCTGGAAGTCCAGCCGCTTGAGCGCACAGTTGTATTTCTGGGCAATGGAAGCCGTCTGGAAGATGGCATTTTCGAGCTTCTGGCGGGAGGCAGCGGTATTCATGATGAGGATGGTCACAAGGAACATTCTCTCGTTGCGCGTCTGAAGGTCCTGCAACAGGCGCTTGGCCTCACCGCCGTAGGTGGCAAGGTCGGACGGGATGATTTCCATGTCATATCCGCTTCTCACGGCCTTCTTCTGCTCTTCAATTTTCATCTTGTCGAGGTCAGTAATCTTCATCTTGATGCTCTTGATGGCTTTCGCCTGATCAATCGTGCGGATATGAAGATTGACCGTGATGTTGCTGTCCATGTCGAGGAAGTCAGCCAGCATCCGGTCATTGAGTTCCGGCGCGAGGATTTGCAGGAAGCTCACTGCGCCGATGGCCTTGCCCATCTTGAAGCACTTGCCTTCACGGAAGTCGAAGGAAGTGGGCGCGATGAAATCTTTGCTGCTGAGTCCCGTCCGGGCTACCATGTCAAAGGAGAAGCGGAACGGCTCGTTCGAGTCCATGTTGAACACATCATGGAGCACTTTCAGCCGTTCGTAGCCGGACAGCGGCTCGGTCTTCACACCGAGGGTTTTGAAATTATTGAGGATGTCCGTCTCAATCCGATCCAGCTTGGCCTTCGCCATGCGCAGGGAGTCGGCCTCAATGCCGAAGGTAATGTACTTGCGCTTGATGAGGCCGTTGTTGCCCTTCGTGAGCTGGTTTTGCAGCATCTCGGAATACTCGCTGCGGATGTCGTTGAACTCGTCATCCTGCTCCGGGATGTTGATCTGCTTCTTGAACTCGCTGATGCTCGTCCTCTGGTTGATGAAAGAGAACTGGACAAAAATCGAGCTGTCAAAGTAGTTCAGGAAGTCGCACCAGTTCTCGAAGATGGCCGTCTTGTCCTCGTTCTGGGCAAGCTGATAGTTGATGTCGTTGAAACGGATGGTCTTTGTATAGAGACGGCTGTTGACCTTGCAGATGCCGTCGCGGCACATCTCCACATAGGGGATGGTCTGCTGCGCCGATTTGCGGACTTTCTTTGCCTTCTTGTCCTTTTTCTTCTGCAAGACCAGCTTCTTCTTTTCCTCGGCGGAGAGAAGATCGCCGTACACCTTGCCGTTTTTGGTAAGCCGCTTAGGTTCTGCGGCCTTTTTCGTGCTGCTGTGCAATCTGCAATTCCTCCTTCTCTTTGATTTCCTGCTGGATCGCAGCGTATAGGTTGCTCGTGCGGTATGGCCGCACCTTATCCCTCAAAAACATGGACTTGATCACATGACCGAGGATTTTTTCAGCCGGTTGCCCGTCCTTCTCATAGAGAGCGAAGAAGATAAACGGGAGCATGATGACCACCATCAGCATTGCCGAAGTGGAGATGCCGAGGCTGGGCTTAGTCAGGAAGAAGATCGGGACACCCGCTGCCGCAGCCAGCGCAAAGCAGATGAGCTGCCGCTTTGTCAGGTTGAACATGACCTTCGTCTTGACACGATTCAGGTCCTTCGGGACCGGTACAAACGCCATTGGGAACCTCCTTTCCAAGCGTGATGCTGCACTCGACTTCATTGCCCCATACATCCCAGCCTTCGGTGGACTGGCGGGCGAAAAGTTCGATGCGCGGGACATCGCCCATGAGCTGGACGATGCGGTTGCGGGCTTCCTCCGGTTTCTTGGAGTGCTCTTCGATGTGGCTCATGATGACCTGATGCACACCGGGGCTTGCCCGTTTGGGATGGCCTTTCGTTGCAAGGATGCAGAGTTCCGCATTCGCCCGTGTCCAGTACCCCATGCCCCAAAAGAGGCTGTCGGACACCCGGTTCTGCTTGATCCAGACAAAAGCCGTCGTTTTGTATTCAAATCCCCATGCTTCGAGGACTTGGAACGCCTCCTGCATACAGGGGAAGGTAATCCACATGAAGAGCGCACAGTCTTTTGCTGCAAGCTCTCCAATGGGAAGCGCCTTAATGTCTTCAAGGCACATGGTCGGGTAATGACTTTCCGCCGAGCGGCCAAGCCCTTTTTTCGAGTAGACCTTGTACCGCCACGGAGGGTCGGCATAGATCACGGAGTATTTCTTCAAGCGGACCCTCCTTTCTCAGTGGGCATTGAATAATGACTTCGCGAGCGAGCCTGTCTTGAACAGGGAGAAGCAGAGGATGACCGTGTATGCCGCCACCGAGAACAGCGCCGAGTGGATATTGGCCGCGATGATCATGTTGTTGATGAGCACTGCATAGATCGCCACGCACACCATGATGAGGAAGCCTTGGAACGCAAGTGCGAACAGCCCTTTGAGGTAGTTCGTGCCAATGCTGCCCCATTCGCGGTTACTCATCGTCGCTATGGGAATGGGCGCGATGCTCACGGTACAGTAAATTTCAATCATACGGCCATAGAGGATGACCGTGATGAGAATGGACATAATCTTGAGGCACAGACTGATCAGCAGCGTCTCTATGGACAGGCCGAGCAGTTCGCCAATGCCCATCGTTTCCATGCTCGCGCGCATTTGTTCAAGAGTGGATTCGATGTCGATATTTGTGTCGCCGCTTATGACACCGGCTGCACCGGTTACGACATTTTGACCGATGTCGAAGACCGCCATCACAATGTCAAAGGTATTGGTAACGAGGTAGATCGCCACAGCCGCCTTGAAGAACCACTTGAAGAACATCCATGTGTCCATGTCATGCAAGTTGTTTTTCTCGGTGATCATGGAAATCAGCTCGTAACACAGGACAAAGGTGATGATGATACCAGCGATGGGGACTATCACATTTTCGGATAGTCCCCGGATCATCTGGTATATGCTGCTATCCCATGAAGAGGGCGTTTTGCCTACCTCAGCAGCTATCGTCCCTACCTTGTCGTTGACATCGGTGAACATATTGGTCATGTTGCTTTCAATCCAGCCGATCAGAAGCTCTTTTATGGCTTCTTCGATTTTTTCAAGGATAAATCCCAATATTTCACCACCTTTCGGTTATGCTGGGGTTGCCGGATCAGAACAGGCCAGACAGGAGCGGGATAAGGGTCGTGCCGATGAGTACCACACCACCACCGGCCATCAACTGTTTTATCCCCAATTAGGTGTAAAACTCTGCTCGATGGCGGGCGGCGGCGTACAAAAAATCTATATGGTGTTTTTAAGAGAACCGTCCCGGCGGGACAGGTCAGGCAGTGACCTGTTCCACCTCCGGGATGGGTTTGAGATTAAAATGAATTTCGATAGAAATGTGTCTTGTTTTATCTTCGTCAATGCGCTCATGCACGACGATTTCTTTGATTAAGCGGTTGAGGGTGGCTGCGTCCAGCTCTGTGATGTTGGCGTATTCCTGAATGGCTTCCACCCATTGTTTTGCGTCATTGGCAAGCTGGACTTCATCGGACAGCCGCTTTCTGCCCTCGGACACTTTTGTTTTAAGCTCCGTCTGCTCGGTCTGTGTCTTTTCCAGCATGGTGTTGAAATTCTGCTCACTGATACGCCCTGCAATCATATCCTCATAAAGCCGCATGACCATTTTGTCCAGAACCTCAATCCGTTCCTCGTCCCTTGTAAGGGAGCGTTCCATTGCTTCCCGCTGTTCCCGCTGCTCGGCTTCACAGGTATTGGTCAGGCGGTCAGCAACCGCTTCCCCGTCCATCAGGGCAGCTCTGGCACATTCCCGGATTTTCCGCAGCACATGGCTGTAAAGGGTGTCATAGTCAATCCGGTGCTGGGTGCAGTGGTTCTTTCCAAAGGCATTGTAGGTCTTGCAGGAATAAATCTGCTGGGGATGTTTTGCGTTTGTGTAGCGTACCGTCAGCGACTTCCCACACTCGCCGCATTTTATCAGTCCGGCAAACAGGCTGATTTCATTGGTCTGCCCCGGACGCTGGCGGGATTTCAGCTTGTTCTGCACAATGTCAAAGCTCATGCGGTCAATCAGCGGTTCATGCTGTCCCTCCACCACAATCCAGTCCTCCGGCTTCTTTTCCCCAATCGTGCCGATTTTGAAACGGTAGTCCTTTTTCTGGGAAGCAATCGCCCCGGTGTAGACGGGATTCATCAAAAGGTCTTTGATAACGGAGAAGTCCCACATATACCGCCCGTTTTCCGGGTCTTTCTTTTCCCATTTGGTGCGGGTATTGCGAAGCCCCCGTTCCCGGTTCCACCATGTGGGGCAGGGGATTTTTTCTTCCTCCAGCCGTCTGCGGATATAGTTCGGACCATGACCGTTCAGGGCATATCCGAAAATCAGCCGCACAATCGGGGCGGTTTCCTCGTCAATGAGCAGATGGTTTTTGTCCTCCGGGTCTTTCCGATACCCAAACGGGGCAAGACACCCGGTAAACTGTCCTTTCTGCGCTTTCAGAAGATAAGAGGAATGGACTTTCTTGGAAATATCCTTGCTGTACATCTCGTTCAGGATATTCTTGAACGGGGCAATATCGTTGTTATCCCGCAGGGTGTCGATACCGTCATTCATGGCGATATAGCGGACACCGTTTCTTGGGAAAAAGTCCTCAATCAAATGCCCGGTTTGCAGATAGTTACGCCCCAGTCGGCTGAGGTCTTTCGTGATGACAAGGTTGATTTGCCTGCGCTCAATGGCTCTCAACATTCTCTGTAAATCAGGACGCTCCATATTAAGACCTGTGAAGCCATCGTCCTGATAGACTGCCACAACCTCCCATCCCTGCTTTTCGCAGTATTTTTCCAGCATATCACGCTGGTTTGCGATACTGGCACTTTCGCCTTGCAGGTCATCGTCCTTTGACAGCCTGCAATAGACCGCTGCACGATACCCCCCGGCAAGTGCCGAACCGATTGTTCTGTATTCCATTTCGTTCATCATAGCCATTTACCCACACAATCCAGACGGTATCTGGCTCTTTTGAACCTCATCTTCATTATACTTCAAATCTTTCTTTTTAGCAAGATATTCTTTCGTATTTGTCTTACCGTATTTCTGGGAAATCAGGCTGACGAACACATCGGTTGCGTCCAGCTCCCCGTCAAACACCGTTGTAACATGAATCTCTGTTTTGTTTTTTGCCATAGGCAGTTATCCTCCATACATGAAAATAGCCAGACAGAGGGTGTCGGCAA
>OJRO01000181.1_pt1 | contig 71151 bp, 71 predicted proteins | sample 1599221 | NCBI WGS metagenome assembly OJRO01 (sample SAMN03922449, study PRJEB24848) | human gut metagenome | isolation source: stool sample | host: Homo sapiens | place: Germany | collected 2009-11
CGAAATAGCCTGATCAGCTTTCCTCAGCTCATCGTTGGCGGCTTCGCTCGCCGCCTCGCGCTCCGAGAGGCGCTTCTGCATGTCGGAGAGCTGCTTTTCGACGTTCGCCTTCTGATTTTCTGCACGCGCCTTCTGCTTGGCCGTGGCGGCCGAGCCGGAGGCGGCAGGCGCAGCCTCGGCGCAGAGTACAAGCCCTGCAGAGGCGGCAAGAAGGAGTGACAGCGAAAGGGCGCGGAGCATGGGAGTCAGGCTTCAATGGAACTGCGGAAATCGCAGAGAAGGCAAGAGCGGCCATGCGGCCGCCCCTTCTATAATTGTACTTTTGCGGCAATAACGCCACACTGACAATCTCTTTTGAAATGTCTCAGTTTCTTCTTCAGAACACGCTTCTTATTCTGATTGCGGTCATTGCGGGCGGTGCCCTTGCCATGCCGTATTTCAATCGCCGCCGTTATGGTCCGATGGTGACGCCTGAAGTGGCGGTTCAGCTCATCAACAAGCAGAACGCGCTCGTCATCGACGTCCGTTCCGACAAGGACTTCCGCAAGGTGCGCATCGCCCGTTCCGTCAATATTCCTGCCAATGTCATTCAGGGCCGTCTGAATGAGATCCCGAAGGAGCGCACGATTCTCCTCGTGGATAATTCCGGCAGCATGGCGGCCGGTGCGGCGAAGCTTCTGCGCGGCGTGGGCTATCCCAACGTCTATCTCCTTCAGGACGGCCTTGTCGGCTGGATGCGCGACAAGCTTCCGCTTGAATATTGATACTTTGTCCCCATATAAGGAACAGGCGGCGCACGCGTGATTCCGGGCGCTGTCCTCCGAAAACTCCGGAGACCTTCTGAAGGTCTTCGTTATTCTCAATCAAGGTAAAGAAAATGGCCGAAAACGAAAACGAGCAGCCCCAGGGCGCCGCAGCTGCCCAGCAGCCGCAGGATCAGCAGCCTGCCCAGGATGACCAGCCGGTCTTCCAGCTTCAGCGCTGCTACCTGAAGGATGCCTCTCTCGAGATGCCGCACGCGCCTGAGATCCTCATGGAGCAGCAGGATGCGGCCCCGCAGGTCGACATCCAGTTCGAAGTGAGCCAGCGCCTCATCCAGACGGCTCTTTACGATGTGACCGTGCGCGGCACGATCACGGTCAAGACCGCCGGCGACAAGGCGATCATCCTCGTTGAAGGCCGCCAGTCGGGCATCTTCGCGATTCACGGCATTCCGGCCGAGCCGCTCCAGCACGTCACGAACGTTCTCTGCCCGTCGATGGTCTACCCCTATCTGCGCGCCAACCTCGCTGATCTGATGACCCGCGCCAATGTGCCGCCGGTGCATCTGCCTGAAGTGAACTTTGAAGTGCTCTATCAGCAGCGTCTTGCTCAGGCGCAGGCTGAAGCCCAGCGCAATCAGACGCCCGCGAACTGATAGACGCGCAGCAGTCTGACGGATGCTGTAAGGCATCCGGGCATGAGGGAGAGACCGGCGGATCGGTTGTCGAAGCCATTCGACAGAAGATCGGCCGGTCTTTTTTTCAATTCTTCTGCAAACCTCGACTTTTGGTTAATTCCCAATGCCGACTGCTCCTCTAGAATGGACTGACTGCATAAAAAAGGATTTCCCGCAGTCTGCGGTGAATGCTTCCGAGAGGGGAAAGAAAAAATGATTCGAATTCTGCTCATTGACGATCACACGCTTTTCAGAAGCGGCGTAAAGGCGCTCCTGCAGCGTCAGCCCGACTTTGAGGTTGTCGGCGAGGCGAGCGACGGTCTTGAAGGCGTCAAGCTCGTTGAGCAGGTTGAGGCCGATGTGGTGCTGCTTGACGTGGATATGCCGAGCATGAACGGGCGCGAAGCGCTCGAGCAGATTCGTGAAACGCATCCCGATCTGGCTGTTCTCATGCTGACGGTGAGCGAGGACTGCGAAACGCTCGGCGAGTGCCTGAAGCTCGGCGCCCGCGGCTACCTCCTGAAGAAGATTGATCAGGACTTCCTGCTCCGCTCCATTCGTGCGGCTTATAACGGCGACAGCGTGATTTCTCCGCAGATGATGACGAAGTTCGTCAACCGGCTTGCGGACCCGGAAGCAGGAAGAACCCGTCCGGCGCAGGGCCAGGATCCGGCGGTGCTTACGCGCCGCGAGCGCCAGACGCTTGCCTGGCTCGCCCGGGGCGTGTCCAATAAGGAAATTGCCCGTGCGCTCAACCTCGCCGAATCCACCGTCAAGGTGCACGTGCAGAGCATTCTCAGAAAGCTCAACCTTTCTTCACGCGTGCAGGCGGCGATCTACGCTATCGAGCATAAGATCGACAAGGAACTCTAAGTTCTGCTCCGGCAGGAGGCTTCAGACGCCTCCTGCATAGCCCTGCTGCCGCCAGGCTTCAAAAACCGTAACGGCGACGGCATTGGAGAGGTTGAGCGAGCGGTTGTCGGGCCTCATCGGGAGACGGATTCGCTGCTCGGAGGGAAATTGCGCCCGTATTTCGTCGGGCAGTCCAGATCCTTCCGAGCCGAAAACGAACCAGTCGCCGGGTCTGAAGGAAAGAGAGGAAAAGATGCTCGAGCCCTTCGTCGTCATCGCGAACATCCGCTTGGGGTTCGGCTTTTCCGCCGCAAGGAATGCGTCGAAGGAATCGTGAATTCTGAGGGTCGCGTATTCCCAGTAGTCGAGCCCCGCGCGCTTCATGTGCTTGTCCTCGAGCGAAAAGCCGAGCGGACGCACGAGGTGAAGGGCGCACCCGGTATTGGCGCAGAGACGGATGACATTGCCGGTGTTGGGCGGGATCTCGGGGTGAACGAGCACAACGTTGAACATGGGATTTCTGGAAGAGTCAGGAAATATCAAAAGGGATCTTCGCCGGCAAGTTCGCCGTGCATCTTCTTGATGGCAAGCTTTTCGATCTGCCGCACGCGTTCAGCGGAAATATTGAATTCCTTGGCAAGCGCCTGGAGCGTGACGGGCTTGGCGTTCCCTTCCGCATCCACATTGAGGTAGCGCGCTTCAATCACTCTGCGGCTTCTCGGGTCGAGCGAAGCGAGCGCCTTCTGAAGGCCTTCGCCTTCGAGGCGCTGCTTGTCCTCTTCTTCGAGCATGGCCTCTGGTTCGTCGCTCTTGCGGGTGAGCCAGTCCGAAGGGGAATAATTTTCATCGCTGTCGGAATCCGAAGGCGCATCGAGCGAGGCTTCCTGGCCGTACATGCGCTCCTCCATATCGAGGACTTCCTTGGGCTTCACGTCGAGCGTGAGCGCGATGCGTTCGGCTTCATTGTGGGTGAGCGCCGCCTGACTGTCTTCCTTGAGCTGGCGGAGATTGAAGAAAAGCTTTCGCTGATTCTTCGTCGTCGCGAGCTTCACGATGCGCCAGTTCCGGATGATGTATTCCTGAATTTCGGAACGAATCCAATGCTGCGCAAAAGTCATGAGCCGCGCGCCGCGGTCCGGGTCATAGCGGCGAATGGCCTTCATGAGGCCGATGTTGCCTTCCTGGATGAGGTCCGCATAGGGGAGCCCGTAGCCGAGATAGCCGCGGGCGATGGACACGACGAGGCGCAGGTGAGAAAGCACCAGCTTCTGCGCGGCGGCGAGGTCGTCATGATCACGCAGATCAATCGCGAGCGAGCGCTCTTCCTCAGCCGAAAGCATGGGAGCTTTTTCCGCAGCGCGCAGGAAGGCGTCGAGCGTTCCCAGACCACCGGCAGGAACCGGCAGTCCTGCGGGCTCATACGGGACGAGACTGCCTGAAGGCTTGAGCGCCGGCAGCAGGCTTTTCGGTTCGCGCCCGGGCGCGGCGTCATCGGCGATGGCAAAGTCATCGTCGCTGGCGATGTCGTAAATGTCGTCTGAATGAGTGGCCGCTGAGGCTTTTTTACTGGACATGAGGCGAGGGAAAGCCGGGAAGGAGATCTGTGATGCGCCTCAAGATAACACTTTCAGGCAGGCGCACATGCGGCAAAGGTGCAACACAGCGTGTCAGCGTCCGGATTCGCGGATGATGCCTCTCCAGGCCGAAAGGGCGGCGAGAGCGGCAACGAGGCTTCCGATAAAGGCGCTTATGCCGGCAAAGCCCCAGCACCAGACGGCCGGCGGAAGGGAAATCCGCAGCTCGCCGCCATAGAGCGCTGCGGCATCGTTAAGCGCCGGGCTGAGGACGATGAGGCCGGCTTGGGCGAGCAGCAGCGCCAGACCGGCGGCGGCTCCCATCAGAACAAAGCCTCGCCAGGCATACGGGCGAACGGCAAAAATGGGCGTCGCGCCGAGCAGGTAGAGCGTGCGCATTTCGGATCCGGCCGCGAGCGTCGTGAGCCGGATGGCCGTCTCGAGCACCAGAACGACAAGGAGCGCCGTAACGGCGCCGAGGCAGCCGAGGCCGGTCCAGACGGCGCGGGATACGCTCTGGAGCTTCTCGTGCCAGGAGGCCTCATAGGGGACGAAGTCGACGGAAGAGAGCGCTTCAATGCGTTTGGCGACATCCTCGATTTCTGCGGAGGTTGCGTCAGACGAGAGCGTCACGATGAGAATGTCCGGGAGCGGATTGCTGCCGGTTCGCTGCGGGAGTCCGAGCTTCTCATTCAAGCCTTTGAGCGCCTCATCCCGGGGAATGATCTGCGTGGAGGCTACCCAGGGCATGGCCTTTACGTCCGACTCGAGTTTGTCCATCGGCGCTTTGTCTTTGGCAAAGACCGTGAGCTCAACGGACATGGGCAGGCTTCTCAGGGGTTCGGAGAGGCCGTAAAAAACGAGGGCGATGAAAAGCGGTATCGAGAGCGCGAGCGCAGCAAGCAGAAGCGACAGAAGCGAACGCGAACCGTCGCGCTTCAGGCCGCGCAGCATTTCGGAAAAAGCCCATCGGCGGGGAGTCATGAAGCTCATGGAAGAACCTCAACGGCGCCAGGCGTGGCGAGCGTGATTTCGCGCACCGGAGTGCCGGCAACGGGGAGAGCCTCGTGGCTTGCCGCTACAACCGTAACGCCGGCGCGTACGAAGGCCGCGAGGAGCGCGAGAAGCGCCTGAGCATTTGCTTCATCAAGGTGCGCTACGGGTTCGTCGGCAAGAATGACCACCGGGCGATTGACGACGGCCCGGGCGAGAAGCGCCAGCTGCTTTTCGCCGGCGGAAAGTCGTCCGGGCAGGGCGGGAGCAAGTTCGCCGATGCCGCATTTTTCAAGCGCGAGAAAGGCTCTGCGGCGCGCCTCCGCGTAGGATTCCTCAGCGGCAAGCGCCGGCAGCATGACGTTCTCGTGGACGGTGCGGTCTTCGAGAAGTCTGCCGTCCTGCATCATGAGTCCCATGGAGCGTCTGAGCCAGCGGCGCTCCATTTCGCTGAAGCTGTCGACGCGGTCGCCGGCAACGACGACTTCTCCCGAGGTCGGCTTCACCAGGCCGGCAAGAAGCTTGAGAACTGTGCTTTTGCCGCTCCCTGTCGCGCCGCGCAGGACAACGAATTCGCCTCTGCGGACAGAGAGCGAAACGCGATCAACGGCAGCCGCGCCATTGAAGATGACGCTTGCCTGGCGAAGTTCAAGAAGAGCAGCATCCGCCATGGGAGGACCTTCAGAATTTCTGGATGGAGAGATGGCGGCCGATCTTGCTCCAGAATTCCGTTTCCTCCCGCAGGAGATAGTCCGTGAGCGGATGGGCATTGAGCCAGACTTCTTCCATCCGCATTTCGATGCCCTCGGCCGTACGCTTTGCATCCATCACGGGGAGCGCGACATCCTTGCGGGCGTGCGCAAAAATGACGGCAAGGCGGAGCGCCAGCACGGTTTCCGTTGAAATGAGGGTGTCGAGCTTGTCTTCAACCTTCTTGAGCGTGCCTCTTTGCGCGAGCACGAGCGCGGCGAGGCGATCCTGTTCAAGGCGGCTGAACCCCGGCATGTCGGCATTGCTCACGATGTAGTGGCCGTGCCTGTGGTAGCGCGAGGAGGAAATGATCATCCCGCATTCATGAAGGAGCGCAGCCCAGCGCAGGTAGCGTACTTTCTCCGGATCTGGTTCGGAACTGAGCGTGCTGTATATCGCCTGAGCGATGTTGGCGACCCGGTTCGCCTGCTCGCGGTCAAGACGCGAGGCTTCCATGAGCGTTTCAATGGAGACGTCGCGCGTGTCGCGGTTCGATACGCGTCCGAGAAGATCGTAGAGGAGACCGACGCGGAGAGCGCCCGATGCGGGCCGCATCTCCTCGATGCCGAGCACGCGGTAGACGGCCGTGAGAACGGCAATGCCGCCGGCAATGACTTCCCTGCGGTCTTCCTTGAGTCCGGGGAAGGAAATTTCGCTGATGTCGCGCATGTCGAGAAGCATCCGGCGCAGCTTCTCAAGGTGCTCGGGACGAACGACGCCGTCGGTCCATCCGAGAGCGCGGCAGATGTCGCTCACAGCGCCGAAGGTGCCTGCGGAACCGTAGGCCTCGTCGTAATTGCCGGCGCCGAACGTGGTCATGCTTTCCTCGAGTTCGGCGGCGCATGCCGTGGTGGCGCGTTCAAGCGACTTTGCCGTGATGCGTCCGTCTGCGAAGAAGCGGATGGAAGTATTGACGCACCCGATGCGGTAGCTTTCATAGCGCTTGGCGTCAAGTCCCTGACCGATGATCATCTCCGTGCTCGCGCCGCCGATGTCGACCACGAGACGGCGCTTGTCGGAAGGAGGAAGCGTTTGCGCGCAGCCCTTGAAGACGAGGCGCGCTTCCTCGTGACCCGAGAGGATGTCGATCGGATAGCCGAGGACGTTCTGCGCTTTCCTCAGGAAGTCCTGCGCATTCGTAGCAACGCGCATCGCCTGCGTGCCGACGGCGCGCACGCGTTCCGGGGGAAGCCCTGCGAGGCGCTCATTGAAGCGGGCAAGCGCAGCGAGCGCGCGGGCCTGAATTTCCGGCGTAAGCGCTCCGGACTTGTCAAAGCCTCCGGCAAGCCGGACGGTTTCCTTCCAGTAGCTCTGCGTGACGATGCGTTCGCCCTCTACGCGGCCGATTTCAACGCGGAAGCTGTTGCTGCCGAGATCTACTGCACCTAATAGCATTTTCTGTCCTTTGAAAGCTTTTGCGTAACGTGGCTGTCTTCAGCTGCCGCTTTCGTCGTCCTGAGGATCGAGCCCGACCAGTGCGCTCGAAAATTCGTGCGCGTTGAAGGGCTGCAGATCCTCCAGTTTTTCTCCCACGCCGATGTAGTAGATCGGCAGGGGTTTCTCGCCGCGCATCGCGGTGATGGCGGCAAGAACGCCGCCCTTGGCTGTGCCGTCAAGCTTGGTGACGATGAGGCCTGTGAGATGCGCGTAGAGATCAAATGCACGAACCTGAGCGAGCGCGTTCTGACCGTTGGTGCCGTCGACGACAAGGATCACCTCGTGAGGAGCACCTTCCATGGCTTTCTCCTGGGAGCGGCGGATGCGGCCGAGCTCTTCCATCAGGTTGGTTTGCGTGGGCAGCCGCCCTGCGGTGTCGGCAATCACGACATCCATGCCGCGGGCGCGGCCTGCGGAAACAGCATCAAAGACGACGGCGGCGGGGTCGCCGCCGGTCTGCGAGATGACTTCCACGCGGTTGCGTTCGCCCCAGACGGCAAGCTGCTCCTGGGCGGCTGCGCGGAAGGTGTCGCCTGCTGCGAGCAGAACGCTTTTGCCGTCATCGGCAAAGCGCTTGGCAAGCTTGCCGATGGATGTGGTTTTGCCGGCGCCGTTGACGCCGCACATCATGATGACGCAGGGCTTGGCCTGGTCCGTATTGAGCGTGCCTTCTGCCGGAGCGAGTATTTTTTCGAGTTCGTCGCGCAGCGCACGGCGGACTTCATCCTGGGTCTTGAGGCCCTTGAGCTTAATGTCATCGCGGAGGCGCTCTAAGATACGCGTGGAGGTCTCTACGCCGACATCGGCGGAGATCAGAGCGTATTCGAGTTCCTCGAGAAAGTCGTCGTCAACGACGCCTCCGGAAAAAAGTCCGACGATGTTGACGCGCGTGCGCGAAAGGCCGCGTTTCAGGCGGGAAAGCCAGCCTTCAGAAGAACCAAAACCCATACTGATAGATAGCGATGAAAAATCCGAAAAAGGAGCGCGGGCGCTCGAATCTCGTAAGTTTAACAACCTCTTCGCGTGCCCGAGCAGGGGAAGTGCGCCTTGTGGGCGGCATGTGGCGACGCACGCCGCTTGCGGTGGCGGATCTCGGAGGCCTGAGGCCGACGCCGGAGCGCGTGAGGGAAACCGTTTTTGACTGGCTGCGGCACCTTTTCGGGACTTTCGAAGGCCGAAGCGCGCTCGATCTTTTCGCGGGCTCCGGGGCTTTGGGGCTCGAGGCCGTCTCCCGCGGCATGTCTGCCCTTGATGCGGTGGAGCTCGACAAAGTCCAGGCTAAGAACATTCTTCAGACGGTCGTGAGGCTTAATGCCGGAGAAATCGTGCGCATCCATAGGGAAGATGCCTTCGGGTTCCTGGGCCGCACGACGGAAAGCTACGACGTCATCTTCATCGATCCGCCCTTTGCGCTCGATCTCCAGAACGAGGCGATCCGCAGGGCGCTCCCCCGGCTGAAGAACGAGGGAATTCTCTACGTGGAGCGCACGGGCCGGAGGACAGATGAGGCGCTCCTCGACGAACTCGGGCTCGTGCGGCTCAGAAGCACTTCGGCAGGACAGGTAGACTGCGAACTCCTGGCGCGAAAAGAGAGCCTGATGGCCGGGCTCGCGCGCGAGGAGAAGCCTTCAAAAAAGAACAAAGAACATGCGCCGGGAGCGCAATGAGGAGCATTAAGGAATGACGATTGCGGTTTATCCCGGAACCTTCGACCCGATGACGAGCGGACACCAGGATCTCGTGCGCCGGGCGTCGAACATTTTTGCAAAAGTTTATGTGGCCGTAGCGCAGAGCGTGGGAAAGCACCCGCTGCTCACGCTTGAGGAGCGCTTTTACTGCGCGAAGCTTGTTTGCGCTGACTATGCCAATGTGGAGGTGCTCCCTTTCACCGGGCTCCTCAAGGATTTCGTTCGGACGCACGGCGTGAATGTCATTGTGCGCGGCGCCCGCGCCGTGAGCGATTTCGAATACGAATTCCAGATGGCGGGCATGAACCGGCAGCTCATGCCCGAAGTGGAGACGGTGTTCCTCACGCCTTCGGACCAGTTCCAGTTCGTGAGCGGCACCTTCGTGAGGGAAATCGCCCGCCTCGGGGGCGAGGATGCCTCACGCTTCGTTGACCCGCGCATCTGGCCGCTTCTCAAGGCGGCCGCAGAGCGATAGAGGGATCAGATTGCGGGAGAAGCGGGTTTCTGAGGCGCCGGTTCGTCCTTTTCCCGGGGCATCTTCGGGAGCTTCCAGTCAGGGAGCTCTATTTCCGGCATTTTGATGTCAGGAAGCTCAAGCCCCTGCCAGAAGTCCTTGATGGCGCGTTCAACCCTGCGGCCGAGCCGGTCGAGCGTCATGGGTTCTCCCGATCGGGCCTGATTGACGGCCTGAGCCGCTTTGTCCCATTCTGCGGTCCAGACGGGAGCCAGGTCTGATCCTGTCTGAGCGCTCGCCGCCAGGCTGAGTTCGGGGAGCTTTCCGGCAGCAGGTGCATGGAAGACGGCATGAATGAGGAGGTTGCCGCTCAAGGCTTCTCCCGTAAAGCTGGCTGACCAGCCCTCGGCGCTTGCCTTCCCTTCGGAGAGGATGAGCCGTCCGTCCTTCACTGCCGTCGTGAAGCTGAGCTCATTAAAGGCGGAAACGGAGTGCGGCTGACGTACTTCGGGCGGCGTGGCGTCAGGCGTTTCGTCGGCAAGAATCCGGAAAGCGAGCGGGACGTTGAAGCCTGAGAAAGCGCCCGACGCAATGCGGACGGTTCCGTCCGCCTGCAGAAGCTTTGCCGGACTTTCAGGGGTTTGAACGCTGCCCGCGAGTGCGAGCGTTGCATCCGTGCGCCCTGAGATGGCGGCAGGACGATTCTGGCTGGAGAACCAGCTTTCCGCGCGGCCGTCGCGGGCCCTGATGTTCGCATGCCAGGCGCCGTCCGGCGTCAGGATGGCGGCAAAGTCTGTTTTGCCGCCCAGCCAGTCGCCTTTCCCTTCAGAAAGAATGAGGCCGCCCTTGAAGAGCTCCGCATGTGCGGAAAGGTCGGAAAGCCCCCAGACGGGGCCAAGCCCGGCGATTGAAATATTGCCTCTGAAGTTGATGAGCGAGAGCCATTCGAGATCCCAGGGAAGCTGCGCGAGCCGTTCGGACGACAGTTCGCCCAGCGTGAGGTCGCCATTGAGGCTGAGCCGGCGGTCTTCGGTTTCTGCCGGTGAGGAGGAAGCGTTGAAGGAGAGCGCAGCGCCGAGGAGCGTGCCGGTGAGGCGGATCTCTGCAGAGCCGTCTTCCGACCATGAGGCATTGCCGGTAAGGCGGCTTTCAGTAGCTTCGCCCGAAGCGTCTTTCGGGGCAAAGCGCGTCGTGAGGTCGATCTGGCTCAGTTCCGTGTTCTGCGGCTGGAAGCGATGCATCGCCTTCAGCGTTCCCGAGGCGGAGAGCTGACCGTCGCGCGTATTGAGAGCGGCGGAAAGCGAAAGCCGGTCGCTCGCAAACGTTTCCGGAGAGAGAAGCGCTGACGGGGCGGCGGCGGTAATTTCAGGCCCGTTTGCAAAAACGGTTCTGGCGTCCGGCGACTCGATCTGCCAGCCCGAACCTGTGGGCGCAACGGACTTCGCGCGCACTTCCGCGTGCACGCTTCTGCGGTTCCAGAGGCCGTCGAGCGTGACGGCAGGGGAATCGAGCGCGAAGCGCGTCAGGGGGTCGCCTGCACCATCCTTAAAGCGCACGATGCCGGCAAAGGATGCTGAACCTGAGACGGAGGCGCTTTCGAGCATGCCGGCGAGCCGTATTGCGCCGCCTTTTTCACTGATGTTTTCAAGGCGCGCCTGAATTGCGGAAAGCCGGGCCTCAGCCGGGCCGAAGACGCCCGCATCAAAAGCGATCGTGCTGTTGCGAAGCTCCATGAGCTCGACGTCCCAGAGCGTCGTGGAAAGTCGATTGGCGGCTTCTGAAGCCGCAGGCGTGCCGGGTTTCGGGTTATAGGAGAGCCCGTCGACAAGAATGTGGTCGATGCGCGGGGATTCAGCAAAGAATGACCAGGGCTTGAGTTCGATGACGGCAGCGTCGAAGCGCCCGGCCGCAGAGCCGTCCGTTGAGTGCGTGAGCGCAGCCGCGGGAAGCGTGATGCGCAGCTTCGGCAACCGCTTGATCTCGATGGGGCCCTGGAACTCCGCGTTGAGCGCGAGATGCGCATTGAGCGCTTCAGCAATCCAGTGACCGACGCGATCCGGCGTGATCCACCAGGCAAGCGCGGTCACGAGTATGAGGACGATGACGGCGGCAAAAAGGAAGACTGCAAGCAGAACGCGGATGTAGCGCATAAATTTCGAGGGCGGAAGCCGGAAAGAAAGCATGGAGTTTCGGCGACAGTCTGCCACATCGGGAAGCAGTCTGTTTCCTGCTGCCGTGAATAGAAAAAGCCGGGAACACTTGCGTGCTCTCCGGCTTTTTCCTGCGTCGGACGCTTTCTGCAGGGAAAATTCCATGCGGGAAGCGCTCAGGAGGCGTTACTTGGTTTCCTGACGAATCAGCCAGTCAAAGGCGCCGAGCGCAGCGGTGGCGCCGCCGCCAAGCGCAATGACGACCTGCTTATAGGGAACGGCCGTGCAGTCGCCGCCGGCGAAGATGCCTTCAGCAGAAGCAGCGCCGTGCGCGTCGACCACGATTTCGCCCCACTTGGTGAGCTCAACCGTGCCCTTCAGGAAGTCCGTATTGGGGACGAGACCAATCTGCACGAAGCAGCCGGCGGCCGAAACCGTGCGCAGTTCGCCCGTGGCGCGCTCGCGGTAGGTGACGCCGGTAAGCACCGTGCCGTCGCCTTCGAGCTTCTCAATGTCGAGGTTGTAGATGATCTTCGCGTTCGAGGTCGATTCGAGGCGCTTCACGAGGACTTCGTCCGCGGTGAGTTTGCCGCCGCGCTGCAGCAGCGTGACGGAGCGGCAGAGCGCAGCGAGGTCGATCGCCGCTTCAACGCCGGAGTTGCCGCCGCCCACAACGACGACGTCCTTGCCCTTGAAGAGCGGACCATCGCAGTGCGGGCAGTAGGCGACGCCGTGACCCTGGTATTCCTTTTCACCCGGAACGCCGAGCTGACGCCAGCGAGCGCCCGAGCAGACGATGACGGCCTTGGTCTGGAGCTTGGCGCCGCTCGAAAGCTCGACTTCCCAGTATTCGCCGGCTTTTTCAAGCTTCACAACGCGTTCGAGCGCCATAACGTCGACGCCGTAATGGTTGACGTGCTCCATGAAGCGGTTGCCGAGCGCGACGCCGTCCGTCATCAGGATGGACGTGAAGTTCTCGATGGAAGAGGTTTCATTCACCTGTCCGCCCGGGCGTTCGCAGACGACGCCGGTGCGAAGACCCTTGCGGGCGGCGTAGATCGCCGCAGTGGCGCCCGCGGGGCCGGCGCCGACAACGAGGATGTCGAAGGGCGCCTTGGCGGAGAGCTTCTCAGCCTGAGCCTTGACGAAGCCTTCGTCAAGCTTGGCGACGATTTCACCGAGCTCGTGACGGCCGGAAATGAAGGGAGCGCCATTCAGATAAACGGTCGGCACAGCCATGATGTGGCGGGCCTTCACTTCGTCCTGGAAGAGCGCGCCGTCAATCACGGTGACGGAAACGTTCGGATTGAGGATCGCCATCAGGTTGAGCGCCTGCACAACGTCGGGGCAGTTATGGCACGAGAGAGACATGTAGATCTCGAAGTCGTACTTGCCCTTGAGGCTGCGGACGCGCTCGAGGAGGTCCGGATCTTCCTTGCTCGGATAGCCGCTCGCCTGAAGCATGGCGAGAATAAAGGACGAGAATTCATGACCCATCGGAAGCGCGGCAAAGCGCACGCCCATCTTTTCACCGGTGCGGCTGACCGTGAAGCTCGGGCGGCGAACCTGGGCGCTCACGTCTTCGGTGGCAAGAGTGATCTTGCCCGAAACCGAGGCGACGTCCTTCAGGAGGGACTGAATCTGGCCGGATTCGGAAGAACCATCCGGAGCAAGGGTGAGCGTAATCGGATCGGAGAGACGGTCAAGATAGCCCTTGACCTGTTGAAGAGCGGAGGCATCAAGCATTTTTTGGACTCTGACAAATCAGAAAATGAGGGGGTATTAAAAAAAGGCCGCGGCATTGCCGCGGCCTTTCTTCAGCGGCCGGAGGCGAACTAGGCCTGCATAACGGACTGCTGAATTTGTCTATTCGCTTCAGTCAGCGATTAGATCTTGCCCACGAGATCGAAGGACGGGGTGAGCGTTTCCTTGCCGGGACGCCACTTGGCCGGGCAGACCTGGCCGGGGTTCTTTTCAACGTACTGGGCAGCTTCAACCTTGCGCAGGAGCTCGGCAGCGTCGCGGCCGATGCCGCCGTCATGGTGTTCCATGACAACGATCTTGCCGGCGGGGTTGATGACGAACGTGCCGCGTTCAGCGAGGCCGTCCTTCTCAATCATGACGTCGAAGTTGCGGGCGAGGACGCCGGCCTTGTCGCCGAGCATCGGGAACTTCACCTTGCCGACGGCTTCGGAGGATTCGTGCCAGGCCTTATGCGTGAAGTGCGTATCGGTGGAGACGGAGTAGATCTCAACGCCGAGCTTCTTGAACTCTTCGTAGTGTTCGGCGAGGTCTTCGAGTTCCGTCGGGCAGACGAACGTGAAGTCGGCCGGATAGAAGAAGACGACGGACCAGTGGCCCTTCAGGTCAGCATCGGTGACCTTCTTGAAGGCGCCGTTGTGATAAGCCTCGGTTTCAAACGGGAGGATTTCAGTCGTAAGAAGAGACATTTGAAATTCCTTAAGAAGTGGAATTGAACGTGATGATTGTTACTGTAGTGATAATTTATTGACTTGTCAAACTTAAAAAGTAAAAACTATTGTCAACATGTGTCAATCACTACTCTCAGCGCAAACGATCAAACTGTTTGCGGATATTGGGTGCGAGCCGTTCCAGTGCGTCGAGCGTCGTAAAGATGGAGGCGCGGCCGCGCTGGGAGAGTTCGCGAAAGCGCGAAAGGAGTTCGTTTTCCTCTGCAATGACGAGATGTCGTTCGGCCGTCAGGATGTAGAGCACATCGAAGCCGCAGGCCGCCAGTCGGGGCATGCGCCAGATGCCGGGGTCGGCATCGCCCGATTCGAAGCGTTCGTATGCTTCGAGCGGAACGCCGAGGAGCTGCGCAATCTGACGGGGCTGGTAGCCGAGGCGCACGCGTTCGGCGCGCAGCCTTGCACCGGTTTCCTGTCTTTTTTTCGTGGAGGTCGTTGCCATGAGTTTGAGTGCTGAGAAGCTCCGTTCATTTTGGAGCGGAGATGAAAAAACGGCCCCTTAAAGGAGCCGCTTTTTATCTTCAGATGTAACTGAAGGCTGAGGCTTCGTGCGCTTTAGACATTGAAGAGGAAGTTCATGACATCACCGTCCTGGACGATGTAGTCCTTGCCTTCCGCACGCATCTTGCCAGCTTCCTGGGCGCCTTTTTCGCCATTGTAGGCGATGTAGTCGTTGAAGCTGATCGTCTGGGCGCGGATGAAGCCGCGCTCAAAGTCCGTGTGAATGACGCCGGCGGCCTGAGGCGCCGTGTCGCCCTTGTGGATGGTCCAGGCGCGGACTTCCTTCACGCCGGCGGTGAAGTAGGTCTGAAGGCCGAGGAGGTCGTAGGCGGCGCGGATGACGCGGTCGAGGCCCGGCTCATGCATGCCCATGTCCTCGAGGAACATCTGCTTGTCGGCGTCGTCGAGGTCGGCAATGTCGGCTTCCGTCTTGGCGCAGACGGCAACCACCGGGGCATTTTCCTTGGCGGCATATTCCTTGACGGCGTCGAGCAGGGGATTCCCCTCAAAGCCGTGCTCCTCGACATTGGCGACGTACATCGTCGGCTTCATCGTGAGGAGGAAGAGCTGACGGATGACGACCTTCTCTTCGTCCGTGAGCGGCACGGAGCGGGCGGGAAGGCCCTCGTTGAGCACGGGCTGGAGCTTTTCGAGAACCTGCACGAGCTTGAGCGCTTCCTTGTCGCCGCCCGAACGGGCCTGCTTCGAGTAGCGGTTGAGCGCCTTTTCAACAGCGGCGAGGTCGGCGAGCGCGAGTTCGGTGTTGATGACGCTGATGTCGTTGAGCGGATTGACTTCGCCGGCAACGTGAACGATGTTGTCGTCGTTGAAGCAGCGCACGATGTGCGCCATGGCGTCGCATTCGCGGATGTTGGCGAGGAACTGGTTGCCGAGGCCTTCGCCCTTGCTCGCGCCTGCAACGAGGCCGGCGATATCGACGAATTCCACTGCAGCGGGAACAATGCGCTGCGGATGATCGATTTCAGCGAGCTTCTTCAAGCGCGGATCGGGAACCTCAACAATGCCGACGTTGGGTTCAATCGTGCAGAAAGGATAGTTTTCCGCCGCGATGCCGGCCTTCGTAAGCGCGTTGAAGATGGTGGACTTGCCGACGTTGGGCAGGCCGACGATGCCGCATTTCAGACCCATGGTGTTTACTCTTCTTTTCTGGTGGGAGTCATCCGAGCTCCGGAAGCTGTACCGGAGGGGGGACTCATTCTAAAGGTTAATCGGATTCGGGGCGCGAACCTGAGAGTGTTCGGGAGAAAGACTCAAGCGCATCTTCCGAAAAGAGGGTTAAGCCCGCGCCGGCGAGGAGTTCAGCCGTAATGCCGCGTCCTGGTGTCAGCGTTCTCGAGAACGTTCCGTCATAGATTGAACGCGTGCCGCACGAAGGGCTCTTGGCTTTGAGAAGCGCGAATTCTGCTCCGGTCGCCTCTGCCCTGAGGAGTGCGAGACGTGCGCCGCGGCAGTATTCGCGGGTGCAGACCCGGCCTTCCTTCGTAATGACGCGCCCGTTGCCGGCGAGGACATCGGCAGCGGTTGCGCCCGGTTCGATCTCGCAGGGAGGCCGCGGAATCGGAAGTCCGCCCTCTGCTTCCGGACAGATGGGAATCCAGCTGATTTCAGGAAGCTCCCCGAGCCGTGGAAGGATTGAGGGCTTCTCTATTCCGTCGTAGCGGCAGGCGAAGCCCAAAAGGCACCGGCTGATCAGAACCGGGATCGCGCTCATTGCGCCTCAGCTCGCTTTCGCAGGCTTCGCGGGCGCCCCGTATTTGGCGATGGCGCGGTGAGCCTTTTCCATTTCGCCTTCGGCCCAAAGTTCAGCGGTCGGCAGCGCTGCGTCGACGCAGGTGCGGATCGCTTCGGCGTGTTCGGCAGAAGGCGAGGAAAGAACAAAATCAAAGACCTGCTGCGCAAGTCCGAGCGTGCGCGGGTGTCCGATGCCGAGGCGGAGCCGCCAGAAGTTCGGCGTGCCGAGCTGCTGGGTGATCGACTTCAGTCCGTTGTGGCCGGCATTTCCGCCGCCCTGCTTGATGCGCATGCATCCCGGAAGGAGATCCATTTCGTCGTGAACGACGAGGATCTCCTCGGGCTTGATCTTGTAGTAGTTCGCGACCGCAGAAACGCTTTCCCCTGAGCTATTCATGAAAGTGAGAGGCTTCAGGAGCCAGACTTCTTCTCCTGCAATGCGCGCCCGCGCAATTTCGCCCTTGAATTTGGGTTCATTGCGGAAGGTCCCTCCGTTCTTGTCGGCGAGTGCATCGAGGAAGCGGAATCCGGCGTTGTGCCGCGTTCTCTCATACTCGGGCCCGGGATTGCCGAGCCCGACGATGAGACGAATGGGAGTGTTTGCCATATCAGCAAAAAATCTCAGAACAAGTGAATAAGGCCGTAGGCGGATGAGGCTCAGCGGCGGGGGCCGCGGTCATCGTCGTCAAAGCGGCTGTAGCGGTCGTCGCCGCGGGGCGCCCAGCGGCTGTCGTCATAGTGGGGCTGACGGGGACGATCGTCGAAACTGCGACCGCGCGGACGGCGTTCGTAATTCTGGCTGCCGTCATCGTTCCTCCTGCCGCCGTTGTCGAGACGCACCGTCACGGGAGCCCCCTTGAAGCGGACGCCCTGAAGCGCTTCGATCACGTCGTTTGCCACATCAGAATCCACATCGGCGAGGGTAAAGCGATCAAAGATGTCGATGGCGCCGATCACGCGCGAGCTCACATTGGCTTCGTTGGCAATGGCGCCGACGATGTCGCCCGGACGGATGCCGACCATGCGGCCCGCACCAATGAAGAGGCGCGTCTTGCCGGGTTCGGGCTCGGACGGTTCGCGGCGCGGACGATCCTGGCGCGGACCGCGGCGGCGGTCGCCCTCGTCGCGCGGTTCGCGGCGTTCACGGGCGGCGAAAGCCGGAATTTCCATTTCATCCTCGGCGGCGCCTTCGTTTTCAAAGGCGTAGCGCACGGCGGCGGCCGCAACGTCCATCGGGTCGTGTTCTTCGCAGAGCGACTCGACAATGACGCGGTAGCGGTCGAGGTTGCCTTCCGTGAGGAGTTCCTCAATGGCGCCGCGCGTCACTTCAAGGCGCTTTGCCTGCACATCGGTAGCGGAGGGCACCGTGCGGATCTCAATCTTCGAACGCGTGAAGCGCTCGAGCGCACGGAGCTGACGATGCTCGCGCGGCTCGATGATCGTGATCGCCGTACCGGTGCGTCCGGCGCGGCCGGTGCGTCCGATGCGGTGGACGTACGTTTCGAAGGAAGCTGGAATGCCGAAATTGATGACGTGCGTGAGATTCTCGAGGTCAATGCCGCGGGCGGCAACGTCGGTTGCCACGATGGCGTCGAGCTGTCCGGCGCGGGCACGGCGCATCACGCGGTCGCGGGTCGGCTGATCGAGGCCGCCGTGGAGCGCTTCGACGCTGTAGCCGCGCACGCGCAGCGCTTCGGTGAGTTCGTCCACTTCGTTGCGGGTGCGCGCGAAGATGATGGCGAGTTCCGGATCTTCAAGGTCGAGAATGCGGCCGAGCGCTGCGGTGCGGTAGTTGCGCGGAACGACATAGGCGATCTGCGGCACTCTGGGTGCTTCTCCCTCAGGCGTCTCCTCGCGGGCGATGGAAATGCGTTCGGGATTCTCAAGGTGTTCGTCGGCAATCTTGGCAATCCGCGGGGGAAGCGTGGCGGAGAAGAGCGCCGTCTGGACGTGGCCCGGGAGCGCTTCGAAGATGGCGTCAAGCTCATCGGCAAAGCCGAGATCGAGCATCTCGTCCGCTTCGTCAAGCACGATGGCCTGGATGCTTTCAAGGTGAAGCGTGCCGCGGTTGATGTGGTCGAGGGCGCGTCCCGGAGTGGCGACGACAACATGAGTGCCGCGCTTGAGCGCGCGGATCTGGCGGCCGTATTCCTGTCCGCCGTAGATGGGCGTCACCACGATACCGGCATCGCGGCCGTAGCTGTGGAAGGATTCGGAGACCTGGAGGCAGAGCTCGCGGGTCGGCGTGAGGACGAGGATGACGGGTTCGCCCGGTTCATGACCGAGCGCCCAGCGTTCGATCAGAGGGAGCGCAAAAGCTGCGGTTTTGCCCGTGCCGGTAGCGGCCTGGCCGAGAACGTCCGACCCCTTGAGGATTGCCGGAATGGCGGCTTCCTGAATGGGCGTGGGTTCTTCAAAGCCGAGGGCGGAAAGAGAAGAGACGAGCTGGGGCGAGAGGCCGAGTTCGGCAAATGTAGCCATGATTTTTGAGATTCGGTGTAGGAGATGGCGCTGAACGGCCTCGCACATCAGGTCTCGAAAGTCATGGAGAATGAGGCGGACAGCAGGAGAAAAGTCTTTGGCGAAGTGCGGCAGGAAGCGAAATGGGGAGAGATGAGTTCCCGGTCCTGCCCCGCATTCGGGAATTTTGAAAAATATAAAGGCTCGCCCCGGCAAATTTGTCGAGCGGGCCCTTAAGTGTAAATCAGGCTGTGAAAACCGGATTACTTGGCAGCGTCAGCGGCGGGAGCAGCAGCGGCGGCAGCGTCAGCAGCCGGAGCAGCGGCGTCGGCAGCCGGAGCGGTGACGACTTCTTCAACCGGCGTGATGACGGAGGCGACGACGGTGTCAGTGACAACGCGAACGCCGGCCGGGACCACGAGCTCGGTGGAGTGCAGCGTCATGCCGTCTTCCATCTTCGAGAGGTCGACCTCAATGAATTCCGGAAGATCGCGCGGCAGGCAGGCCACTTCGACGTAGGAGACGGTGTGCGAGATGATGCACTTCGAAACCTTGACGGCCGGGCTGATTTCGTCGCCCGAGAAGTGCAGCGGCACGCGCATCGTGACTTCCTGATCCGGCATGATGCGCTGGAAGTCGATGTGCATGACCTGCGGCTTGTAGGGATGCATCTGGAAGGCGCGCAGAACAACGAGCTGCTCGACGCCGTCAAGCTCCATCGTCAGGATCGAAGCGTGGAACTTTTCCTTGCGAAGGGCAAAGAAGATCGGATTGTGTTCGAGCTCGATCGGCGCAGCGGGCTGGTTGCCGCCGTAGACGATGCCCGGCAGCTTGTCCGCACGACGCAGACGGCGGCTCGCACCCGTACCTTGCGCCTTGCGCGTGGTGGCGATGACTTTCATTGGTAACTCCTCAGGAGTGATGATTGATTAAGAAAAAGAGCGCGGCGGGAATCGCGACCAACTCCGCGCCGCTTTGCTCATTACTCCGCGAACAGGCTGCTCACGGAGGCTTCGCGCGCGATGCGCGAGAGGGTTTCGCCGATGATGGCCGCGCAGGAGACCTGGCGGATCTTCGGGCAGGCCTGGGCGGCGGGCGAGAGCGGAATGGTATCCGTCACGACCAGCTCGTCCAGAGCGGAATTGGTAATGCGATCGATCGCGGCGCCCGAGAGCACCGGATGCGTGATGTAGGCCACAACGCCGAGCGCACCGCGTTCCTTGAGGGCGCCCGCGGCATTGCAGAGCGTGCCGGCGGTGTCGACGATGTCGTCGGTAATGATGCAGGTGCGGCCCTTCACGTCGCCGATGATGTTCATGATCTCAGCGACATTGGCGCGCGGACGGCGCTTGTCGATGATGGCGAGATCGGATTCGATGGCCTTCGCCATGGCGCGGGCGCGGACGACGCCGCCGACATCGGGAGAGACCACGATCGGGTTCTCGAGGTGACGGGCGTGCAGGTCGGCGAGAAGCACCGGCGTGGCGTAAATGTTGTCGACGGGGATGTCGAAGAAGCCCTGAATCTGGTCGGCATGCAGGTCCATCGTCAGGACGTGATCAACGCCGGCGGACTGGAGCATGTTGGCGACAACCTTCGCCGAGATGGCGACGCGGGCCGAACGCGGACGACGGTCCTGACGCGCATAGCCGTAGTAGGGAATCGCAGCCGTGATGCGGCGGGCAGAAGCGCGCTTGAGCGCATCCACCATGATCAGAAGCTCCATCAGATTGTCGTTCGTCGGAGCACAGGTGCTCTGCAGAACGAAGACGTCCTTGCCGCGGACCGTATCCAGCAGCTGAACGCTGACCTCGCCGTCGCTGAAGCGGGCAACCGACGCGCGGCCGAGGGGAATGTGGAGATATTCGGTGACGGCCTGGGCAAGCTTGGGATTGGCATTGCCTGCAAAGACCATCATGCTTTCCGGCACCATGGGGACCATGATTTCTGCTCTCACTTGGGGTTGGGTTGAGACTGGCGAGGGTGTCCGCCAGGGCGCTCCGCCGAGACATCAGTTTTCTGATGATCCCGGGGATCTGGCAGGGGTGGAAGGAATCGAACCTTCGGTAGCCGGAATCAAAATCCGGTGCCTTACCGCTTGGCTACACCCCTGTGCTTTCTTCTTCGGCACTGCGCGTCCACGCGCAGAGCGGATGTTCGGGGAGACTGCGAACGCTGAAGAAACGCCAGTCAACAGGGATGCGTTCCATCAGAGATGCAGGTTCGGCCGAACCGGTCCTGTTCAGTGCGAAGACAGCGCTTCCGGAGCCGGTCATGCGGGCTTCGCCGAAGGGCGCAAGGGCGTCCAGGGCTTGAAGGATCGCAGGCTCAAGACCGACTGCAGTTTTCTGCAGGTCATTATGTCCGGGGAGCTCAGGCCAGCGGTTCCGGAGTAAGTCGGAAAAGATGGCTATTTTCAAGGATTCACTATCCCTTGTCAAGGAAGGTGAAGAGAAAATTTTCGCAGTGGAAACACCGCGTCCGGGCCAGAGGACAGCGTATTCGGCGGGAGGAACATCCATCGGAGTGATGATTTCTCCGATGCCCTCAACGAACGCATTTTTCCCTCTGATGAAGAAGGGAATGTCGGCGCCGAGCGTCTCGCCTATAAGGGCAAGCTCCTCCCGGGGAAGGTCCAGTCCCCAGAGCTGATTGAGCGCAATGAGAGTTGTTGCAGCGTCGGAACTTCCGCCTCCCATGCCGGCTCCGGCCGGGATGCGCTTCTTCACGTGAATTTCCGCGCCCGCCAGAGGCTTCCCTGCGGCGTCCCGGAGGGCGGCAGCGGCGCGGACGCAGAGGTCCTTTTCAGCCTCGCACTCGAGATCTCCCGTACGAACGATGGCGCCGTCATCGCGGAGCGTGAAGTCGAGCGCGTCGGCGAGATCAATCAGTATGAAAATGGATTCGAGAAGGTGCTTCCCGTCTGTGCGGCGGCCGATGACATGGAGAAAAAGATTGAGCTTTGCCGGGGCCGGAAGGCCGATGAATCTGCGCGGCACCTGAGTAGCAGTGGTCATCAGTGAGCCTCATCAATGAAAAGCGTGACCTGGAGGGCGTTCGGGGCGGCGCGCTCGATGCGAAGACGCTGCGGAGCGCCGTCGGGGAGCCTCGAGAGAATGCGGCACTGCCAGTTTCGGGATGAAAGATCCCGGGCCGCCGCACCCGCTCTCAAGAGGTCGAGAAGATCGTGAACCGGCAGCGTGAATCCCAAGAGCGACTCCATGAGCGCTTCAAGGTTTTTGCCCTTGATTCCCGGATCCGAGAGGCTCTTCATGAAGACTGCACCGTCAGACGTTTCCTCAATGCGCGCGAGGATGCCCGAAAGCGGCGTAAGGAGATCAAGCCGCAGAAGATCCGGAGCCTCTGTGAGCTCAAAGCGTCCGGAAAGGTTTTCCTTTTCGCTTCGGAGCGCGAAGCGCCCCTTCCACGTATGCGCATTCGCGAGCGGTGCGGCGCAGCCGCCAACGAGAAGCGCTGCGGCCAGCGCGGAAAGGACGAGTCGTCGCTGCATCATTTCTTTGTCTCAGGAAGGGACGGCAGCTTGAGGGACAGCCGGTCGGCCAGGGCCTTGGCTTCCTCCGTACTGGTGCGGGCGGCATAGTCCGCCAGCATTCTTTCCGCTTCGGCAGTGCGCCCGTCCCGTGCGAGGATCTCGACCAGATGGGCGGCTACTTCAGCATCCCAGAGGCGCTTGAGCGAGGCGCTCGTAAATTCCGCGGCGGCCCTGAGGCGGCCTTCCCGATAGCAGAGCCAGCCCATGGAATCCAGAATGAAGGGATTGAGCGGCTCGGCCTTGTAGGCGCGCTCGAGAAGTTCTCTGGCCTCCTTGAGATTGCGGTTGCCGTCCGCCCAGAGGTAGCCGAGAGCGTTGAGCGCTTCGGCATGATTGGGACTGAGCTTGACAAGCGCTTCAAGGTGCTTTTCTGCGGCGGCAGTATTCCCGGATTCCTCCTCAACCATGGCGGCGTCGTAGAGGATGCCGGGTTCCGACGGGAGCTTTTCGACGGCCTCCGTGATGAGCTTTACCGCATCATCCCGGCGATTGAGTTCGAGAAGAAGCTTCGTCTCTGCCGAATAGAGGGCGGCGGCATCCAGAGGAAGCGTTTCCCGGGCCTTTTTGAGAACAAGGAGCGCCTCATCGGGCCTGCCCATGTCCGTGAGAGCAAGCGCCTCGCGGATGCGCGCCTGAAGCGCGAAGGGACCGCCCTGAAGTTCATGGAAATACTCCGCGGCGCGTGCGGGCGATTTCTGCATGAGCGCGGCGTTGCCCATCTGAAGCCACACTTCCAGGCGTGAAAGATCAATCTCTTCGCTTTCCTCCCGCAGAAGCTCCACATAGCGCAGAAGGAATTTTTCCGTTCGGGCGGCGTCATTGAGATCGGCGGCAAGCTGCCCTGCGTTGAGCGCAATGCGGGCGTCCTTCGTGCCCTTCTTCATGGCGCGGTCGAGCGTGGCGAGCGCCTGAGCGCGTTCGCCGAGCCGCTGCTCGACGCGGCCGGAAATCAGGAGCACAAGACTGTCGTCCGGGTGGCGCTTGAGGTACTGACTCAGAAGCGCGCGCGTCTTTGCCGTATCGGCAGGCCAGCAGATGTCGGCTGCGCGCCCCAAAAGTTCAGGGTCGTCGGGCGCCTGACGGATGGCAGTTTCGGCACGCGTGCAGGCGAGCGCCAGTTTCCCTGAGCGCGAAAGAAGCTGCGCATAGCCGATGCCGATGTCGGCGCGCTTCGGATAGCGGGCGGCATAGGGAGCAAGCGCATCGCTGAGTTTCTGAAGCCCTGCGCCCGGCTTGGCCGTATGGCCGAGCACGTCAAGGAGACGTTCAATCCAGTCTCCCTTCTTCTCGTCGCCGGGGGAAAGCGCTTTTTCCATTTGGGCGAGCGTGTCCAGGATCCCCTGCTGATCGTTCCGCTCAACGGCGTCAGCCAGAATCGTCTGAAGGGCTTTTTCGGATTTGGGGTCAAGGCGCAGCCAGAGTCTGGCAGCTTCGAGCGCCTTTTCAGGCTGCCGCGAGGCTACAGCCGCCTGCCAGGCGAGTTCGGCGATTTCAGGGTTGCGCTCTTTTTGCGCCGCATCCATCCAGGCGGCATACGCAAAGTCCGGATCATTGCGATGAATGGCGACGCCGGCGGCAATGAGTTCAAAAAGCGTGCGGTCGGGCATGGAGACGGCAGGATGTCCTGCCGGCATGCCGGGCATGGCGTGCGCTGCAGTCATGGCGGCAGCGGCAAGAACTGCGGCGGAGAGTGAACTGAATCTGCCCGTGGGCATAATGCGTCCTTTTGTAATTCTTTCGGAGTGGCCGGCAGGATCCGGGAGTGCCGGCATAAGTCGGATCATTGTATCTGCCGATGCGTCATCGGTACCTTATGCCGTTCGGGTCGCGAAAGTCTCAAGGTGTTTCATCGGATTGCATGAGAGAATGTGCGGCCCAATATTTCCCTCGGATCCCTTCATGACTCAGACGACCTTTTCCCGCACGCTTGTTGAATGGCAGCGCTCATGCGGCAGACGCACGCTGCCGTGGCAGGCTTTTGATACACCCTATGAGCGGCTTGTATCCGAAGTCATGCTGCAGCAGACGCAGGTAGCCACGGTGATCCCCTATTACGAGAGGTTTCTGGAAAGATTCCCGACGGCAGAATCGCTCGCAGAGGCTCCTGAAGAGGAGCTCATGCGGCTTTGGGCCGGACTCGGGTATTACGCCCGGGCAAGAAATCTGCAGCGCGCTGCCGCGCATGTCGTATCCAATCTTGCAGGAAAGTTTCCGACACGCGTACAGGATCTGCTGACGCTTCCGGGCGTTGGCCCCTCAACAGCAGCGGCCGTGGCGGCCTTTACGAGTCATGAAGCCAAATACCCGATGGTCGACGGCAACGTCAAGCGCGTCTTTGCAAGGCTTAGGATGATCCCCGGTCGGATAGGCCAAAAGACCTTTGAAAAAAAGGTCCGGCAATGCGCGAAGGCGCTTCTGCCCGGAAGCGACCTGATTGCGGACTATACGCAGGGGCTCATGGATCTCGGAAGCCAGATTTGCTGCAAACGAAATCCAAAATGCACGTTGTGCCCGGTTAGGACTTTCTGCCGGGGCGCGGATGCTAATCCGGAGGATTTCCCAAAGCCCAAGAAATCTCTCGAGAAAAAAGAGCGGCATCTGCTTCTTGGGTTTGCTGTTTCTACTGAAGGACTTTGGCTGCGCCCGAACAGCGACTCAATCTGGCGTGGGCTTTGGGTACCCTGCGTGCGGGAAATTCCTGCTGAGGAGTCGAAGGGGCTGTTATTCCCTTCGGATTTTGGTCTTGATGCCGAGTGGAAGACGGTTTGCCTGGGAAATTCCCAGCGAGAGCTCACGCATCAGCGGCTGTTCATTCAGGCCGCAGCGTTTATTTCCCATGAGGGAGCGTTGAAGGCCGAAGGCTACAGCGCATTTCTCCCCGGGCGGGATGAGTTGCCCGGGATGCCGGCACCCGTACGGACGCTTGCAAAGGCCGCGCTCCAGGTTGCCGGCTACTCCGTCTGAAGCTTTGCTTCCTGAGGTGTATTGGCTTCGATTGCCCGGTGACGGACAATCGTTCCCGCACGATCGGCAAAATGCCGGCCGAGCGCTTCTGCAACATAAACCGATCGGTGCTGACCGCCCGTGCAGCCGATGCATACCGTGAGGTAGTGCCTGTTCTGCGCGGTGTAATGCGGCAGCCACTTTTCGATGAAGTGCGCGATGTCGGCAATCATTTCTCCGACAAGAGGCTGTCCTGCGAGATAGTCGGCAACGGGCTTGTCCATGCCTGTGAGGGGCCTCAGTTCCGGCAGGTAGTAGGGGTTCGGCAGGCACCGCACGTCAAAGACAAGGTCTGATGCGAAGGGAAGGCCGCGCTTATAGCCGAAAGATTCAAAGGTGAGCGTCAGCTTGGCGGACGGCGCTCCGATGAACTGCTGCACCCAGCGGCGCAGCTGCGAAGGCAGCAGACGGCTCGTGTCCATGACGTGAGCGATCTGCGCAACGGGCGCGAGGAGCGCCCGCTCGAGCCGGATGGCTTCCTGAAGCGTCAGCTCCTGGTCGAGATGCTCTGCATGCGTGCTTAAAGGATGCCGGCGGCGGGTTTCCGAAAAGCGCCGGATGAGTTCCTCATTCGAAGCGGTGAGAAAAAGCACGCGCATGTCAAACCCTTCGCGCTTCAATTCCTCGAACGCCTCGAGCGCTTTGTCAAAGGTCGCGTGCGAGCGTGCATCGATCGCCACGGCCGCAGCGCGCGTGCCGCTTGCGGCGAGGCTCTTCGCAACGGGGAGAAGGAATTCGCCCGGAAGGTTGTCGATGCAGTAAAAGCCGCTGTCTTCAAGCTGCCGAACGGCAATCGATTTGCCGCCGCCGGAGAGTCCCGTGACGATGATGAGCTGCATGATGGTGCCTCACGCTTCTGGAGTTGAGAGAACGCCTTCGTTTTATCAGGAATGGCCGGCCCAGAGGAGGTTTTGCTCAGGATAATTTTTCGGATTCTGATCCGGGCGACCACTGCGAGAGTATTTCAAGGAAGCTCATCGCGTCGGGCGCCCTGAGGAGCGCTTCTCGTGTTTTTTCGTCGCCGAAAATGCCGGCGGTTTCCCTGAGGAGCGCCAGATGATCTCCAGGATTTTCTGCGGGCACAAGAATGGCGAAAAAGAGCTGCACGCCCAGATTGTCGGGGGCGGACACCTTGAGGGGCGTCAGGGTGCGCAGGAACACAATCGCCGGGCTGTCGAGGTCGGAGAGTCTGCCGTGCGGAACGGCGCAGCCGTGACCTACGGCGGTCGAGCCGATTCGCTCGCGGTCCATGAGAGCTGCAAACGCTTCGTCGTGCGGTACGCCGTAGGCGCGCTCGAAGGCGAGCGAAGCTTCCTCAAAGAGTCGTTTTTGGCTGGCGATATCGAGGTCAAGCCTGACGGACTCAAGCTTGAGATAGGGTGTGAGAAGAGTCATTCAGAAAGAACAGAGGTCTTGTCCCTGCGCAGACGTGCCGTAGGGATGCCTTCAAGATCACGGTACTTCGCTACTGTGCGGCGAGTGATGTCAAAGCCTTCGGCGCGAAGCAGATCGGTGAGCGCCTGATCGGAAAGCCGCTTTTCAGGGTTTTCCTGGGCAATGAGTTCAGAAATGCGTGCGCGGATGCGCAGAGGCGTGACGGAGGCGCTGAGGCCTTCCGCATCAACTGCCTGCACTGCGGGAAGAAGAAAGAGGCTGCGAAGTTCAAATGTGCCGAGCGGGCACTGAAAATATTTTCCGGAGATTGCGCGCGAAACGGTTGAATCCGAGAGCCCGAGCGCGGCTGCGGCTTCTCCGATGGTAAGCGGCAGCAAGGCGGCGCGGCCTTTTTCAAAAAAGGCCTGCTGACGCTCGGTCGCAAATTCTGCGGCGCGAAGAAGCGTGGTCTGCCGGGCTTCTATGCCGGAAATGAGACGTCGCGCTTCCGAGAGGTATCGCCCGAACGGCGTGGACTCATCCACTGCAATGGTCTGCGCGACGGCGGAAAGCCGAAGCCCGGGCTGTGCTCCGGGATTGAGGAAGGCCTGCCAGCGGCCGGCTTCGCGACGGATGGAGATGTCGGCGATGATGTACTGCGTGGCTTCGCTTGCATAGTTGGCGGCCGGGTGCGGGTTGAGGGTCTTGAGAAGCGCGAGCGCGCTCCCCAGCCTCTCGCTGTCGCCGTCCGCAACCGCAAGGAGCGCCTTGCTGTCATCGGCCGCAATCTCCCTGAGGTGCTTCAGGATGAGTTCGATGAGAAGTTCGCCGGTCTCTTTGTCGACGGATCCCGATTCCATGCGGCGGCGAACCTGTAGCGCGAGGCTTTCTGCCGGCGAAGAGGCGCCGACTCCCGGAGGATCGAAGGTCTGGAGCAGCGCGAGGGCTTTCTTCCAGGCCTCGAGCGGCGCGGAAACAATTTTTTTGAGGCTTTCGGCGGTTTCAGCGAGGGATTGCGGCAGAAAGCCGGAGTCGTCAAGTTCCTCAATGAGCGAGATGACGAGCTCATGCGTCAGTTCATCGGTATTGAGGGAATTGAGTTCGGCAATGAGGTCGTCGCGCAGAGACGATTCCGCCGCAACGCGCTCCACTGCCGGAGTTTCGTCGGCATGTTCGGCGCCGGAACCGGACCAGCCGGAATAAATGTTTTCGAGCGGGCCCCGATCCTCAGGAAAAGGCGTCTCATCCTCGCTGCGCACCGCATCGCTTTCCTCGTGCAGCGACGGGGCGGATTCGGCTGGGGCATCTGCTTCCGGCGCCTCACGCTCAAGAAGCGGGTTCTCCTCGGCAGCAAGATCGGCCTCGGCAAGGAGTTCGAGCGCATTCATGCGCAGGAGCCGGAGCGCATACTGCTGCTGCGGAGCGAGCGTCTGCTGCTGCGCGAGCTGAGCGGCGAGAGAAGCGGAAATGCTCGGCGACATGGCGCTCCCTACATGCTGAAGTTGTCGCCCAGATAGAAGGCGCGCACGTCGGGGTTGTTGATGATGGATTTCGGTTCGCCCGAAGCAAGAACGCGGCCTTCATTGATGATGTACGCGTGGTCGCAGATGGCGAGCGTTTCGCGCACGTTGTGATCCGTGATGAGAACGCCGATATTGCGGTCCCGAAGGAAGCGCACAATGCGCTGAATTTCAATCACGGCGATCGGGTCGACGCCGGCAAAGGGTTCGTCGAGCAGAATGAAGCGCGGATTCGCGGCAAGAGCACGGGCGATTTCCGTGCGGCGGCGCTCGCCGCCGGAAAGCGAGAGCGCAGGATTTGTGCGGATGTGCTTGATCTGAAGCTCGTCAAGGAGCTTTTCAAGCCGCTCCTCAACCTCATAGGACGAAAGCGGGCGGCCCTCGTCGTTGAGCTGCATCTCAAGAATGGCTCGAATGTTGTCTTCAACCGTCAGCTTTCTGAAGACGCTCGCTTCCTGAGGCAGATAGGAAAGCCCCATGCGGGCGCGGCGGTAGATCGGCTGGTGAATGATCGATTTGCCGTCGAGTTCAATAGTGCCGTCGTCGGCAACAACCAGGCCCACCACCATGTAGAAGGTGGTGGTTTTGCCCGCGCCGTTGGGGCCGAGAAGCCCAACGACTTCGCCCGACTTCACGGAAAGATCCACGCCCTTGACGACCTGGCGGGAGCCGTAGTGCTTCTTGAGGCCTTTGGCAACCAGCGTGTGCTTGACGGCGTCGGCGCTCTGAAGATTTTCAGTTGCTTCCATTGGAATTCAAGACGGAGAAGAGTATGGGATCAGGGCTTGGCGGGGGTGGAAAGCGAGGGAGCGCTCTGAAGCTGGGCGCCTTCGCGCTGGGCGGGCTGAGCGTTCTTCGTGCGGGGCGCAATGATGGTCGTCACGCGCTCGCGCTGACCGGTCCCCGACTTGACGCCGCCCTCCACGACCGAGCGGGCATTCCGCATGTCGTAGACGATGCGTTCGCCCTGGGTCATGTCTTTTTCAACGCCGTTTTCCGAGCGTGAGAGTCTGGCGCCGCCCGTGAGCGTCACCTTATCAGTCTCTTCGTCGTAAACAATGCGCTTCGCTTCCGCATGCATCCATTCATCCACCGGGTTCTGAGCATCCGGATCGCGCTGCTGGCGAAAGCGTGCGGGAGCTCCGGTGATCGTCGCCTGACGATAGCCCTTGGGCGTAATTCTGAGTTCAAGCACGTCGCCCGTGAGGCGCATGGAGCCCTGATCGACCACTACGGCGCCGCTGTAGACGGCAGTCTGCTTCACTTCGTCGCCGTTGAACTGGTCGGCGTGAACCTCGATCTGCTGCTCTCGGTCGGATTGCAGCGCCCAGGCGCCGGAGGCAATGCTGGCGGCGATGGCGGCGATGAGAAGCTTCTTCATGAAGAAAGACTCCGTAGATGGCCTCTGGATGAGGGAGGCGGGAAAATGGGTGTCAGGGTTAAATCAGGATTGTCCGGACTTCAGGGGGCATCGGCCGAAAGACTTTTCGGCTGGAGAATCGTAGTGACGCGGTCCCGGAGTTCAATGGTGCGGGCCACATTATCGTATATTGCACCGCCCTCAGATTCGGTCGTATTCTCGCCGCGGCGCATGAAGACGGGTTCGTTCGTCTCAAAGCGCAGCGTATCGAGCCAGGCCCGCAGGAAGTTTGTTCGGAAGTAAAGCTCGGGCTCTGTTCCCCAGGGTTCGCGGGTTACCTCGACATTCCCGGAAAATTCCACCGTCTCCATGCCGTCGTTGCTCCAGAGCTCATCGGCACGCGCGCTTGCAACGGCTTCACCCGGAGCAAGCGACAGCACAAGCGCTTTTTCCGCATGCATGCGTTCATCGGAGAAATGCTGCAGATTTTCTGAGAAAGCCTTGTATTTGGGCTGGCCCGTCTCATCGAAATCCGTGAGTGAAACATTGCGGGCGAGAAAATCCGGGCTCTTGTCGCTCGGGATGTATTTGAGTCCGGCAATTTCGGACTGCACGGAATACCAGTAGCTCAACAGCACCAGGCCGAAGAGAATGACGGAACCGACGATGGCGGTGATGCGCTCGCGGAAAATGAGACGGCGGTGAGCCATGCGCTTACTCCTGAGAGAGGAACTGCTTTTCGATGAGTTCCTCCCAGCGTCCCTGGGCCTGCAGAATCTTTTCAGCGAGGTCGCGCACCGCCCCACGGCCGCCCTCATGCGGAGCACGCCAGTGAATGTAGGGATCAAGCTCGCTGCTGCCGTCCCTGGGCGTAGCCGCAAAGCCGACGGTTCTGAGGCAGGGAAGGTCAGGGAGATCGTCGCCCATGTAGGCGCAGTTTTCCGGCTTGAGTCCGGCCGACTCAAGCATCTTCCTGAGGGTAGGGAGCTTTTTGAGCTTTCCCTGCTCAACTTTCGTCATTCCGAGTTCGTCGGCGCGGTAGGCGACGATCCCTGACGTGCGGCCCGTAAGGATTGCAACTTCAATGCCGGCGGCCTGCAGAAGCTTGATGCCGAGGCCGTCGCGGACATGGAACTTTTTGGCGAGCTCGCCCTTGTCGGTAAAGACAAGAGAGCCGTCGGTGAGGACGCCGTCCACGTCGAGGACGACAATGCGGATTTCTTTAAGGCGGTCAAGCGTCGTCGTCATCAGATCACCTTCGCATCCATGAGGTCGTGCATGTGCAGGGCGCCGAGAAGCTTGCCGTCGGCGTCCACCACGAGAAGCTGATTGCACTGATGCGCTTCAAGCGCCTTGACGGCGGATGCCGCAAGTTCGTCGGGGCCGATGGTGTGCGGATTGGGCGTCATGACGTCCCGCATGATCAGATTGCGGACGTCGCCCACTTTTTCAATGAGGCGGCGCAGGTCGCCTTCCGTGAAGATCCCGATCACGTGGTCGTCAGCGTCGACGACAGCCGTCATGCCGATGTGCTTCGCGGTGATTTCGCGAATGGCGTCAAGAAGTCGAATGTCCGCCGTGACGCGCGGAACCGCATCGCCCTGACGCATGATGTCGCGGACATGAATGAGGAGTCTGCGGCCGAGCGCTCCGCCCGGATGACTCCGCGCGAAATCTTCCTTGCTGAAGCCCTTCGCTGAGAGGCAGGCAACCGCGAGGGCGTCGCCGAGCGCAAGCGTCACGGTAGTGGATGAAGTCGGCGCAAGATTGAGCGGGCAGGCTTCACGTTCAACATGGCAGTTGATGTGCAGGTCGGCGTGCTTGGCGAGCGTTGAATTCGGGTTCCCGGTCATCGCGATGAGAGTCGCTCCCTCGCGCTTCAGGATCGGGACGATCATGAGGAGCTCCTGCGTCTCGCCGGAGTAGGAGATGCCGAGCACGATGTCGTCGCTCGTGATCATGCCGAGGTCGCCGTGGGCGGCTTCGCCCGCATGAACGAAAAAGGCCGGCGTGCCGGTCGACGCAAAGGTGGCGGCAAGCTTGCGGCCGATGTGGCCGGATTTGCCGACGCCTGAAACGACGAGGCGGCCGCGGCAGCCGAGAACAGCCTTCACGGCCAGGGCAAAGTCCGGCGTGTCGCCAAGACGCTTGGCTGCAGAAAGAATGGCGTCGGCTTCGTGCGCAAGGACATCGCGGCCGAGGCGGACGGCAGCATCAGCGTCGTAATGCGTTTCGATCATGGCGGTTAAGCTCCAGAATTTAGGGCAACTCTCTATTTTAAAAGAAAAACGCTCCGCCGGTTCCGGCCCGTTTTGCCGGAACCGGACGGAGCGTCCGGAAATCCCTAAAATTTCTTTCGTCAGGGAGTTTTCTGTAAAGATCAGTGATTAAGGATCTTCGAGAGGAACTTCTGCGCGCGTTCGGTATGGGGCTGGCTGAAGAACTGCTCAGCCGGCAGGTTCTCGATGATTTCGCCGGCGTCCATGAAGATCACGTGATCGGCAACCTTCTTGGCAAAGCCCATTTCGTGCGTGACGACCATCATCGTCATGCCTTCCTTGGCAAGGCTCACCATCACGTCGAGCACTTCGTTGATCATTTCCGGGTCAAGCGCGGACGTCGGTTCGTCAAAGAGCATGCAGATCGGATCCATGGCGAGCGCGCGGGCGATGGCGACGCGCTGCTGCTGGCCGCCCGAGAGCTGGCCGGGATACTTGTCGGCATGGGCGAGAAGACCAACGCGGTCAAGAAGCTTGAGGCCGCGGGCAAGCGATTCCTCGCGGGAGCGGCCGAGAACCTTCATCTGCGCAAGGATCAGATTCTCGCGGATGGAAAGGTGCGGGAAAAGCTCAAAGTGCTGGAAGACCATGCCCACGCGGCTTCTGAGCTTCGGCAGGTCCGTCTTCGGGTCGCCCACGGAGACGCCGTCGACGATGATTTCGCCCTTCTGGAAGGGTTCGAGCGCGTTCACGGTCTTGATGAGCGTCGATTTGCCAGAACCCGACGGGCCGCAGACGACGACGACCTCGCCTTTTTCAACGTTGACGTTGCAGTTCTTGAGAACCTGGAAGTTGCCGTACCACTTGCTGAGGTTCTTAATTTCAATCATTGCCATGAGAGGGATCCTTAAGGGTGAGCTCTTCTTCTAGTGTGTCAGCGTGCAGCGACAGCCATCTTCGCCTGCAGGCGGCGAATGAGCATTGAGAGCGAAAGCGAGACTGCAAGGTAGCAGGCAGCTGCAAAAGAGTACATCAAAACGAGCTGTCCGTCGCGCTGGGCGATCTTAACGACTGCGCCCATGAAGTCGCTGCCGCTGATGACGTAGACGAGACTGGTGTCCTGGAAAAGAATGATCGTCTGCGTGAGAAGCACCGGGAGCATGTTGCGCACAGCCTGCGGAAGAATGACGTAGCGCATCGTCTGGGCATAGGACAGACCGAGACCCGTGGCGGCAAAGTACTGCCCGCGGCCGATCGACTGGATGCCCGCACGCATGATTTCCGCAAAGTATGCCGCCTCAAAGAGCACGAACGTGATGATTGCGGTCAGGTTGGCGCCGATCATCACCGGATGGTCGAGGTCGAAGATAAGGCGGAGTACTTCCGGCATCAGGAGGAAGAACCAGAAGAGCACGAGGACGAGAGGCACGGCGCGCATCAGATTGATGTAGAGGCGCGCAATGAGCGAAAGCCAGCCGATGGAGGAAAGGCGGGCGAGCGCCAGAAGCGTTCCAAGCGCAAGGCCGAGGACGGCGGTGATGGCTGTGAGCTGAATGGTGTAGCCGGCGCCGGCAAGGAGGAAGTCCACCGAGCCGGAGATTGAGGAAAAATCAACGGACATGATCGGTGCTCCTTACTTGGCGGCGATGAAGCCGGGAATGACGCTCTTCTTCTCGACCCAGGCCATGAGCTGATTCACGACGAGAGCGATGATGATGTAGAGAATCGTGGCCCACAGATAGGCGGCGAAGAAGGTGAAGGTGTTTTCACCCATTTCGTTGGCGCGCATCGTGAGTTCCGGGAGACCGATCGTCATGGCGACGGCGGTGTTCTTGACGAGGTTCATCGATTCGCTCGTGAGAGGCGGCACGATGAGGCGCATGGCCATCGGGAGCACGACCTGGACATAGGCCTGAACGGTCGTGAAGCCGAGCGCTTTTGCTGCGTTGGGGAGCCCCCGCGGGAGCGATGAGATGCCGGCGCGGACCTGCTCGGCAATACGCGAGGACGTAAAGAGCCCCATGCAGATGAAGGCGGTGACGAACTGTCCGACGGCAGGATCGACTTCAATGAGCCAGTCCTTGTACCAGGGAACGAGTTCGGGGACGACGAAGTACCAGATGAAGATCTGGACGATCAGAGGGATGTTGCGAAAGAGTTCAATCCAGGCTTCGCAGAGGCCGCGGACGAATTTATTCGGCGCTGTTCGCAGGGTGCCGACGATGATGCCGATCAGAAGCGCAAGCGCAAAAGCGGCGATGGTGAGGCCGATCGTCCACCAGGCGCCGTTGAGGATGTAGACCCACCAGGGGTCCTCTGTAAGGAGGGACTGCTCAAGGAGCGAGTCCAGACTGAAATTGAGCGCCATGACGCAATCCTCTTTTTATCTCTCAGACGGTGCTTCTCAAGGGGGTCTTCCCGTGAAGCCCTCAGTCAGGTGCCTGAGGGGGAGCTCCGTCCGGGGCGGGAGTCTGTGACGTTTGAAGAAGATCCCGGATGCAGCCAAAGTGCTAGCAGACCGCATCCGGGATTGAAAAAGATCAATCAGAGACGGCAGGGCCGGATCAGATGCCCTTGTCGCTCGGGTTCTTGAAGAGCTCCTTCGTGTAGGAGTTCATCTTGAAGTTGAGGTTGGTGTTCTTCGGGGGGATCGGCGACTCGAACCACTGCGTGTAGAGCTTTTCAAGCTCGCCTGACTTGATCATGTCGGTGACGGTCTTGTCGACGAGAGCCTTGAACTGAGGATCGTCCTTGCGGAACATGGCGCCGTAAGGTTCAACGGAGAGCGCAGCATCAAGAATCGTGAAGTCCTGCGGATTGGACAGGTTGGCGATCTGGCCGGCGAGCAGCACGTCGTCGATGATGAAGGCGTCGGCACGCTTGTTGGCGACGAGCTGCATCGATTCCGCGAAATCCTTCGTCATGAGGTAGCGGAACTTGAGCTTGTGATCGCGTTCATAGGCCTTCGTGAGCGCAACGGAGGTGGTGCCGGACGTGAGCGCGATGGTCTTGCCGTTGAGGTCGTCGATCGTCTTGATGCCGCTCGACTTCCAGACAGCTGCGGAGACCTGAATGCCGAAATAGCTCACCGAGAAGGCAGCTTCCTGCTGACGCTTCAGCGAATTCGTGGTCGAGCCGCATTCGATGTCGACGGTGCCGTTCTGGATGAGCGGAATGCGGTTGGCGGAGGTGACTGCCTGATACTTGATGTCAAGCTTCGAAAGACCAAGCTCCTTCTTGACGGAGTCCGCAACGCGCTGGCAGACCGTGAAGGCGTAGCCGGTGGGCTTGCCGTCGGCATTGAGGTAGGAGAAGGGAACCGAGCTTTCGCGGTAGCCGAGCGTAATGGAGCCGGTTTCCTGAACTTTCTTGAGCGTGCCCGTCAGTTCTGCCGCGCTCACGGCGGTGCTGGCGGCAAGAAGGCATGTGGCAGCGGCGATGGCTGTGCGGCGGGAAATCTTGAACATATCTGGCTCCTGATCTCTGAATGGTCTCTTGGAATGCTGCAGGTGCCGTATACGTATCGGGGCGAACCTGTAATAACTATTGAAGCAATAGCCGTGCCAAACACGGGGAGCAGAGGAAATGGGGTCCGCACAAGAAAAAATGCCCTGCATTGAGTCTGCAGGGCATTTTGTTATGCATCATTACGGTGCCTAAGCACCAATTTGGTGCAAATTAATCTTCCGTCTGGAAGACCGGGCGCCGCCCTTCAAGGAAGGCTTTGAGCGCTTCTGCCGCCTCAGGCGTTGCGCTCTGGCGGGCATAGATTTCTTCCTCAAGACGGATGCTTTTTTCAATTTCCTCGCTGCGGGCGGCCTTGAGAACGGCTTTGGTGCCGGCCACGGCAAGGGGCGGCAGCACGGCAAGGCGCGCCGTCTTGGCGGCGACGACATTGTCGAGGTGCTCGTCCTCAACGACGCGCGTGATGAGGCGCATCGCTTCCGCTTCATCCGCGCTGATGGGCTCGGAAAGCAGGAGCTTTTCGGCGGCTTTGGGGAACCCTGCGGCGGCCGTGATGATGGCGCCGGCGCCCCAGCGCGGCGTGCGTGCGAGCGCTACCGAGGGGAGAGAGAAAAGTGCATGAGGACCTGCATAAACCAGATCGCAGTAAAGGAGCGCCGTGAAGGCTTCGCCCACGCAGGGACCGTTCACCTGAGCGATGACGGGCTTCGTGAAGGCCCGGATGGCAGCAAAAAATTCGCCGGCGGCAGCTTCCGCATCTTCCGGTGCCGCAAGCATTTCCTCAAGGTCCGCGCCGGCGGAAAAGACGGAACCTGCGCCCTTAAGCAGCACGACGCGGACTTTCGGGTCGCTTTCGGCATCCGTGAGTGCCTTTGCGAGGGTGCGGAACATGTCGCACGTCAGTGCATTGCGCCGCTCCTTGCGGTCGATGGTGAGATGAAGAATCCCGTATTGAAGGGTGGTCTGAATGCTCATGATTTCACTTGTTTCAGGAGTTGCGGAGCGTTTTGCTCCAGGCAACCGTCGGGGAAACCGCCGGAGCGGGAGCGGCTTCGTAGCCGCTTGACCGCATGAAGCTTTCCATCGGTTCGTTGCCGCGCAGAACGTAGCCCGTCATTTTATGGAAACCCTCGAGGAATGCTTCAGATTCGAGCCAGAGAAGAAGTCTGCGGGCGATGCCGAGGCGATGCATGTCGTCGCGCACGCAGATGCCGAATTCCGCTTCATCTTCGGCAAGCGCCGACCATCGCCCGCAGGCGGCGATGCGCGCGGACTTGTCCGGCGATTCGGCCAGCACCCAGGCGCCGCCTGCCGACCAGTCCGGACGGCTGAGTTCTGCGATGCGCTCGTCGGAAAGCGCGGCATTCGTGTGGAAGCGATAGTAGCGGGAGGTTTCCGAAAGCTCGTGAATGAAGTCTTTCAGAAGCGGGAAGTCGTCTTCAATGAGCGCGCGCAGATAGAGCGTCCTCCCGGAACGAAGCTCGATGGGGCGCAGAAGCTCCCATTGGGCAGGCTGGAGCGCAAGATGACTGAAGCTGCGGTCGGCGGCGAGCGGCGCATCATAAAGCGCTGCTTCAGCGTCAAGCACGAGAAGGCCTTCAGGCACCGGTACCACCGGTTCAAGGCGGAGTTCCCGGAGCGCCGGGACTGCGGCGGCGAGATCCGAAAGCCGGCAGATCGCACCGAAAAGGGTCTCCCAGTTGATTTCCGGAAGACCTCGGTAGTCGCCGAGCGCCAGGGCCGCTTTCGGGGCTCTGGCGATTCGTTCGGCTGCGAGGCGGGAAATGGGAGGGAGCCCTACGGCGCGGTCGCCGTAGAGGGAAGAAGCGAGGCCGGCGCCGCCGAACTCCACGACGGGGCCGAGCACGGCATCGAGCCGGATTGAAAGCCTCAGCTCACGCTCAAGGGAGTGGGACGCCATTTTTTCGACCAGCACGCCTTCGGGACGGGCAAGAGGAGAAAAATCCTCAAGATTTGCGGTGAGCTTTTCCCAGGCCTGAGCCAGTTCGTCCGGTCCCGAGATGGAAAGAAAAACGAGACCTGAGGCGCTTCGGCTTCCGAGGCCTTCGCTTACGGCCTTGATGGCGACGGGCCAGCCGATTCCCTTTGCAGCATCAATTGCCTGCGCAAGCGACGTGGTGAGCTTCGCCGGGACCGGCAGAAGTCCGAGCGCGCTGATGAGTTCCCGCACTTCCCTGGGGCCGAGTACATGCCGGCCTGAATGAAGAACGTGCTCAAAAAGCGTGCGGATGCCGTCAAGCTTCTCTTTTTTGAGCGAGCTCCTGCCGTGCTGAGGCGGCGAGCGGCGCTCGCGGATGAGGTCCTCGCGTTCCGCAAGAAGACCGAAGGCGCGCATTGCGAGCTCGGGCGTCCGTACGGGGATGATGCGCGAATCGGGAAATGCCGCGAGCTGCCGGCGCACGACCGGCGTGCTGCGGCTGGAGATCCAGGAAACAAAGACCGGCTTATAGGTCTTCATGGCTGCGCGGGCGATTTCAGAGAGCGTCGGATCGAGCGTTGAAACCGGGCTCGGTCCGACAACCACGGCGGCGCCGTGGATTCCGGGGTCGTCAAGCACCATGCTGAGGGTCCCGGCAAAACGTTCTCCGGGAGCGCTGGCGCCGAGAACCACGGGGTTGACGGGAATGTGCTCTTCCGGATGCGCCTTGTGGAGCGCCTGAATGGTTCGATTGGAAAGCCCCCGGATGAGGATCCCCGCGGAGTCGGCGGCATCGGCCGCAAGCGCGGCTACGCCGCTGTCGTTGGCGATGATGGCGGCAGAGCGGCCGGCAGGAAGCGTGCCCGAGGAAAAGGCAGCGGCTGCGGCGCAGAATTCCTCATAGGAGCGCACGCGCAGGGCGCCGGAGGCGGCAAGAAGCGCATCGAATGCTCTGTCGTCGCCCGCATCCGTGCCGAAGCGGCCGGCGGCGAGTCTGTCGGCCGCATAGCCTGAGCCCGGACCGGCGCGAAGCACGATGACGGGCTTTGTTTGAGATGCCTTTCTCACGGCGCACGCAAAGGCCCTCGGGTTCCGCAGCGCCTCAACTTCAATCGCAATCACGCGGGCAGCGGCATTCGCAGAGAACCATTCAATGCATTCGGCCATGCTGATGTCGGCTTCGAGTCCGGTGTTGATGATGCCGGCAAAGCCGAGGCGCGATTCCTCTGCATGATCCATGAGCCCGGTCGCAACCATGGCCGACTGGGTGATGAGCGCGATTCCGCCCGGCTGAGGCATGCGAGGCCAGAAGCTCGCATTGATGCCTTTGGCGGGATTCAGAATGCCGATGGAGTTGGGGCCGATGAGTCTTGCCCCCATCGCGCTGGCAGATTCGAGGAGTTCTTCAATTTCAAAGCGGTCGGAGAGCGGACCTTCCTCCTGGGGTGCAAAGAGCACGGCTTCGGGCGGCTTCTCGGCGAGCTGCCTGAGTGCGGCTGGAAGGTGCTTTCTTCCTACGCAGAGGATGGCAAGGTCGATTTTGTCCGCCGGAATTCTGGATGCATCCGCAAAGCAGGGACGCTCGCCGATGAAGCGGTACTTGGGATTTACCGCCCACAGGCGTTCGAGTCCCGTTGAAAGAAGAACGGAGCGCCAGACGTAATAGCCGCGGCTGCCCGGGTTGCTGCTCGCGCCGATGACGGCGACCGAGCGCGGGGAAAGTGCGGCGGATAGCTTTGAGCTCAACATGAATCGGCCATGCGGAAAGTGCGTGCACTCGAGAGTGTAGCCGGAGAGACCTTCCGGCAAGTGCTTGCTAAACTGCAATATAGGGGCCGGAGGATCGGTTTTTGCGAATATTTCCGGCTCTTCTCTGCTTCAAAGCGCGCAAACTCTCAACTCTCTGCAGGTCTCTTTTCAGAGAGCGGTCCTGCACGCGGAATGACGCTTTCCGCAGCGGAGCAGATTCCCCGGAGGTAAATGTATGAAGGTCAATGGCATCCCCACCCGCACCATTCGCGCACTCGACGACGGAACGGCCGTCGAGATCATCGATCAGACGCTTCTGCCCTATCGATTTGAAAAGCGCGTGCTGTCAGACTGGCGCGACTGCGTGGAGGCGATTGATGTGATGCGCGTTCGCGGCGCGCCGCTGATCGGCATTACCGGCGCCTGGGCTGTTGTGCTTGCGACCAAGGAAAATCCTGAAAATGCCGCGCTCCTCAAGGCGGCCGAGCAGATTCAGAATGTCCGCCCGACAGCGGTGAATCTTTCCTGGGCTGTGCAGCGGATGCTCGCGGCGCTTCTGCCCCGGGAGCCGTCCCTGAGGTTTGCGGCTGCCATGAAGCTCGCAGAAGCGATGACGCAGGAAGACGTCATGCTTTCGCGAGCGATCGGCGATGCGGGCTACGGTCTGATTGCCGAGCTCTACAGAAAGCTTCGCCGTCCGGTCAACATCCTCACGCACTGCAATGCCGGGTGGCTCGCTACCGTCGACTACGGCACGGCGCTTGCGCCGATTTACTTCGCCTTTGAAAGGGGCACGCCCGTACACGTCTGGGTAGACGAGACGCGGCCGCGCAATCAGGGGCTCCTCACGGCCTGGGAGCTCGGGCAGCAGGGCGTTCCCCATACCATCATTGCCGACAATGCCGGCGGCGAACTCATGCAGAAGGGTGCGGTCGACATGGTGATTGTTGGCGCCGACCGCATTACGCGGCGGGGAGACGTTGCCAATAAGATCGGCACCTATCTCAAGGCGCTCGCTGCCAAGGACAATGAAATTCCCTTCTATGTGGCGGCGCCCTCGTCGACGATCGATTGGAAGTTGAATGACGGCAAGCGGGAAATCCCGATTGAAAACCGCTCAGCGTCCGAAGTCCTTTCGCTTCGAGGCATTGACCGGTCGGGCGAGGTTGCCACCGTGCAGCTTGCCTCTCCCAATGAGTCTGCGGCGAATCCGGCTTTCGACGTGACGCACAACCGCTTCATCACCGGCATCATCACCGAGCGCGGCGTTTTTTCGCCCACCAACCTTGCTGCGGCCTTCCAGGATCAGATTGCAAATGCAGGACTCTGAGGAATTTGCGCTGAGGCGCGCCGTGATTGAAACGGCGCGCGAACTCAATCGCCGCGGCATCAACGTCAACAAATCCGGAAACATCTCCGCGCGCTTTCGGGAAGGTTTCCTGATTACGCCTACCGGGATCCCGTATGAAGCGCTGATCCCTGAAGACATCGTTTTTATTGATCTGAAAAGCGGCGGATGCAGAGGCAATCGGCTTCCGAGCTCCGAGTGGGAGATGCATGCCGAGGTGTACCGCATCCGTTCTGATGCAGGTGCTGTTGCGCACTGTCACTCGGCCTACGCTACGGCTCTGGCGTGCCAGAACATGCCGATTCCGGCCTTCCACTACATGGTGGCGGCGGCGGGCGGCGATTCGATCGACGTGGTTCCCTACGAGACCTTCGGCACGCATGCGCTCGCCCTGCGGGCGGCAGAGGCGCTTCAGAAGAAGAATGCCTGTCTGCTCGAGCACCACGGATCGCTCGCGCTCGGGAAAACGCTTGCGAAAGCCATTCAGCTTCTGGCCGAAGTAGAGAATCTCGCCCGGCAGTACTGTATTGTTCGTTCGCTGGGCGAACCGCGCCTCATTCCGGCTGATGAGATGGCGCGGGTCGTGCAGAAATTCAAAACGTACGGACGTCAGCCTGGAGACAAAGAGTGAAAAAGCCCATACCCGCCCCTCGCGAATGGCTGCGCTGCGACGGTACGACCGTTTCCTGCACGGAATCTGTGCGCGTGCTTGAGGAAAACTGGCACGAAATCGCTGAACTGCTTGCCGAAAGCTATGAGGATGCCGTTCTCCTCGGCGTCGGCAAAAAGGAATTCAAGGACGCGATGAAGCGTCTGATTGATGATCTCGAGTGCGACTGGGCCGAGAAGACTGCTCCGGTGGAGTCGCTCCCGAAAGGAAAGGCAAAATGAAGAAGCGTCTTTGCAGAGCGCTTTGCGCTGTGCTGGTTCTTCCCTTTTTTCTTGCTGCCTGCGCGCATCCGCAGCTCCTTGACATGGGAGAGAGCGACAGCCAGATTGTTGAATATCTCGGCAATCCCGATGCCCGCGTGACGCTGCCCGACGGCAGTACGCGGCTCGTTTACTCCGGCCAGGGCGCCGCGCAGGAAGTCTGGTGGCTTACGCTCGACAAGGCCGGGAAGCTTGTGAACCGCATCAATGCGCTCGATAGCGAACACTTTGCACTCATCAAGCCGGGCGTCTCTACTGAAAAGGATGTCTGGAATCTCTTCGGCAAGTGTGCGCAGAAGTACGAGTTCGCCCTCTCGAACCAGCATGCCTGGATGTACCGCTTCAAGGATGAAGGCGCTTTCGACATGGCCTGCTGGGTGCAGTTCAACCCTGAGGGCATTGTGACGGAAGTGGGCTATACGCTTGATCCCTGGAAAGACCAGGATCACTGGCTGCTTTCATTCTGATTTTTTTTCATTTCACCCGGGAGCGCCCTGAATGGACTCTGCCCTCAACCGCATCAAACATACGGCTCAGGGGCGCTGGCCCGAAATTTTCGCCGCTGCCGGGATGGATCCCGGGCACTTTGTAAAGTCAAATCGTCCGTGCCCGCTTTGCGGCGGACGAGATCGCTTCAGTCTCCTCAAAGGAGAGCGCAACGAGCCCGACGGGCGCTGGTACTGCAGGGGCTGCGGGTATGGCGACGGCATCGAGCTTGTGAAGCGCTTCAGGGGGTCAACCTTTCCGCAAACGCTGCGCTGGCTGGAGGCATATCTCGGGATTGAGCATCAGCGTGAAAGCTTCTGCCATCGTCCGGAGGGGCTTTCGGAAGCAGAAAAAACCGTTCGCAGAAGGGAGCGCAATCTCGCTTTCTGGAATGCGGCTGTGCCGCTCAGGGACCTGAGCCGCGAATCGCCTCAGTGGAAGTACCTCGCTTCGCGCGGACTCGGGGCCTGCGACGCGAGCGCAATGCTCCGTGCGGAAGCGGAGACTGAGGCCTGGGAAACGAATGAGGACGGAGAACGCCGTTCTGCCGGAAGGTACCCTGTGCTTCTCGCGGCAGTGACGGACGGGAGCGGCGGGATCATTACCCTTCACAGAACCTTTCTGACGCCTGACGGCGGCAAGGCGCCTCTTTCATCTCCCAAGAAGCTCGCCCCGGGCGCAATTGAGGACGGCCTCATCCGGCTCTTTCCGCCTACGGCGATTCTCTGCCTCGCCGAAGGCATCGAAACAGCGCTTTCCGTTCATGAAATGACGGGGCTTCCTGTCTGGAGCGCCATTTCGCTCACAGGCCTCAGAAAGTTCGGCGAGGTGCCCGAAGGCGTGAAGAAGATTCACATCTGCGGCGACAACGACCGTTCTTATGCCGGAGCGGCAGGGGCTTATGAATTGGCCGCCCGCATCCGCAGAAGCCGCCCGGATATCGAGGTAGCGGTCCATATTCCGCCTGAACCCGGAACGGACTGGAATGACGTCCTTCGTTCAGGCGGCAGACTGGAAATCCGCTGAAGCCTTATTTCTGCGGCGTGCGCTTCGTGAGCACTGTGGCCGAAACGCCTGCCACGATGATGATCGCGATGCCGATCGCTGTGGCGGGAGCAATGGGTTCGGCAAAGAAGATGAGGCCGAGTACTGCAGCAAAGACGATGGCGGAGAACTGGAGAGCGCTCGTGAGAAGCATGTTGCCGGCGCCCCATGCGCGGGTGAGGCAAAGCTGCGCGAGGGTTGCCGTTACGCCGATCCCGAGAAGCGCCGGGAGGTCCTCTGTCCGGATTGGATTGAGACCGCCCGCAGTGACAAGCTGCCCGAGGAGCCCGCAGACGGTTCCGAATAGCGTGAAGTAAAACACAATGCGCCAGTCGGGTTCGCCGATTTTGGTGAGCCCCTTTACCTGCATGTAGGCGAGCGCAGAGAAGGATCCGGAGGAAAGCCCGATTGCTGCGGCGAGCTCCTCGCCCGCATGCACTTCCGGGCGAAGCGCGAGGACAACGCCGATGAAGCCTGCCGCAATAGCCGCGAGGAGCCCGAGGCTCGGACGGCGGCCGGCTCGAAGCGCGATCACGGAAACGAAGAGCGCCATATAGAGCGGGCTTGTGTAGTTGAGGGTCATGGACGTGCCGAGGGGCAGAACGCCGAGGGTCCAGAACCAGATCGTGAGGCCGAGCGTGCCGAAGAAGCTTCTCTTCATATGTGAAAAGAAGAATTGCGTTCGGAGCGTCTGCCGCTTAAGAAGCACCCAGAGCGCGATCACAATCATGCCGAAAAGCGAACGGTAAAAGACAAGCTCAAAGGTGGAGAAGTGCTCTGCGCCGAGCTTCGTGCAGACGGCCATCAGCGAAAAGAGAAAGGCTGCGGCGAGCATCCAGAGGCTTTGCATGTGAGGGTGTCCGGGCGGAGAAATGGAAGGGAATAAAGAAAAGAAAGCCCCGCAGTTTGGGCGGGGCTTCCGGCGGAGCCTCAGAAATGAGGCTCCCTGAACGAAGTCGTCAGAGAGTGATTACTGCTCTTCCTTCTTCGGTTCGCGGCGAAGCTTGATGTGAAGCTCGCGCAGCTGCTTCTCGTCAACCGTCGACGGAGCCTGCGTGAGGAGGCACTGAGCGCGCTGCGTCTTCGGGAAGGCGATGACGTCGCGGATCGAATCGGCTTCGACCATCATGGCAACGATGCGGTCGAGACCGAAAGCGAGGCCGCCATGGGGAGGCGCACCGAACTTGAGGGCATCGAGGAGGAAGCCGAACTTCTGACGAGCCTCTTCGGGGCCGATCTTGAGCGCGGCAAAGACCTTCTCCTGAATGTCCTCGCGGTGGATACGAATCGAGCCGCCGCCGATTTCCCAGCCGTTCAGAACGCAGTCATAGGCCTTGGCGTAGCAGTGTTCCGGATCCGTGAGGAGCTTGTCCTCGTCGCCGTCGAGCGGGCAGGTGAACGGATGGTGGCAGGCAACCCAGCGGTCTTCCTCTTCCGAGTACTCGAACATCGGGAAGTTGACGACCCAGAGGGGCTTCCAGCCCGGCGTAAAGAGCTTGTGCTCCTTGCCGAATTCGGAGTGGCCGATCTTGAGACGCAGGGCGCCGAGGCTGTCCCAGACGATCTTCGCCTTGTCCGCACCGAAGAAGACCACGTCGCCGTCCTTGGCGCCGACGCGTTCAAGGATCGCCTTGAGCTCTTCGTCGGAGAGGTTCTTCACGATCGGCGACTGGAGGCCTTCGCGGCCGCGGGCGAGTTCATTCACCTTGATGTAGGCGAGGCCCTTGGCGCCGTAGATCTTGACGAACTCGGTGTAGGTGTCGATTTCGGAGCGCGGCATGGAAGCAGCACCCGGGACGCACATGGCTACAACCTTGCCGTTGTGGAGCGACTTGACGCCGGAGAAGACCTTGAAGGCCGAGTTGGCGACGATGTCGGTCACTTCGTGCAGACGCAGGCTGATGCGGCGATCGGGCTTGTCCGAGCCGTACATCGCCATCGCGTCGTCGTAGAGCATGACGGGGAACGGATCAACGAGATCAACGTCGATCGCTTCCTTGAAGACCGTGCGGACGAGCTTTTCCATCAGGCCGCGGATCTCGTCCATGTTGAGGAACGAGGTTTCGATATCGACCTGGGTGAATTCAGGCTGGCGGTCGGCGCGAAGGTCTTCGTCGCGGAAGCACTTGACGATCTGGTAGTAGCGGTCGAAGCCGGCGATCATCAGGAGCTGCTTGAAGAGCTGCGGGGACTGCGGCAGAGCGTAGAAGCAGCCTTCCTGAACGCGGGACGGCACGAGGTAGTCGCGGGCACCTTCAGGGGTGGAGCGCGTGAGGGCCGGCGTTTCGATGTCGATGAAGCCGTTGGCGTCGAGGAACTTGCGGAAGGCCATCGCCGTGCGGTAGCGGGTGCGCAGGTTCTTCTGCATGACCGGACGGCGCAGGTCGAGCACGCGGTACGTGAGGCGGGTCGTCTCGGAGAGGTTCTCGTCGTCGAGGTGGAACGGAGGCGTGGCCGAGGCGTTGAGAATCTCAAGCTCGTGGCAGAGAACTTCGACGCCGCCCGAGATCAGGGAGTCGTTCTTCGTGCCTTCAGGACGCGCGCGGACGACGCCGACGACCTTGAGGCAGTATTCGTTGCGGCAGCGGTCGGCGGTGGCAAACACTTCCGGACGATCCGGATCGCAGACAACCTGCACGAGACCCTCGCGGTCGCGAAGATCGATGAAGATCACGCCGCCATGGTCGCGGCGACGATGGGCCCAACCGTAGAGGGTCACAGTCTGGCCGATGAAGGACTCATCAACCAAGCCAGAGTACACGGTTCGCATAAAAGCTCCCAGAGTTGCTGGCCGCAGGGCCAGCAGGGTATGAAAAAATAGCGCGCCCCAAACCCTTTCGAGGCTGGGGAGCTGCCTTGAAATCTGTCGCGCTTGGGGGTTGTCCGGCGTTCCGTCGTTTGTAGCGGCAGCGCTCCGGGACCAAGCCGTAGCATGAGTTTAGCTCGAAAGACCGCCTCGCGAGCGCGTTTTCCCCTAACCGGCGGGCTTTTTTGCCTGATTTTCTGCTGAAGCGTCGCGCTTTTCGGACGCTCCCCTGAGGGCGCCTTCAGGGGTCATGACGCCGAGGGAGACATGGAATTTAAAGGCCTGCTCGATGGTGGCAGAGGTCTTATGGAGCTTGTCGCGCTCGACCATGATGACGTAGCCCGATGTGGGATTGGGCGCCGTCGGCACGAAAACCGTCACCATCTCCGTGGCGGAGAGCGTTTCGAGCGTCTCCTTCCCGGGAGTCGCCACGATGAAGCCGTAGGTCCAGCAGCCTGAGATCGGGAACTCAATGAGCACGACCTCCCTGAAGCTCTGCGTCCGGTCGGAGAGGACCGTTGCAAGGATCTGCTTTACGCCCGAATAGATCGGCCGCACCACGGGGATCTTGTCGAGGAACCACTCCCAGCGCGAAACGACCCATTGTCCGAGCATGTTGGCGACGAGCACGCCGGTGATGAGGATGACGGCAGCTGCGAGAAGAAGGCCGAGCCCCGGGATCTCGAAGCCGATGAGTTTTTCGGGATTGAGTTCGGGCGGCAGAAGATTCAGGACGACGTCGGACCAGCGAATGAGGCTTTCGAGAACCCAGAGCGTGATCGCGAGAGGCACCCAGAGCAGAAGGCCTGCGGAAAAGTATTTCTTGAGCATGATGCGTTGCGCGAAAAAAGCCGCGCTGCGAAGGTGGTCGCGGCACGGCTTTCTGGAGCTGCGCCGCATATTGGGAAGCTACGGCGCAGCAAAAGGATTTCCGGGGATTATTTATCCGAATGCACGTGAGCAGCCGGAACAGCCTTGGGGCCGCTGTTGAAGTCGGTGGCAGCCCAGCCGGAGCCCTTCAGCTCAAAGCCAGGGGCTGAAAGCTCCTTTCTCAGGGTGTCCTTGCCGCACTTCGGGCATTTTGACAGGGGCTTGTCGCTCATCTTCTGCAGGAAATCCTTTTCAAATCCGCAGGAAGTGCACTTGTATGCGTAAATGGGCATGATCGCATGGTCCTCGCTAGAGGACCGAAAAAAGTTCAGTCAATCGCCACGCATTATAGGAAAGAGGACGGCAGTTGTTTTTCCTGTCGTCCTCTTCTTTGAAGCGGAAGGTGACCGGGCTCCGGGAAGAAAGCATGAAGGCTCCGTCCCGAAGCGTCAGGTCACTCAGTCTTCATCGGTGCGCTTGAAGTGGGCCGCAAGCTCTGCCTGACGGGCCGCCGGCACCGGCTGGTAGCTCGAAAGCTCCATGCTCCATGCGCCGGTGCCCTGCGTGAGGGCGTGCAGGCGCGTCGCATAGTTTTCGAGTTCAGCAAGCGGCACGAGCGCCGTCACCTCGATGTCGCCGCCCGGAAGCGCTTCGGTGTTGGTTACCTGACCGCGGCGGCTGGCAAGGTCGCCCGCGATGTCGCCCATGTAGGCTTCGGGAGCCGTCACCTCAACGGAGACGATGGGTTCGAGCACCTGGGGCGCAGCCTTGGCGAGCGCGTCAAGGAAGGCTTTCCGGCCGGCGGCCACGAAGGCCACTTCCTTGGAGTCGACCGGGTGGCTCTTGCCGTCGTAAACGGTAACGCGCACGTCTTCAATCGGGTAGCCTGCGACGAAGCCGGTGGCGAGAACCTCGCGCACGCCTTTTTCAACCGCCGGGATGAGGTTGTAGGGAATGACGCCGCCCTTCACCTGATCGACGAATTCGAAGCCCTTGCCGCGTTCGAGCGGTTCGACGCGCAGGTAGACCTCGCCGAACTGCCCGGCGCCGCCCGTCTGCTTCTTGTGGCGGGCATGGCCTTCCGCCGGAGCGGAAATGGTTTCGCGATAGGGGATCGAGGGAGCGGCCGTTTCAACCTCAAGCTTGAAGTTGGCACGCATGCGGTTGAGGATCGAGCGCACGTGCATGTCGGTGAGGCCGCGGATGACGGTTTCATTGAGGACCGGATCGTGCTCGACCGACATCGTCGGGTCTTCGCTCTGCATCTTCGCGAGCACTTCGTTCATGCGGCTTTCGTCGCCCCGGCGTGCCGGACGAATGGCAAGACCGTACATCGGACGCGGGAAGTTGATGGGACGCATGCGGACGCCGCCGTCCATCGGATCGCCGTGAATGACGGAGCCGTACTGAAGTTCGTCGATCTTGGCGAGAGCGCCGATGTCGCCCGGCGAAAGGAGATCCGTTTCCTGGGTGTTCTTGCCCTGCAGAATGAGCGGACGCGTCGCCTTGATCGGCTTCTTGCTGTCGTCGACATAGAGGACGGAGTCTCTTCTGATCGTGCCCTGATGCACGCGGAAGACGCCGATCTTGCCGATGAAGGGATCGTTCACGATCTTGAAGACCTGAGCAATGACCGGAAGGTTCTTGTCCGGATAGGTGCGGAAGGGCGATCCGTCCTTCTTCTGGAAGAGCGCTTCATTGGCTTCGCCGGGATGCGGCAGGTGGCGGATGATCACCTTCATGAAGTCGCGGATGCCGATGAGGTTCTTCGCCGAGGTGAAGCAGACCGGGATGACGTGACCCTCGCGGAGCGCCTTGGTGACGAGCGGGTGCAGAAGCCTCGGGTCGACATGGCCTTCCTCGAGGTAGCGCTCGAGCATTTCGTCGTCCTCTTCAACCACGCGCTCGATGAAGGCGCGGTGAACGTCCTCGACGGTCATGATGTCGCTGTCGCCGTCCTCGCGGTCGAAGCAGTCGATGACGTGCGTGCGGTTGCGCGTCGGGAGATTGATGGGCAGCACGCCCGGTCCCCACGTTTCGCGCAGCTCCTCGAGGCACTTTTCAAGATCGGCATCCGGGAGATCGAACTTATTGATGACGATCATGCGGCAGAGCCCGCGCTCCTTGGCCGCTTCCATCATCCGGCGCGTGAGAAGCTCCGGGCCGCGCGTCGGGTCGATCACTGCGCAGACCGATTTCACGGCGTCGAGTGCAGAAAGGTCCTGACCGAGATAGTCAGGGTAGCCCGGGGTGTCGAGGATGTGAATGCGGACAGGCGTAAGGTCCGCCATGGCCGTATCCACGTGCGCAACCGCGAGGCGGATTGAGTGACCGACCTCTTTTTCGAGTGCGTCGTTGTCGCACATCGTGTTGCCGCGTTCAACGCTGCCGAGCTCCGGAATCATGCCGGAGCGGTAGAGCATGGCCTCGATCAGAGAGGTTTTGCCGCAGGAACCGTGGCCGACCAAAGCGAGGGTGCGCAGATTCTCGGTGGAATAGTTGCTCATGGCTGATCCTTTATTTTCAGGAAAGATTCAAACCATTCTGCACTTTCATGCCGGGAAATCGGAGAAAAGCTGAAGGGAGCTTGATCAAAAGCGCAAGACAGAATCAAGCTGTGGCCGCGAGTCCGCGATTGTGTGATACTTAAGAGTTCCCGGTCCGTCGTCAGAGGCTCTGAAGTTCCTCAGGAGAACGGACAATCAGCTGGTATCCCACGCCGCGCACGCTTTCAATGGCGAGCGCCTTGCCTACAACGGCGCTCAGCTTGTGGCGGATTGAGGAAACATGCACGTCGATGGCGCGGTCGTACGGACCCATCGACCGTCCGAGCACCTTCGGATAAATTTCCTCCTTGGAAACCGGGCCGCCTGCATTGCGGGCAAGAAGCTCAAAAAGCGAAAACTCAGTGGTGGTGAGCTCCACCGGCCTGTTGCCGGCCTTGGCCACCCGCTCCGCGGGGTTGACGACAATCGGTCCGACGACAATGGGCGTTGCCGTCGCTCTGGCGCTCGAGGTGCGGCGCAGGATGCCGCCGATATGCGAATAAAGGTCCCGGGGCGGACAGGGCTTGACGACCGCATCGTCGGCTCCGGCTTTTTTAAGCGCTTCGGCGCCTTCCTCCGTACCGGCCAGCATGAGGACCGGCGCATCGGAGCGGAGTCTGAGCGCCGCGAGCATGGCCTCGCAGGTCATGCCGGGCAGGACTTCGTCGCAGATGATCAGATCGAGCGCTTCATTTTCAACAGCGTTAAGCCCTGCGTCAACGGCATGCGCAGGAAGCGCATGAAAGCCCTCAAGACGAAGGTAGTCGACGAGCAGCGTGCACCGTTCGGCGTCGGTGTCGATGATCAGAATGCGGCGAGGATTTTTAAACATGTGCCAACTGATGCTAAACAAAGGTTCCGCCTATCTTAACAAACCTTTGCGGCTAAATACGGTTGACGAAAGCGTTGATGAGCCATCGACTTAGAAAGCGCTTAGGCCTGAATGAGTCTTCTCTGAAGCTGAAAAAAGTGCTAACCGGAAAGTTTTGAAATGTGCGGCATTTGCCGCTTCTGAGCGCCTGTTTCAGCAGACAATTGCCTCAATGAAAAGCATTCCTATCGGAGAATAAAAAATGCATGCAGGTCTGCGGCCTCTCTCACTCGCTGCCGCGCTCTGTCTCGGACTCGCCGGATGCGCCGTCGAGCATCCGGATCTTGATCGAATGACGGCGGATATGACGCCTGGGAATTGGCAGCGTTCCTCCCTGCCGACCGGCAGCATTGTTGCCTGGGACAATTTCTGGGCGCGTTGGCAGGATCCGGTTCTTACTGCGCTTCTTGAGAAAGCATTTGAAGCCAATCCGGATATCGCAACGGCTGCGGCAAATCTGCGTTCAGCCGAGGCGAGCATCACTTCTGCCAATGCGGCGCTCTGGCCGACGGCTTCGCTGGGTGCTAATGCCGGGAAAAATCGGTCCGGCGGAACGACGCGCGATTCATTCTCGCTAGAGGGTTCGGGCGGACTCGCACTCAATCTTGCCGGGGCTGAATTCTGGAAAGCGGATGCGGCAGAGCTTTCTGCGGCCGCGTCGCGCTATTCGCTCGAGGATGTCCGCGCGGCAACTGCTGCAGCTGTCGCTGAAGCCTACGTCAATCTGCGTGCAGCAGAGGCGCAGCTCGAAGTGGTCAAGAAGTCGCTCGCCAATTACATGGAGACGGCGGAAACTTCCCGCTGGCAGTTCGAGGCGGGAACGGGCGCTGCGTCAGAAGCAGAGGACGCCATGGTGCAGCTCGCTTCCGCACGTGCCCGCATTCCGACGCTTGAAGGAAGCATATTCGAATACCGGAATGCGCTGATGCGGCTTACGGCGACACCGGTGGAGGAGCTCGAACTGGGGTCGTCCAGCGTCATTCCATTGCCGCCCGATGATGCAGCCGTTGCCATCCCCGCAGAAACGATTGCCAACCGGCCTGACGTGCGCGCGGCGCGCCTCAATGTTGAGGCTGCGGTTCTGCAGCTGAAAAGCGCAAAGAGCAATTTTTTCCCTTCGCTCAATCTTTCTGGGAATATCGGCACGACGGCAGCCACAGTGAGTGCTCTGGGTACTGCCGGCACGGGCGTGGCGGGACTTGCCGCAGCGCTCACGCTTCCTGTTCTCAACTGGGGATCGCTTATCGCGGGAGAAGAGAGTGCGGCGGCGGAGGTGGACAGAAATGTAGCCGCCTACCGCTCAACGCTTCTTGCGGCGCTTGAAGAAACCGACAACGCCATCGCGTCGATCGCCAATGCGGAGCGGCGCCGCACGGATCTTGCCCGTGCTGTTGAGCATGCAAGATCTGCCGAAATGCTGGCGCGCCAGGAATATGAAGCCGGAATCGGCGACTACACGATGCTCCTCTCGACGCAGCGTTCACTCCTTTCCGCAGAGGAATCCGAATTAAGCAACCGCGCGGATCGCGCCGCGGGCTACATACGTCTTTATCGCGCGCTCGGAGGCGCATGGGCAGTGGATGCCGCAAGAGAAGACGGCGCTCAGAAGAATTAAGAACAATAAGGAATTTTGGTCATGACAGACGATAAGAAGACGCCTCAAGCGAATGAATCCGTAAAAGAGCTCCTGGGCGAGGTGCACAGGCCCTGGTATGTCCGTGCGCTTCCCTGGGTTGTTGTTCTGGCGATCGCCGGCGGGGGCGCCTGGTATTGGCAGCAGAATCGGGCGGCAGGAAGCAAGGTGCAGTATGTGACTCAGCCTGTGACCAAAGGCGAGATTCGCGTGACGGTGACGGCGGACGGCACGCTCAACCCCACGCGTACGGTGACGCTTGGCTCCGAACTTTCCGGGATCGTGCGCAAGGTGAATGTGGACGTGAATGATGAAATTCACGCGAACGACGTGCTGATTGAGCTTGACACCCGCAACCTCGAATCCAAGGTGGCGAGCGCGAGGGCAGCGCTGGCGAGCGCCAATGCAAAGCTGGCGGAAAGCCAGGCGACGCTTCGCGAAGCCGAGGTGAAGGATAAGCGGCTGAAGGAGCTCAACAAGCTCTCGGGCGGCAAGATGCCTTCGCGGACCGAACTCGATCAGCAGGAGGCAGCGGTGGCAACCGCCAAGGCTGCTGTTGAAGTGTCCCGCGCTTCGATTATCGATGCGGAGGCTTCGCTGAGTCAGGCTGAAACGGATCTCTCGAAAGCCATGATCCGCTCGCCCATTGAGGGCGTCGTGCTGGCACGCTCGGTGGAGCCCGGCTACGCCGTAGCGGCAAGCCTTCAGGCGGTTGAACTCCTCACGCTCGCCACCGACCTCACCAAGCTTGAGCTTCAGGTGAAGGTGGATGAAGCTGATATCGGGAGCGTCAAGTCCGGGCAGCGGGCCTACTTTACGGTGAGCGCCTATCCGGACAAGCGCTTCCCTGCCACTCTGCGCAAGGTGGCCTTCGGTGCGACGACGACGGAAAATGTTGTGACCTACACCACCTATCTGGATGTGGAGAACGCAGATCTGCAGCTTCGCCCCGGCATGACGGCCTCGGCAACCATTTCCACGGCGCAGCGCCAGGATGTGCTTCTCGTGCCCAATTCCGCCCTGCGGTTTGTGCCGCGCGAGGCTGCTCAGAAGGAATCTTCAAGCGCTCGCTCAGCCTTCATGCCCGGGCCTCCCCGTCACTCAGGTTCGCAGAAGTCGGCTCGCGAAGATTCCTCTCAGGGCCAGGCTGAACGCGTACGCACGGTGTACGTGCTGAAGAACGGCGTTCCGCAGCCCGTGACCGTCCGCACCGGACTTACGGACGGCGCACATACGGAAATTCTCTCCGGAGAAATCCATGAAAAGGATGCGGTCGTGGTTGATCAGCAGCGCGCTCAGAGATCCTGATGATCCGGATAGGGAGTCTATGAATGACGGATATTCCGCTTATTGAATTCCGCGGCATCGGGAAGCGCTACGGCACCGGGGAGGCGGCCTTTACGGCACTTCACAGCATTGATCTCACGATCCATGAGGGTGAGTTTGTCGCCATCATGGGGCCGTCGGGTTCTGGCAAATCCACCGCCATGAACATCATCGGCGCGCTCGACAGACCCTCCTGGGGGGAATATCTCTTTGAGGGCGTGCACGTGGAGAATCTCAGCAACGATGAACGGGCGATGCTTCGCCGCCGCTATATCGGATTTGTCTTCCAGGGATTCAATCTTCTGCCGAGAACGACCGCGCTCGAGAATGTTGAGCTGCCGCTTCTTTACCGGGGACTCAAGCGTACCGAGCGCCAGAAGCTCGCCTTTGCGGCGCTCGATCGCGTGGGGCTCGCCGACTGGGCGCACCACACGCCGGCAGAGCTTTCGGGCGGCCAGCAGCAGCGCGTCGCCATTGCCCGGGCAATCGTCATCAAGCCGAAGCTGCTCCTGGCAGACGAACCAACAGGGTCGCTCGATAGCGCGCGAAGCATTGAAATCATGAAGCTCCTTTCGGACCTTAATCAAACGGACGGCATCACGGTTTCTCTTGTTACGCATGAGCCTGACATGGCGAAGTTTGCGCGCAGACACATCATCTTCAAGGACGGACACCTCGTGCGCGACGACCGCGGGCTTCCGGGCGAGGGCCCTCAGACGCTTGCTAAGGAAGACGGAGGGCAAGCATGATCTGGAACGCATTCCTTCTTGCCGTACGGCAGATCTGGCGCAACCCTATGCGAAGTCTCCTAACGGTGCTCGGCGTCGTGATCGGCGTCGCGGCCGTCATTACGATGGTGACGATCGGCAATGGCGCAAGCGAGGCGATTCGCTCGGAAATTGAATCCTTCGGCAATAATCAGCTGATGCTGCGCCCGGGCATGCGTCTTGGCCCCGGACAAAGGATCGGGGCGCCTTCCTTCAAGATGGAGGATGTGACGGCGCTGCAGACGCAGCTTGCGGGTGTCGTGGCAGTGGCGCCTCAGGTAAGCAAGAGCGTCACGCTCGTCGCAAACGGGCGCAACTGGCAGACCAGCATTACGGGGACGACATCGAGCTACTTCACGATCGACAACCGTACTTTTGCGGACGGCCGAAGCTTTGAAGAGGCCGAGGAAATGGCGGGTTCCGCTGTCTGCGTGATCGGCTCCACCATTGCCAATGAACTCTTCGGACGTACCGACGGCGTTGTGGGCGAACTGATTCGAACCGGGGGCTTTTCCTGCCGCGTGATCGGGCTTCTCGCCACCAAGGGTTCCGCGGCCATGGGAGGAGATCAGGACGATGTCGTCATCATGCCGGTCAAGACCGTGCAGCGCCGTCTGATCGGCGACACGCGCGTCTCTTCGCTTCTGATCCTGATGGACGGCAATTCCGACCGTGAGCGCTTGAAGCAGGCGGTAAAGGACCTGATGCGCGAGAGACGTTCGCTTTCTGCGGGCGACGATGACAACTTCCAGATCATGGATACAGCTGAAATCGCTGAAAAGGTTGCCTCAACGACCGGCATTATGACGACGCTGCTCGCGGCCGTTGCCGGCGTGAGTCTCCTGGTGGGCGGCATCGGCATCATGAACATCATGCTTGTATCGGTGACGGAGCGCACGCGCGAGATCGGCATTCGTCTTGCCATCGGGGCGCTTGGCCGGGAGGTGCTCATGCAGTTCCTGATCGAAGCGCTGATGCTCGGCTGCCTCGGCGGACTGCTCGGCATGGCGGTTGCCTTCGGCGCTTCTTATGTGTTCTGCGCCTGGATGGAAGTTCCGTTTGCGTTCGATCCCTTCATTAATCTCCTCGCCTTTACGGTTTCGGCGCTCACCGGCATCGTATTCGGCTTCTTCCCGGCAAGAAGAGCGGCGAGACTTGATCCGATCGAAGCAGTGCGCCACGAGTAGCTGCCCCGCAAAGCTTTCGGGCTTGCATCAATGAGAAGGCCTCTGGAGAAGCGTTTCCCCGGAGGCCTTTCAGCATGGTTCCTCAGGCTTTCTGATCTCCTTCAGAAGGCGTTCTCAGTAGCCTTGCGGAATTGAGAATGACGATGACGGAGCCGGCGTTGTGCACAAGAGCTCCCAGGACGGGCCCCATCAGACCGAGCGCGGCGAGAATGATGGCAAGGAAGTTGATTCCCATCGCAAGCGTGATGTTGAAGCGGATCATACGCATCATGCGGCGCGAGAGTCGTACTAGCCATGGGATCACGCGGATGTCGTCCCTCACGAGCACGATGTCTGCGGCGTTGACGGCAATGTCGCTACCAATGCCGCCCATGGCGATGCCGACCCAGGCGCGCTTCAGGGCCGGGGCATCATTGATGCCGTCTCCCACCATTGCCGTGTGGATCGTGGCGCGCTCAAGAGATTCAAGGCGGCGGAGCTTGTCCTCAGGCATGCAGCCCGCATCAACAAACCGTTCGTCAATGCCTGCTTCTTTGGCAATATGTTCTGCGGCTTCCTTATGGTCGCCCGTCATCAGCATCGGCGAGACATTTTGCTTTTCCAGACTGCGCATGACATTGGCAATCCCCGGGCGCATCGCGTCCGAGAGCGCGATGAAGCCGACAACCGCGCCGTCAAGTGCAATGAAGACCGTGGTGGCGCCTTCTGCTTCAAAGACGGCAGCTGCGGATCGGGCGTCTCCGGTGCCGGCTGCGCCGATGCGCTTCAGCCAGGAGAGACGGCCGACCGCGACGGCATGATCATCGATCCGGGCGCTCACGCCGCTTCCCGATTCCATTTTGAAGTCGTCCGGGTTCGGCAGCCCTGCTTTTTCGGCATCCTTCAGCCCGCGGATGATGGCTCGTCCCAGAGGATGGCTGCTCGGCTTTTCTGCAATGGCTGCGAAACGGAGAATGTCGTTTTCGGAACAGGTCTTCGAAAGGCTCTTCACGCCGCAGAGCGTGGGTTCACCTGTGGTGAGCGTGCCGGTCTTGTCGAATGCGGCACGATCGATTTCGGCGAGACGCTCAAGCGCATCCCCTTCGCGTACGAGTACTCCCCGCTTCGTGGCGCATCCGATGGCTGCCATGACGGCCGTCGGCGTTGCAAGCACCAGGGCGCACGGGCAGAAGACGACGAGAATCGTAACCGCACGGATTTCCTCCCCGGTCACGAGCCATGTGACGCAGGCCATGGAGAGTGCTGCGGCCACGATCCAGGTTGCCCATCGATCGGCAAGCCGCACGATTTTCGCCCGGCTCGCGTCCGCAGATTCGACGAGCTTTGCCATGCGGGCGATCGTGGAGGCGTCTCCCACGGCATCCGCCCGGAGCTCAAAAACCCCGAAGCGGTTGATGGAGCCCGACATCACATGGTCGCCGGCTGTTTTATCTACCGGCATCGGCTCACCTGTCAGCACGGATTCGTCAACAGATGTGCTGCCTGAGAGGATCTCGCCGTCTACCGGAACGGTTTCTCCGGGATTGACGCGGATGGTTTCGCCTTTCTTCACTTCTGAGGCCGGAATGATGCGCTCCGTTCCGGACGTAACCACGCGTGCGGTTTCAGGCGCGAGCGACGCGAGACGCTCAATGCCTTTTCGCGCCTTGGCGACGGTCATTTCCTCAAGAAGCGCGCCGAGCTGCATGATGACGGCGATTTCGCCCGCCGCAAAATATTCTCCGATGATGATTGACGCGATGAGAGCGAGCGAGACCAAAAGATCCGCCTTAACGTCAAAGCGCGTAATGAGGCCGATTGCAGCCTCAATGACGATCGGCGTGCCGCAGAGCAGAATTGCGACCCAGGAGAGGTCGATGCCGGAGACCGTGACGTCGAAGAAGCCCAAGAGAAGCGCAATGGCGGAGACGACGATCAGAACGATCTGGCGCCGGGTCTCATCCTGCCAGGCGGCGCGAATGAAGGAAAGCGGAGACATTTTTACATATACCCGTATGGGTATTAGAAAAAGCTAAAAAAACAAGCCGCACAGCGTGCGGCGTGTTTTGAAAATATTGATACCCCATAGGGTATGGGGTTAGCTTATGCCTTCATCTGCGGGCTGTCAAGGCGCGCGCCGGCTTCAGGACATGCGGGCGAAATGTTCAACCGCTTTGGCAAACTTGGCAACCGTTGCATCGGCATCGCCCTTCGCGATGCCGTCGCGCACGCAGTGCTGCAGGTGTCCTTCGAGGACAATTTGTCCCACTTTGTGAAGCGCACTCTTGGCGGCATTGATCTGCACGAGGATGTCCTCGCAGGGAACATCCTCATCAACCATGCGGTCGATGGCCTGAACCTGGCCGATGATCTTTTTGAGGCGCCTGTGAAGATTAGGCGCATCCATGCACTGTTTCATGAAAGTACAGATCAGAACGGAACGTCTTCGTCAAGGCTGTCGATCGGAGCGGACGCTGCGGCAGGCGAAGGCTGAGGAGCGGGTGCCGGGGCCGCCTGGCGAGCCGGTGCGGGACGCGGCGACGATTCAAAATCGTTTGAGGGCGCGTAGCCTGCATCGCCGCCGTTATCTTGGCGATTGTTGCGGCCGCCGACGAACTGCATGTTTTCACTGACGATTTCGGTCGTCCAGCGATCGTTGCCGCTCTGATCGGTCCATTTGCGGGTGCGCAGGCGGCCTTCGATCAGGACGGAGCTGCCCTTGCGCAGATAGTCCTTGGCGAGTTCAGCAGCGCGGCCGAAAAGAATGACGCGGTGCCATTCGGTTTCTTCCACGGGCTGACCGTCGCGGTTTTTGTAGCGGCGCGAGGTGGCGATGCGCAGGGTAGCGATGGCGGTGCCGCCGTCGGGGGTGTAGCGGACTTCAGGATCGGCGCCGAGGTTGCCGAGAACAATAACCTTGTTGATGGAAGCCATATTCGGACAAAAAATTAAAGGTAATGGTGTGAAATAAAACTAATTTAAGGCTTCCCCAGGTTTTCGGCTGGAGCGTTCGGGCTCCTTGAGGCCAATCGCTGAGGCGAGCCACAGAAGCATAGCAAAAGCGCAGGTAAAGAAGACGGCTTCTGCGCTCCACTCACGGGCAATGAAGCCTCCGAGAGCGCCGCCAGCAAAAAGGCCGAAGTTCTGCAGGGTGTTGTAGATCCCGAGCGCAAGCCCTTTGTCGCTTTTGGGGGCTATTTTGGAAATGAGGCTCGGCAGTGTTGCTTCGAGCACATTGAACCCCACGAAGAAGAGACCGAGGAGAAATGCGATTTCCCAGATCGAATGCATGAGATAGGCAAAGAGCACGAAAGCGGCCGTGAGAAAGCCGATCACCAGCTTCATGATGCGCACCATCTTGCCGCGCTTCTCGCCCAGGATGATGAGCGGCGCCATCACGATGAAGCCCGCCGTGACGGCGGGCAGATAAACCCACCAGTGGTGCTCGGAGGGGAGATTCATTTCGAGGAGCCGCGTCGGGATGACGACAAAGACTGCAGTGAGGCATGCATGAAGGACAAAAATGCCGATATTGAGTCTGATCAACTGGTGGTCGAGCAGAATTTCCTGCCAGGGCTTCCCGGATGTTTTGGTTCTCAGATGCTGAGGGGCGTCGGGAACAACGAATTTCGCGACAAGGATCGCAGCGAGCGCAAGAAGGCCGGTGAGCGCAAAGATTCCGGGGACGCCCCAGAGGTCGGAAAGCAGCGGCGCGATGACGAGAGAAACGGCGAACGTGAGGCCGATGGAGGCTCCCACCATCGCCATTGCCTTGGTAATGACTTCTTCACGCACGGAGTCTGAAATAAAAGCAGTGACTGCGGCGGAAATAGCGCCGGCGCCCTGAAGGGCCCGGCCGAAAAAGATGCCCCAGATGGAGCCCGAGCAGGCAGCGATGAAGCTCCCGAAAGCAAAGATCAGGAGGCCTGCAATAATGACGGGCTTTCTTCCGAAGCGGTCTGATGCGGCACCGAAGGGTATCTGCAGAATGCCCTGAGCGAGCCCGTAAATGCCGAGCGTAAGACCTACCATGAACTCATCGTTCCCCCCGGGAAGTTCACGCGCATAAATGGCAAAAACGGGAAGAATGACGAAAAGGCCGAGCATGCGAAGCGCGAAGATTCCAGCGAGCGAAATGCTTGATTTTTTCTCGCGCGGCGTCATGCGCCAGGGGGCTGACTGAGTCATGGAAAAGGTGGGGCGATTGTGTTGTCTGCCGGTCTATGTTGGCCGGTCCGAATGTCCGCGTTATAGTTTTTCCACTTTTCCAGTGCCTTAAAAGCGGTTTATTTCAAGAGTCATGGATGCCATTTCTATTCGGGGCGCGCGCACGCACAATCTGAAGAATATTTCGGTTGATCTTCCGCGCGGCAGATACATCGTGTTTACCGGCGTTTCGGGTTCGGGGAAAAGTTCGCTTGCCTTCGATACGCTTTATGCCGAAGGCGAACGCCGCTACGTTGAAAGCCTCTCTGCTTATGCCCGGCAGTTCTTAGAGCGGCTTCCACGACCAGAAGTGGATGAAATCCGCGGACTGCCGCCGGCGATTGCAATTGATCAGAAGACCACCCAGGGAGGTGCGCGCTCGACCGTCGGCACGGCAACAGAAGTATCGGACTACCTGAGGCTTCTTTTTGCCCGTACAGGGGATCTCTACTGCCCGGTTCATCACCTCAGGCTTGAGGTTCAGTCGGTTGCTTATATGACGGATCGGCTTCTGGTTGATGCCGCCGACAAGCGGCTGCTGATACTTGCTCCCGTGAAGCGTCAGCATGTTTTTGAGGCTCAGGAAGCCCGGCGGCTCCTCGATGAACTGCAGAGCGAGGGATATCAGCGCATTCGAGCGGACGGAGAGGTCCTCAGTCTGGACGACGCGGATGGAGAAGTCTGGGCAGACGGGAAGCCTCATGATCTGGAGGTTGTCGTCGATCGTCTGCGCGTGCGGCCGGATGCCCGCGAGCGGATTGCCTCCAGTATTGAAAATGCGCTCTCGCTTGCGGATGGACGCGTGATTGCGCAGGACATGGATTCAGAATGGAGCGCCGCCTTTACTTCCAAATATGCCTGCCCTTTATGCGACTTTACGGCGGGAGAGCTCGAGCCCGCTCACTTTTCAGCCACAAATCCCAGGGGAGCTTGTTCCGCTTGCGCAGGCACGGGAGAAAGAATTTCCTTCCTTCCTCAGGCGGTTGTTGCTGATCCTGCCCAGTCGATCGGGAGCGGCGCGCTTAAAGGCATTGATCCGAAGCGTCTCATCGCTGCTGCAGAGGCGCTCGGCATCGATGTGTCAGTCCTCTGGCGCGATATTGATGCGTCTAAGCAGGAAGCGCTTCTCTGGGGAAGTTCGGAAACAAAAGCGCTTCATCCGCCATTCCCGGGCGCAATCCCAGAACTCGATGAGAGGTGGAGCGAGCTTTCCGAGCCGGAACAGGCCGCACTTCAGGAGGTACGGGCGCCGCAGCTCTGCAGGGAATGCGCGGGGAGCGGACTGGGTCCGATTGCCCGCAATGTCTGGGTGGGAGAGCGGATAGCGGACGGCTTCACCTTCGTCGATGCTTCCCGCATGACGCTTCTATCCCTGCGGGAGCGGCTGGAGGGCCTGAAACTCACCGGAAACAAGCAAGCAATCGGCGAAAAGCTTATCGCGGGAGCCGTGCCGCGATTGAAGTGCCTCGAGTCGCTCGGACTCGGCTATCTCACGATTGCGAGACGCGCCAATACGCTCTCGGGCGGAGAGAGTCAGCGAATTCGTCTTGCAGGGCAGATTGGATCCGGGTTGTCCGGCGTTCTCTACGTGCTCGACGAGCCGAGCATTGGCTTGCATCCGAGAGACGGAGACCGGCTGATCCGGACGCTCAAGGATCTGAGAGACCTCGGCAACACGGTGGTCATTGTGGAGCATGACGAAGACGTCATGCGCGCGGCGGACTGGATTGTGGATCTCGGGCCCGGCGCCGGCGAAAAGGGAGGCCGCATCGTCGCGGTCGGGACGCCCGACGAGATCATGCAGAATCCGGATTCCGTGACGGGGCCCTACCTTTCTCATGCAAAGACCGTCGCGCAGGAGAGGGTCGCAAAGAGGTTTTCCGCTGCGAAGTCCGAATGGCTGAAACTTATCGGTGCTTCAGGGAGAACGCTTAAAAATGTGACGCTCGAAATTCCGGTCGGCGCGCTCACGGTCGTGACGGGCATTTCCGGGTCGGGGAAGTCGACGCTCATTACGGATACGCTTCTCCCGGCAATGGCGGGCCTTCTCAATAATGCGAAGACGCCGTCGCTGCCCTTTGTGCGGATTGAGGGAAGCGATCTGTTCGACAAGGTCATTTCCGTCGATCAGACGCCGATCGGAAGAACGCCGCGATCTAATGCCGCTACGTATACGGGGCTCTTTACCCTGATTCGTGACGTGTTTGCGCAGACGCTTACCGCTCGCGAGCGCGGCTACGACGCCTCGCGCTTCAGCTTCAATGCCCGGGGCGGAAGGTGCGAGGCTTGTTCCGGGGACGGCCTTGTGCGCGTGGAGATGCAGTTCCTGCCGGACGTCTTCGTGACGTGCGACGTCTGCGGCGGGAAGCGCTACAACCGTGAAACGCTCGAATGCCGCTGGAAGGGACTTTCAATTGCCGACGTGCTTGATCTCACCGTGGATGAGGCACGCGCAGTTTTCGCGCAGCAGCCCCAGATCATCCGCAAGCTCGATACGCTTGCCGACGTGGGGCTCGGCTACATCCGGCTCGGACAAAATGCTGCGACCTTCTCGGGCGGCGAAGCGCAGCGCGTGAAGCTCGCGGCTGAGCTTGCGCGCCGCGATACGGGGGAAACGCTCTACATACTCGATGAGCCGACGACCGGACTTCATTTTGAAGATACGGCGAAGCTTCTCAGCGCCTTGAGGCGTCTTACTCAGCTCGGCAATACGGTGCTCGTCATCGAGCATGATCTTGCCGTTGCCGCTGCCGCCGACTGGCTCATTGACATGGGACCGGAGGGCGGTGATGCGGGAGGGGAAATTGTGGCTGCGGGTACGCCCAGGGCATTGATTCGCAATAAGAAAAGCATTACCGGCCCATGGCTCAAGGCTTATTTCGAGAGGGCTTGAGAATGAGCGGCATTCTGATTCTCGGCGGCGCCGGCAGGCTCGGGCGCGAGCTGGATAAGACGCTCCATCAGCTTGGGGCGAAGACTGTGGTTGCCGCATCGCGCGCTGAGGCGGATGCAGCGGATCCGGCATCCGTGCTGAAGCTCTCGAAGCGTTTTCCCGGCGGGCGCCCCGATTGGATTGTCTGCGCTGCGGCATGGTCCGACGTGCCGCGTGCGGAAGTCGACAAAACGGGCGCGTTTCGAGGAAACGTGCTTGCGCCCCGCGGAGCGGCGCTTGCTGCGGCGCATTGGGATGTGCCGCTGCTGCACTACTCGTCCGACTATGTTTTCTCCGGCGGCGGTCGTCGTTTGCTTCACTCTGATCTGAGGCCGAAACCCCAGGGTGCGTATGGACGAACCAAGCTCGATGGGGAGCGTGAAGTTCGCCGCATCACCCGCAAGGCTTCAGGGAAGGCGCTTATCGTCAGAGCGGGCTGGCTCTATTCAGAAGCGACAGGGGCAGGTTCCCCCCAAAAAGTACTCGAGCGCGCATTGTCCGGAAAACCCATCACCATGCGGACCAATCAGTTTGGGAAGCCTTCAAGCTATGAGTCGCTTGCCTTCTGGTCGGCCTCCATGATGCTCGGAGGAGCAGAAAGCTCGCTCGGGAGGGGCGTGCCGGAAGTGCTTCATTTCGCGCCGCCCGGGGAAACCGTTTCACGGTATGCGCTGGCGAAAAGAATCCTTTCCCGCGCTGCGGAATTCTCTGAAAAACAAGGATTCGGGCTGGGTGTCGTGTTCACAAATGCGCTTATCGGCATGAAGGGCTTCAGAGCACATCAGAAGAGTCAGCCCGAGAATTGCAGACTTTCGTGTGAACAACTTGCATTTTTCAATGCAAGCTATTGTTATTCATGGCAGGAGTCTGTGGATAAGTCCGTGGATAATTTCCTCCTGCCACGATTTGCAATTGGGGAAACTCAGGATTGATTCGACTGCGCCTTGAGTTCCTCGGCGCGCTTTTCTTCAAAGCGCCAGGCATCGCGGCACATGTCGTCAATGCCAAGCTTCGCTTCCCAGCCGAAAAGTTCTTTTGCGAGCGTCGGATCGCACCAGTTGGCGGCAATGTCGCCCGCACGGCGGGGACCGATTTTGAGAGGAACCTTGCGTCCGGAAGCTTTCTCAAAAGCCTTGACGACTTCGAGCACGCTGTAGCCTCTGCCGCAGCCGAGGTTCACGGCTTTCCAGCCGGTGTGGCTCATGGCATAAGGAAGCGCCGCGGCGTGGCCGCGGGCCAGATCCATCACGTGGATGTAGTCGCGCACGCCCGTGCCGTCAGGCGTTTCATAGTCGCCGCCGAAGACATTGAGGCAGGGGAGGCGCCCGTTTGCCACCCGGGCGACGTAAGGAAGGAGGTTGTTGGGGATCCCGTTGGGATCTTCCCCGATGAGACCTGACGGGTGCGCACCGATCGGGTTGAAGTACCTCAGGCAAATGACGCTCCAATCCGGGGCCGCCCGGCAGAGGTCGGAGAGGATCTCCTCGATCTGCAGTTTGGTGCGCCCGTACGGGTTGGTGGCTTCTCCCGTCGGGTCGGATTCATGCAGCGGAAGGCGCTTCGGCGTCCCGTAGACTGTGGAGGAGGAGCTGAAGATGAGGCGCCTGACGCCCGTTTTCTTCATGGCCTCAAGGAGCCGGATTGTGCCGATCAGGTTGTTGTCGTAATATTCAAGCGGCTTCACGACGGATTCGCCGACGGCCTTCAGGCCGGCGAAATGGATGACGGCTTCAATGCTTTCGTCGCGCAGGGTCTTTTCAAGACGCTCTTCGTCACGGATGTCGCCCTCAATGAATTTCGGCGTCTTTCCGGTGATAGCAGCAATGCGTTGGGCGACGCCCAGGTCGGCATTCGAGAGGTTGTCGTAGAGCACCGGTTCGTGACCTGCTTCCTGAAGCACCACAGCCGTGTGGGAGCCGATAAAGCCCATGCCGCCTGTCAGAAGTACGCGCATACAATCATCCTATTGAGGATTTTCGGGGAATCCTGAAGCACGAGAAAATCAAAGCTTCTCCCGCTTCCTTCAGTAGCGAATTTTGTCCCGGACCGGGTGCAGTGATCAAGCACCGCAAAAGGAGTCGAGAGAGCCATGCCGAAAAGAAGAACCTCAGTTGCTCTTGCCGCGCTTGCGCTCTTCGGGCTCTGTGTTTTCGCAGAGGGAACGGCCATTGCAAAAACGCCTGATGAGGTGCGGGCGGCGTGCCGTGCTGAAGGCCGGCCCTGCGTGGGACTGGTGCTTTCAGGGGGCGGCGCCCGTGGGTTTGCGCATGTGGGCGTGATACGCGTGCTCGAGGAGCTCGGCGTCAAGATTGACGTGATTGCCGGTACATCCATGGGTTCCATGGTCGGAGGCGCCTATGCTGCGGGCTTCACGCTTCCTGAGCTCGAGGATGCGGTCCTCGGCGTGGATTGGGACCGCATGCTCGGTCCCCGGCCGGACAGGCAGCTCGTCAACTGGCGCAGAAAGCTTGACGACTATAAGAGCCTTCCTTCGAGCGGACTTGAAATGTCGCGCGAGGGGACGCCGATGCTGCCGGCCGCTTTTGTTCCGTCCGAAGAACTCGAACTTTTCCTTGCACGAAAAACTTCGGCTTTCGACATGGTTCGGGACCTCTCGAGACTTCCGATTCCCTTTGCTGCGCCCGCAACCAATCTGGTGACGGGCTATCGCGTCGTCATGCAGAAGGACTGCACGCTGAGGGAGGCCATGCGCGCTTCCATGTCCATTCCGGGCGCCTTTGCGCCTTCGCAATATAAGGGAGAGCTTCTGGTTGACGGCGGCCTGGTTGACAACCTACCCGTAGCGCTTGCGCGCGAAATGGGGGCGGATGTGGTGATCGCCGTGAATGTCGGCACGCCGCTCTCAGACAAGGAGAAGCTCACGAACGTGGTCGGCGTGATGGCGCAGATGGTGAATCTCCTGACGGAACAGAATGTGAGAAAGTCGTTGAGCGAACTCTCTCCCGGGGATATTTTGATTACGCCCGACCTTACGGAATATTCCTCTGCCGACCTCAAGAAAAGCGCAGAAATCATTGCCCGCGGCGAAGAGGCAGGACGGAAGGCCGCAGAGCGGCTCAAGGGCCTGGCCCGGCCGAAGACCGAGTGGACCGCGTGGAATAAGGCTCGTACGGAACTTTTTGATCCGCCCGAAAAGAAGAAGACCCGGGTGTATGAAGTGCTCGTCGCTGAGGATAAAAATTCCCGCATTCCTCCCGAGAGGACGATTGAACGTGCGGCCATCCGGCCGGGCAGCGTGCGAACGCGCAGCGAACTCGATGCCGCGGCGCGCTCTGTATTTGCGGACGGGTATTTTGAGAGCGTGACCTATCGACTGGATCCGGGACCTGACGGGACTTCAGTCGTGGTGCTCGAGCCCCGAGAAAAAGATTCCGTCTGGTCGAGCGTGCGTTTCGGCGGGTCCCTTGAAACCGATTTCGACAAGGTGAGTTCCTTCAATTTCCTCTTTGCGCATTCCTGGCATCTCCTCAACAGCTGGGGCGCGGAATGGCGTAATGAAATTCAGATCGGCGAGCGCCAGCGCTTTCTCTCTGAGTTCTATCAGCCGCTCGGAACCACACTGCCGCTTTTCATTCAGCCGAGCATTTCCTTTGAACGTCAGTCCTACGATATCTACGGCACGGAAGGCAGGCAGGCGATTGCGCGCTGGCGCGCGACGCAGTTCGACAGTCAGGTCCTTTTCGGCTGGGAAATGGCGAGACTGGGGTATGCCGGCATTTCCGCAGGCTGGATTTCCATGCGGGCCAAGCCGGAGATCGGCCGTGATCCGCCGCCTCAGGAGCGATACGATGCCCCCTATGTCGGCGCGCATCTTTTCCTCGATACGCTCGACAACGTGAGCTTCCCGACCAAGGGATACCGCCTGACGGCTGAGGGGCGCACGAGTGACGAAAATATCGACGGCCGCGGCGGCACGCATGTCTTTGAAGTGAACGTGCTCGTTCCCTGGAGCCGGGAAAAGTGGACGGCGCTTCTCGAGGCTGAAATCGGGCGCTCGACCGTTGCCGGAACATTTCAGCTCGGCGGCGCAAGCCGCATGGTGGGCTCGCCCTACGGACGCTGGTCCGGGTCTCGTCTGGAATACGCGCGCTTCGCACTTGCGAGAAACATTTCGGAATTCATGCCGCTTCAGGCTCCCGTCTGGGCCGGCATGCAGGCGGAATTCGGGCGTGCCTGGAACAGCGTGATGGGCGACGATCTGACGAGCGGCGGGCGCGATTGGCAGAAGTCGGTTTCGGCCTACGTCGGCATCGACAGCCTGATCGGGCCGGTGATGCTGACGGTCGGCCGAACCATGGGGGAAGGTACCGGGATTTACTTCCTCTGGGGATATAGAGAATAGGTGCGCATCAGGCGGCGAATCCCGCACGCGCATCGTCCCGGGGCGACAGACCGAAGAATTTGCGGTAGTCGTTCGTGAACTGCGAGCTGCTCGCGTACCCAACCTCGAATGCCGCGCCCGAAACGGTTTTTCGGCCGCTTCGCAGGATATTTCTGCCTTCATAGAGGCGCAGGATTTTTTGGTACTTGATGGGGGAGAAGCCCGTCATGTTCTTGAAGTGCCGATGGAGCGACGGTTCGGAGAGGCCAATATTCCCGGCGATGTCCGCGACCGAAATGGGCTCGCGGAATTTTTCCTTGATCATTGAAACCGCCGCTGCAATCTGATGTGAGTGCGTTCCGTAGGAACAGACGCTGCGAATCCAGGCGCCCTGAGGTCCGAGGAGAAAGCGCGCGTGCAGCTCGCGAATGAGGATCGGGGCAAGAAGGGAAATTTTCCCGGGAGCATCAGAGAGCTCAAGAAGGCGCAGGAAGTTCTGCGCAATGTCCTCCTCGCAGCGCGTGACGAAAAAAGGCTGTCCTGTCGGGTCATCCGGAGCCTGGGCAGAAACGGCTTTTCGATGGATGCCTCTTCAATCGTCGTGAAGGAAGGAAAGTCGATGCATGTAACAACAACATCGCCCGGACCGTAGACATGTTCAATGTCGCCGACGCGCGTGCGTTTGCGCCCCTGGAAAATGAGCGCGGCATAGGGCTTCTGAAAAGAACGCTTTTCTCCGCGTTCCGTGCGTTTGACGACATTGAATCCTGCAATGCCTGTGGGGTTGAAGCCGATGGAGCCGGCATGCTGCATTGCCAGGTGTGCGAGGGTTTCGCGAGTGGAATCAAGAATGAACGGCATAGAGCATTTTGGAAAAGGATTTCATGATTCCTGAATGATAGTTTGAGATATTAAAAAATTTTGTCTCTGAGAGTTTTTAGCAGATATTTGAGATTTTGACTGCCGGTTGCCTGAAGCCTGATTTCTAAACTGCATCTCATCGCGAACGAAGAGCGATACCGTGAAACTTCTGAGGATGAGAGCAATGCACAAATGGATCCAAATGGCGGCAGCCGTCGGCGTCGCAGGCATCATGGGAGCCGTCGGTTCAGCTGCGGCGGCGGAACTGAGTCACACCATCGTTCATCCGGGGAACCTTCCTTCCAATGTGGGGGCGCATACGACCTTCACGGGGCAGGTGCGTCATGACAGCATCAGCCGTGCCGATGCGGATAGTCCCTACAGCGTTTCCATCGTTACGTTTGAACCGGGCGCCAGAACTTTCTGGCACACCCATCCGGCCGGACAACGACTGTTCATTCTGACGGGCGAAGGACTTATCGGGACACCGGACGGAAGGATCGAACGCGTGCATCCGGGGGACATCGTCTGGTGCCCGCCGGGACTCAAGCATTGGCATGGCGCGACGCCGAAGACTGCAATGAGTCATATGGCCTTCACCAACATGAAGGACGGCCGGAACGTCACGTGGATGGAAGAAGTCTCCGCGGACGACTATCACTTTCCTGAAGCAGGGGAGCAAGCCAAATGACAATGCTCGCAAGGATGACGAAGTCGGTTTTCATGAGCGCGCTCGGACTGGCAGCTTTAGCTGGCGGCGAAGCGTCGGCTTCCGATGGAGCGCTGAGTCCTGCGGATCAGGCAGTTGTTGCCATCGCAGCGCATACGGCGGATGGAAATCTCTCTGCGCTGAAGGCTGACCTGAACGATGGGCTTGAAGCCGGTCTGACGGTCAATGAAATCAAAGAGGTCCTCGTTCAGCTCTATGCCTATGCGGGTTTTCCGCGGAGCCTCAATGGCATTCATACCTTTATGGGCGTCATGGATGAGCGTCAGGCTGCCGGAAAGTCGGACCCTGTCGGACGAGAGCCTTCGCCGGTACCGGCAGACCTTGACCGCGATCGGTACGGCGCCGAGATGCGCGCAAAGCTCGGCGGGCGCGCCGTCATCCCGCCGCCATCGGGATACCAGCTTTTTGCGCCGGCGATCGACGCCTTCCTCAAGGAACACCTCTTCTGCGACATCTTTATTCGCGACAACCTCGCTCATACGCGCCGTGAACTTGCCACCGTCGGGGCACTCGCCGGCATGACGGGGACTGCAGGACAGATGGTTTTCCATATGAATGCAGCCATGAATACGGGTGTTTCGGCTTCGGAAATGAAAAGCCTCGTGCAGGTGATCAGGACTGAATGCGGCAGCGATCGTGCGGATGCCGCCGAGGCGGTTCTTGAGCGCGTTCTGCGGGATCGTGAACAGAAAGCAAAAGCATCATCCGGGAGCTGAAGATGATTTTTAAAAGTTTTTTTGCAGCCGCGCTGATTGCTGGCGCACTTCTTTCTCAATCGGGTGCTGCTTCTGCAGATCCTCGCGTGGCGCTTCCCGAGGAATGGTCCGACTGGGTGCTCTATCGCACCTCAGACCGCGGGAGCGTGATTGAGGACATGTATGCGCCCAAAGACGTCATGGCGGCGATGAAGACGGCGGAAAGCTTTCCCTATGGAACGCGGCTGCTCCTCGTCGAATACCACTCTCGTTCCGGAGAGCGTGCCGGCGTTCGGCGCTACATCGTCATGCAGAAGGAAAAAGGCTGGGGCGCCATTTATCCAGAAAGCCTGCGCAACGGGGAATGGGAGTACCAGGCCTATCACGGAGATCGCAGAGCCTTTACGGAGAGCGAGGATCCGGTAAGCCGGTGTCTCTCATGCCACCAGAGTGCGGCTTCGAGCGACTACGTGTATTCCGCAGAGGATCTGAAGGCCGCTGCGCGCAGAAATTGATTTCTAAAGAAAGGGAGACTCCATCATGAAGACAAACATCAATCGCCGCAGCGCCCTCAAAACGGTTGCCGTGCTGGGCGCGGCTTTGACTCAGGGGCTGGGTGCGGCCGCTGCGGCGCCGGCTCCGGCGGCGTCCGCAAAGCCGGCAGGACAAAACTGGTACAAGAGCAGCTCCGTCACGTCGGAACTTGTGCGCTTCAAAAACATCTACGGCTTCGAACTCGTCGGGAACCTTTATGCACCGGAAGGCCTGAATCGCTCGCAAAAGCATGCGGCTCTGGTCATCAGTCATCCTTTCGGTGCTGTCCGCCAACAGGCGGCGCTTCTTTACGCACAGAAGCTCGCTGAAGCCGGATTCGTGACGCTCGCGTTCGACCAGTCCTATTGGGGAGAGAGCGGCGGAACGCCGAGAGGCTCCATCCTGCCTGATGTCTATACGGAGAATTTTTCTGCCGCGGTCGACTATGTCGGCACGCTTCCCTATGTGGATCGGCTGCGTATCGGAGCGCTCGGCATTTGCGCGAGCGGCGGTTTCGCACTGGCTGCCGCCAAGATCGATACGCGAATCCGCGCAGTTGCGACCGTGAGCATGTACGACATGGGCGAATACTTCCGCACGGGGATCAATGGTGATCGCGCGAAGTCGCTTCGGGCCGCCGATCTTGACAAAGCCGCCGCCTCCCGCTGGCAGACGGTGGATTCAGGCGAGCCCGTTTATGGCCCCGGTCAGAATGACCCGGTCTTTGCTGAAGCCGCGGAATCCAATGATTTCTACCGTACGTCGCGTGGGCTTTATGAACCGAACGATCGCCGCAATACGCCGGCCACCTATGTGAAGTTCATGAATTTCTACCCGCTCAATGACCTGGATGTCATTTCGCCGCGTCCCATCCTTTTCATCGTGGGAGCGGATGCGCCGTCGCGCTGCTATACGGATGAAGCCTATAAGAGAGCGGCTGAGCCGAAGGAGCGCTTCGTGGTGCCGGGCGCCAACCGTACGGATCTTTATGATCGTGCCGGCATGATTCCGTGGGAAAAGCTTTCAGACTTTTTCCGTACGAATCTGGCGTGAGGTATCCGGCAATTGAAGTCGGGCGTTCAAGGCTCCCCGGGTCGGGGAGCCTGAACGCAACCCGGAAGGGAGTGTCATGCAGCGAAGGAATTTGCTGGCGTTTGCCATGACGAGCATGCTGATTCATCAGGGCGCGGACGCCGCGGAGACAAACATAATGAAGATTCAGATGGAAGCCCGGGGACGGAGCTGGACGATTGCCCTCGAAGAGAATGAGACGGCCCCGGTGAATGTCAAGTGAGCTTTCGCCGATTTTGTTCTTAAAAAGTAGGTTGTAGTCTGAGCTCAGTGAGGGCTTTGCCCTCTCCGCCTTCGGCGGATTCACCCAGAGTTTTTTGGCCCGTAGAAAAACCTTTGATGCAGCTGTGCAGCACCGTTCGCGCGGAGAGGTCGGCAGGCCGGTAGAATGAGCCTCCTCAGGCAGGAGGAGGCCGAGCCTGAGGCCCGCGGAAAACCGCCGAACGCCTTGTTGCAGCAGCAGCGGGGCGTTTGTTCAAGCTGCCTTGGCATGCTTTTCCTCCAACTGTCCATTTTCGGGGTTAAGCCACACCTCTTTGATCGGCGTACAGTTCAGCACTCTCCCGGTGATCCAGCGCTCCGGATGGCGTCTGCGAGCCTCCAGCATCGTCTCCCTGCGTCGGCGCAGCACCTCCGCGTCCTCGCCGCGATAGCGCTGCCCCGGCGTTACCATGCGGATGCCGCGGTGTCTGTGGTGCTCGTTGTAGTGGTCTACAAAGCCCTGCACCCATTGCTCAGCTTCCTCAGCATTGTCGAAGCCGTCACGGGGGTACAGGTAATCGCCGCTGTACTTAAGCGTACGGAAGAAGGACTCCGAATACGGATTGTCGTTGCTGACTCGCGGACGACTGTGCGAGAAGGTAATTCCGTTCTTCTCAAGCAAAGCCAAAGTGGGAGCGGCCTTCATGCTCGCACCATTGTCTGAGTGCACGACAAGCTGTCCGGGCTTGATTCCGTATCGCCTGAAGGCATCCCCGAGAAAGCGCACGGCGAAGTCGGCATTATCAGCCTCGAAGACCCTGGCGCTCACAACCATGCGGCTGTAGACGTCGACAATGACATACGCGTAGTAGAACCTGCCCGTGTACTTGCTCGAGCGCAGATAGGTGATGTCCCAGGTCCACACCTCGTTTGGCTTCTCTGCGCTGTATGCAGTCGGCTTGCTGCGCCGGCGGGCTTCCCGGGTAGGCGCACGGCGTGCGTTCAATCCCCGTGCCCTGAAGAGACGGTAAAGCGTTGAGAGAGAGCACCAGTACTCCTTGTTTTC
>OJRO01000216.1_pt1 | contig 65372 bp, 57 predicted proteins | sample 1599221 | NCBI WGS metagenome assembly OJRO01 (sample SAMN03922449, study PRJEB24848) | human gut metagenome | isolation source: stool sample | host: Homo sapiens | place: Germany | collected 2009-11
TTAATCTGTACTTCTCGCCAATGACGGTCAGCATAAATTCCCAGACCAGTCGGCTCTGCTTCATCAACGCATACAGACAAATCTGTTTTGCTACATCCGTCGGTTGTGATGCAATCGCAGAAACCAATGAGTCATCTTCCAATGTATGAAGCCGTTTGATGCAGGCTTTCGCCATACGTGTGATAGATTTTTCCGTTGGGTACTGGAAAAGATTCTGCTCTACAATTTCTTTTACAATCGCATCATCTGAATTTCCTTCTGCCATCAGCTTTGCGGTAGAACGCATTTCGTAGAAAAGGAACGGTTCTCTGGTCAAAGACGCAATATAAGGATAAGAATGATCCATGCTACCGTACCTCCCTACTGTTCCTCTTTTTTATCGGGAACAAATTCCATGATGTCTCCCACATCACAATTTAACACCGTACAAATCTTTTCTATTACATCCATGCTGACATTTTCATCTTTGGACAACTTTGACATTGTTGTCGTACTGAAGCCAGTCTGCAAACGCAGGTCTTTCTTTATCATATCTTTATCAATCAACATTTTCCAAAGCTTTTTATAGCACACTGCCATATTGTCACCTCTTACAATTACCTTTTTCTATCTAACGTTCATTATTCAGATTACTTCCACTATCTTAACACAGCAGTGCGAGTAATACAAAAGCAAATATCTATTCCTTTAATAAGCAGAGTCAGATGATGTTCCAATCTGTAGGTTTTGAAAAAACAGAGGAAGAATGGTATGAGTATCGGCTGTAGTGCAAAGTGTCCGGAATTCCGGATTTAAAATATTCTGCAGTAAGCGTCAACAAGCCGCAGACAATGTCAGGTCTTTTATAGACCATCCATTGTCTGCGGCTTATCTGTTGTATCTGACGAAGTGTCAGGATATAAGTTTTTCTAAACTCCCTACCGGTGCGTATCCCACAGTCCGCAGTAGGCATCCACCGGGTCCTCCCCGATAAATGCGTCGCTGCCGCTCATCAGCTTCTCGATGAGCGCATCAAACGTCTGATCCGCGCTGTCGTAAGTGTTGATATACGTTCTCGCCTGCGGAATGTCTGCCAGTACGAACGGCTGTCCGCATCCGATCACGATAACCGGAAGTTCATGAACATACCACGGGATCTCTCCGCCGCCCTTGCTCATGCCGAAGCCCGGTCTTGCCACCGGCTGGAAACCGCCTGCAATGTCCACCAGTGTGATGATCAGATCCTGATTTTCGACGAAATCCTTGATCGGCGTCTTTCCGGCAAAGTACATATTGATGTCCACTTTTTCTCCTACTGCTGCACGCTTTGCAAGTGCGTCGAGCGGGCTCTCGTAGATAAATGCGTCAAAGCCCTTCTCGATCAGCTTGTCACGCAGACGCTCTGCCGGGCTCTTCTTGCCGCCGTCCATATATTTTGCCATCATGGTTCCCATCACGCCCGCGGATAATCCGCTGACGGAGACGATCATGATGCGCTTGTAACGGCTCGGGATCATCGGAAGCACATCCTCGTCCTTGTATTTTACGAGAGTGATTCCTTTCTCGGAGATTTCTCTTGCCATCGCCTTGTGCTCTTCGCAGCCAACGACCTGCTCCATCACCTCCACCGGAGGAACGATCTCATTTTTCGCTTTTTTGTGCAGTCCCATGTGTGCTTTCAGAGCAAGAATGCGGTGCAGGGCGTCATTTAAACGCTCCTCGGTGATGATGCCGTTCTCATAGCCCGCCATCATGCTTGCAAAATCCTCATCCATCTCATTGAAAAAAAGGAACATATCGACACCGGCTGCAATCGTGTGCGGAAGCATCTCGCTGCGCTTCATACAGCAGGTCAGTCCGACCATGTGGGAAGCATCGGTCAGCACCATACCATTAAAACCAAGCTTTCCGCGCAGAAGTCCCTCGATCAGCTCCGGCGAAAGGGTTGCCGGCATGATGTCCTCATCCTTGATTCCCGGGTTAAAATGTCTGGTGTACGCAGGCTGCATAATGTGTCCTGCCATGATGGCTTCCAGACCGTTGTCAATGAGGTTCTGGTATACTTTTCCATAGCTTGCATCCCACTCCTCACAGCTCATGTCATTGACGCTGTCTGCCACGTGCTGGTCGCGGAAGTCCAGTCCGTCGCCCGGAAAATGCTTCGCAGCACAGCAGAATCCCTCATTGGTGTGTGCGCCGTCCATATATGCCTTCGTCATCTCGCACACGCGGTCCACATCGTTTCCATAGGTGCGCAGTCCGATGACCGGGTTCTCCCAGTTGTAGAGGATGTCGCTGACCGGGGCAAAGGAGAGATTACACCCGATCGCCGCCGCCTCTTTGTTGGACATACGGCCGAGCTCGTACGCGTATCTGGCGTCTCTTGTCGCACCGATCTTGGTCTGCTGGCCGATCATGGTTCCGTCAGTGCAGGCGCCGTTGCCGCCATTCTCCGTGTTGCACGCAATGATAAGCGGAATCTTGCTGTTCTCCTGAAGAATCCGGTTCTGCTCACGCACCTCGGCACCGGTTGCCGGGTTGTAGCGGATACCGCCGATGTGGTACTTGTCCACCGTCATCTTCAGATACTCTTCGTCTCTGGAAGATCCCATATTGAAGAAAAGCTGACCGATCTTCTCCGCGGTCGTCATACCCGCGATGGTCTCTTCCACCCACTTACAATCCTCTTCGGACAGGTAAAACGGTTTTGCCTTCATATCTACCATAATTAAAATATCCCTCTCTTTCTCACTCCGAATCGGCATGAACACCGAGATTCTGCTCAAATGCCTGATTCAGTTCCTTTTGATATTCCGCATCAAAGCTTCCCGCGAGAAGTTTCGGAAACGCTTCCTCTAAAAGGCGTTTCCAGCTCTCCCCCTCATGTCCGACCAGAATCGGATAGAACCGGACGCCGTTTTTCTCTGCCGCGTCCCGGTCTCCCGGTGCATCGCCGACCATCAGAATCCGCCCGGGCTCATACCCCATTTTTCTCAATTCACCGATGCAGAAAGCCTTGGTTCCCGCCTCCTGCGTCAGAAGCGTACTGCAGTCTTCGGCAAGATGATGTCTGCCCCATTCCGCCTCGACCGCCTCCCGGTTCGCGGACGACACCGCCGCCAGATCCGCCTGTTTTGCCATCGCATCCATCGCAGACTTCACATTCGGAAACGGCCGGTCCTCTGCCTGAAGCGCATGGATCGCGCGGTTGGTGCGGATGCTCCAGAGCAGCGCTTTTTCAAAACACGGGTTATCACTCTTCTGCGTCACCGCAAGCAGCGCCGGGTTGGAGAGCTCCTTCGCCTCTTTTGTCCATGCCTCATACTCCGCAAGTCCCTCGATGTTACCGAGACCTCTCTTCTCCACCTCCGCGAGCGCCAGCGCCAGTCCCTTAAACCGGTTGATACCGCGCGTGATGGAGTAGAGGTTGATAGAAAGCCAAAGCTCCATGCACTCCGCTTCATGCTCCGTCAGTCCGAATGTTTTGATCCACTGCGGTCCGAAGCAGGTTCTGTGCTTTACCTCCATCGTGTCCATCGCACAGCCGTCGCTGTCAATGCACACGATACAATCACTTTTTTTCTGAAAATCAAAATACCCCATTGTTCCACCTCATGTATTGCCGCCTCTTCCGGCTCCTTTGCAAGCTTTTATACGCCGGAGTATGCCGCAAATGCTCCGTCGATCGGAATACATGCGCCATTGACAAATCCGCTTGCCTCCTCACATGCCAGGAACAGGACGGAACCGATCAGTTCCTCCACCTCACCAAAACGATCCATCGGCGTATTGTTTAAAATCTTGCCGGTTCTGGCTGTCGGTGTCCCATCCTCATTGAACAGAAGCTTTGCATTCTGCTGTGTGGAGAAAAATCCCGGTGCGATCGCGTTGCAGCGGATACCCACCTTGGAAAAATGCACTGCAAGCCACTCGGTAAAGTTGGAAATTGCAGCTTTTGCACCGGAGTATGCGGGAATCTTCGTCAACGGTGTGTAAGCGTTCATCGAGGAAATATTGATGATGCTCGCACCTTTTTTGTTGACCATATCAAGCGCAAATACCTGTGTCGGAATCAGGGTACCCATGAAGTTCAAGCTGAATACAAAAGAGACACCGTCCGCATCCAGGTCAAAGAATGTCTTCATCTGTCCGAGATCCTCCGGCACAAAATACTCGTCGTCGGTCGTCGCTTTCGGGTTGTTGCCGCCGGCACCGTTGATTAAGATATCGCAGGTTCCGAAGTCCGCAGCGATCTGGTCTCTCGCCGCCTGTACGCTCGCTTTCTCAAGCACGTTGCACTTGTATCCCTTTGCAATATAGCCCTTTGCCGTAATGTCATCCGCATGCTTTTTTGCCGCATCCTCATTTAAGTCGAGCAGCGCTACCTTTGCGCCGGTCATTGCCATTGCCTCCGCAAGCACGGAGCAGATGACTCCACCCGCACCTGTCACAACAACCACCTTGCCTGTCAGATCAATCTGAAATGGTAACTTCATGTTCGTCTTCCTCCTGATTTCTATTTTTCTGATATTTATTTTTCCTTTGAAGCCTTCTCCACAGCCTCAAATAATCCGTTGATATAGGTTGCTCCAAGCGCACGGTCATAGAGTCCGTAGCCCGGTCTTCCGGTCTCTCCCCAGATCATTCTTCCGTGATCCGGTCTCACATATCCGGTAAATCCATTGTCATGCAGCGCTTTCACAATCGCATACATATCCAGAGAGCCACAGCTGGAGAGATGTGCACGCTCCTCAAAACCATTCTCAAGCACTGCAACGTTGCGCAGATGTGCAAAATGAATTCTTCCCATTGCCGCATATTTTGCCGCCATCTTCACCACATCGTTCTTGTTCGAGCAGCCGAGGGAGCCGGTGCACAGTGTGATGCCGTTGTGCGGATCATCCACAAGACCGAGGAAACGATCAATGTTTTTCTCGCAGGTGATGATGCGCGGAAGTCCGAAAATGCTCCAGCACGGATCGTCCTCGTGGATTGCCATGTTGACGTCGCACTCCGCTGCAACCGGAATCACTCTCTCCAGGAAATACTTCAGATTGTTCCAAAGATCATCCTCAGACATTGCGTTGTACTCTGCAACCACCTGCTTTAACTCTTCTCTGGTGTAGCTTGCATCCCAGCCCGGAAGTGTCAGATCGCTGTCACTCTGCAGCGGATTCACAGCATCCACCTGCTCCTGATAATATACCAGGGAGGTCGAACCGTCCGGCAGCACGTGGTCAAGCTGTGTTCTCGTCCAGTCAAATACCGGCATGAAATTGTAGCAGATGCACTTCACTCCGGCTTTTGCCACACGTCTGATGTTCTCGCAGTAGTTCTCGATGTAGCGGTCGCGGCTCGGCTTGCCAAGCTTGATGTCCTCATGTACCGGAATACTCTCAATGACTTCAAAATGAAGTCCGGCATCCTCCACCTGCTTTTTCAGTGCTGCGATGCTCTCCTCGCTCCACACCTCTCCGACCGGAACGTCATACACAGCCGTTACGATCGAGTGCATTCCCGGGATCTGACGGATGTTCTCCAGTGTCACCTTGTCATCTGGTCCATACCAGCGAAATGATAATTTCATAGTTTCCTCCGTTCTGCGGAAGGTCCTTTCCGCTCATGTAATATTTGCTTGTATACATGTCTATGATATTGCTCCATGTACGTTTCTTTGTTTCTTTTTCTTGACTATATCATGCTTGTATACAAGCGTCAACATCCATCTTTCTTTTTTTCTGTTTTGTATAATTTTTTGTATCTGTTTTGTCTATTATTCACAATTTACACCGGTTTTTCCGCAGGTTCTGCTTTTTCTCCTGTTGTATACAAGTGGGTATTCCCCGGCAGATTTTCCTTGTTTCATCTTCTTGCGCCGTGTTCCGCGCGTCTTAAGTTCCGGAAGGACTTTTTATCGAAATCCGCCAGAATTCCGTCTACTGTCCTGCACTGTTTTTCATCCTGCCCCAAGAAACAGCGTTCCCGTTTTTTCCAGATCCTATGTATACATATGTAAGGTGCATGTCCCAGGCTTTTGAAAAATAGATTGTAATTTGTTCCATTGGGATTTATATTAGAAATATGTTCACATTTTGAATGGTAAGAATGGACACCAAATTGTCCACAGAGGAGCATGTTATGAACGGAACCAGACATACCGGCACATCCGTTGCCGTTTATAAAGATTTAAAAGAACAGATTCTTCATCTGGAACTGCCGCCGGGATCTGCCATCAGCGAGATCGACACGGCCGCCGCGTTCCATGTATCGCGCACCCCGGTACGGGATGCCTTTAAAATGCTTGAGCGCGAGGGGCTTCTGGAAGTCCGCCCGCACATCGGTACATTCGTCTCCCTGATCGACCTCAACATGATCTCCGACATTCTCTATCTGAGGGAGACCTTAGAGCAGGCAGTGTTAAGAGATCTGACCGCAGGGTACGATAAATCCCAGGAATTCCGCATCCGTCTGCTGTTACAGCGCCAGTGCGGACTTCTGGAACAGGATCTGCCCGCCGAGGAACTCGGGCGTGCCTTCATCATTAACGATAACGAGTTCCACACAACGCTCTACGAGCTCGCCGGGAAACGCACCGTCATGGATTTTCTGACCGGCGTGAGCTCACAGTACGAGCGTTTCCGCACCTTTTTGAATCTGGGCGACCGCGATAATCTGCTGCGGCTGTACAACGACCATATCAAAATCTGGTCGTGTATCTCCTCACGGGATTATGAGGGGCTTTCGGATGTAGTTTCCCATCACATCTACGACGGCTTCAATGCCAGCACCGAGATCATCTCCAGACATCCGGACTATTTCTGTCCGTTTCACTAAAATATTTTAGAGCCAGCTCACAGAATCCGGCAATCCGCAGGCAGGCTACGCCTGCCGGATTGTCTCACAGACGCGGTCCCACTCCTGTTTTAATGACGTCATTTTCTCCTGCAGTCCTTCGCGCGTTCCTGCACGTAAGAGCGCAACAATTGCCGCGCTCTGCTCAAAAAGTCCCGTAATCCCCAGCGTTCCGGTCAGTCCTTTTATGGCATGCACCTGTTCCAACAGCTCCGCATCATCCTGCTGCTCTAATGCCGTCCAAGCCGCATCCATGTGTGCATCCTCCGGCAGCTTTCGCAGATATTTTTCATAAATCGCCTGCTTTCCCATAAAACGTGCCAATGCGGCATCGTAATCGATTCCGGCTGCGCGCAGTGCGTTCTCATCCATAGCAGTCTCCCCCTATCACGCTTTCTATGGTTAAAATTCTACTACCAGATGCACCAATACGCAAACATTTATTTCTTCATTTTCGGCTGGAAAATCAGGCTTGCCAGATAGCCAAACACCAGCGCTGCCGATATGCCCACCGCGCTTGCCTGAAAGCCTCCCATGAAAATTCCAAGGAAGCCATATTGATCCACCGCCTCTTTCACGCCCTTCCACAATACATTTCCAAATCCGAGCAACGGCACACTAGCGCCGGCTCCCGCAAATTCTACAAACGGTTCATAGACCTGTATCGCTCCAAGCAGTGTGCCAAGACACACCAGAAGCACCATGATGCGCCCCGGAAGCATTTTTGTTTTTTCCATTAAAATCTGCACCAGCGCGCAGATCAGCCCGCCAACCCAGAATGCATTGACATAATCCATAGCATTTTCCCCCTTTCTATCCCGCATGCTCGATGACGACCGCATGCGCAATTCCCGGCACCGTCATTCCCTCATTAAAGGAAACCGTCGAGAGCAGCGCTCCCGTCGGGACAAACAGGATTCTTTTCCATTTCCCTTCCTCGATCTGCCGCATAAAATGTGCCGCAAGCGTCACTGCCGCACACCCGCAGCCGGAACCGCCGGCGCCCGTTCCCTGTTTGTCTGCATCGTAGATCTCAATCCCGCAGTCGGTGTGGATGCTGCTGATGTCATACCCTCCAGTCCTCGTCAGATCCCAGAGAATTTCCTGCCCGACTTTTCCGAGATCGCCGGTAATAATCTTATCGTAATCCGTCACGTTCCTTCCGAAATCTGACAGGTGGCGGCAGATCACATCACTGGCAGCAGGTGCCATGGCCGCTCCCATATTCATCGAATCCTTGATGCCGTAATCAACGATCTTACCGGTCGTGATCCCCGTGATGCGCGCCTTGCTTCTTTTTTTCCCAAGCACGTAAGCACCGCTCCCCGTGACCGTCCACGTCGCTGATTTTGGGCGCTGATTGGCATATTCCAGCGGAAAACGGAACTGTTTTTCCGCGCTGGCAAAATGGCTCGACGTCATCGCCACAACATAATCTGCATACCCCGCCGCCACACACATCGCGCCCAATGAGAGTGCTTCGCCGCAGGTGCTGCACGCTCCATAAAGCCCGAACAGCGGCACCTGATAGTCCATGAGTCCGAAGGATGTCGCAATATTCTGCCCGAGCAGATCTCCCGAAAACAGATAGCGGATGTCCTCGGTTTTCAAGCCTGCCTTCCCGACCGCCAGCGTAAATGCTTCCTTCTGCAGGGTGCTCTCCGCCTCCTCCCAGGTGTTCTGACCGAATTTGTCATCCTCGCCCACCACGTCGAAACGGTTCCCGAGCGGTCCTTCGCTCTCTTTTTTCCCAACAATACTCGCACTGCTTATGATGTAAGGAGCCTCCGCAAACGCGAGGCTCTGCTTCCCGACCTGTATCTCCATATCACTGCTTCCTTTCGTAAGACTTTTCCTTAGTATGCGGCGGACAAACGTGTATTATACCGGTAAAATATCATTTTCGTTTCCTTCTGTTCACAAATTTTCCGGCTGCAGTTCGACTTTTTCTGTTGTGAATATGGTTCGTTATTTCGGAAAATTTCCTGCTGCCCAGAAATTGGGGCGGCTGGGCAGAAAATTGGTTTGACTGTTCAGAAATGTTTTGCTGCCCGGAAATTGGGGCAACCGGGCGGGAAATTGGGGCGGCTGGGCAGAAATGTTTCGCATGATCGGGAATTGATCGGACTGCTGGCAAAAAACGAAATTTGTTTTCGCCGGCAGATAAAAACAGAGGGTGCATGCGAGCGCCGGATTTCCGGCATGCATGTGCACCCTCTGTTCTATCCTCTTTTTTGCGCTGCTTTCTTAAAGCTCTCCTAGAAATCGACCTCTGTATCGTAGTAGCAGCATTTTAACAGTTTTTCCATCTCCTCCTGGCTCGGCTGACGCGGATTTGATCCTGTGCAGGCATCCAGAATTGCATTTGCTGCAATCTCCGGCAGTCTCTCTAAGAATACTTCCTCCGGCACAAATCCCTGCTCAGTCGGATAACTGTCCGCGCCGTAATTCTTGATACAGTGCGGAATCTTAAGATCATCATTCATGCCGCGCAGATATGTAATGAGGAGCGCCACTTTTTCGTCCAGCGTACCTCCGCCCAGTCCCATAAAATCTGCGATCTCGCCGTAGCGCTTTTTCGCGGTCTCATCCTTGGCGTTGAATGCGATGACCTTCGGCAGATACATGGCGTTTGCTGCACCGTGAATGATATGTGCGCCGTAATCTGCAAATGCAGCACCCGTCTTGTGAGCCATCGAATGGACGATTCCAAGCAGTGCATTGGAAAATGCCATACCGGCTAGACACTGTGCATTGTGCATGGAATCACGTTTTTCCATATCTCCGTTATAAGAGCCCACAAGATCTCTCTGGATCATCTTGATCGCATGCAGGGCAAGCGGATCGGTAAAATCACAGTTCGCCGTGGAAACATACGCCTCGATGGCATGCGTCATCGCATCCATACCGGTATGTGCCACCAGCTTCTGCGGCATTGTCTCTGCAAGCTCCGGGTCCACGATCGCCACATCCGGCGTAATCTCAAAATCTGCAATCGGATATTTGATTCCTTTTTCGTAATCCGTGATAATGGAAAATGCGGTCACCTCCGTCGCCGTTCCGGATGTGGAAGAGATCGCGCAGAAATGTGCTTTTTTGCGGAGCTTCGGAATTCCGAATACCTTGCACATATCTTCAAACGTAATGTCCGGATATTCATACTTGATCCACATTGCTTTTGCCGCATCAATCGGAGAGCCGCCGCCCATCGCCACGATCCAGTCCGGCTTAAATTCTTCCATTGCCTTGGCACCTTTCATCACCGTCTCCACCGATGGATCAGGCTCAATTCCCTCAAACAGACAGACTTCCATTCCTGCTTCTTCCAGATACTGCTTTGCGCGATCCAGAAATCCAAAACGCTTCATGGAACCTCCGCCGACACAGATCATCGCGCGCTTTCCCTCAAAGTCCTTTAAAGCCTCCAGCGCTCCCTTTCCGTGATACAGATCGCGCGGTAACGTAAACCTTGCCATATGCTCCTCCAATCCGCCACTTCCTGTGGCAACCATTTTTTACAGCCTTTGCCCGCCGTTACTATCATACCCCAAATCCGGCGTCGTTTCTGCATATGTTAAGTATAACATATGGGCAACCGGCGTGGCAATTCTTTCCGTTTCTATTCTGCACATTTTCATAAGAGATTTTCGCATCGCGTTCTGATATGCCGTTCCCATGTTCCGGCGTGGCAGGTTGGGGTGGATTCCAGGGGTTTCACATCTAAAGCAGGTGACTCGGTTTTTTAGGTTTTTTAGGGTTTTTAGGATTCTTACCGCCCGGGCTTGACGGCATTCTTTCTGCCAGTCGCTTTCCGCTTCATACCACGCAGCATTTCTTTGTCCTCCGCACTTACACGGTATGACTCCAGCATTTTCTGAATTGCCTTATTATAGGTAAAATCATCCAGTTCATTTTCCAGCAGAAATGCATGGGTCTCCTGCGGAAATTTTGCATAGGCAGTCGCAATTCCCCATGCAACTCCCATTTTGCAATAATAGCCCTCATGCTTCAGGCTGTTATATACAGCGAGCACACGGTCAATATATTCAGGCACCAGAAAATGATCCATCAGCATCACTGCCACCACCCGCTGTTCAAATTCACTCTTAGACGCGCGGTATTGCATCAAAAAATTCCACACCTCTGCCCGGTGCTTTCGGGCAATCTTAAATGTAGAACAAAACCCATCATTGACTGACCAGTCGTGGATTTTCGGAATAAACGCTGCGGCATATTCCAAAAGCTCCTCCATCTCCGCTTTCACGTAGCCAATCACAAGTCCCTGCAGCATGATCTCCTCGTAGCTGCCATCGCGTGCCTCCTTGAGATAAGTTCTCCAGTCTTCCTTTGCGAGCTGCTTCGCCAGCGAGCGCAGCACCGGAAGCCGCACTCCCAGAATCGAATCTGTCCCCGGAATCAGGCTGCTGGTAAAATCTTTGAACTGCTTTTCCGCATGTTTCTCTAAAAAATCACGTATCTGTTCGTTTGTCATTCTTTCCTCTCTTTGCACTGTCAATGAATTACTGTAAATGCGATTCTGTGTCTGCACTGTTTTCTGCGCACAATATGAATCTGTCAAGATTCATTATATCATCTTTTTGCGCTGCTTTCTGCGCATCCGAAGTTCCGCAGGAACTTCTAATATGAATCCGATAGGATTCATTATATCATACATCAACGATACCCCGGCAAAAGGAATTATCGCAATAAGCCTAGACCTCTTCTGGGTGATGTGTAATATTATTACAAACACACTTGGGGATTTCTAATAATATTACTTATCAAAGCAGGGCGCAATATGCTTATTGCGGCAATTCCATGCAAGCACGTTCGCATGGAACATATCCGTCCGCTGCACGTAAGCATGCGCATCCGTCTTTGCTTCATGCTCACTTTTGTCTCCGCGAACATTATGTTACTAACCGTGGATTCTGGTCTATGCACGCAAAAACGTGCTCTCAGACCCGCAAAATGACAGAATAGTTGACATAACAACAGTATAAAAGAGTAGAACGGGTCTCAGACGCAAAAAAGCAGCTCTCAGACCCGCGAAATAGTCAAGAACGGGTCTCAGATGGCAAAATGTATCTCCCAGACCCGCCACGACCCAAAATGCAGTTTTTATAACCTCATTTTCTGCTGCATCCTCCCAAAATCAGTTTTTTATAACCTCATTTTCCTACTGCAACCGCTCTGGAATCAGTTTTCATAGATCTCGCCGTCCACAATTCTTACCACACGACCCGCATGTTTTGCCACATTCAGATCATGGGTAATCATCACAATGGTATTTCCCATCTGATTCAGATTTTCAAAAAGCTTCAATACCTCTTTTCCACTGTTCACATCGAGCGCGCCTGTCGGCTCATCTGCAAGCAGAATAGCCGGTTTTCCGACCAGCGCACGCGCAATCGCCACGCGCTGCTGCTGACCACCGGAAAGTTCATTGGGCTTATGTCCGATACGCTGTGAAAGCCCGAGCATGTCAATCGTGTCCATACTCGCCTCCTGAGCCTCCGCGAGCCCCATTCCACGCATCAGAAGCGGCATAACAATATTCTGCAGCACGTTGTAGGTCGGAATCAGATGATATTTCTGAAAAATGAAGCCTATTTTCTGATTACGGATTTTTACCAGTTCCTTTTCTTTCGCCTGTTCGATTGCCACGCCATCCAGCAGATAGTTTCCGCTGTCCATCACATCCATGCACCCGATGATATTCATGAGCGTACTTTTTCCGGAACCGGAAGGACCCAAAATGGCAAGATATTCTCCCTGCTTTACGGTCAGCGACACATCTTTGAGCACATGGAGGGACTGCGTTCCCATGCGGTATGATTTGTTGATATTTCTCATTGTGATTACGTCTGTATTTTCTATACTTTCTGCTTTTGTGACCGCGCAGATCGCCGGCTCCATATCCATCACTGCATCCATATCTCTATAATAACCTCCTCACCGTCTTCGCTGGTCTCTATCAGAAGCTTCAGCAGATCGCCAGCCGCCAGCCGCTGAAACGTCGTCTCGGTACCTGCCGTGGTGTGCACCACCGTGCTGACCGGAATCAATGTTGTCACACTTTTACCACTCATGCCGCCATTTCCGCCCGGTGCTCCTCCACCGTTACTTCCTGTTCCGTCCGATGTTGCATCGCCCGGCATGTCGCCATTTTCTTCCTGCGGCTGTCCGTCTGACGTCTCTGTGTTAGCATCCGTTCCGGAAGTTCCCTGCGACATCCTGCCAGGCGCCCCCGAGCCATCTCCAGACGCCTCCGTGCTATCCCCTGGCGCTCCTGAGCCATCTCCTGGCGCCCCCGTGCCATCTCCAGACGCCTCCGTGCTATCCCCTGGCGCTCCTGCGGTATCACTTCCTCCCGGCGCCCCTGAACCATCACTTCCTCCTGGCGCTCCTGAGCCATCTCCGCCTTTTTCTGTATTCTCGGTGTCTTCCGTGCTGCTTGCAAGATATGCCTCCACCACCGATTCATCGACTTCCATATATGTCAATTCATTTCCCTCGATGCTGGTCACATAGGCATACACATATTTCTGATTATCCGCCAGTGTCTCCGTGTCTGCCGTCCTGCGGGTCCATGCGAAAATGCCTCCGCCGCCGAGCACTGCTGCAAGCGCCACAATGCCGCCCGCCACCGCTTTCTTCTTTATCATGCCAAACCTCTTTTCAATTATTTATTCCGCGCCAAGTGCCTCCACTGGAACCAGATTGGACGCCTTATAAGCCGGATAAAATCCGAAGATCGTTCCTGTTCCCACCGCAAACACAAGCGCAATCAAAAATGCTGACGCCGACAGTTCCACACGGACGCCGAGGTACTGTACAATCGGCGCCACAGCCAGCGATGCCAGATTCCCCAGCACACCACCGATGAGACTGATTGCCGCCGCCTCCGCGAGGAACTCCAGCAGAATGTCCCGCTTGGAACAGCCGATCGCTTTTAAGATACCGATCTCATTGGTCCGCTCTTTTACAGATACAAACAATACGTTCATAATGCCGATTCCACCGACCACGAAGACGATCGCCGCCATCGCAATGAGAAGCATCGTCAGAATCTGGTTGGAAGCCTCCGCCGCCTCCATCTTGCTTCCTGCATCCTCAAATGTGAACTCAGCGTTCGGGTAACTGGTGGCAAGCACTTCTGTCACTTCCTCGATCACGCCTTCCACATTATTCACATCTGCCGCCAGCACCGTGATCGTCGGGCTGACCGATGATCCGACCAGATATTTCACACCGGTCGCATAAGGGATAAAAATGGAATCATCCGGGCTGATACCGGACGCGACCGTTCCCATGCTTTCCAGCACACCGTTTACCACATAAAGCCGGTCGTCGATATAGATCACGCTTCCGTATGCCTCAATGGCACTGCCGAAAATCTCTTCGGCAACGCTTGCGCCGAGCACGCAGACTTTTTCTTTGTTCTCATCATCATCGTCGGTGATAAAGCTTCCGACCGCGAGGGAGAGGTTGCTGATCGTCTCGTAGTTACTTTTCACTCCTGCGATGGTATAGGTATCGGCTTCATCGAGATCTCCGCCATCCACACTGGATTTTGTGGTGTAGGAAATGGTCGCTGCCGAGATGCCGGACGCAAACGTTTCGATGTCATCCACATCATCCTCGCTCAGCGTAATATTTTCCTGATTCATGCGTTCTTCCATATCGCTCTGTCCGCCGAAAAAGCTTCCCATATCCGGCATACCGCCGCCGTCACCGGAAGGCATCTCTCCCCCCGGTGATCCGCCCGGCGCCTCGCCTCCCGATGAGGAACCGCCTCCCATATCGCCGGAGGGTGCTCCGCCAAAACCGCCGCCAAAGCCTCCGCCGCCACCCGGCGCCATCATTGCCATGCCGGAATCCGAATCATCGCTGCTTCCTCTGCCGCCAAAATCTGTCCCGCCGTCATAGGAAATGTCCACCGCACCGGCATTTAAGTTTTTAAACTGGTCTGCCACGTCCGCCTGACCGCCTTTACCAATGGCAATGACCATCACGATGGTGGCCGCACCGACGATAATGCCGATCGAGGTCATGATCACCTTAAATTTGTTCTGTGTGATATTGATCCAGACCAGTCTCAATAATTCTTTTGGCTTCATTCTGTCACCTGACTTTCTATCAACACAGTTTCACCTTCTGTGAGCCCGGACATGATTTCCACGTTGACCCCGTCAGAAAATCCCGTCTCCACATCCACCGTGCGGATCGTTCCGTCCGCATCCTTCACTTTGACATAGGATGTCGTTCCGTCCGACTGGATCGCCTTGTTGGATACATATAGCACATCCGTCACCTGCCTGCTGATAAATGTGACATTTCCTGTCATGTCCGTGTATATTCCGGTGATGTCCCCGGTAAACGCGGCGGTCACATTGTAAGACACCGTGGAGGAACCGCTGGAAGATGAAGTGTCAATGCTCTCCACCTCCCCCGCAAACGTCTGGTCCTCATAGGCAGACAGCTCGATCTCCACGACGTCTCCGACTGCAATATTTGTGATGTCCTCCTCCGACACGGAGACGGTGATTGTCACCGCATCCGTATTGGAAAAAGTGGCAACCGTTGCGCCGGAAGAGATGGTATCCCCTGCCTCGTACGCCAGATCGGTAATGGTTCCCGTATACTCCGCATAGATCGTACCGTCATCCCCGATGGCAGCTTCAAATTCCTCAAGTGCCTCCTCCGCGTCGGACAGCGTATCTTTTGCATCGGTAATGTCATTGTCCGCCCCGGAGACATCCACACTGTACTGACTGGATGCATTTTTTGCCGAGAGTTCCGCTTCTTTCAACGTTTTCTCCGCCTCAATGGACTTCGTGGTATAGTTGTTTTTCGCTGCCACAAGCTTTGTGTACAGTTTGTCATAATTTTCCTGCTCCTCGGTAAGCGATGCGCTTAAGTCCACGCCCGCATCGATCTGCTCCTGATAGTAATTGATCAGAGACGCCGACGTATCCACCGCTTCCTGCGCGTCATCCACAGCCTCCTGCAGCTGCTTGATGGCAGCTTCGTAGGTCTCCTGTGCAACAGATCCCTCCGCCGTGCTCAGATTGTAGGAGTAACTTGCCGATACTTTTTGCTTTTCTGCACTTAAGCCCGCCTCGCTGACGGCTGTCTTCGCCTCCGTCACCGCTTCCTCAAGATCTTTTTTATAAGATGCCACGCTCTCCTCCGTGAGCTTTAAGATGGGATCACCCTCCGCAACCGTCTGTCCTGCGGTAACATAGACCGTTTCCACCTCAAGGGTCGATGCCGTGCTGGTGGACGACGTCGCATTTTCTCCCGCACTGTTCTGCGCGGACGAGTTGTTCTGCGTGCTTGCAGAGGAAGAATCCTCTGAAAAATCAAGAGTCTGATCCAGCGTGCCGATCGTTACGCTGCCGCTCTCCGTCACGCCCGTCGTCAGATTTCCCTTCTCCACGGTTACTTCCTTATATACGGCCTGCTCTTCGCTGTCACTTCCCGACTGATATGCAAAGGTGACGGTTCCTGCGGCAAGCACTGCCACCGCAGCCACTCCGGTCACCAGCCAAAGCTTTTTCTTCTTCATTCTGTCTTTCCTCCTGCTTCCTCTGTCTCAGACGCTCCGATCGTCTCGGTTTTTCCTGCGGTCTTAGTCTCTTCCATTTCTGTGGCTCCAGTCGCCTGTGTTTCAAACTTCACCGTTGCCTGTACGCCAGTAGTAAGTGTGCCATCTGTATTGTCCACGGCAACAATGACCGCATACGTCACATTGGACATGCTTCCGCCGGATGTTTTTTCCGATGCGATGGAATAGACGGTTCCGTCGATTGCTCCCATTCTGCTTCCACTGATCTGTACCTGCACGGTGTCGCCGACCGCAAGTTTTGCAATATCGTTCTGTGATACCTCCACAGAAATCAGAATCGTATCCAGATCGTAATAGCTTGCAAATGCGGTATTTTTGATCAGTGTATCCCCCGCCTCGTAAGTCACCGATGCAAGCGTTCCGTCACGGTCCGCACATACAACGCCATCCTCGATCTCTAAGAGTGCGCTCTGCTGTTCCTTCAGCTCATCCAGCGTATCCTGCGCTTCGTCCACAGCACTCTGCAAGGTTTCCAGCGAAGCTTCATACTCGGTATCTGCATATTTTCCCTCCAGAACCGCCTCTTCATACTGCTGTAAAAGCGCCGGCTGCGCCGTCGTCTCATTGCGCTCTGCCTCGTCGCAGGCGTCACTCAGCTCCTCCAGCTCGTCTGTCAGCTCCGCAATTTTCTCATTTGCCTCTGTCACCTTCGTGTTATATTCCTCAACCGCTTTCTGGAATGTCTGATTGGCTAGCTGCAGTGCACTGTTTGCGCTCTCCGCCTCTGTCTGGCTCTGCGACAGGGCGTCGGCTGCCTCCTGCACGGCGGTATAGTCCACAGCCAGCTGATCTGCCAGCGCCGCAAGATCCGTGTAGGACGCTCCGGCTTCAATCTGTGTTTTCAGATTCGCCATATCCGCGGCGTATGTCTCTTTTGCCGCCTGGCTGCTGCTCTGTGCATTGGAAAGCTGCGTCTGCTTTTCCGTGAGCATCGCCTGCGCCGTATCGACTGCCGCCTGTTTTTCATTGATCCCGACCTGTGTATAATAGGTGCCGTTGTCGATGGCATCCTGATAATCGGAGATCTCCTCCACCGCCTCATCGTACGCTTCCTGCGCCTCGCTGGTCTTTACCGACAGCTCACTGACTGCCGCATCATAAGTATCCTGCGCGGTGTCCGCTGCAAGTTTTGTGGAGGAAAGCTCGCTTTCCTCCTCCAGCACGCCGCTCTCAAAATCGATCTGCGCGGATTGCAGTGCAGTTTCCGCATCTGAAATGGCATCCTCGTAGTACGCCTTTGCATCCGCCATACTCTCGTCGTCGATCTTGAATAAGGCGTCGCCCTCCGCCACGGTGCTTCCCGCTTCCACGTAGACTTCTTCCACCGTCATGGTCACCGCATTCACAGAAAAATCAGGCAGCTGGCTCTCCGTTTTCACCTGTGTGGTTCCTGTCCCGGAAAAGCTGCCGTCTTCCTGTCCGTCTGTCTCATCTATCTGTGTGTCCTCCTCCGTCTGATCCGCTGTGCCCGAAGCTGCTATCACATGATAGCCAACTCCGCTTCCCGCAACTGCGGCAGTCAGAATCCCGGCAAGTATTCCGTAAAATTTTTTGGAATGTTTTCCCAGGAGTTTGTGTACCCACGTCATTTTCATTGTTTCATCCTTTCCCTTCCGGCATTTCATCCTCTCTCATGTTTCACGGTAAGGATAGCATCGCTTTCTAAAGGGCAGCTGAATGTAATGTGACGGTTATGTGACGGAACCGTTAAATATCTGTGTTTCGGGGCGGACATGGCGCCTCCTTTGACAGATTAGGTAAAAAGTATTACAATACTTCCGTTTCTATAGATCTGTTACATTGGAGATTATTCATGAAGAAAATTGCTTTTTTTGATATCGACGGAACACTGACTTCCGAGATTGACGGTTCGATTCCGGAAAGTGCCGTCTATGCTATACGGGCGGCGCGGGCAAACGGGAATCTGATGTTCATCAATACCGGGCGCTGTTTTCAGAATGTGGAACAGCGTTTCCGTGATGTGGGTTTTGACGGCTTTGTCTGCGGCTGCGGCACAGATATCTACTGCGACGGTGCCGAAATCCTTCATGTCGCACAGACGCACGAGACCGTAATGAAGCTGCTTCTCGCAGCCAGGGAGTGGGATATCGATATCCTGTTTGAATCCAGGAAAGAGGTTGCTTTTGATCTGGCAAGACCGCTCCGGCACCCGGATGCCAGACGGCAGTATGAGGCGTTTGAAGAACGCGGCTATGAGATGCCGGAGCACCTTGAGAATCCTAATTTTTTCTGTGATAAGTTTGTCCTATGGTTTGAGCACCCCGAGCAGCTTGCCGGTTTCCGTACCACAAGTGACCGCTATTTTGATTGCATTGACCGGGGCGGCAATTTCCGCGAATTCGTTCCGCTCGGCTACTCCAAAGCCACCGGCCTTAACTATGTGCTTGATTATTACCGGATAGACAAAAAGGACGCCTATGCCTTCGGCGACAGCAACAACGACCTTCCCATGCTCACTGCTTTACCGAACAGTGTCGCCATGGGCAACGCCTCTCCTGCCACGCTTTTTGACAAGGTGTCCTATGTAACAAAATGTGCCAGCGAAGACGGCATCCGCCTTGCGCTGGAACATTTCGGTTTTATCTAAAGTCTGCGGTTATCCCGCACGAGCACCACAGCCATCACGATGGCTGTGAGAAGCTCGGATGCCGGGAACGACAGCCACACGCCATTGATGCCGAATGCTGCGGCAAAAAGCAGCGAGCAGCCGATTATGCATACAAATCCTCTCATGATCGATGTCACAAACGATTCCCGCGCACGTTCTGTCGCGCTTAAAAATCCCGCCCCCACAATATTGATTCCGGCAAACAGGAAGCCGATGAAGTAAAGGCGCATTCCCGTGTGAGCATACGCTGCCAGTTCCGCAGAATGTTCACTGTTAAACAGGCTTACCAGAGAATCCGTAAATCCGTAGACGGCTCCGACGAGCACTACCGCGATGCCCAAAGCCGTGACAAGTCCGAGATTTCGTATTTTCCGGACAGATTTCACATCTCCTTTTCCGTAGCAGTCACTCACGATCGGCTGCGCTCCCTGTGACACTCCATTAAAGATTGCCATTGCCACAAGCGCAAAGTTCGCGATCACTCCGTAAGCCGCCACACCGATATTTCCCACAAGACCGAGCATCAGGAAATTGAACACGGTCGTGATGACTCCGGAAGAAATCTCCCCCACAAATGCCGGGACGCCAAGCTGGCACGCCCCGAATAACTGGGCGATGGACGGCGCGTGCAGCCGGAACCGCACAGTATTCTTTTTCCCAAGGAAATGCGCGCTGCAGATCAGAATGCTGATGATCGGCGATGCCGCCGTGGCAAGTGCCGCTCCCTCTAACCCCATGCCAAGCGGAAACATAAAAATATAGTCAAACAGGATATTGGAAAAACTTCCCGCAAGGGTTCCCGCCATCGCTAAGGACGGCTGGTTATCGTTGCGCACAAATGCCATGATGACGTAGTTCATCATGAAAAACGGCGTAAACAGCAGAAAGATTCTCGTATACCCGGTTCCAAGCGCCACAATTCCCGGATCGCCGCCCATCAGCGCGATGATTTTATCCGGGATAAAAATGCCCGCAAGTGTAAACAGGATTCCAATGATCCACACAAAACAGATGGCGTTGGAAAAATAGCCGTGCGCCCGCTCCTCGCCCTGCGCTCTTAAAATCGTAAAGCGCGTCGCAGAGCCGACGCCGATCATCGAACCGATCGCAAAAATCAGATTGTAGATCGGCAGCACCAGATTTAAGACCGTGATTCCGTCCGTTCCCGCCGCCTTCGCAATAAAAAAGGTATCAGCGATGATATAACAGGAGATACCTAACATTCCGAATATATTCTGTGTGACATACCTGGCAAATTGTTTTGTGACTGACATTTACTTTTCCCCGCAGTTCTTTTTTCATACTCATTGTTTCTTATCTTACATCCGGAGCGAACCGCATGTCAAGCCATGGGCTGCAGGGCGGCGGAATGCACTGTTTCCCAGATTATTATGTCCTTGTATGCTTTTCATTCCTTTGCTTTACTTTTCATTTGTAGTATGATTTAATAAAAACAATATATTCTCTTTTTTCGCTGCTTTTCCGCCTGAATTTAAAACAGCAACGGGCAGGAACTCCGTACCATCCAGAACCAGCTTCAGAAGCTTCCTCCAGGAAAGCTTATCTGCTCCCGCAACGGAACCACCGTCAAATGGTATCAGGGCGACGGTCACTCCAAGGCCTATATTCCGAAAGCGAACCGCACTCTCGCCGAACAGCTTGCGCTGAAAAAGTATCTGCAGCAACAGGAGCAAATACTCTTGCAGGAGCAGGCAGCAATCACTGCCTATTTAAAATACTCCCCCGCGGGCAGCCTCTCTTCCGATGATCCACATCTTCTCTCTGATCCCGCCTGTGAAAATCTGCTTCATTCTTATTTTCCACCTCAAAAAATATTCCGGACGTCTCGAATGTTTCAGATATCTCGGATATTTCGACTCGTTCCGCTGTCGAATGGTCTGCCGCTTCCTACGAACGCAATCCGTTCCATCCCGAACAGCTGCTTCACAAAACCGTCTCCGGCGAGAGGGTGCGTTCCAAATCAGAAGCCATGATTGCCATGCTGCTCCACCTAAACACCATTCCTTACCGCTACGAATGTGCGCTCTCCCTTGGCGGCATCACTCTGTTTCCGGATTTCACCATACGTCATCCCGGAACCGGCGCACTCTACTACTGGGAGCATTTTGGTCTGATGGACGATCCCGCCTACGCAAAAAACGCCGGCTCGAAGCTTTCTCTCTATGCCGCAAACGGCATCATTCCATCCGTTCATCTGATCACCACGTACGAGACCAAAGCATATCCCTTAAACGCCGGCATGATTGAGCATCTGATTTCCTACTATTTTCTGGATTCCGCGGTCTGAATCCGTGCTTCTCTTTTCCACTGCCGTTTCTTTTAATTTCGCCCGGCGCGGGTCTGGAACGGTGTTTTTCCTCTCTCAGACCCGAAAATCACAATATTTCGGGTCTGGGAGAACATTTTTCTTCTTCCAGACCCGGGTGGCTTCTTTTTTCTCTTCTTTTTCCTTCTTTTCGTCCACTTCTCGGGTCTGGAACAGCGTTTTTCCTCTCTCAGACCCGAAAATCACAATATTTCGGGTCTGGGAGAATGTTTTTCCTCTTCCAGACCCGCACGGAAAAGGCACTACACCATTCCCCACCATTTTAATACCCAATAGATCAATCCAAGCACCCAGCTTGAAAATATCCCGTATAAAATGACCGGCCCGGCAATCGTAAAGATCTTGCAGCCAATTCCGAAAACCTGTCCTTCTTTCTGGAACTCTATGGCGGGCGCGGCCACACCGTTTGCAAACCCGGTAATTGGCACCAGCGCGCCCGCGCCTCCCCAGTTTGCAATCGAAGGGTACAGATTCAGACCGGTGAGCAGTACAGACAGCAGAATGAGCAGCATAGAGCACCAGCTTCCGGATGTCTTCTGATCCAGTCCGTAATTCCCACACACATTCAGAATGAACTGCCCGATGCAGCAGATGATCCCGCCTGTCACAAACGCCTTCGCCATATTCCACCAGAGATTATGGGTGGGAGTCACCTGCTTCACATAGTCATTGTATTTTTTTTGTAAACGTTCTTTTTCCTTATCCACTGCGCAACCTCCGTCTTTTTTGTCAGTATGCGCATTTTATTTATTTCTATTCCTCCGACCGCTCCTCCCGCCATTTCTCCTCTGTGATGCTATGCTGCTCTACCTTTATGCGTTCTGCCAGTCATCCGGCAATGTGACCGTCCAGAGATATTTTTCAGTGCGTCCCCAGTCTAAAAGTTCCCGCATCTGCTCATCATATACATCTTCGGGACGGTAGTCCGCCACCATCCCGAACAGATACTTTTCCTTCTCATCCGCTGGTGTCAGCGTCGGTATCTTCTCCGACAGAAGCGCGAGCAGTTCCTCCGGCTTGATGTCCTCCGGGATCTCAACTCCAGAAAGGTTGGCGATAAGTCCCGCAGCATAATAAAATTCATAATTTCCTGTCAGAATTGACTTCTGCATATTGCACTTGATAATCACGCTCTGGCGTGCGATGGATGGTACCATAATTTTCCTCCGTAAAAGAACAATCTCCCATCATTGTACTACTGTGCCTTAAAATTTCCAAGGAAATAGTACAGCGATCCCGCCACTTTTCCCGCCGCCATCGCAAGCATGACCCAGAAGAGTCCGACCTTTAAGCCCATGCGCCGGAATGTAATCGGAAATGTATTCAGGATCTCCGCGAGCGCCACCGCGATGCTTCCCACAAATATCCCGGCAGAAATACCGTACACGCACAGAAGCGCCGGTCCGAACGGAATCCGGATCTGCAAAAAAACAGACGCCAGATTTCCACAGATTCCGCCCAGAATCACGGCATTTTCAAAATGCAGTGTCTCTGCCGCGCGGTTGCACTTTCCAATCATACGCGGAATGACACCGATGACGATCAAAAACGCAAATGTTCCCGCAGAGACGGCAAGTCCCGCGGCAAGCCCGCAGAAGCTCAAAAATATATGCTCAATTAACATCGATGCTGTGTCCCTTTCTCTCCGCGTTCTCTATGAATGTAGTATCTATGTCCTTCTCATATTTGCGCATCTCCACCTGCATCGGCGTCGGATCCGGCGTGATCTTCTTGCTGCCCACATGATTGAAAAACAGCGTAATGCCAATGGCAAGTCCGATGCTGTAACAGATTTCAAGTTCCGTCACGCCGCTCGACTCCTTTCCCATCACCTGCCGATAGAATTTGGAAAAGACATCTCCCACGGATACATCGTTGTTGAACGCCATAATCGTGAACGCCGCCCCGAAAAAAATGACCACGCAGAGCGCGACGGTCTTTAACGCATTGATCCACTTCGGTTTCTCGGGATTGGGAATGTATTCAATGATAAAATCCTTCTCTCCCTCATTGCTGATGTCCACATTCGGATATTCCTCATGAATCAGTTCGACGATCTTTAATATGGAAAAAACCTTCATCTGGTTCTTCTGTTTGCGCGGATTCATCGCCTCCGCAAACGTATAGATTTTTTTCTGCTTCAGCTGGCGCACAATCGAAGCATCCGGGCACTCCATTTTCGCAATGTCCCCCAATGTCACATGCCGGTCTGTCACGATTGTATTCTGGTCAATCTTAAGATACAGTGTCTCACTCTTTGCACTCATGCCGCAGTTCCCGCTTCCCATGTAGAATTCCGTTCCACCAGCACGCCGTCCATCGGGGTCTCCCCCTCTCTCCCGTATTTCAGATATAAAAGTGCCCCGCAGATCAGCGCGATGGCCAGCACTCCCACAAGGCATGCTCTGTATTTTCTGCAATTCATATTCCTGTCCTCCTGTCCGTTTTTACATCACTTGCATGATTTATGCATTATTATGCCTGTCCTCACAGATATTATGTACAGGACAACTGACAAAAGTACCAGATTGCTTTTTTTATAAAAACGTGTTACTTTTTCATATGGACATTTTATTATCAGAAAGGCGGACATCCAAATGGCTGTAACCAAGGAAATTCTGGCTCTCGCCGTGGAAATCGGCGATGCACTGCTTCGGAATGGTGCCGAAGTCTACCGCGTCGAGGACACGGTCATGCATATTCTTGAGGCATACGAAATTGAAAATTATGATGTTTATGTGCTTTCCAACGGAATCTTTGCAAGTGCAAACGAGGATCGTGAAGATGCCTGCAGCATGATCCGCCACATTCCGCTCGGCACCACGCATCTCGGGCGCATCGCTGCATTAAACCAGCTTTCCCGCGAGATCTGTTCCCACGAATGTTCGCTGATCGACGCCTGGAACCGTCTGGAAAGATGTAAAAATATTTCGTTCGGTAAACCTGTCGTCCACATCTTCTTCTGCGGACTAGGTTGTGGCTGTTTTTCCTACCTTTTCGGAGGTACAGCCCTAGACAGCATCGTCGGCTTTTTTATCGGCATGCTGCTGCAGGTATTTCTGTTTGCCTTAAAGCGCCATAAGAATTCCAAGTTTATCACGAATATTCTGGGAAGTGCATTCGTAACGCTGCTGTCGCTGATTGTACTCTCCTTTGGTACCCCCATCCTCTACGATAAGGTCATCATCGGAGACATCATGCCGCTCGTCCCCGGAATCGCGCTCACTACGTCGATCCGCGACTTTTTCAACGGAGATTACCTCTCCGGTGCCATTCATATGATCGATGCCATCCTGACCGCATTTTGTATCGCTGTCGGCGTCGGCACCATCATTACGATCTATCATTTTGCAAGGGGAGGTGCAGCGCTGTTATGATTATCCAGTTTATTGTAAGTTTGTTTGCCACACTCTCTTTTGCGGAACTGTTTGGCGCGCCGAAAAAGGAACTGTTTTTCTGCGGTCTGACCGGTGCCATCGGCTGGGTCGTCTATGTGATCGGCTTAAACAGCAATATGGGCACGGTGCTTGCGAATCTGACTGCCACCTTCGCACTCACCGTATTTTCGCGTATTCTGTCCGCGATCCGCAGAAATCCGGTAACCGTTTACCTCATCGCCGGTATTTTTCCGCTGGTTCCCGGAGCAGGTATTTACTATACGTCCTACTATTTCATCATGAACGATATGACGCAATTCTCCAACTATGGCATGGAAACCATCAAGGTGGCAGGTGCCATCGTGCTGGGAATTGTCTTTGGCTTCGGTCTGCCGCAGAGCTGGTTTAACGCGCTGCAGCGAATAGAAAGAAAAAAGACGGCTTTGTAAAATGAAACGTTATATTCTTCATTCCTGCCCCGCAATCTTTGCCGCCAGTTCTTCCAGATACTCCCAGCGCTCCATCTTTTCCTCCAGTGCCTGTTCTGCCGCTTCCTTTTCCGCCAGAAGTTCCCCAAGCTTCACCGAGTTCGTGGCGTTTTCCGCCATGTCGGCATCCAGCTGCTCCACTTTCGCTTCCAGATCCGCAATGTCGTCCTCGATCGTCTCGTACTCCCTCTGCTCCTTATAACTGAATTTCAGCTTCTTCTCACGTTTCCAGGTATTTCTGGAATCCGCCTGCTCTGCTGCATCCTGCCCGGACGTCCCAGTCACGCCGCCATCCTGTGCGCCTTCCGCCGCCGAAGCACTGCGCGCTGCCGCCTCCTGAACTTCCACCGTCCCGCCCGGTTTTCTGCCTTCCTCTGCCAGCCGGTTGACATAATCTGTATAACCGCCCTCATACTGCCGGATCTCTCCGTTTCCCTCGAAAGCAAAAATGCGCCGCACCACGCGGTCGAGAAAATACCGGTCATGTGATACCACAATCACGATTCCCTCATAGCTGTCCAGGTAGTCTTCCAGAATCGCAAGGGTCTGCGTGTCCAGATCGTTCGTCGGCTCGTCTAAAATCAGTACATTCGGTGCCTCCATGAGCACACGCAGCAGATTCAGTCTGCGCCGCTCTCCACCAGAAAGCTTTCCGATCGGACTATACTGCTGCGCTGCCGGGAACAAAAAACGCTCAAGCATGTTCGATGCCGAGACCAGACCGTCGGTCGTCCGCACATACTCCGCCGTGTTACGGATATAATCAATCACTTTTTCCTCCGGGTCCATGTAGGCGATTCCCGCTTCGCGGCCCGTCTCAATCTCCTGCGTATAGTAGCCGATCTTGATCGTTGCCCCAACTGTGATCGTGCCCGCATCCGGCTTAATGCGCCCCGCAATCATCTTCATCAGGGTCGTCTTGCCGCTTCCGTTTGCCCCGATGAATCCGATCCGGTCCCCTTTCAGAAAAATATAGGAAAAATCCCGCAGCAGCGTCCGCCCGTCATATCCCTTGGTAATGTGATCCAGCTCGATCGTGGTTTTTCCCATTCTGGAATAGACGGAACTCATCTCCACCTGGCTGTCGCGCTCCGGCGCCTTCTGATTCTTGAGTTCCTCATAGCGCTGCAAGCGCCCCTTCTGCTTGGTTGTGCGCGCTTTTGCCCCCCGTCTGACCCATTCCAGTTCCTTCCGCAGTACAGACTGACGCTTGCGCTCACTCGCCTCGGCGCTCTCCTCCCGCTCCGCCTTCCGCTCCAGATAGCCGGAATAATTCGTCTCATAGCTGTAGATTGCCCCCTTGTCCACCTCGACAATACGGTTACAGACGCTGTCAAGAAAATAGCGGTCATGCGTGATCATCACCAGCGCACCGCGCCATTTTTTCAGATAATTTTCCAGCCAGTCCGCCATTGCCGAATCCAGATGGTTCGTCGGCTCGTCTAAAATCAGCACATCACACGGCACTAAAAGTGCTGCCACAAGTGCCAGACGTTTTCTCTGTCCACCGGAAAGTTCTCCGGTTTTCTGTGTAAAATCGGTAATGCCGAGGCGCGTCATCATGCTTTTTGCATCGCTCTCAAGGCTCCATTTCTGTTCCTGTGCATGCGCGTCTGCATCGGTGCGCTCTGTCCTCCCGCTGCCGACAAAATTTAAGACACACTGTGTCAGCACACTGTCAAGTACCGTCATCTCCGGATCGAACACCGGATTCTGCGGCAGGTATCTTACCACGATATGGTTGGCGCAGGTCACCTGACCTTCATCCGGTTCCTCCAGCCCCGCAATGATTTTTAACAGGGTGGACTTTCCCGTCCCGTTGATACCGATTACCCCGACTTTTTCTCCCTCCTGCAGATAAAAGGAAGCTTTGTCCAAAAGCTTCCTCTCTGTGTATGATTTCGTTAAATTCTCCGCGTTAATAATATTCATGTCTCTTCTCTTTCTTTCCTGTTTCTGTATGACTCAAATGGCTCTCACCGGCCGGCTTCCTTCTGCGTTTCTCCTGAAACAGCCGCCTGCTACCTGTCGTTTTGCGCTTTCTCCTGAAACGTGCGGATATACCGCAGGCACTCCTGTTCCGGCAGAGGTCTGCCGTAATAGTATCCCTGAATACATTCCACACCAAGCTGTTCCATCGCTTCGCTCTGCTCCCGCTCTTCAATTCCCTCGATAATCAGCGGAATCCCCAGCTGTTTGATGGTGTGAATCTCATTTTCAAGCACGATGCGCGCCGCCTTGTCGTGGAACGACGCCCACACGATCTCCTTGTCAATCTTGATCTCCTGGAATGGAAAACGGATCAGATAGGAACAGTTCGCATTTCCGCTTCCGTAATCGTCGAGCGCAAACGACACTCCCATTTTTCCCAGCTCATGCATATGCCACAGCATCCGCTCCGGGGCGCCAATCGCCGTGCGCTCCGTCACCTCCAGCGTCAGCATGGACGGCGGAATATGGTAATTCTCAAGCACCGGCCGGATGGTCTCGGTCAGATTCTGGCGCAGACACTGCACCATCGAAATGTTCACATGGATGGTGCGGATTCCAAGCGAGCCGTTCGAGAGCACATGCTTTGAAAGAAAACGGCAACACTGCTCCAGCACCTGTTCCCCGATATGGATGATATTGCCGTCGCGCTCCGCAAGCGGAATGAATTCCTCTGGCGGGATGAAGCCCAGCTCCGGATCCTTAAGCCGCACCAGCGCTTCTAAGGACACAATCTGTCGTTCTTTCAGGGAATATACCGGCTGATAGTAGACCAGAAATCCCTTCTCCCGGATCGCCCGCGCCACGGCAATCTCCACTTTTCTGCGGCGGCGGTACTGTGCGATCATGTCCGCGTCCGCCTCCACGATGACCTGCGCGCCGGACTTTCCGGCATTTTCAAGCAGGAACTCCCGCATTCCGTAATATTCCGCCATCGCCTTAAAGTCCATCGGGTAGTGCTGCACCACCGTCTCCATATCCAGCGCAATGCGGTTCTCCTGCACCACCCAGTCACTTTCAAACCGCTTTTGTATCTCACATTTTAACCTTTCACACTGCTCTTTGGTGTCTGCAAACACCGTAAATGCATCTCCTGCCGTGTGAAACACATGAAATTTTCCACACAGATCATACAGATACTCCCCGATCTCGCGCAGCAGTTCATTGCTGTTCTCGGTACCCAGAATCGTGTGGATATGGTAAAACTTACTCAAATGAATCGTGAGCACATAGCCCTCGCCCTTTCTGCGGAGCCGGTCCTCAAGCTGCGATTCAAATGCCGTCCCGTTTCCGATTCCCGTCGTCGTATCCAGAAACACCACCGGATTCTGAATCTGCAGATAGAGCATTATGAGCACGACCGTATTGCTGACGCTGGTGCAAAGGATCTCTCTGTACCGGTATTGCAGCCCGATCATGGCGGCTGCCACAGCCGTGTAGGCGCACACGATGACCTTCGTGCGAAGCGTGGTATATTTATGCTGCCGCACGACAATCAGAAGATCCAGCAAAAAGAAGATCACAATATACGCGTATCCGTAATCCGCGCCGACGCCCTGATAATAACTGCCGTCACTAAAATAGTAAAAAAATCCGGTCACCGGCGTCACTGCCACCAGCACAAGAAATGCGGCAAACGGGATTATGCCCGCAGCCACAAATACCGTTCTCTCCCTGCCGCGGATCGCACATGCCGCCATAAAATACCGGTAAACCAGATATGACGAAGCCCCCTCCAACACAAAAAAAGCAAACGCCAGTACCTCGTTCAGACGCTGCGGAACGAGGGCTGCATTTGCTAATCCCACACATGATAAAATGTTCATCAGACACTCTGCTTCACACACAAACAAAAGCCAGCCGAATACCCGTGTCTTCTCCCCGGGAAACTGGCGCACGAATACAAAGTGCAGTAATATAATTGTCATAATTAAGAGTGATGCGATCTCAAAATCATAATTATACTGCACCTGTATCTCCCTCCTGCTCTTCCTGTGCTGCCTTTGCCTCAAGAATTGCCTCATTGAGCTGGAGCATCTTTGCGTCCAGCATGGAAACGATTCCCGAACACTCGCGCAGATCCCTGCTGATGTAATCCGGCGCATTTCCCTCAAACTTATAGTAGATCTTGTGCTCGAGGCTCGCCCAGAAATCCATCGCCATCGTCCGGATCTGAATCTCCACCTTCGTGTCGATAATGCGGTCCGACAAAAAGATCGGTACCGTCACCAGCATGTGATAGCTTTTGTATCCGCTCTCCTTTGGATGCCGGATATAATCCTTCACGGAGATTACCGTGAGATCATTCTGCTTGCCGATCATTTCGGCAAGGCGGTAAATATCCGACGTAAAAGAACAGACAATCCGGATTCCCGCAATGTCGTTGATGTAATTCACCATATTGTCGATCGAGGAGTCATAGCCATACCGCTTTAACTTTTTGACAATGCTCTCCGGCGCTTTGATGCGCGACTTGATATATTCAATCGGATTGTACTGATGTACCTGTTGAAATTCGTCATTTAAAATCTCGACCTTTGTTCTCACTTCCTTGAGTGCCGAGTTATAAAGAAAAATAATGGTGTTCCAGCTATCTACGCCTTCACCCAGGGTTACTTCCCCTAACGCAACCGGCTTGTCCATATGTTCCCCCTCCAGATGTCTCCCCTTATCATTTATTGCAATACGCTCCGGCAAAAGTCCGGAAAACCTCCGGCTTCCCGGACTCGCGGGCGCGTATTTCGCAGTACACGTCCAAGAAATCACAGATTTCTTGGACTACCGGGCAGTCGCCCTATCAAAATCGTGCCAGCGAAAATGTGCTCTGCAAGCAGGCAATTTTTGCTGTTACGATTTTGGCACTGCTCATTGCTTATGTACATTATACCATATTCCAGGGGGATTAGGCAAATCGAAACACAGCCTGCTGAAACCGGTTCTTTATTTCCTTCCATAACTTATGCAGCTTAATCCTCCTCGATAACCTGCATTTCCAGAAAATCAAAATCAATCTGCTCGATAAAGGAATCCTGCGTAAAGCGCGTCTTGGCATGGCGCTTGAATTCATTCACATTCGCCTCCAGCCAGATCGGTTTTCCGAGATCAAATTCATAGCACACTTCCTCGAGCGCATGAAAGACTTTGTGCGTCCTTGTCTCATCGGACTCATCCGTGATCGTCGTGTCCCGCAGCAAGTGGTTGTTCTTCATCATCTTAAACCAGATTCTCATTTTCCGTTCCTTCTCCTCTGCCTGTTGGTCTCATACATAAGCAATGCTGCGGATACTGCCGCATTCAGGGATTCCACACTTCCCTCCATCGGTATCCGCACGTAGGTATCTGCCAGCCCAGCGATCTCATCGGACAATCCGTTCCCCTCGTTCCCGATCAGAAACGCCGTCCCTTTACAGTAGGACGGTTCGTCATACTGCATCTGTCCCTTCAGGTGCGCCGCGTATATGCCAACCTTCTGCCGTTTTAATTCACCGATCGTCTCTGCCAGGTCGTCCGCAATATAGTAGGGTACCCGATAAATGCTTCCCATCGTAGAGCGGATGGTCTTTGGATTAAACAGATCCACCGTCGTCCGGTTCATAATGATGCCGGTAATTCCCGCACCCTCGCCGGTCCGCAGCATGGTTCCCAGATTCCCCGGATCCTGGATGCTCTCAACGATCAGCAGATGTGTCCTGTCCCCGCGCAGCAGATCGGAAAGCGGATACTGCGGCATACGCACCAGACATAAGATCCCCTGCGGCGTCTGTGTGTCGGAAATGCTCTTGAATACCGCATCGGCAACAACTTCATAGATCTTTCCGGCAAGCAGCTGCTCCGCTTCCGGTTCCTCCAGAAAGCGCTCGGAGACATAGACCTTAGAGAGCCACTCCGACGGGACCTCCTCAAACATCTTTCTGCCTTCCACGACAAACAGGTTCTGGCTTTTGCGCTCCTTTGCCTTTTTCATCAATGCCGTAATATTTTTCATCTGCTGGTTGCTGCTGCTCGTAATCATGACTGCTCCTTTTTGTTCCCTAAGCGGAAAAAACTCCATGAGTTCCCGCCCATGGAGTCTTATGATCGTTCCAAATACTGTTATGTATCTTACATTGAAAGGTTCTTGCTGATCTGATACTGATACTCCGGAATGGATTTCTGCATTGCAAGTGCCTCATCGATGTCGTCATCCACGAAATCACCGTGACGATAACCAACGACACGGTTGCTCTTGCCCTCGCAGAGCAGATCCACTGCCAGCGCACCCATCGTGGATGCATAGACACGATCCTTACAGGTCGGGCTTCCGCCACGCTGCATGTGCCCCAGAATCGTCGCACGCGTCTCAACGCCGGTTGCAGCCTCGATACGCTTTGCCATGCTTGCAGAATGTCCGATCCCCTCCGCATTGACAATAATGTGATGCTGTTTGCCGCGCTTACGGTTCTCGATGATATGGTTTACAATCTTCTGCTCATCGTAATCATATTTCTCCGGAAGCAGGATATCCTCTGCGCCGTTCGCAATACCGCACCATAATGCAATATAGCCCGCGCCGCGTCCCATAACCTCGATGATGCTGCAACGCTCATGAGAAGTAGAGGTATCACGTACCTTGTCGATCGCTTCCATTGCGGTGTTTACCGCTGTATCAAAACCGATGGTATACTCTGTACATGCAATATCAAGGTCAATCGTTCCCGGAAGACCGATCGTGTTGATGCCGAGTGCCGCCAGCTTCTGCGCACCTCTGAAAGAACCGTCACCGCCGATAACGATAATACCGTCGATTCCGTGCTTCTTGCAGATCTCTGCTGCTTTCTGCTGACCTTCCGGTGTCTTAAACTCCATGCAGCGTGCTGTCTGTAAAATAGTACCGCCGCGCTGGATGATATCGGAAACGTCTTTTGCTTCCATATCTACGATCTCTTCCTGGAGAAGTCCTGCATAACCTCTCTTGATTCCCTTGACTTTCTTACCCTTTGCAATGGCTTCCCTAACCACTGCACGAATTGCTGCGTTCATACCCGGGGCATCGCCGCCGCTCGTGAGTACACCAATGGTGTTTATCTCTTTCGCCATTTATCGTTCCCTCCTCATATAATATACCCATTTAATCTATCTTATTTTAATCTCTTTATGGCTTCTTTTCAATGCTCTTTTTGACAACTTTTACGTTATTTTCCCCCAAAAACTTAGTTAAATTGTTCACAATCTCCGGTTCGATGCAGATACTGTAGTTTTCGGGCAGCCGCTTCATCGCCTTGACCGATGAAATATAGATCACCACCGTGTCTTTCCCATCCGAATCATGGAGCATGGCATAGAGTTCTTTTTCCTTTTCCGCAAACGCTTCCTTGGTCTCAAACTGAAGCCATAATTCATCGCCGCGCCGCGCGGGAACCTGCGCGGCTGCACCGCCACGGCTTGATCCGCCGTCTCCCGCGGATGCTGGACTGCTGCCCGCATTCCCGCCTGCACCGCGCCGGTATCCTCCGCCCTGCCGGTAAGTGCGCTGTTCCTGTGGCATTCCGTTCTCTGCCTGTTCAAACGTACAGATCTGCTCGCAGACGATCTTGGCGTTTTTATCCTCCTCCACGTTGGCATGTCCGCGGATAAATACCTTCTCATCCTCATTCAGCAGCGTATGATAGCGCTCATACTCGCCAGGGAATACGATCACCTCCACCGTACCGAACAGATCCTCGAGCAATAGAAATGCCATCGTCTTATTATTCTTCGTATATTTGATGTTCTTCTCCGTAATCATTCCGCCGATGATAACCTTCTGGTTATCCCGCAGCTTGACCTCGCCGCTCTCCTCGTCCAGCAGGAAATCCGACGTCACTGCCGATATGATTCTGCGCCATTTCTCCTCGTATTCCTCCAGCGGATGGCCGGTCAGATAGATACCGATGACTTCCTTTTCAAAGCCAAGCTTGATCTCCTTGCTGTACTCTCCAACGTTGGGATACTGAATCTCATAGGCTTTTTTCTCCTCCTCCGACACCAGATCAAACAGGCTCATCTGTCCCGCCAGCGACTTCTTTTTCGTCTGCACCTGCTGATCCATCAGAGCGTTGTACACCATCATCATCTGCTGTCTGTTGCCGTCTAAGGTATCGCAGGCACCGGATTTGATGAGATTTTCGACGGTGCGCTTGTTTACCTCAGAGTCCGCCACCCGCTCAATAAAATTCTGCAGGGTACGGTAGGGACCGTTCTGATTCCGCTCCGCTATGATCGCATCCACCACCGAACGCCCGATACTCTTGATCGCATACAGTCCGTAGCGGATGCCGTCTTTCGTCGCCGAAAAACGTCCCTCGCCCTCATTGATATCCGGGGCCAGCACTTTGATTCCCATCTGTCTGCAGGTATAGATATACTCCGCCACCTTCCGCGGGTTATCAATCACGGAGGTCATCAGCGCCGCCATAAATTCCACCGGATAATAATATTTCAGATACGCCGTCTGATATGCGACCACCGCGTATGCCGCCGCATGGGATTTGTTGAATGCGTACTTCGCAAAATCCACCATGGAATCGTAGATCTCATTCGCCGCCTTCTCACTGATACCGTTTGCAATACAGCCTTTGATCCCCTGCTCCTCATTTCCGTAAACGAAATTGTGGCGCTCCGCATCAATGACATACTGCTTTTTCTTACTCATCGCACGGCGGATGTTATCCGCCTGTCCCATGGAATAGCCGGCAAGATTCTGCACGATCTGCATGACCTGCTCCTGGTAGACAATACAGCCATATGTCGGCTCCAGGATCGGTTCCAGTTCCTTGCAGGTGTATGTGATGCTCTCCGGCTCGTTTTTTCCCTTAATGTACTTTGGAATGAAATCCATCGGTCCCGGACGGTACAGAGAGATTCCGGCGATAACATCCTCCAGACTCTGCGGTTTTAACTCCTTCATGAAGTTCTTCATCCCGGCACTTTCAAGCTGGAAGACGCCCTCGCATTTTCCGGTTCCAATCGCATCCAGCACCTTCTTGTCGCCGTAATCAATCTGGATCGCATCCGGATCGCTGTTGTCATTATAATCGATGTGATCGACGTCGATCCGCACACCGTGATTCTTCTCCACAAGGGCAACGGCATCTTTGATTACGGTAAGCGTCCGAAGTCCGAGGAAGTCCATTTTTAACAGACCGAGTTCCTCGATCGTTGTCATGACGAACTGCGTGGTAATCGTGCCGTCTGAAGCTCTGGAAAGCGGTACATACTCATCCATCGCCTTCTGTGAAATCACGACACCCGCCGCATGCATGGACGTATGGCGCGGCAGTCCTTCCAGACGTTTTGCCATATCGATGAGTGTATGCACCGTGTCATCCGTCTCGTACATGGTGCGCAGCTCTGGATTCATGGTAAGCGCCTTATCGATGGTGATGTTCAGTTCGTTTGGAATGTTCTTCGCAATCGTATCACAGAAATTGTACGGCAGATCCATCACACGCCCCACATCGCGGATGACTCCGCGCGCAGCCAGCGTACCGAATGTAACGATCTGCGTCACGCAGTCCTTGCCGTATTTCCCGATTACATAGTCGATGACCTCACTTCGTCTCTCATAGCAGAAATCAATATCAATATCCGGCATCGTGACACGCTCCGGATTTAAAAAACGCTCAAACAGAAGATTATACCGGATCGGATCAATATTGGTGATACCGGTCGTGTAGGAGACAAGACTTCCCGCCGCGCTTCCACGCCCCGGTCCGACCGGGATGCCATGCGTTCTGGCATAATTGATAAAATCCCACACGATCAGAAAGTAATCGACATATCCCATCTTCTGGATAACGGAAAGCTCATAATCAAGCTGCGGCAGCAGCTCGTCATGGCGGTCCGGATAACGCTGGATCAGTCCCTCATGACACAATTTGTTCAGATACGTCCAGGAATCATACCCGTCCGGCACTGTAAAGTGTGGCAGCTTCGTCACGCCGAATTCAATCTCCACATGACACCGGTCTGCAATCTTCTGGGTATTCTCGATTGCCTGCGCGGCATAGGGAAAAAGTGCGCGCATCTCCTCCTCGGATTTGACATAATACTGTCCGCCCTCATAGCGCATCCGGTTCTCATCGGACAACTTTTTCCCTGTCTGCAGGCACAGCAGGATATCATGTGCCTCCCAGTCCTCCGCATAGGTATAGTGCACGTCGTTGGTGGCGACAAGTTCAATACCCAGTTCCTTGCTAAGCCGCATCAGACCGGCATTCACTGTCTTCTGATCCGGAATTCCGTGATCCTGCAGTTCCAGGAAATAATTGCCCTTACCGAAGCATGCCTCATAGCGCTGCGCCGTCTTCTTCGCCTCATCATAAAGACCTCTGACAAGATAACGCTGCACCTCACCTGCCAGACAGGCACTCAACGCAATCAGCCCCTCATGATACTGTTCTAAAAGTTCCATATCGACACGCGGTTTATAGTAGTATCCCTCCACAAATCCCTTCGATACAATCTTCATGAGATTCTGATACCCCTGGTTATTCTCCGCCAACAGCACTAGGTGATAATAGCGATCCTCCCCATGGGACATCTCCCGGTCAAATCTGGAGTTCGGTGCCACGTAGACCTCGCATCCCAAAACCGGATTGATCCCTGCCTTCTTCGCTTCCTTATAAAAATCAATCACGCCGAACATGACACCGTGATCCGTGATGGCTCCCGCTGTCATGCCAAGTTCCTTGATTCGTTTTACATATTCTTTGATTTTATTGGAACCGTCCAGCAGACTGTACTCTGTATGGACGTGTAAATGTGCAAATGACATAATAAATCCTCCGTTTTTTCATTATATTATGAACAACGGAATTATTCAAATCTTTTCACGGATCATTCCCGTGCTTTCCCATAACAGAAATAGATAGACAGACACGTCCCGAAATTGTTTGGTTGATAACAGCGGCAGACCCGCCGCTTAAGAATGAGACAGACTCGTCTCTACATTCCAGACAGGAACTCTTCCACAGTTGTTGAGCGCGCAGCAAGTTTCAGCCACTTTTCCAGTGTCTCATCATCCTGTTCTCCTGCGATGCGCTGCTGCTGTTCTGCCGGAATAGTTCCAAGTTCGGCTGCTAATGACAATATACTCTGTGCTACTTTTGACGCTGCAAGTGACTCCGCCATCGGCTTCGCAAGCGTCTCTGCCATCGACTCCGCCATCGGCTTCGCAAGCGTCTCTGCCATCGGCTTCGCAAGCGTTTCCGCCATTGATTCCGCTATCGAAGGTGCCATCAGCTTTGCCCTCCGCTCCGCTTCCTCACGGATATACTCTTCCATCGTCATATAGCCTGCCTCCAATTTTCGATCACGTTTTAGATATTTGACTCTCTCATGAATATTACGGATTTTTTCATCCGGATGCATCTCTGCAACTTCCTCAGTGCTCTGCTTTAAATACGCAAACAGATGCAGTAGTTCAGGTGTTATGTTCTCCCATATACAAGTACCTCCTCTGTGGGAAGTGCCTGTCTACAAAAATTATTATAAATCATTCTTCCGTCAAATGTCTATTAGGCGAAATCACGAATTGTAATGTCTGCGTTTTCACACAGATGCATTTCTTTTTTATTTATGCTATAATTCGTTCCGTGAATTAGCAGAAAGGATCTGATCCATTATGGGAAAAACAGGACTGATTGTTGAGGGCGGCGGCATGAAATGCGCTTACAGTGCCGGCATTCTCGACAGGTTTTTAGATGATAAAATCACATTCGACTATTGTATCGGCGTCTCTGCCGGAGCTGCCAACACCCTCTCCTACCTTGCCGGCCAGCGCGGCAGAAATCTGCGCTTCTATACCGTACACCTTGACGATCCGCGCTATCTTTCCGTCCGCAGCCTGCTTCGGACCGGGAATCTCTTCGGGCTCGAATATATCTACGGAACGCTGACCAACTCAGACGGTGCCGACCCGATTGACTACGATGCCATCATGAAAAATCCGGCTGAATTTTATATGCCGGCAACGGATGCCCTCACAGGAAAGGCAGCCTATTTTTCCAAGTTCGACATCGTGCGCGACGACTACCGCACCATCATGGCGACCTGCGCGCTTCCTGCGTTCTGCCGCCCGGTCAATGTGAACGGACATTTCTACTACGACGGCGGTGTTGCCGATTCTATCCCGGTACACCATGCCTTAGAACACGGCTGCGACAAGGTTGTCATCATCCTGTCAAATCCGCGCGATTTCGTGAAGCAGCCGGAGGCACACCGGCCGATCTACAAGCGCATGCTGCGCAGATATCCCAAGACCATCGAAGGGATCGACCACCGCCATATCAATTATCAGGCTTCGATTGATCTTTCCAACCGGCTGGAAAAAGAGGGACGTGCCTTAATCTTTGCGCCGAGCCGCCATCTGCCGCTTGGCACTTTCTCCAGGGACGCTGCCCTAGAGCAGAAGCTTTATGATCTTGGAGTATCTGATTATGAAGCAAAACGCGCTGCCCTGCAGGAGTTTTTAAAGGCGCAGGGTCACTCATAGGTTTTCTTTAAAAATGCCTCTGCCCCCTCCTGTGTTTTTTCCATGAATTCCCCTATATCCGTCCAGCGGAGCAGAAGTGTATCTTCCGTATAGCCCTGCTTCTTAAAATAAGTTTGGGCATACTGTTGATACGCCTCCTCTGTCAGCGGGTTTCCGTCCGCATCCTTACAGACAATCTGCGCCTCCCCTTCATCACCGCTGTTCCCCGCCACATACAGCCATGACATGGTTGCCAGAGTCTCCACCTTAATCTCATCCTCCAAAACAGACATGGCGTCTGTCGCATAGAGATGCTCCGCTGGCGAAACCCTCAAATCATCATACACAATATAATATTCCTGCAAAGTTTCTTTCGTTTCTTTCCGATACACGGTAAGCTCATCCGCAATCAAATCCGGTTGGGAATCCCCCTCTACAAAAGACGTCTTCAGTTCCTTTAACGTGCCATTCTCCTCCACCCTGTAAAACCTGCTGTACGTATAGATTCCGGTTCCCCCACAGTTCGATACAATCAGCTCCAGTCTGCCATCGTGATCAAGATCTGCTATCGCAAACTGATACATCTCATCTGCGTAATCTGGATCATTCACCCACTGATTCCTTGTCCGCGCAATGACGGCAAGCTGATCGTCCGCATCCTCCACATCGGAATTTTCTGTCTGCTCTTCCGCCTGTGCAATACTTTGTATCTTCTCTGTCTCATCTGAGGAATTTAACTGAGCTTCCTTCGTCTCTCGCTCCGTCTCTCCCATCCCGTCTGCGTGCGGTAAAGCCGTCCCGCACCCGGCAGTTATCGCACAGATAAGCATTCCTGCTATCATGATCTTCCTGTTTTTCATCGCTCCTGTCCCACTTTTGAAAAATACATCGGTATCTATCCTTTTAAAATATGTAGTATCTGTTTTATTTTAATGACTTCACAGGCATTTTTCAATCTTTCGTTTCACTCAAGAACAACGTGTGCGCTTGCCGCACACTTGCGCGCCCTCGCGGTATGCAAAGCATTATTTACCTCACCGCGAGGTGCGCATCCTCGCGGAGCGTTTTTGTGTAATAGGAACGAAGTTCCCTATTACACAAAAAAAGGGGCGGAGGCTTTCTGCCTCCGTCCCTCTTCTCTGTTCCTGTTTTAGATCAACCCTCACGCTTTCACTGCTGCCGTCAGTTCATTTCCGGAGACATCAATCAGAATCGTATCTCCCTCCCTGACTTTATCCGCAAGAATCAGCTTTGCGGAAAGTGTCTCCACATGCTTCTGTAAGAACCGCTTTAACGGTCTTGCACCGTAGATCGGATCATATCCGTTTTCCACGATATACTGCTTTGCCGCATCGGTCAGCTCCACCGTGATCTCACGGTCTGCCAGACGTTTGTTGAGATCTGCAACCAGAAGGTTGATGATGTTACCGATGTTGTCCTTCGTCAGCGGCTTAAACATAATAATCTCATCCAGACGGTTCAAAAACTCCGGACGGAAATGTCCGCGCAGTTCGTCCATAACTGCCGCTTCGCACTCCGGATTGATATCCCCGTTTGCATCGATGCCCTCAAGCAGATGTGCTGATCCAAGGTTCGATGTCATGATGATGATTGTATTCTTAAAATCGACGGTACGTCCCTGTGAATCTGTGATTCGTCCATCGTCCAGTACCTGCAACAGAACGTTGAACACATCCGGATGTGCCTTCTCCACCTCATCAAACAATACCACCGAATACGGCTTTCTGCGCACTGCCTCGGTCAGCTGTCCACCCTCATCGTATCCGACATATCCTGGAGGCGCTCCGATCAGACGGGAGACGGAATATTTCTCCATATACTCACTCATATCAAGACGCACCATATTCGACTCATCATCGAAGAGACTTGCTGCAAGCGCCTTTGCAAGCTCTGTCTTACCAACACCGGTCGGTCCTAAGAACAGGAATGATCCGATCGGCTTACTCGGGTCTTTGATACCTGCTTTGGAACGGATGATTGCTTCCGTCACTTTCGTGACGCCCTCATCCTGGCCGATGACACGTTTGTGCAGTTCCTCGTCGAGATGCAGCGTCTTGTTACGCTCGCTCTCCGTCAGCTTTGCCACCGGAATTCCTGTCCATCTGGAGATGATCCGCGCAATCTCTTCCTCACTGACGTTTTCATGCACCAGGGAAAGGTCGCGTTTCTTCACGGCTTCCTCCTCGATCTCCAACTGCTTCTGTAGCTGTGGCAGCTTGCCGTACTGCAATTCGGCTGCCTTCTCCAGATCGTACTTCTGCTGTGCCATCTTGATCTCATTCTTGACCGCTTCGATCTCCTCACGCAGCTTCTGTACTTTTTCTACCGACTTTTTCTCATTCTCCCACTGCGCTTTCTTCGTGTTGAATTCATCGCGCAGCTCTGCCAGTTCTTTCTGCAGATTTGCCAGACGCTCCTGGCTCAGACGGTCGGTCTCCTTTTTCAGCGCTGTCTCCTCAATCTCCATCTGCATGACACGGCGGTTCAACTCGTCCAGTTCCGTCGGCATGGAATCCAGCTCGGTCTTGATCAGCGCGCACGCCTCATCGACCAGATCGATCGCTTTATCCGGAAGAAAACGATCCGAAATATAACGGTTGGAGAGCACTGCTGCCGATACCAGCGCAGAATCTGTAATCTTAACTCCATGGAAAACCTCGTAGCGTTCCTTCAATCCACGCAGAATGGAGATGGTATCCTCGACCGTCGGCTCATCCACCATTACCGGCTGGAAACGACGCTCGAGCGCCGCATCTTTTTCAATGTATTCGCGGTACTCATCCAGGGTCGTCGCACCGATACAATGCAGTTCACCACGCGCAAGCATCGGCTTTAACAGCTGTCCGGCATCCATCGCACCATCCGTCTTGCCCGCACCCACGATCGTGTGAAGCTCATCAATGAACAGGATAATCTGTCCCTCGGAACTTTTCACCTCATCAAGCACTGCCTTTAACCGCTCCTCGAATTCACCGCGATATTTTGCACCGGCGATCAGCGCACCCATATCCAGTGCAAACAATTTCTTGTCCTTTAAGCCCTCCGGCACATCGCCTTTTACAATTCGCTGGGCAAGCCCCTCGACAACAGCCGTCTTGCCGACACCCGGCTCACCGATCAGCACCGGGTTGTTTTTCGTCTTACGGGACAGAATCCGCACGACATTCCGGATCTCATCATCACGTCCGATGACCGGATCCAGCTTCTGGTCTCTCGCACGGGCTACCATATCATACCCGTACTTCTCCAGCGTGTCGTAGGTTGCTTCCGGATTGTCCGATGTCACGCGCTGATTGCCGCGGACTGTCGAGAGCGCCTGCAAAAACCGTTCTCTGGTAATGCCGTACTCCTTAAAGATCTCCTTCAATGCCTTATTCGGATACTTGATCAGCGCCAGGAACAGATGCTCGACAGAAACATACTCGTCCCCCATCTGCTTCGCCTCATCCTCGGCATGAATGAGCACCTTATTTAAATCCTGTCCGACATAGACCTGACCGCCGGACACCTTGACACGCGCTGCCAGATGCCGCTCGGCGTTATCCATGAAGTGCTCCTTCTGAATCTCCATCTTCTCAATCAGCTTCGGAATCAGTCCATCCTCCTGCCGCATGAGTGCAACCAGAAGATGCTCCTGCTCGATCTCCTGATTTCCATATTCATAGGCAAGCTTCTCGCAATCGTTAATGGCTTCCACTGACTTTTGTGTAAATTTCTGAATGTTCATAAGCGTACCTCTCTTTCTCTTCCTATGATATACAGGCGGCACATATCTATGCGCCGCCTGCTTTGTTCTCCCTGTTACAATTATGTTATAGCACCAGTTGTTAGCACTGTCAAGAGGTGAGTGCTAATTTTTTCAGATAATTTTACCGCCAGCAGAAGCAGGGACTTCCTGCCTAATATGGTCTGCTCTCCAACAGCTCCGAGAGATCCATCTCACAGTCAAAATATGTCTCCTCCACATACTGGATCTTCTCCACGCTTTCCCCCGCCTCCAGGCGGCGGATCGTCTCCTCCACAAGCGGGGCTGTCAGCGGATTGCATTCAAAATCAGCCGCGATGTCCCCGGTCTGGATTGCCTTGAGGGCATCCCTTACCGCATCAAAGGACAGGATAATAATGTCCCCGTCACTGCCAATCGTCCTGCCCGCCTCCCGGATCGCCTCGATAGCGCCAAAGGTCATATTGTCATTCTCGCTGATTACAACATCAATATCCTCGTATTTTTCGAGAAATTCCTTCATAACCTCCTGCCCCTTTGCCTGCGTGAAATCCCCCGACTGGCGCTCCAGCATCACCCAGTTTTCATTCTGCTGGAGAACCTCTGCGAATCCGTCTGTCCGCCCGATCTGTGCAGAGGAGCCCAGCGTCCCCTGGAGAGATACGATATGAACTGTCTCCCCGCTCCGCCCCTGCTTTTCCAGATAATTCTCCAGCCAGTGCCCGGCGTTCCTGCCCTCCTCCGCGAAGTCACTGCCCACCCAGCATGTATACAGGCTGTCGTCCTCCATCTCCGCCCTGCGGTCAGACAGAATCACCGGGATTCCGGCTTCCTTCGCCTCCTCCAGAACGGATTCCCAGCCTGTCTCCACGATCGGGTCGAGCACGATATAATCCACCTCCTGCAGGATCAGATTGCGGATTGCCTTCACCTGGTTCTCCTGCTTCTGCTGTCCGTCCTCGAAGATCAGATAGTAGCCGTTTTCCTGCGTGAACACATCCTTAAAGGACTGTGTGTTGGTGGTTCTCCAGTCGGATTCCGAGCCGACCTGCACATATCCGACCACAATATAGCCGTCCTGCTGCATCGTCTGCTCCGTATCCAGCTGTCCCGCAGTCTCTCTCTGCTCCCCACTCCCACAGCCGGCTGTAAAGAGCAGCTGGCTGGCAAGCAGCGCCGCCGCGATTCCTTTTTTTCCCACAGTCCTCTTCTGAAATATGTTCATATTCCTCCCGCCTTTTCTCCTGCCGGCTGCACCTCCTGCCCGGGGTGCTTTTTTAACGCAGCACGGTATTTTCCCATAGAAGAGCCAAAAGGCTGCCGCATGAAGCGGACAGCCCCTGGACAGCCTTGTTTTTATTTGCTCTTCTCTTTGATCTTTGCAAAGATACTCTGTAATACGATGAAGAAACAGAGCAGCGCAGCCACCGCAATGTTGGACCACGAGCTGAGCAGCTTGCCGTTCGTCTTCACCAGTGTGGAAATCGTTCCGTTGATAAGTACACCAAAGAAGGAGCCGATGACATTTCCCACACCGCCTGTCAATAATGTACCGCCGATAACGGAGGAAGCAATGGCATCCATCTCAAGTCCGAGTGCCTGCTGCACATTTCCCGACATCGTGTTCAGGCAGTAGCAGATGCCGCCGATCGAGCAGAGGAATGAGGAAAGCACATACGCCTTCAGCTTCGTCTTCTTCACGTCCAGTCCCATCATGGTCGCCGACTGCTCACTTCCTCCGACTGCGTAAAGGCTTCTGCCGAACTTGGTATAGCGGAGCATGAAAAATACGGCTATCAGCACGAGCAGCGCCACGATTACCGATACACGGATAAACGGAACCTGCACCACGCCCTTGTTGTTGGTATAGGAGCCAAACGGAAGGCTGATCTTCGTATTGGCAAGCTTTACAAAAAATGCATTGCTGCTGATGGAGATCTGTTCCGTGCTGATCACGGCTGTCATGCCTCTGGCGAAGAACATTCCCGCCATTGTCACAATGAACGGCTGGATATTCAGATAGCCGACACAGAAGCCCTGCACCACGCCGAACACAATCCCGATGGCAAGCACAAGTATGCAGAGCAGAACCGCATTCATGTTCCAGCGCTCCATACCGACGGCAAGAATCATGCAGTCCATGGCAACCAGCGAGCCAACGGAAATATCGATGCCGCCGGTCAGCATCACGCAGGTCATTCCACAGGTGATGCAGAGCAGGCCCGCATTATTGATAAGGATGTTCAAAAACGTCTGCAGATGTGTGAAGCCCTTATTGGAATAAATCACACAGCCCACGGCATACATCACAAAAAATAACGCGATGGTAATTATCAGAAGAACCGTATTTCCATTTAATTTTTTCGCTTTCATTATGCAGCACCTCCTTTGGCAAGCTGTCTCCTTACAGACATTTTTTTCATAAATGCCTTAAACGGAGGTGCCTGGATTGCCACAATAATGATAACAATGACCGCCTTGTACACCGGTGCCTGCTCGGTCGAGATGCCGAGCGCATACAGGGTGGTGGTGATCGCCTGGATGGTGTACGCACCGATAATAGAGCCTGCCAGCCGGAACTTTCCGCCGCCGAGGCTGTTGCCGCCGAGTGCAACTGCCAGAATCGCATCCAGCTCGAAGTTCAGTCCGATGTTGTTGGAATCCGCAGAGCTGATCCGGGAGGAAGCAACAATGCCGGCAATTCCTGCACACAATCCGCAGACAACATAGCACAGGAAAATGATGCGCTCGGAATTGATGCCCGCGATGCGGGAAGCCTTCTTATTGATGCCGACGCTCTGGATATATAAGCCCAGTGCGGTCTTGCGGAGCACCAGCGATGTGATCAGGATGCACACGATGGCAACCACGATCGGTGTCGGCATAAATCCGAGATAGCCGCCGAAGATTTTAAAGGAATCATCCCGGACGTATACGATCATGTTGTTGCAGAGCAGAAGTCCGATTGCCCTCGCCGCCGAAAACAGGATCAGCGTTGCCACCATCGGCTGCACATTCAGATACGATACCAGAAAACCGTTAAACGCACCGCTGGCACATCCCATCAGGATGCCGCCAAGCACACCGACGATCAGCGGCGCTGCAAGGCTGTTGGTGGAGGACACGCCGTAGCCTGCCAGAAGCATGCAGCAGAACGATGCCGCCAGTGACATGACCGAGCCGACGGAAATATCCGTTCCTGCCGAGCAGGACACAACCAGCGTCATGCCGATGGCAAGAATGGCAATCTCACTGCCGCGGTTTAAAATATCAATGATGCGTCCGTACAATACCCCGTTGCGGATGGAGATGGTAAAAAAGTTAAATGCAAAATTTCCTGCCATCACATCATAGATGATATTTACCGCCATCACCAGTATCATACAGAAAATCGGTAAAAACAACGGCTGGCTGACCAGCTTCTTAAACTTACTCATTCCTGCCACCTCCTGCTATGGACTGCATTACATGCCCCTGGGTCAGTTCCTCAGTGATCTCTCCCACTTCCTGACCATCCCTTAATACCACCAGCTTGGAGCATGTTCTGAGCATCTCCTCAATCTCGGAAGAGATGAAGATCAGACTCTTTCCCTGATCCGCAAGCTCGATCACAAGCTTCTGGATCTCAGTCTTTGTCCCGACATCGATACCTCTGGTCGGCTCATCCAGAATAAGGAATTCCGGATCTGTGGCAAGCCAGCGTGCCAGAATCACCTTCTGCTGGTTTCCGCCGGAGAGCTGCCCGATCAGGGTCTCCCTGCTCGCCGTCTTGATCTGCAGCAGCTCGATATACTTGTCTGCGATCTCGTTCTGTCTGCTCATTGGAAGCAGCTTAAACATTCCGCGCTTTGCCTGCATTGCCAGAATTATATTTTCTCGTACAGATAAGTCTGCGATAATGCCCTCTGCCTTTCTGTCGTCCGGAAGAAGTCCCATTCCAAGATTCATCGCATCAATCGGCGCATTGATCTTTGCCTCTTTTCCGTTGACAAACAGCTTACCTGTCTGGTTTTTATCCGCTCCATAGATGACACGCGCCAGCTCACTGCGTCCCGAGCCAAGCAGACCTGTCAGTCCCACGACCTCACCCTTATGTATCTGTAAATCAAACGGCTTGATCTTTCCCTTGTGGCTCATGCCCTGCGCATCGATAACCACCGGCACATTGGTGAAATCCTTCTTCTCTTCTGATTTTACAGCTGCAAGGTCATCAAAATCCTTGCCCATCATCGCTGCAACCAGCTTTACCCTTGGCAGCTCCTCAATCGGATATTCTCCGACCAGTATGCCGTTCCGGAGCACTGTGATCCGGTCACAGACTGCGTATACCTGCTCCAGAAAGTGTGTCACAAACACAATCGCCACACCCTTTTCCTTCAGCTGCCGCATAAGAACGAACAGCTTTTCAACCTCATGGTCATCCAGGGAGGATGTCGGCTCGTCTAAAATCAGTACCTTACAATCCATATCCACCGCTCTTGCAATCGCAATCATCTGCTGGAGCGCCAGTGAATACTCTTCCAGATTTTTGGTTACGTCAATATCAAGATCCAGGCTCTTAATAATCCTGTTGGATTTTGCTGTCATCGTCTTCCAGTCGATGGTTCCAAGCTTTGTCTTCGGCTCCCTGCCGATAAATAAATTTTCTGCCACACTCAAATTCGGGCAAAGATTGACTTCCTGATACACCGTGGATATGCCCTTTTTCTGTGCATCCAGGGTCGAATGATTGACCACCGGTTCATCGATCCCGTCAACGCGTATTTCTCCCGCATCGAACGCGTTGATTCCGGTCAGACACTTGATCAGTGTAGATTTCCCGGCACCATTTTCTCCCATCAGTGCCATGATCTCGCCCTTCCGCAGTGTAAGATCCACATTGTCCAGTGCCTTTACGCCCGGAAATGTCATGGTAATCCCCCGCATGGTCAGTACCACATTATGCTCCATTTTACTCCACCCTTTCCTTAAAATTGGGAGAGACCAACGGGCCTCCCCCATTACAAATTCCCTGTCTGTGAAGCAGCTTCTTCTCTGTCCCTGCTATAATGTTTGTCCTGTTGCCAGACCGTCTTAATACTGTGCGTCAACGATCTCCTGTGTAACCACGGTAAGCTCCTGCTCCTCGCCGTTTACCGTGATGGATGAAAGGATGTCCTCATTTACATACCAGTGCTCAACCATGTATACTTCCTTGTCAGGTGTGCTGCCGGACTCTAACTGCTGGATAACATCCTCTACAAACGGAGCTGCAAGCGGGTTGCACTCGAAGTCTGCATTGATGTCGCCGGACATTACATACTCAAGACCTGCGGTGCAGGCATCGAAGGAAATCAGGATCACGTCTCCGTCCACACCATAGGAGATACCTGCTGCCTTCATGGCATCCATCGCACCAAATGCCTCGTTATCGTTCTGGCATACCACTACATTGAACTGTCCCTCGTAGCTCTTGATGTAAGACTCCATAACCTCCTGTCCACCAGCCTGTGTGAAATCACCGGTCTGGGAATCCAGAATGTTCCAGCCGTTTGCATCTGCGATCTCCTTGAAGCCGTCCGTACGTCCGATCTGTGCGGAAGCACCGGTTGTTCCCTCGATAACGAGCACGTTCACGTCGCTGATGCCCTTTGCATCCGTGTAAGCCTTTAACCACTCACCTGCTGCAAGACCCTCATTCTTGAAGTTGGAGCCTACCCATGAAATATATTTGTCCGAATCATCAATCGTACGGTCAATGACGATAACCGGAATACCTGCCTCCTCGCACTCTGTCAGTACCGTGTCCCAGCCTGTCGATACGATCGGGTCGATGATGATGTAATCCACATCCTGCTCGATGAAGCCACGTACTGCCTCCAGCTGGACTGCCGAATCCTGGTCGCAGTCAACGAACTGGAGATCATATCCGTTCTCTGCCGAGAAGATGGACTGTGCGGAATTCGTGGATGCGGTACGCCAGTCAGACTCATGGCCAACCTGTGCAAAGCCGATTTTGATTACATCCCCGTCAGCTGCGTCTGCCGCATCTGCTGCGTCAGAAGCATCCGCTGCTTCGCTGTCCGCTGCCGTATCTGCGTCTGCTGCATCTGCTGCCGTTGTGTTGCTGCTGTCAGCAGCCTCCTCGCTTCCGCAGCCTGCCAGTAAGGTTGCGCCCATTGCCATGCACATCAGTACACTCACTAACTTTTTTTTCATTTTAAAAACCTCCCAAAGTTTTTATTAGATTTGGTTAAGTCCTTAACCATGTACCTATTATAGCTTTCGGACGGTTTAAAAAATACCGACTGGCTTTTGAAATAAGTAAAATTTTTTACTAAATTATGAACAGCTCATTCACAATTTTGCCGTATTTTCCTCAAAAGGTGTAATTTTTTTGGAAATGTTGCGTTTTCTTTTGATTTTCTCTGCCCGGCACGGAATCCGCACCCAGATCTCGGTGCCCTGCCCGTAGGTGCTCTGTATCTTCAGTCCGTACTCCCTGCCATAATTGAGCTGGATACGCTGGTTGACATTGAACAGTCCGAAGCCGCCCGTCTCCTCCTGCTCCGGCTCCTGCTCCCCGTCGCGGAGCATGGCGCACACCTGCGCAAGCCGCGCACCGTCCATTCCGATTCCGTCATCCTGCACCTTGAAAATCATGACATCCTGGCAGAGTACACCGGACACCCGGATATGTCCGCCGCCGCGCTTGTTCTTGATGCCGTGGTAGAGCGCATTCTCCACAAGCGGCTGGAGCGTCAGCTTGATGATCTCATATTCATAGAGCTCCTCCGGAATCGCAATCTCATATTCCAGTATATCCCTGTAGCGGAACTGCTGGATCTCTAAGTAGCTGCGGATGTGCTGCTCCTCCTCCTTTACCGTGATGAACTCCCGCCCCTTGCTTAAGGTTGTCCGAAAAAAGCTTGACAGGGACGACACCATCCTCACGACCTGCTCCGTGTCCTTCGACTCCGCGAGCCAGATGATGTTGTCCAGTGTATTGTACAGAAAATGCGGGTTGATCTGCTCCTGCAGCACGCGCAGCTCCGCCGCGCGCAGATTCAGCTCCTCCACGCGTATATCCTCCACGAGATGCCCGATCTCCTCCACCATCTGGTTAAAGCTGCTGTTCAGAACCGAGAGCTCATCCAGCTCCTCGTCCTGCGCCCGGATCGCAAAATCCCCGCTTCCCGCTGCCTGCGCAGCCTCACACAGCCGCTGGATGGGCTCCGTGATGCCCCGCACAATCCTCCTGCTGACCATCCATGCCCCGAGCAGTATCAGGACGAGAATCACTGTGATCGCCGTGATGGCACTCTCCACATCCGCGCGGATTCCCATCCGCAGCTCCTCCATGTTCGTTGTCTCATAGTAGATATAATACTGGATCTGCTCCTGTATCAGCTCCGTCAGGACGCGGATATTCAGATCCAGACGCTCCATGTTCGTCTCATAAAGCCCGGTCACAAGCGCATCCTTCTCGATCTCCTCCACACGATCCTCCAGCGTGTCAAGACTCTTTAGTATGCTTGACAGCCGGTTCGCGGCGTACTCGGAATCTGCCTCCTCATAGAGCTCGCCGAACACCTCCCGCGCGGCCTGTATCATCCGGTGCGGCTGCTCCGTGTCCACCAGCTCCTCGGCACGCTCCGAATTGACTACGATAATATACATCACGTAGTCCATGTCCTCCTTGAAATTGATGTTGTACGCGTTTGCCTTTGTGATTCTCCTGACAATCCCGTCATACTCGGAGGAAATCTTGTTCGTCATAATCAGAAGATACGCCAGAAGTATGGTCAGCGGCACCACACAGATCAGCAGCAGCATATAGAGCCTGCTCTTTAGTGAAAACCCTCTCTTCAATATCCATCTCCCCTTTTACCCTCTGCTGCGGTACTCACCCGGTGTGCAGCCCTGCGTCTTCTTGAACAGGTTGCTGAAATAATGCGCATCCCGGTAGCCCACCTCAAAGGCAATCTCCGTTACCTTCTTTCCCGTCGTCCTGAGCAGCTCCTTCGCTTTTTCCATGCGGATTCTTGTAAGATATTCTACGAACGTCTCTCCCATTTCCTGACCGAATACCGTGCTGAAATGGCTCGGACTCAGATTTACCTCCGCTGCGACCATATTCAGGGAAATCCCGTCCTTCTCAAAATGATCGTTGATGTAGGTCTTTGCCTTCTGCATGATGCCGTCGTATTTTCCGTCCACCGCCTCACTGCGCAAATCCAGCACCGCCGAAAAAAGCTTCTTAATATATTCCCTGGTCTGCTCAACCGTGGTCAGGTAGGCTGCCATCTCCTTCGCATCGCCGCACCGCTCCACGAGATCCCTGCTCTTGTAACCGCTCTTCTCCAGAACGGAAACCGCCGTCACATACAGATCCATCACCACGTACTGGCGCAGGAAGATAGACTTTACATTGCCGTCCCCGAGCTGTGCAAAGTAATCCTCCACGAAGCCGGACACCTCCTCCCTAGTGCCCGTGTACAGAAAAGCCTCTGCCTGCCGCTGACTCAGGCTGGAGATATTCAGCTCCCCGAGCTTTACATCCTCCAGAACCTCCGCCGCAGTCTCCCCCGGCGTCTCCTCCTCAAGGATCTGGTTGCGCTCTACCGAATAGCGTCTGGAAAAGCACAGGTTGGTCTGCCGGTAGCACTGCTGCAGCTCGCTGAAACGCTCCACCGGTGTCCCGAGCGCCGCGACATACTCCACCGCCGTCTCTCTCCGGAAATACTCTGCCAGCAGGCTTTTTACCTGCTCTGTCGTCTCCGCGAGAGACTGCTGCCCTGTGCCCTTCAGCACAAAATCGTACTCCGCCCGGCTCTGCTTTGCGACAATCAGATTGCCGGACTGCTCCATGTACTTCTCCAGCTCCTGCTCGAAGGCTTTTATCTTCTCCGGCAGGACATCCTCCTTCTCCTCGGAGAACAGCTGGAGCATCATGATATTGTACTGCTCCGCAATCAGCTCAAGTCCCAGTTCCTTCGCCTCCTGGAACACCGACGCATAGGTATGCTTTCCGGAGACCATGTGCCGGAACAGCCGCTGCCTGCCGGCAGATCTCACCTCCTCCGGCGTCTGCTGCTTCTGCTTCCCGCGCTCCTCCTCGATCTTCTGACCGATCTTCTTGAGTGTCCCGATCAGCTGTGCACCCGTGACCGGCTTCACCAGATAATCCGTGATTCCGATGTCGATTGCCTCTTTTGCATACTGGAACTCGTCATACCCGCTCAGGAGTATGATCTTGGTCTCCGGCAGCTCGTGCTTCACGAGACGGCTCAGCTCCAGTCCATCCATGAACGGCATCTTAATGTCCGTGATCAGAATATCCGGTCTCGTCTTCTGGATGATCGGATAGGCGAGCTCCCCGTCGCCCGCGTCACCGACAAATTCAAAGCCTTCACCCTGCCAGTCGATGTTGTTCTTTATGCCCTCCCGCATAACGATCTCATCTTCCGCTAAAAAAACCTTTAACATATGAAATTCCCCTCAATACATTTTCCTGTAAAAACCATTGTAAATTCATTTTATCACACCTGCGAACAAAAAACACAGAAGATTTTGGCTGTCCGGGATGCCTATCACCGGATTCTGCTCGATGCAGTCGATACCCTCGTGCAGAAATGTCCCCCCGCATACGCAGGACTTCCGGCGCTCAGGGAACGCATCTATTTAGGTATCCAGCTTCTGGAAAGCTTTGCGCACACCCAGCTGGCGACTTCCCTCTGCAGTCAGTTTGATATGGAATCCATGCAGACACTCTGCCTCCGGATTGCAGTGGAGCTGCTGACACCGCCGCATCAGACGGGATCCGATACGGCAGTGTCATGTTCACACTAATCTTATGAAAACGCCCTGCGGTCTTAAGCTTCCGTGCTCCAATCCGTTCGCGAACAGGCAGTCCTCCGGCTCCGGCAGTCCCCGCTCCCCTGTCCGCACCGGTTCCTCCCCGGCGTTAATGCAGACCTCCAGCGTTTTTTGTCCTTCTTTTTTCTTATAATAATGTAACAATCTGGAATCCTCTCTGACATCCCATACCACTTTTCCGCTCCTTGTCTGCGGATACTGCCTGCGCATCGCAATCAGCTGCTTTACCTGTCCGGTCAGTTCCGCAAAGCTGCCCGCATCGATCTCCTCCCACGGCATGCACTTCCGGTTCGCCTTTGTTCCGCCTCCGTCCATACCGATCTCGGTGCCGTAGTAGATGCCCGGCGCGCCCTGCATGGTGAACAGAACTGTAAGCTGTGCCAGAAACATATCCACATTTCCGTGGCATCTCTCCATCAGACGATCCGTATCATGGGAATCTAACAGATTAAACAGCACGCGGTTCACCTGCTCGTAGTACATGCTGTAGCACTGGTTGATGCCATGCATAAAATCCGTACCACTCTGTGTCTTATCTGCCCAGAAGTTATTCACGCACGCCAGAAACGGGTAGTTCATCGTCGAATCATACTCGTCGCCGAGCAGCCATGGGAAAGCATCATGCCAGATCTCGCCGAGCAGGAAAAGCTTTGGATTGCACTTTTTCAATTCCAGACGCAGATGTTTTAAAAATGCATGTGAAATCTCATTGCCGACATCAAAACGGATTCCGTCAACCTTCCAGTCACATACCCAATGCTTTGCAATGCCGGTCAGATACTCCATCACATCCGGCTCACTGGTATCAAATTTGGGCATATTGTCGACAAACGCAAACGAGAAATAATCCCCCTGCTTCGTCGCATGGGTCTGCTCATCGATCGGCCAGCGGTTCACGCAGAACCAGTGGTAATAGTCGGACTGCGGTCCCTTTTCCAGCACGTCCTGCCAGAGCGCGCACTTCGCTCCGCAATGATTGAATACCGCATCGATCATCACACGAAGTCCCAGCGCATGCGCCTCCGCAATCAACGCCTTCAGTTCTTCCTCCGTGCCGAGATCCGGCTCTACGCTGTGGTAGTCGATCGTGTCATACCGGTGGTTGGAATCCGACCACAGAATCGGGTTTAAGTAGATGCCTCCGACGCCAAGGTCTGCAATATAGGCAAGGCGGCTGCGGATTCCCGCCAGATCACCCCCGTAAAACTCCTTCCAGGTCGGATCCTCCTGACATGCCCACTCGCGGCAGGAATGACGCTTTTCTCCCGGATTTTTTCTGCAGAAACGATCCGGGAAAATCTGATACCACACGATATTCTCCGCCCACTCCGGCACCTTCATAATGTCCGCCCGGTTCATCCACGGATAGATAAAACGCTGGATCATCCGGTCCGCCGGAAAATGCTCTGCGTTTTTTGCAAATCCATCCTCAAACAGGCAGACGCTCTCCCCGCCGCCGGTGATCTCAAAATGGTACTTGACCCTGCGGTACGCCGGTGTAAGGACGGCACTGTATACATTTCGGTGCGCCAGTTCCCGCTCCAGTTCCATCGGCACCCGCTCGCCCTGCCAGTTCTGCTCGTTCTCGGCAATCCCGGCGGAATACGGGTCGCCCGCCCAGAGGATCACCTCGTCCACATCTTTTCCTGTCTGAATACTTATTTTTAAATGTCTCTCATCAAGCGGATAGCAGTCTAAAAAATACGCCCGATGTGTAATTTCTGCCAGATTCATAGTTTTCCCCCTGTACAAATTTGCTACAGATCTCCTGTCAGCTGCTCCGGAAACTCCAGATTTCTTTTCTATGCACAGTATATCCCTGCGGAGGGATTTTTTCTCGCACTATCAATCACCTAACTTGTACAAAACAATCATTTTTTCTTTCACTTTATCACCGCATCCGGCCGGAAAGCAGTTTGCTTCCCTCTTCGTAATCCAGGTTCTCATATGCCGCATGCAGTTCTGTCAACAGTTCCCGTTCCTCCGCTGTCAGATGGGCACGCGCAAACCGGGAAAGTCCCTGCTCAATCCCGGGCAGGTCACACGCATCAAAAGCTTCCCTAAGCTGTGCCAGAATCTGCTGCTTTTCCTCCGGTGCGTCCCCGGCTGCTGTCTCTTCCCCGGATGTCTCCTGCGGCATGCTCTTTAACTCGTCCTCGACACTCTCTAACGTGTGCCGGATCGTCTCCAAAAACTCTGTCATATGCTTTTCCAGGTACCGGATATTTTCTGTCTTTGCCGCCATTTCCATGATTTCTGCGCTCTCGCTTAACGCCTGTCTGCCGATCTGCTGGCTGGCGCCCTTGATTCCGTGCACTTTCGTTCCGAAAAGCTCCAGCTGCTCCGGCACATAGCCCGGCAGTTCTGCTGCAAGCGATCCCGTCTCCTGCAAAAACGTCTGCAAGAGACGGCGGTATGCCCCATGGTTCATCTGCGCGTGAAGCAGGAAATCCCTGCGCTCTGCGACAGGCAGATAAGTCTCAATCACTTTCTTTAGCTCTGACACATCGATCGGCTTGTCCAGATACGCCGTAAATTCCGATCTGCGATTCCGATGCTTTAACTCCGCGGTAATATCAGCAGTCATAAGTACCATTGGGATATCGCAAAACTGGCGGATCTCCTTCGCCGCTTCATCGCCATTTTTTTCCGGCATCCTCTGATCCAGAAAAATCAACTGATACTCCTTCCGCGCTGCCGCCTCCACAGCCTCCTTTCCGTTGCGCACAACATCCAGTGTAAACCGCCACGGCGCTGCGAGTTCCTGGAAAATCTCCTGATTGATCCGCATATCATCCGCGAGCAGAACATGTGCCCCCGGATAGATCCATGTCGGCTGGATCCGCTCCGTATAGACCACTGACTCGCGCAGCAGACTGTCCGTCGTATAGCACACCGCATCATGCAGGGTGCTTCCGCACACCTTCTGCCGGATTTCCACGGTAATCGTGGTTCCCCTGGTGCCGTTGCTCTCGGCGCGGACACTGCCTCCCATACGGTTTGCAAGTTCCTTTACAATGCTAAGTCCCAGTCCGTTTCCCGACTGTCCGCTCTCTGCCGCATAGCTCACATACGAATCAAATCCCTGCCGCAGCTGTTCGCTTGTCATTCCGGTGCCGGTGTCCGACACCCTGCAGCGGACCATCACATCCGAGGAATCCCGGATTGCCTCACAGGTAATCACACAGCGGATCTCGCCCTCCTCTGTGAACTTGACCGCATTTGCGAGCAGATTCTGCAAAATTTCCCGGACGCGCATGGCATCCCCATACATTTTCTCCGGGAATTCTCCCTGTATACAGGCCTCAAACCACACCCTCTTCGACTGCAGATTGATGACACACATGTGTGCCACCTCCTCGAGCACCTGATCCAGCCGGTAGCACTCCGCCATCAACTCGAACTTTCCTGCCTCAATTCTGGAATAGTCAAGAATCGCATTCACCTGTTCCACAAGGCTGTTCCCAGCTCCCTTGATGTGAAGCAGGAGTGCACGGTCACTTGCCGTGAGTTCCTTGCGGCTGCTTAAAATATCCGTGATTCCGATGATGGCGTGCAGCGGGCTTTTCAGGTCATGGCTCATCTGCGCGAGGAAATCACTTTTCCGCGCCGTCTGCATCTCTGCTTTTCCCTTTAATGCCTGCATCAGCTGCGTCTCTTTTTTCGGGCTGGTAATATCCCAGGCACCGAGAATATATCCACGAAGCCTCCCTGAATAGTACACCGGCGTACACTGACACTGATAATACTGTCCGTTCTTCTCGATCTCCCGGCTCTTTTTTCCCTCCTGTATGGACTTCGCCAGCTCCTCCGCCTCCTGCATGTATCCGCGGTGCCTGTGGCTGTCTCTCTCATACAACTGCATCGGACCCGCAAACAGACTTCTGCCGCTGCGGTTCGCATCAACGCAGTAAAAATTGGTATCCAGCAGTACCACTGCCGTATCCGAGTCATCGTACAGCCGCTCACGCAGAAGCTCGCCCGTATCCATCAGCTGATCCGTCTGGATCAGATAATGAACCGCACCGCAGACACCGGTTGTAGCTGCCAGCATCAGAAGATTGCCCGGAATAGTAAAAAACTTTTCCGCGCACATCGCTGCTGCATTCACGAGCAGCACAATATAGAGCAGATTAGCAATCTGATGCTCATGCATGGTCAGGGAACGGCGCAGATAGGCGTAGGTTCCCATTGCAACGATCGCCGCCGTACATCCGATTAAGTAAATTCTGAAATAAATGTGATAGATTTCCGGCTGCCGGTAGCGCATAAAAACAATCACATTCAGCGCGAGCAGCACACAAAACATAATCCACTGCACCCCGTAGGGGATATGGATTTTCAGAAAATCCATGATATAGATAAGAATCAGATAAAGCACCTGAATTAAGAGCATGTCCTTCAAACGCCCGAACAGTTCTGTCTGTCCGGTGAGCGTAAGGACAACCTGATAGAAATTATATACACCGATCAGTCCGACCAGCAGCGGCAGCAGCCTGTGCTGTCTGGAATATGCACCGGAAGTGGCATATTCCTGCAGTACATACAGCGTATAACAAAGACATATTATCTGAACCAATAATATCATTCAATCTCACTCCGCCCCATCAGAATCCTCTTGATCTCTGTCTTGACAAAGACCGGCTTGTACGGTCTTACAATGTAACCTGCCGCATCCAGATTCCGGCACAGCGTGACCGTCTGTCTGTCGCAGAGCGCCGTGACGAACAGGATCGGCACCATGTGATCCGTCATCTCCATAATGCGTTTGGCCGTCTCGATACCGTCCATCTCCGGCATATCGATATCCATCAGCACCAGATCCGGCGCCGGATGTTTTTTCAAATACAGCAATGCCTGGTGACCGGATTTCATCAGGATGACATCATATAACGGCTCTAAAATGCCACGCAGCATCTGCAGATTCGTCTTCATATCGTCCACAACCATGATCCGGTAGCGTACCGGCGGCCGGATCATCTCGTTGCGCTCCCTCTCCGCCTCTTCCGTGGAAAAGCCGGATTCCGTCTTCATGCGCAATGTAATATGGTAGTTCGCTTCGTTGGACAGATCCAACAGTTCCCCGTCCATCAGACGCACTACGGGTCTTAAATTATGTACGCCAAAATTCTCATAGATGATGGCTTCTCTTCCATCGGAAAGCGTAACCATCGTTCCCTTCGGATAGAGCGGCACATACTTTAGAAGTGTCTCCACTACCTCGCGGTCAAACATGATGCCGCAGCCGCCCATCAGATACTCTGTCGCCTCGTACGGTGCGTATGGCTCCTTGTACGGGCGCCTGGACGTAAGTGCATCATAGACATCCGCCACGTGCAGAATCCTGGTAAACATCGTCTGCTGCGCGCCTTCCAGCCCGTCCGGGTATCCGCTTCCGTCCACATTTTCATGGTGATGCAGCACGGCCTCCTTGATATGCGCAGAAATATCCCACCGCTCACTGATAATCTGGTACGACAGTGTTGCGTGGGATTTCATAATCAGATATTCTTCCTGTGTCAGACGTCCCGGCTTGTTTAAGATCTCATCCGGGATCTGCAGCTTTCCGAGGTCATGAAGCAATGCCGCAGTCACAAGATGCCCCAGCTCCACTTCACTCATCCCCATACCCATTCCAATGACGCCGCAGTATACCGCCACGTTCACAGAATGTGCGTAAGTGTAATCGTCGTAGCTTCTTAAGTCCGTAAGATCAAGAGACACATTTCCGCAGGATAAAATCTCCTCCACCATGCGTCTGGCAATCAACTTACATCCGTCAATGTCGCAGGCACGGATGCGCTCCTGTCCCTCCTGCCTTAACTGCGGCGTAATCACACTCTCAATCGTGATGCCCTCTGAAAGTTTATCTTCTATATATATACCGTCGAATCCGTAAGCTTCCAGTTTTTCCAGATAGCTCTCCGTCAATTCGCAATGGCAGCCAATCAGCGTTCTTCCGACGGAATCATAAAGGTCGGCTGCAAGAACCATGCCCGGTTCTGCCTCCCTGAGTGGTACATAACGCATAACATTCCTCCTACCTTTCACTGTACCAAGCCGACCTCATAAAGTCAATGAAACTTTTGACCTTATTTTCTAGGATTCGACAGAAACCACCTCGTAATCCTGATCCTCAACCGCCTTCTTTAAGACCTCATCCGCCACGTCGCTGCTAAGCGTCACAACCGCGTTTCCTGCCTCGTGGCTGACTACAGCCTCCTGCACGCCTTCTACCGCTTCGAGTGCCTTCTTGACTCTCGCCTCACAGTGTCCACACATCATACCGTTAATCTTCATTGTCTTTTTCATTGTCTCATTCTCCTTTTTTTGATTTGTTTCTGATTTCTTCTCCAAAGCGTCATCCGGCTCCTTCGCCGCAGCTGCGGCGGTCTGCCCTGTCACCGCATTTTTGATCCTGCGGTCTTTTCCGGCGTCATACATCCGGAACAGATTCAGGCGCAGCGCGTTGGTCACAACACAGAAGCTGGATAAGCTCATGGCTGCCGCACCGAACATCGGGTTTAACTGCCAGCCGAACAGCGGAATCCACACGCCTGCCGCAAGAGGAATGCCGATAATATTGTAGAAAAATGCCCAGAACAGATTTTCATGAATATTGCGCAGGGTTGCGCGGCTCAAGCGGATTGCCGCAGGCACATCCGACAGGCGGCTCTTCATCAGCACGACATCCGCGGCATCAATGGCAATATCCGTTCCGGCGCCGATCGCCATTCCGATATCCGCCCTTGTAAGCGCCGGCGCGTCATTGATTCCATCGCCGACCATGACCACTTTGCCCTTTTTCTGCAGTTCTCTTACCACCTGCTCCTTGCCGTCCGGAAGCACGCCGGCGATCACCTCGTCCACGCCTGCCTCTTTTCCGATCGCCTGCGCCGTCCGCTCATTGTCGCCGGTCAGCATCACCACATAGATTCCCATGTTCTGCAGTTCTGCCACCGCACGCGGGCTGTCCTCCTTGATGACATCCGCCACGGCGATTACGCCGAGCAGCTTCTCATCCTTTGCAAAAAACAGCGGCGTCTTGCCCTGCATGGCGAGCTGCTCTGCCTGCCGCTTCATGGCATCGGACACCTTCACGTGCTGCTCGATAAAGATGAGATTGCCGCCGTAAAGCCGTCTTCCATCCCGCACACCGGTCAGACCATTGCCCGGAAGCGCCATGAAATCGGTCAGCATATCTTCTAAGCCGTCCGCTCCGCCAGATGCTCCGTCTGCCGCAGGCGCCCTCTTCCCGCCGGACTGCGCCTTTGCCCCGGCCTGCTCCTTCACGTAGGCAAGAACGGCCTTTGCAAGCGGATGCTCGCTCTTCTGCTCCAGAATCCCTGCCGCATGCAGCAGCTCCTCCGCCGGAACGCCTTCCGCCGGAAGGACATCCGTAACCCGCGGCTCTCCGCTCGTGATGGTTCCGGTCTTATCGAGCGCTACAATCTGCATTTTTCCGGTCTCCTCCAGAGAGACTGCCGTCTTGAACATAATACCGTTCTTGGCACCCATGCCGTTTCCGACCATGATGGCTACCGGCGTGGCAAGACCGAGCGCACACGGGCAGCTGATGACCAGAACAGAGATCGCTCTCGCCAGTGCAAAACCGACCGGCTTTCCGGCAAGTAGCCACACAATCAGTGTCACAATCGCAATTCCAATGACCGTCGGTACAAATACGCCCGATACCTTATCGGCAATCTTGGCAATCGGCGCCTTGGTCGCCGCGGCATCGCTGACCATCTGGATGATCTGGGATAAGGTTGTATCCTCGCCGACTCTCATCGCCTCGCATTTTAAAAAGCCGGACTGGTTCACGGTCGCCGCGGAGACTTCATCTCCTGGCGCCTTGTCCACCGGTATGCTCTCGCCAGTCAGCGCCGCCTCATTCACGGCACTGCTGCCCTCGAGGATGATACCGTCCACGGGTATGTTCTCCCCCGGGCGCACCACGAAGACGTCTCCCTTTTTGACCTGCGCGACCGGAACCTCCTGTTCCACACCGTCACGCACGATGGTGGCTGTCTTCGGTGCCAGGCTCATCAGGCTCTTGAGCGCATCGGTCGTCTTGCCTTTTGAACGCGCCTCGAGCATTTTCCCGACCGTGATCAGCGTCAAAATCATCGCCGCCGATTCAAAGTAGAACTCGTGCATGTAGCTCATGACCCCGTCCATATCGCCGCGCACCTGCGCATCGGTCATTGCAAAGAGTGCGTAGGTACTGTAGCCGAACGCTGCCGTTGCCCCCAGCGCTACCAGTGTATCCATATTCGGTGCCCTGTGCCAGAGACTCTTGAATCCGCTGATAAAGAACTTCTGGTTGATGACCATGATCACCACTGTCAGCAAAAGCTGTACCAGCCCCATCGCCACATGGTTTCCCTCAAAGAACGCCGGCAGCGGCCATCCCCACATCATGTGTCCCATGGAAAAATACATCAGCACTGCCAGAAAACCTACCGAAGCCACCAGTCTCTTTTTTAAAAGAGGCGTCTCCCGATCCTTTAACATATCTTCCTGCGGCATCGCCTCGCCCGCTCCCGCGGTTCCTGCGCCGCCCCGCTTCTTCTCGGCAGCGCCGTATCCGGCATCCTCAACCGCCCGGATGATCTCCATGGGCGCCGCGGTTCCCTCGACGCCCATGGAATTCGTCAGAAGACTCACCGAGCAGGATGTCACACCCGGCACCTCCGACACTGCTTTTTCCACGCGCGCGCTGCACGCCGCACAGCTCATTCCCGTCACTGTATATTGCTTCATCTTCCTCCCTCTCCCATCTATTTCATCAATTTCTGGAGCACCGTCACCAGTTCGTCGACGGTCTCCTCCCTGCCCTCGCGGATATCATTCGTCACGCAGGTCTTGATATGGTTGGTGAGAAGTACCTTGTTAAAGCTGTTGAGCGCTGCATTCACAGCTGCCACCTGTACCAGAATATCCGTACAGTAAGCATCCCGCTCCACCATTCCCTTAATTCCGCGAATCTGTCCCTCGATGCGGTTTAAACGGTGAATCATATCCTTGTATTCTTTCTCTGACCGTTCCTTTGTCTTATGGGAACAGCAGCATTCCTTTTCCTCTGCCATACGCTTTGCCCTCTTTCTTACTATTTACCCGCAAGTCTGTTTCTATTCCTCATTTGCAGGCTCATTATATACCCCATTGGGGTATATTGCAAGTGTTTTATTGTGTTATTTTTCTCATCAAAAAAATCCCGGCCTGTCCAACCGGACCAGCCAGGATCTTTTGGGAATCTGCCGTCATGCGGCAGTCTCTTTTATTTATCCGCAAACCCTCTCCAGAATCTCTGTAAGTGCACTTCCGCTGCTGGTATGGCTTCTCACCACATCCGCATTGCAACGCTCCGCCTCTGCCACCGCACACCGTACCATCTTATGTGATACGGTGTTGGTGAAGAGAATGATCAGATCCGGTGATCCGATCTGGTTCCCGAGCTTTGCCGGCATCTGTGTAAATACCTTCGCTTTACAGTTATGTTCCTTACAGATCTTTTTGTACTGGCAGACCATGCGGTCATGTCCGCCTACAATCACAACACTCATGACTACACCGCCGCAAGCTGCCTGCCGAGATCGGTGCAGGCAGCCACAGCCTCATCGTCCGGTGCCTCCTTACAGATCACGCCTTCGCCGTTCAATACATTCGCGCCTGCGGATGACATGCGGTCTACCCAGTCACGCATCCACTGTCCGTCTCCCCAGCCATAGGAACCGAACAGACCGATGGTCTTGCCTGCCGCAAATCCTTCTACCTCGGTTACGAAAGGCTCCATCTCGCCCTCCTCAAGAACCTCAGCACCCATTGCCGGGCATCCGAGTGCAAATGCCTTTGCGTTCTTTAACTCCGCTGTAGAGACGCTGCTTACGTCTACCACTGCGGCTTCCTTACCTGCTGCTGTGATTCCGGCGCCGACTGCCTCTGCCATCGCCTGTGTATTTCCTGACTGTGACCAGTATACTACATAAATCTTATCCAACACTTTTCCCTCCTGCTATATCTCTGTATTCTGCTACATAAGTTAGTCTTAACTAACTTTAGCTATACTATACTAAATAAGAAGGGTTTCGTCAAGTGCAGTAAATGAAATATTTTTCTCATTAGAAAACTGCTATTCCACTTCATCCGCGAACTTCGTCAGGTAGCGCTGATTCTCCTCAAATTCGCAGGTACTCGCATTGTCAAGCACCTTGCGCCCGTAGAAAACGCGCTTTTCCTCCACAGGGATCGACAGTGTCGCCGTGCCGTTCTCCGTCTCGTAGGAGACTTCGTCAATCCCCGTCTCACCAAGCGCCTGATACGCACTGTATAAGGTGTGATCCCTGTATCCGTTCACCATCTCCCAGTAGGAAGCGTACTTGTCACTGGTTAGTCCATACAAATCCAACGTATTATATAGTCCACTGTAATTACGTTCTATATACTCCCGCTCACACCAGTCCAGATGATAGGCATCGCCGGAATATTTTCCCTCATCCACAGCGGTAGCAATCAGCGCCCACAGAACCGAGAACACGAAAAACAGCGCTATCACACATCCTGCAAACTTTACTGCCAGCATCGGCATACTTACCTCATAGTTTCCGGTCTCATCTGAAAATTTCCACATCATTTTCAGATTCTTAATCTTCTTCATATTCCCAGCCCTCTCTCTCAAAGATCCGGCGTACCAGTTCGTCCACCTTCTCCGAATCACGTTCCATGCCCATCAGCTCTGACAGTTCTTCCTCCGACATTCCAAAGGTGCCAAGCAGTGCTACTGCCACGTCCTGTTTCATGTCATTGTAATATTCCTTATTTTCTTCATATTCCAGCTTGCGGTAGGAATCCCCCGTCTCTCTTTCCAGGATATTCTTTCCCGCCCAGAGTACATACTTTACATCGTTCGGACTGATCTGCTGCCCGGCCGGCCAGTCCAGCACCTGCTGGATCTGAAACAGGTCTCTCAAAAAGGCGTGATAATCATCATACAGCCGGACGCGCTCTGTATATTTTTTAAACCCCTCCTGTCCATATACCTGATGGGATTTCAGATAATCGTAAAGACCGACATAATCCTCCGCCGTAAACAGTTCTTCTGCCTCCTGCACAGATGCCTGGTTGTGCTGGCGGGTAATGTGAATCCCCTCCAGCCCAAACACAATCGCCAGCACCAAAAATGTAAGCGCTGTCACTGCCGTAATCACCAGCAGAATCACATTCATCACCTTATCTGCAACATACAGCGGCATGGAGTGAATCACCCTGGCTTTCGTAAGCATCGTCTCCTTTCGCGCCAGATTTTCCTCATTTTCCCATTTTTCGCCAAGCGGATTCACCTCTCCACAATATGGGCATTTCAGTTCTTTCGCCGGATAATCATATCCGCATTTTTTACATATCATCTTCGCACACGCCCTCGCTTTTATTCCGTAAGATGGGAAAATGCCCGCTCCTGCATCATCCGCTCCAGATTGCTCTGATTATCTTTGTCTGATGGATCATACCCGTCCATCACTTCCTTTATCTCTTCCTCTGTCAATTCATAATGCTCATTTAAATACGCAGAGCAATGCTCATGTGCGGTAAAGTAACACACAAAAATTTGATAGACAACCGCCCATTATTCCGTTACTATTCTTCAATATGGATTGAGAAAACCTCTCTGATACAGTATAATAAAGTGTCAGGGAGGTATCTCTATGAAGGAAAAAATACTAATCATTGAAGATGATTTTACGATACAAACACAGCTTAAAACTCTTTTGTCTGGGAATGGATATGAAGTATTTGCAGTTACGGATTTTTCCCAAACAATAGAGCAGTTAAAAGAAGCTGCGCCACATCTGGTTATTCTGGATATAAAACTTCCGGGGAATAACGGTTTTGAAATATGCTCTCAAATTCGCACCTTTTCAGATATTCCGATTGTATTTGTAACAAGCAGCAATACAGATATGGACGAACTGAACAGCATTATGCTGGGTGGAGATGCGTTTATCACAAAGCCTTATAATCCCGCTATTCTTCTTGCTAAAATTGCTGCATTGTTAAAGAAAGCCTACCGTTCCCCTCAAACAGAAATTTATATGTGGAGAGAAGCTACCCTGCATTTGGAGAGTAGCATGATAGAGTACAAAGGACAGAAAGCAGAATTGACAAAGAATGAATTGAAAATCCTCTACTACCTTTTTAAGAACTCTGGAAAAATCTGTTCCAGAAATGATATTGTGGATTTTCTTTGGGACAATCAGCTTTATGTTGATGATAACGCCCTAAGTGTCAATATTACCCGTATTCGCGACAAACTGGCAGCAATCGGACTTGTAGATTTCATTAAAACAAAACACAGGCAAGGATATACATTATGAGTGGAAAACAATATTTGAAAAATCAACTCCCCATTGTTTTAATCAATTTGCTGGGTATGCTTGCCCTTGCTTTGTTCCTGATTGCAAGCGATAATCCTATCCAAACAGTCCTGTTTATTCTTGCAGTCTGGTCGATTGTCCTTGTTTTATCTTTGCTGGCATTTTATTTCTCACGAAAAAAATATCTGAATAAATTGCTCAATATGACGGAGCAATTAGAAGAACGATATTTATTGCCGGAAATCATGCAAGTGCCGGAAAGGGCTGATGAACAGGTTTTTTACCAGATTATGAAAATGGCTGAAAAATCCATGTTGGAACGGATTGGCGAAGTACAGAGGGAACGCAGGGAATATAAAGAATACATTGAACAATGGATACACGAAGTAAAAACACCAATTACAGCTATGAAGCTGCTGTGTGAGAATAACCGTTCTCCCTTTTCCAGAGAGGTATTGGCAGAGTTAGAGAATATCAATCAATATACAGAACAGGCGCTTTACTATGCCAGAAGTGAACACACTGAAAAAGACTATTCTGTCCGTGAAGTCAATTTATGCGATGTTGTGCATAGTGCAATCGCAGATAATAAGTATCTTTTGCGTCAAAGCAATATGACGATTCAGATAGACGATATAGAAACAAAAGTTTACACCGATGAAAAATGGGTGCGGTTCATCTTAAATCAGATTATCGGTAATGCAATCAAATACCATGCAGAGCAGCCTATTTTGCATTTTGGGGCGACAAAAACGAATGACAAGATTGTGCTATCTATCAGCGATAATGGGATAGGTATTCCTAAAAGTGATTTACCCCGTATTTTTGAAAAAGGATTTACAGGTCAGAATGGGCGAACCGGGAAAAATTCTACTGGAATTGGCTTATATCTTTGCAAGCGTCTATGTGATAAACTGGGAATAGGGCTTACTGCTTATTCCGAAAACAGAGGAACAACGATTTCACTTATCTTTCAAATGAATGATTTTATTATCGGAGTGCAGGGCTGATAGGTTCTGCACTTCTTACATTTTTGTAAGAACTGTGTAAGAAAACTTGATACAAAAAATGATATACTCCATTTACAATATGGGTATGGAACAGTTAAGGAGGTTTATCCGATGAATACAATTTTGAAGCTGGAGCATATCCAGAAATATTATGGCAATGAGGGGAATATTACCAAAGCCATTAAAGATATTAGTTTTTCTGTGGAAGCCGGAGAATTTCTCGGAATTATGGGTGCGTCCGGTTCTGGAAAGACAACACTGCTAAACTGTATTTCTACGATTGATACCGTAAGTGCAGGGCATATTTTTTTAGAGGGAACAGATATAACGGAAATCAACCCAAAATCCCTTGCCCGCTTTCGCAGAGAGAATTTAGGTTTTGTATTTCAAGACTTCAATTTGCTGGACACATTGACAATTTCAGAAAACATTGCACTGGCATTAGCAATCAATAAAGTTCCTGCCGGGAGTGTAGAACCCCGCATTTTGGATATAGCTGAGAAACTGAATATAAGCGATATTCTAAACAAATATCCTTATCAAGTATCCGGCGGACAAAAACAGCGTTGTGCTTGTGCAAGAGCAATTATCAACAACC
>OJRO01000242.1_pt1 | contig 60309 bp, 61 predicted proteins | sample 1599221 | NCBI WGS metagenome assembly OJRO01 (sample SAMN03922449, study PRJEB24848) | human gut metagenome | isolation source: stool sample | host: Homo sapiens | place: Germany | collected 2009-11
ACATCTGTAGGACGGAACCACTGCGGATTTACGCAGACAAGCATTTTACCAGTTTTGGCATCATAGCCTTTTTCGTCGATGCCCTTGCCTTCCCAACGGATTTCAATGCCAACCTGCTTGAAGGCTTTTTCGGTAAAGTCGCGCACAGTGTGCTGTTCACCGGTTGCAATGACAAAATCTTCAGGTGTATCATGCTGTAAAATCATCCACATACACTCTACATAATCCTTTGCATAGCCCCAGTCGCGCAGGGAGTCCATGTTGCCCAATTCCAAATGATCCTGCAGGCCACAGGCAATGCGTCCTACTGCCAGCGTAATTTTGCGTGTTACAAAGTTTTCGCCACGGCGTTCAGATTCATGGTTAAAAAGAATGCCATTGACAGCAAACATGCCATAAGCTTCGCGATATTCCTTGGTAATCCAAAAGCCATATTGCTTTGCAACAGCATAGGGGCTGTAGGGATGGAAGGGAGTGGTTTCGCTCTGTGGTACTTCTTCTACCTTACCGTAAAGCTCACTAGTGGATGCTTGGTAGATACGGCAGGTTTTTGTCATACCTAAGATGCGCACTGCTTCCAAAATACGCAATACGCCAAGTGCGTCAACGTCACCAGAGTATTCCGGCACGTCGAAGGAAACCTGCACATGGCTTTGCGCTGCAAGGTTATAAATTTCGTCAGGCTTCACGATGCTGATGATGCGAATGAGAGAAGAAGAATCGCTCAAATCACCATCATGCAGAGTGATAGCATTTTTTGCCAGCAGATGATCAATGCGGGCAGTGTTGCTGATTGACGCACGGCGAGTGATACCGTGTACCTCATATCCCTTTTCTAATAAAAATTCGGCTAAGTAAGAGCCATCCTGACCGGTGATACCGGTGATAAGTGCTGTTTTAGACATTGGTAACCCTACTTTCATTAGCTTTTATTGTTTTTTTGTATTTCATCAACCAATAAATATACTGTGCTGCATGAATTCATTTCAGATGTTTTACTAGCATTCTTTTTAGCATTCATTGTGTCTGAGTCTAGCTATATCTATGGCTTCTTCATATGTATTCCTATATTATTGTGCGTGATACTTATTATAGAACTGCTCATAATTTTCCAATATATATTCTATAGCAAGAATCTTTTTATCCGATTTTTTCACTAAACAATGCATATATAGCGCGCATATCCAAATTACTAAAGGAAGTGCCACTATGTATACTAGAGTACAAATAAATGCTTGGTAATTGGTTGAACCTTTTTCTATAACAGTACTAATAAGTGCATACACAGATAAAACAATCGCTATTACTGACAAGACATTATTCAGAAATAACTTTCTAGCATTATTTTTAATAATTTCATGTTTTTTTAATACATTGAGTTCATCCCTACTTATATAACGACTTGTTATTTTTGTCATAATATATAAAAATTCATTGGGACTATTATCCAATAAAAACTTTATTATTATTTTCACTTTATGTAGCAACTTTGCCAAACGAGTAAAATTTCTATGTTCATTGTTTCCATTTAAGTTACTGTCAATAATTTTACACAAGTATCTTCACTCCTCCTCTCAAAAGCCTTTTTCCTTAACAGCTAACTGATGTCACCAAAAAATATCAATAGCTTTTATGTTCTTTTGCTTATTAGATAAGCTGTTTATAAAATACTTTCGCTTCGGCAAAGATACATATTAGATACTTCATGTTTAAGCACAAACGTGAAGATTTAGGACATTCGAAGATATTGCAAGCAAAGCGGTCAGCGATGTTGACCTCTTTGCTTACCTGTTTCCATACATCTTCTCATAATAATTCTGATACTCGCCATTAATGATATCCTTCCACCACTTCTGGTTCTCAAGATACCATTTTATAGTCTTTTTAATGCCGTCAGCGAACTTCGTCTCCGGCAACCATCCCAACTCATTATGAATCTTAGTCGGATCAATTGCGTAACGCATATCATGACCTTTGCGGTCGGTCACATGCGTAATCAGGCTCTCCGGCTTGCCAAGCTCCTTACAAATCAGCTTTACAATATCAATATTGCGCATCTCATTATGACCGCCGATATTATATACCTCGCCTACTCTGCCTTTATGAATAATCAAATCAATAGCCTTGCAATGGTCTTCAACATACAGCCAATCGCGCACATTCAGCCCTTCACCATATACCGGTAACGGTTTATCTGCCAAAGCGTTTGCAATCATCAACGGAATAAGTTTTTCAGGGAAGTGATATGGACCATAGTTATTGCTGCAACGGGAGATAGTCACAGGCAAACCATAGGTTCTGTGATATGCCATAACGAGCAAATCTGCGCCAGCCTTAGAGGAAGAGTACGGACTGCTGGTATGAATAGGCGTTTCTTCCGTGAAGAACAAGTCAGGTCTATCAAGCGGCAAATCACCGTACACCTCATCTGTAGATACCTGATGATAGCGCTTGATGCCATACTTGCGGCAGGCATCCATCAAGCTTGCTGTGCCCATGATGTTCGTCTGCAAGAAGATGCCAGGATCTTCAATAGAGCGGTCAACATGCGACTCCGCAGCAAAGTTGACCACAATATCAGGCTTTTCTTCTTCGAAAAGCTTATTCACCGCTGCTCTGTCGCAGATGTCTGCTTTGACAAAGCGGAAGTTTGGATTATCCATTACAGGATCTAATGTTGAAAGATTGCCTGCATAGGTCAGCTTATCCAGACAAATAATGCTGTAGTCCGGATGTTTCTTCAGCATATGAAAGATAAAGTTGCTGCCAATGAAGCCAGCACCACCGGTTACGATAATATTCATAAATTTATACCTCGATTTCTTTTAAATATCTTGCTAAAGCATCCTGCCAATCAGGTAAAGACTTGAATCCATTTTCTCCAAGCTTACCTTTATCTAATCTGCTATTATACGGTCTTTTGGCTTTGCTCAAACCATATTCTTCTGTAGTTACAGGAATAACCTTAGTTTTATATCCAGCCTGCTTAAAAATTTCGCAAGCAAAATCATACCAGGATATATAGCCACCTTCATTTGTCGCATGATAATAACCATATTTATCAGTTTCTATCATATCAACTAATAAGCGCGCTAAATCGAAGGTATACGTGGGTGTACCAATCTGGTCGTTAACTACTCTTAAAGTATCATACTTTTTGCCGACATTGAGCATCGTTTTGATGAAGTTATTGCCATTCTTGCCAAATACCCAAGCAATTCGTACAATAAAATATTTTTCTAAGAGTTCTGCTACCGCTAATTCACCCTGCAGCTTGCTTTCTCCATAAACATTCAACGGTGCATAATCCTTGCAGTCTGCTTGCCACGGCTCTTCTCCCTGACCAGTGAAGACATAGTCTGTACTAATGTAAATCATTTTGCAATCGAACTTTTTACATGCTTCTGCTATATTTCTTGTTCCATCTACATTAATAGCAAAAACTTTTGCTTTGTTTTGCTCTTCTTCGGCAGCATCAACTGCAGTCCAGGCAGCACAATGAATAACTGCATCAGACTGAACAGAATTTATGACGTTCTCCACAGCCTCTTTATCAGTTATATCTAATTGAATATATTCATAGGGTAAAGCAATATTTTCTTTTGTCAAAATATCGCTGCCTATGGCCTCAAAATTACGCTTAGCCAATTCATTCATTACATCATAGCCAAGCTGACCGCCAACACCTGTTACCAAAACTTTCATAACGAACTTCTTCTCTCCATTCATAAATTCTTTAACTCTTCGATAGCTCGAAGTGATCTTTCTGATTTTTGATAATGTAATTCAGCTTGTCTTTTAGTGATTTCAGTGTCTGCAACGTAGTCTGCATTTTGTCTTTCACATTTCAACATTTTAAGATTATTAGCTATACTATGACATTTAGAAATGAACTCTTTACTTCCTTTATTTACTTGTCTTAATTTATTATACACTTGTTCGTGCTCTCCGCCACCTTGAGCATAAGCCTTCTTTAATTCTTTTCTACTTTCACATAAAATCCTAGCATTATGGAAAACTGCATAATATGCTCTACTTATTGACACACGAAATCTAGTCTCATCTAAAGAATCAATACTATTATTGTTTAATATATCATATGCGATTTTCAGATAATCATTCCAATCATACAATATAATACACCTCATTAAGCAACTATATCAAAAAATAATACTTCATTAATTTCAATAGAAGACTTAGCAAACCACTCTTCAGATATTGCATCAAATTTATCTAAACTTCTATCAACATCTTCACTTATTGATATAGTTACCAAAAATCTAAAAACACCTTCATCGTTAAAAATAGTTAACTTAGGTACTTCAGCAACATATTTAGATATGACACTAGCTAAATCAATTATAGCCATTTTCAAAGAAGAAATTTGCGTATTATCTAATAAGCGTCTGATTTTAAATATTTGTTCAGTATTTATGTTATATTTTGCCATAATTACATCAAATAAATCAACATATACATTTTCAGAATTCAAAAAAGAACTGTTAGTATTATACCGTTCTATAATGCTAGACCTCATATTAACCGCTGAATATTGATATATATTATTGGGTAATTCTGTATAATTACATAACCCTAAACTTGCAACTCCAGCCAACATAATAGAATTAGTTTGTTTCCAATTTAATGTTTCTAACATCCAAATCACCATTTTCTAAAAAATTATATATTTTTTCTGTCAAAATATCGCTTAATATAGAATTTATATTATTCATAGAATTTTTCTCTGAATAAGGAGATTCTTTTCTTTTAAAATTATATCTATATCTATCATTGATATCTAATTTAATAACAAGTAACGATTCATTTTCATTTTTTCGCAAATTTCCTAAAGTAATATTAACATAATACTTATCGCTAATTTTAAAAGTTATTTTGGTTTCTAAGTCAAATATTTCTCGTTCAAGCAACTTTTTCATAAAGTGCTTCTGAATATACTCTACGGGATTTTCGTGTAAATCCATATATCCTCTCAAAATAATACCAGAAAACAATTCTTTGTCTTGAATTTGCTTAAGTGTCGCTTCTAAAGAATAGACCTTATTCATAAAATCACTAACTTTTATTTCATCATTTTCATTAACAATATTATGCGTCAAAGTGATACTTTCTGCAGAAATATTCAGCGATAGCCCATGCATATTATTAGCAAGCATTCTTGGCGCAGAATATGGAACATTAGGCATATTAGGCAATATATTAAATTTATTGGGAAAATCACTTTCTAAACATTTTTCAAAATCACTAGCCTTATCTCTAATATTAGAAACTGGCTCAAACATAACATTATACTGCATATCCGTCCATTTTATATTTTCCATAATATAAAAACCTCCACTTCTTCTCAAGAACAATTATATCACACTTTAAAAAACTTCTCCTAATTCACTCAAAAACGGATTTTTTTCATCCTTTACTGAAAGAATTGGCTTCTCTATTCCCCAATCAACGCCAATCTCCGGGTCATTCCAGCGAACGCCTCCATCTGCTTCAGGCGCATAGTAGTTATCTGCCTTATATAAAAATTCTACTTCATCAGTTAAGGTTACAAAGCCATGACCAAAGCCACGCGGAATCATAAGCTGTTTTTTATTCTCAGCACTCAGTTCTACCGCCACCCACTGCTTATAGGTTGGACTTTCATGACGCAAATCAACTGCTACATCAAGCACAGCGCCACGCACACAGCGCACAAGCTTGGCCTGAGCTTTATCTCCCTTTTGGAAGTGAATGCCACGCAAAACACCCTTTTTGCTGCTCAACGAATGATTGTCCTGCACAAAATTATAGAACAGGCCAGCCTCTTCCATTTTTCTTTGGCTCCAGCTTTCCATAAAAAAGCCCCTTTGATCACCAAAAACGTCGGGCGTAATAATAACAACGCCTTCTAATTTGGTCTTTTCAAACTTCATTTTTATTCACTATCCTTAGTATATAATTTTCCCATCAGCAACCTTTTGCAGATACTGGCCATAAGGAGATTTGCCATACATTTTTGCTGCATCAAGAAGCTGCTCTTTGGTAATCCAGCCATGCAAATAAGCAATCTCTTCCAGAACCGCAATAGGAATACCTGCGTTTTCCTGTACTGCTTTTACAAAGTCTGAAGCTTCATTAAGACTTGCTACAGTACCGGTATCAAGCCAAGCATATCCACGACCTAAGGTTACTACCGAAAGCTTGTCATCTTCCAAATAGATTCTGTTTAAATCTGTGATTTCCAACTCCCCACGCGCAGAAGGCTTTAAGCTTTTTGCATATTCACAAACCTTTTCATCGTAAAAATACAAACCAGTAACAGCATAGTTGCTCTTAGGCTGCACAGGTTTTTCTTCAAGCGAAATAGCCTTACCATCAGCATCAAACTCGACAACGCCAAAGCGCTCAGGATCATTGACAAAATAACCAAACACCGTTGCACCTTCTGCATTGGCTACAGCCTGCTGAAGATGCTTCGTCATGCCTGCACCATAGAAAATATTGTCACCCAGAATCATAGCGCACTTATCGCCTGCAATGAATTCTTCACCCAAGATAAACGCCTGCGCCAAACCATCTGGAGAAGGCTGAACCTTATAGCTCAGATTAATGCCGTATCTGCTGCCATTACCTAAAAGACGTTCAAAATTTGGCAGATCCTGCGGTGTAGAGATAATCAAGATATCTTTGATGCCTGCAAGCATCAATGTAGACAGCGGATAAAAAATCATCGGCTTGTCATAGATAGGCAACAGTTGCTTGCTTGTTACCATGGTAATCGGATATAAACGTGTGCCGGAACCTCCGGCGAGAATTATACCTTTCATAAAACATCCTCCAATAGTAAATCTTATCATTGGTATTTGCAATTAATCATGTGTTAATATGTAAACTTCTCTCAATTTCAATCAGGTTTATTTTTTTTCAAAAGTTTCCATTATTTTCACGATAGCAGATGACACTTCAAAATTCAAATAGTTAAAAGCTTTATTGCTTTCAATAGACCTTGCAAAAGCAACTATTTCATATCTAATGCCTTCTCCATCAAGTTGATAGAAAAACCGTTTATTATCTTCTTGATTTTCGTACCTTACTTCAAAATAATCAGTTTTCCACCATGGAGCTGGTACATATATGTAGCCTTTAGTCCCAGTAATAACTAACTCTCCTTCAGACTTAGCAGCCTTTGCAACCTTCATTGACGCAACTGCGTCAGAATAAACAAAATCAATCTTAGTAAAAGCATCTATCTTTTTCTGTTTATCCAAAAACATTGTTGTTATAGTGCTATTTCTAAAATCAGTTCCCAAGAGCTGAAATATTGGCAATAACGCTGTTGGCCCCCATGCAGTCATACTATTCCATTGTTTTGCTAAATTAGCACCCTCGTTTGTTATACCATCTCTTAAACTTGTACAAACGGCATTAACTGATACTATATTTCCTATTTTTCCTGACTTAGCAAGAAGCACCAACCTTTCATACGCTGTTGAATATGCTGTTTTTATTGCATCCATAAGAACTAGATTATGTTCTTTTGCTAATTTGTACAATTCTTCTAATTCCATACTGCTAAGTGCAATAGGCGATTCACAAATAACATGTTCCCCAAATTTTAATGCTCTTTTTATGTTAGCATAATGTTCGGTTGGATGAGATACAACATAAACAGCATCTACCATTCCTAATAATTCATCATAATCTTTAGTATAAAATAATTCTAAATCACTAATTGAATCAATAGGTGCTTCTGCACATAGTCCTATGACCTCTACACCATTAACAAATTTAGATTCTGTAATAAATTTATTAATGAATGACACCATTCCCACTATTCCTACTCTCAATTTACGGCTTTTACTCCTCACTTCGGAACTAGAGATTCCTTCAGTTCTTGGTAGATAAACTACCTTGCAGAATTCATTTAAATAATCAAATTTTCCAATCCAATCTGAGCCTACAGTAAAAATATCTACTCCATAACGACGAATATCATCTATCTTCTGCCATTCATATTCCTCAATTATGATTTGATCTGCTAAGCCAGTTGAGCGAACAGCTTCTACTCGCTCCATTAAAGACTGTTGTACGTTTATTTTTCCACGAGTTTTATCAAAATCATCAGCAGTTACGCCGACTATCAAATAATCTCCTAAAGCCTTAGCCCGCTCTAACAATCGTACATGTCCATAGTGAAGTAAATCATACGTTCCATAAGTTATTACTTTAACCATTATAACATCTCCGCAATATTATAATAAGCCGCGTTTCTGTAAATCCTTAAATGCATTTACAAGTGTAGTATTATCCTCAATAGTAAGGCTACCCAAATGACCTACTCTAAATACAGTTTCCGCTAATTCTCCACCATTAGGACAAATCCAGATCTCGTATTCATCTTTTAATATGTTAAAAATATCCTTTGCCGAAGCTGTTAAAGGATGAATTGGCGTTACAGCGTTAGACATAGACTCAGAAACTATTTCAAAAGGCAAATCCCTAATCTTATTTCTAAAATCGTTAGCTAATGCTGCTATTTTTTTCAACTCCGCATCTGCTCCACCATTATCATCAATCTCTCTCAATCTAGCATTAATTTGTAATAAAATCCCTACAGCCGGAGTAAATGGTGTTTGCCCACGTTCACCATTTTTTAGAGCATCCTTTAAATCAAAATATATACATGAACATTTATGTTTCTCTACACGTTCAACACCTTGAGGAGAGAGTACTATTACGGATACCCCCGGAGGACATGCTAGAGCTTTCTGAGAACCTGTAATCATCAAACCAACATTAAGTGCTGCCATATCAAATGGATCAGCCACGAAAGAACTTATTGCGTCAACAACTAAAAACAAATTATTACGTTTGCAAAACTCACTAATCATATCAATGTCATAATGAACACCTGTAGATGTTTCATGTACATTTACCACAAATCCTGTATACCCTGCATTTTCATATGCTGTTAACATATCTTGCTTTAATGATTTTCCAGCATTAAGCTTAATTTCAGTATAAGGAACATTGTGTATCTCACAGAGTTCTACAAAACGATGTCCGAAACTACCACCATTTACTACCAAAACCCTGTCATGTTTATCAAAAACATTCATAATGCTTGCTTCCATAGATGCTGTACCAGAACCAGTAATAAATACCACTCTGGAACCTCTAGGAGCTTTAGTAAATTTTTTCATTAGAGCTTCATTTTCAAGCATTATCTTGGAAAACTCAGGAGTTCTAAAATATGGCACTTGATCAGCACCAATTTTTCTTACACTCTCTGAAGACATTACAGGACCAACAGTAAAATTTAACATTATTTTTCACCTCGTTTTATATCATAAATAAGCATTGTATATCGTAAATATTTCTATATGCTATATCTAATAAACCTCATGGCTTTATTCTACTATTCTCCATTTATACAAAGCATCAGTAATTTTTCGTGAGGCGTCATTGTTTATTTTAAAGACTTGATCTATTATACTCTTTCTAATTATCTTCTTCGTATCGTTCTTTCTTATATCATTTATCATTTTAAATAATTCATTTTTATTTTTCGAAACATAACAACCTTCCAACATTTTTAAACTCGTAGAATTAAGATTTAGCGTCATATTAGTTGGAGTAAAAACCAAAGGCTTTTGGGTAACAAAATATTCTGGCAATATTCCACTGACATCACTTATCATTAAATCTGCATTCCACAATGTTCGTGAATATTCCAGCGACATATCTAATTTAACATTATCTAAATTATTAATTCTACTCTTCCAGTTATTTAATTCCTCAAGACTCATTTCCCCAGTTTTAATAAAATTTTTAAAAGCTAATGGATGGGGTCTAATTAATAGAGCTATATCTTTATTGTTTTCAGCATATTCAAGCAACACATTATAATAAACGAAAAAATTACTGCCACCTAATTCGGGATTAGTTGTCCATCTAGGAGTCCATATAATTTTATACTTATTCTTTGCGAAATCCCATACATCGGTTTCTTTATTTCTATCATTTAAAATAGACTCTAAACTTGGAGATCCAAAAAAAACTGCCTTTTTCAACCCTAATTTTGTCGATACTGGATATCGTTTTACGAATTCATCCTTCTCATATTCAGATACTGCGAAAAAATATCTACATACTTACAAAAATCTTTCGGAAAAACCGTTGAATAAATCTCTTTAGTAATGCACCAACCGTATAGAAGAAATACGATTCTAGAATATTGATATACTTTTTTTGCTAAAAATTCTTTTGGTAAGAACGATTGATACGGTCTTGTATAAACAATATAATCAAAATTATATTGTTTTAAATCAATCCACTTATCTTTAGAAAGAATGGCATTTATTACATTATATTTTTTCTTCAAGAAAAAATCATACGTTTCATTTTCATCCCATCTACCATTAAACTTATTATTCTCAATTTTATCTGGAATACAAATAAGGTATACCTCTATGTCTTTATTCTTAGTCATACTTTCATAAAGTGCTTCAAATTTATTCCATGCTTGTACATATTGACATAAAAAAGCTACTTTTATTTTTTTCTTTTTTGACTTTGAAATATTCCGCTTTAAAAGCGTATATTTCAAAATATGCACAACATCATGATACATAAAATGTAGTTTGGAATTCATTTCGTTAATATTTAACATAGTTCTCTCCTATTATGCATTATTAATATTTTATACATCTTCTTACTTCTGATGTATTCATATTGCTCCATATTATTAACTATTTTTTCTTTCGGAAACTTAAAATTTAAATTTCTTGTATATCCCCATTTCTCGTGCCACTTAATGGACGCAATATTCTCTTTCACAACATGTGCATATACAAATTCTACGCCTAATGAATTATATAAAAAGTCATTTGCAATCTTAGCTGCTTCTTTCCAATGTAAACTGCCTCTATATAACCAATCCCCTACAAGCAATCTTCCAGCTATACAAATTTTTTTACTAGCATCATAATCAGTCCACCCAATAGTGCCAAATGGAATATCATTTTTTTTATCTATCATTATAAATAATCCTTGCGTCATATCATTAAGATAATTTTCTTCATACCATTTGCTCTGTAATTCCATTGTAAGCTTAAACGGCTGATTCAAAAACCTGTTATTCTCAGGATTATTACGCCATTCAATAATATAAGGAAAATATTTAGGCTGTACTTCTTCAAGGTACACATATTTCCCTTCTAAACGCAAATTGCGCATTCTATAATTCCTCCCAAAGTAATCAAATAAATTTATTCAACGCATCAATAACATACGCAACTTCTTCTTCAGTCATACCATAATACATCGGTATACTAAGAACAGTCTTACTAATCTCCTCCGCAATAGGTAATTCGCCTTCTTGGATATGTAACTCCTCATAAGCTTTCTGTAAATGCATGGGAACAGGATAATGCTTAACTGTACCTATACCATTATCCTTCAAATACTTCTCTAGCTCATCTCTTCTATCACAGCGAATAACAAACACATGATAAATATGCTCGTATTCCTCAGACGTAGCTAACGGTAATTTAATTAAAGGATTAGTAATACCAGATAAATAGGCCTCTGCAAGTCTTCTTCTCGCTTCATTCCATTTATCAAGATGCGGTAATTTAACACGCAAAAAAGCTGCCTGCATTGAATCAAGACGACTATTCGTTCCCTGATAAATATGATGATATTTATAATCAGAGCCATAATTACCTAAGGCACGCACTTTATCGGCAATTTGTTTATTATTAGTTGTTATGCAGCCACCATCGCCTAACGCACCAAGGTTTTTGCCTGGATAAAAACTCCATGCTGCCGCATCAGACAATGCTCCAACCCTTTGGCCTTTGTATCTTGCGCCATGAGCCTGAGCAGCGTCTTCCAAAACATATAATTCATGTTTTTTCGCAATGGCATTAATTGCATCCATATCGGCTGCTCTGCCTTGTAAATGTACGGCAATAATAGCTTTAGTTTTTTCGGTAATCTTTTCTTCAATACGCGTAACATCAATATTATAAGTATCAATAACCGGCTCAACAAAAACAGGTTTTGCACCAGTAAAAGATACTGCCAAAGCTGTTGCAATGTATGTATTAGACGGAACTATCACTTCATCTCCAGCTTTAATATCTAACGCCTTTAGAATCAAATAAATGGCATCCAAACCAGTCGCTACGCCAACACAATATTTTGTGCCGCAATAAGCAGCATATTCTTCTTCAAACTTCTCACATTCCTCACCTTGAATGAAATAGCTTTTATCTACTACCTTCTTAAAAGCTGCATCCAAGCCTTGTCTAATTTCTTCATGCATAGGCACAAAAGAAGCAAAAGGAATATTCATCATTCTTTAACACCATCCTTGCTATTTACAAACTTCAAAAACTCATCATAATCTCTGATGTAATCAGATTCATCATAAAGCTCAGACGCAAGCACCATTAGTACTGCATCTGGAGAGAAATCAAACATTTCTCTCCACATTGCATTAGATACATATAAGCCTTCATACGGCTTTTCTAACGTTACAATCTTCTTTTCTTTTCCATTATCTAAACGAATTTTACAGCTTCCATGAATACAAATCAAAATCTGCTGCAAAGACTTATGCGCATGATAGCCACGAGTAACTCCTTGCGCTGTATCATACATATAATAGACTCTTTTGATTTTAAACGGTATATCCTTAAATTCTTCCAACGCAACAAGCTGACCTCGTTCATCACCATGCTGTTGAAATGCATATTTTATAACTTGCATAAACTATTCTCCCTTATACCTCTAATTGTTTTCTAAGTTTTTCTATATCCATTTCTTGTATATAATTAGTTTTTCTCAAAGACACTTTTTTATTATGTAATTTACATTGTAATTTATACCAAAAAGTTTTCAGACTCCTATTTCCTAAATGCCAAGCAAAAACATCTTTATAAGGACCACCTGCATTATACAACAATTTAAAACAATTATTATTATCATTTTTTATCCGTTCTGCCCAAACCTTAGAACCATTAGTTGAAATACCACTACCATATTCATACCAAATAAGAAACTCATCAAGAAAACCTATTTCTATCCCATCAGCAATCATCATTATGACAGAGCAATCCTCTGCATATTTAACCAAACCATCTATTTTAGCCAAATAATTGAGAAGCAGCATTTTATTAGTTACAAATAATGCTCCAAGTACGTAATCTCTATATAATAAATAATTTTTTTGTATCTTCAATTTGTTTTTTTCTTTATATGGTTCTAAATCCTTAGGGTTACAAAAATCATATAACCTTATATTGTCATCTTCTTGACTATAATATGCCCCCTTACCAAAAGCAAGTTTTAAATTCTCTTTTTTCATAAAACTTACTATTTTATACAAGACATACTCATCATATAACAAGTCGCCAGGACTAATTGATTTAACTATTTCAGCATCAGCAGCTTTGACACCTCGAATAACATTTTTCACAGTACCTGTGTTAATCTCGCTAGTAACAATCTTATAATCAAGTACTGAATTTTTCTCAAACCATTTTTCCAATGATTCTTTTTCAAAATTAAATGAACCATCGTCAGAAACAACTATCTGAATAGAAATATTTTTTTGTTTAATAATTGATAATAACGTACTATATAATTTGTTTAAATCACTATTATATGTTACGACAACAACAGTACAATCATATTTCATTTTTATTACCGCCTACACTATGATTTAAAAATTTTCTTATCTTCTCATCATCCCAATTCCACCATTGCATTTTCAATAATTTATCAATAGTTTCTTGGTCAAAACGATATTTAATTATCTTATCAACACCTCCGACAACTGCATACGGGGGTACATCCTTCCTTATTATACTTCCTGCTGCTATTACTGCACCGTCTCCAATTGTAACGCCCTCAAAAATTATACATTTGGCTCCAATCCAAACATCATTGCCAATGACTATTTTTCGATTGTCCTCTGAAATATAGTCATTCATATAATCTCTATCAACAAAACCAAACTCTTTCAATGAAGCTATCGGACTAGTCGTAATCCAATCCATTCTATGATCATTAGGTACAACAGTCTGACCATCTGCAATAGAACAGAAAGAACCTATACTCACTAAATGTCTATAATCTAAGTATTTATATCCATATGTATATCTACCAATATCAACATTTTTATACTTTTTCCACCAATACCTTGCAAGATTATCGGCCCATCCATATTTCTTTTTTGATTTTTTATAAATCCATTTTGGACATTTGGAAGTACCAATAATTTTTCTAATAACGGCACATAAGCTAGCTTCAAAAACTGTTATTCCGTATTTTTCTACCAACTTATCACTCATCCAAACCATCCTTTTTCAATACATCGGCTAAAAGCTTCTTCATCGTATAATTCTTCATCACAAACTCTTTTCCTGCCTTTGCAATTTTCAAGCAGTCTTCTTCGTTGTTTAAATAACACTTTATTTTTTCTACACATTCTTCGGCATTATTATACATAACTATATTATTTCCATCAATTAATCCTATCTTTTTAGCATCCTCGCGATAATCACATAGTTCAAAATTACCATTGGCAAGTACCTCAAAGGTTCGCGGATTTATCCCCTTGTGTAGTGCGATATGTATATTAAGCGATATTCTTGACGTATTATATAGCTCTGCAACCTCCTGATCATGTAAAAAACTGTTAGTCACATATTTTACCAAATACGGATACTTTCTAGCAAAGCTCCTTTTTGCAAAATAAGCTTGCCAAAAATGCTTATTATGCCAATAGTGTCCAAAAACTATCATACTTTTATTATTAGCAGTACAATATTTAGCTACTTCATCCAAAACAGCAAGTCTATTTTCTGTACTATTACCTACAAAGCTAACGTCGTATTTTTTTTCACTTTTGCTACTCTTACAAAACAGCTGCTCCGCAACACCTATAGGTAAATACCTTGCTTCTTTATCATATTTTTCCTTAAAATAAGCCACGTCCATTGGTTCAAAAGATAATACTTCATCAAACAACCTTATGTTTTGCTCAATATTTTCAAAACGCTTTACAGTATCCATATACCAAACATAGCTCTTACATTTTATATCTCTGAGCATCATAATAAGTTTCTTATCAATGAACTCATAATACGCATTTCCGTTAATTGAAAAAAAAATGTCCGGCTTATATTCTGACACTTCGTTTTGTATCTGCAGCTTCTTATACTCATAATATTTTTGACAGAAAGAATTTCTATTAATTTTATATTGTAAATGATCCCAGATAGACAACTCTTTGCTTTGCAGCAAAGGCATATACACTACTTTTACTTCAAATCCTAACTGCTCTAATGCATAAACAGTGCTATCTGTATAATGGAAATACTTTTCCCCGAACACCAATATTTTCTTCATTATTTCACCTTCTTGCTCAAAGCAGATAATTTAGCGTATATTTTGTGTAAGCTTGGACAATGCACAAAGCTAAACAACAAAAACCTATGCTTTGTTTTTAATCTTACATTTCGTAACTCTTTAATATTCTCACTTATAAACTTTTTTATCTCGCCTGCTTCTTGGAGATATCCATCACTCTCTTTAGCATAAAAAGCAGTCAACGTAGCTAATGCCGTCTCAACCGCTAATTTTCTGCAAGCCATGACTACATCAAGATTCTTCTTTAAAGCAAAATCTAACCTTTCTTTATAGCCAATGAAGCACTCATATCTTCTTTGAAAATCAAAATTCACTGCTGTAGCACTACCTTCATGCTTTATATAGTAGTATAAGGCTTTTTTTAAATATACTACCTTAGCTGCTTGTGCGAATGTTCTATATATAGTAGCTACATCTTCATATCTACGTCCATGCGGAAAACTTACATTATGCCAAACTTCCTTTTTGTAAATTTTATTGCATGGAGAATTATCAATAACATCTTCTAAAATAAAGTTAAGAGCCTCGCAACCTGTCATTATTTTGTTTTCATCAAAATGATAACCTATTTTATTTCTACTTTTCTTTACTTCGCAAACCTCAAAACAAACTATATCGCCATCAGTCTTTTGCAGATATGTAATAGTATCTTTAAACATATCTTTATCAATATAATCATCAGGATCAATGAAAGCAATATAAGCACCATCAGCCTTAGACAAACCTAAATTTCTAGCACTGCTAACACCTCCATTATCCTTATGAAAAACCTTAATACGTTTATCCATCTTAGCATATTTGTCGCAGATTTCTCCACATTTGTCTGGAGAACCATCATCAACCAAAAGCAGCTCAAAATCAGTAAAAGTTTGACTCAATATGCTATCAAGGCATTTTATAATATACTTCTCTGCACCATAAACAGGTACAATTACAGAAAGTCTTGGCATATTAATTATCTCCCATCATCTTCAGCTTCACATACTTATTCAACGTATAATTAGCATAATTAAGGCACAACACAAAGCCAAGCCAGCCCTCTAAAACACCTGCCTTCAAAAAATACATCTTAAAAAAAGCAAATGCCGGTCTAAAAACAAGATCTTTGAGCACTGAACATTTTTTTCCTCTCAGTTTCCTATCTTCAGCGCCAATACTGGCATACTTATTCATCTTATCTAAGTATTCATTGAAAGAAGCATATGTGTAATGCTTAAGATAACCCTTCAGCGTTTTTTCGGCAAACTCACCAACAGGACGCTCATGCACCTTGCCTTCCCAGATTACACCCGTTGCCGGAAATAAACGCACAACAGAATCAGGTCCAAGCACACCATATTTAAAATCCCTGCCAAAAGCACTGTTGCGTCTTTCAAGCCTAAACATGGCTTTTTTACCACTAGCAGTCACCTTCGCAATGCTTTCTATCAGCTCATCATTCATGCGTTCATCCGCATCCAGATATAAAACCCAATCAGTGTCTACATGCTGCAACGCAAAATTACGTTGTGCGGCAAAATCATTATCCCAAGCACGATAAACCACTTTAGCACTTTTTGCTTCTGCCAATGCAATAGTTTTATCTGTACTGCCAGAATCAACTATTAGCACTTTATCTGTAAGCTTCTGCGCATTTCGAATCGCATCAACAATATCCTTTTCTTCATTTTTCGTCAAAATGACTACTGTAATATTATCTGCTCTTTCCATAAAACACCCTTATATATTACTCCAATATTTCTGCAAACTTTGCTTTTAACACAGCAAATCGTTCAATAACATATTCCTCAGCATATGGCAAAAGCTTAGGTTGGCTAATAAACTCATTATAATAATTCTCGTCTACTTTCAAACGTCGTATCAGCTCTCTATTCGCCGCATTATCGGAGTCTTTTTCCCAAAATATTACAGCATCCTTATTAATCAGGCCAGGTTCCGGATTATTATTTGATCCATAGTATAAAGGAATGCAGCCTGCAATAAAAGCATCAAAAATCTTCTCCGTAACATAATGCTCGGTATTATCATTTTCAGCACAAATATTGAACTTAAATGTTCTCAAATATGCTTCCTTGTCATTATTAAATCTATCCCAAAGATCAGTAGTATTATTATGCCATTTGCCTGCTAGTTTAACATCTAATATGTCTCTTACACCATTATACACCATCTCACGCGTACCTTTTTTATCATGTTTATTAATCAAAACACAATCGGATGTTTTTTTATAACTGCAGGTATTTATCTCTCTAATTCTCTTTACTATATCATCATCATTCATTTCCGGTTTAAATGTGGTCGTAAGCCAATAAGGAAAACGAAGATACTTATCCTCTGTATGTATACCAAAGCCTAATGCTAAATCAACATGCTTCAAGCAATAATCTCCAAAATATAAATTCAACTTAGTGAATCTGTGCTCAACATCCTCGTTGGTAATAAAAACCTTGCAACCATCAAAACTATTGCGAATGAAAAATGGATTACCTAAAGGTCCAAAAAAATTTACCCTTTTTTTATTTTTGGGAAAATGATAGCGAAGAAATCTTACATACCAACTGGATTCTAAACTATCCGCACCCCACTGATTATATTCATAATACAACTTATCATCAGTAGATCCACTAATTTTTGCTTTTCTAAAATAACACTCTATCATCATTCTACTCCTAAACAACTCTTTCAGCAATTTGTTTTTCTCTTATACTGTATTATATCATATCTACATTTTGTATGCACTTACATTATGTAGATACAATAAATACCTAAAAGTGAAAATTCACTAAATCTTTACGTAATTTAGAGTTAATATCTTATAGAATATAATACTATAATATTATTTATGTACTACTGAAGATGTCTGTTTTATAACTACTTAACAAGTTTCCTTCAAAATTACATAATTAAAGTAATTCCATTACAGAAATTTTTCGCATCTCAAAAGGCCATAGCCAGCAATAAATTACGGCTATGGCCTTTCTTTTACTTCACCGCATCACCCTTCAGCACACGCCAAGCACCTACTCCGCGCATACTGTTAATGTAATCGATGATTTTTTTATCAGTATCAGAACTCTGCGTATAAATTTTGCCATCTGCAGCATAAAGCCTGTGATTAAACACAACGTCTTGATTTTCAAACATATTTGCCTGCAATGCAGCATAAGTAAAGCCAGCAGGTCCAACAATTTCTGCCACTGTTCCTGCCAACTGCATGTGGTCACCAACAGATTTATCATTAAACCATGCTTGCTGCACACCGGCACCATAAAAAATACACAGTATAGACGACAAAGTGCGAGTATCCTGTTCCTTAGCAAAGCTGAAGCGCTCCGAGTGGTCACCGGTAATCACAAAAAGCGTATCACTATACATACTTTGAGCTTGCTTTACAAAATCACCCATTGTTTTATCTGCATACCAGATATGACCGAGCTCGGTAAGTGTTTTTTCATCACTAGCAATATCTGCAGGCAACTTGCTCTTAACCTTTGCTCGATGGAAGCCTGTACTATCCACATCAATAGTATACGGCGGATGATTACTTGTTGTTAATACCACATGGAAAACCTTTTCCTGTTCTTTTTCCTTACTCATATAAGCTTCAATCTGCTTAAACAAAGCAGCATCCGAACAGCCCCAGGCATTACCGCTATTATCACTGAACTCATCTGCACAATGGAATTCATCAAAGCTTTAGGCCTTAGTAAATTTGCCGATATTTTGCCATCTGGAAAAACCACCATACCAAAAAACAGTTTTATAGCCAAGCTGCTTCATAATATAGCCAATACCAGTAGCATACTTGCCATTAAAGCTGTTCGCCTGATAATTTTCATACAACCCCATATCAGGAATACCGCTTACCAAACTATTAACAGCAGAAATTGTTCCGCTACCATGCGGCAGCATAGTAGTAATATGCGCAGCATCAGAAGCATTCTTCAAAGCCAGCATATTATCAACTAATCCCAAATCCTTGTATTTAGGCAAGAACGGCCAATCACCAAAGCTTTCACCAACTATAAGCACAATGTTACGAGGCTGCTTAGCCAGCTTAGGCTGTTTAACTGTATGCAAAAACGCTTTATCAATACTATCTGCATTTTTATTACCGCCGCTTGCAGCAATTTTTTCACACAACTGTGCAACTGTAATATTAATATTTGTCACCTTATCAATTTTACGCTTCATATCGCGTACACGGTATAAAGCCTGCCCATCATCCAAAATTGCTTCGTTTAAAAGATTAGATTTTAAGCGTGCCGCACTTTCCCAATTAATAGAGTGAGCATAGTTAAAAGCACCGCCATAACGCACAAATACACATAAAACTGCGAGCATAGGCAATGTCAGTACAGCTACCAGCTTTTTATGCTGTACTTCAACAAAGGATTTGACAGGGAGCTTGTGTAACCATATACGCAGGCCATATGCCAAAGCAATGCCTAAAAGCAAAGCTGAAGGAAAACGCCACAATAACTGCTACTCTTTAACCGCAGTCACAAATATAGCATAAATATCATCATGCGCACCATTTATCAGCATCATATTAAAGGCTGCATTAAAAATTTTGTAATACGGTATGCGCGTCATAAAACAAACAGTAAAGAAAAATAAGGCCACAGCGTGCCAGCAAAAACGTAGCTTGTCTGCCGGCCAATTTTCACAATAATCTTCGGCAAAGTTGCAAACACAAAGCCAATCAAAGCTATAATGCCTGCTGTCTTTAAGCTTAAGCGCAGTCCTAACAATAAAGCCATCGGAATATCACTATAGTCACCGTTGAGCTGTCCGCTATAAATAGCAATAAACGCTATACGAAATACCGTAAAAACTAGGCACCAATAAATAAATGATTTGAGATCCTGCTGCAGGTTTTCAAAAAATCTTGCGTAAGAATTCATATAAAGCTTTCATCTCCCCATATTATGTAAATCTAATTAATTATACCATACTGTCACTTAGCATCTGTTTATGATTTAGAAGAATTCTAATTTTAAGTCATAATACTTGATTTTAGACATGCGTCAAGAAAACTGTAATTTATTCTTAAATTGCATTTCTAATTTGCATGTAATTTCACCGTAATCTAAATTTATTCTTAATTAGTCTTACATCGATTGTAAAATTGTGGTAAAATATTACCATTAAGATTTCTGACTGACCAGTCAGAAAGAGGAAGTGTTTATTTTGTTCCGTAATGATTCATTTTTTAAACTAGGATGGCTCTATTTCATCATAATGTTTATCCTGGAGGCGATTCTGCCTGAATGGGTTGGCGCTGAAAATGGCATTATTGAAAACCTGCAAATGCTTTGGCTAATAGGCGGTATGTTTTACTGCATCAAGGCTCATAGCTACAAATATTCTGACTGGGGTGGAAGCTCCAAGGCTCTTTGGAAAGCAGGTACAATTTACTTTTTCCTGCTCATCATGCGTGAAATAAGCTGGGGCCGTGTATTTTTTACTAATCCTGATGGCGGTATGATTGAATATAGCCAAATGGGACTATATGGTAAGCTAGTTCATCCCATGGTAGGTATTTTAATTTTAAGTATGCTGATACTGCTCTATCAGGCACGTTTATGGCGCATACTCCCTATAGTTAAGATACCTGTAAAATCGTTTGCGCTTCTGTTGCTCTTTATTTTCTTTTCCTGGGTAGGGGAACGCACAAACTTTACCGGCTTCCATGGTCAGGTAGCGGAAGAGCTAGCTGAATTTGGCGCTTATATGATGATGTATATGCTACTGAAGGACACTGATAGCATACTGCGCTTATCTGCTAACGAAGTAAAATCGCTTCCATCCCACGAGTCAGATGATTTGACAGACGAAAACAATATTCCAAAACTGCAAAATTGATTAAGCTCTTACGTTAAAAACCTTAATTTAAACATTATCAAAAAGAGTCAGCTAGATAAAAGTGCATTATTGCTCTTCCCTCCAGCTGACTTTTAGTTTTTATATTTTTATTTTATCAAGAATTAACAACTTACCAGCGCCATAACCATATTCATTAGATAGAAAATTCTCTTTAGCATTATAGTAAGGTGTTGTTATTCCCCATAAATCTAACAATGCATCATACATCATATCATTAGTAAAATAAATATCCTTATTTTTCTTCGTGCGTGCAACAATAGCCGGATGCGCTTTTATATACTCATCTGAAAAATAAAAATATACAGGCACAGTCCCCATATCATCTTCATACTTACTGGGAATATGCTTATTATTGCTTACAACCGCTTCACCATGATCAGAAAAATAGGCTATACTGCTAACATTCCAATTCTGTTTTGCATATTGAAAAATCTTTTCTGTAACACAGTCATTATAATACATACTATTATCGTAAGCATTCAGCTTTTGTAAATCAACAACCTTTCCAGCATAGTTACTATTATCAAATTTACCATATTCTTCATGCGGATACCTATGGTTATATTCCCAGTGATTGCCATACAAATGGATAAAAATTACTTTTTTACCTTTACTATTTATTGACGACAATGCCGGCAATACTTTTTCATCATAAGAGCTACTTGCAGAACTATCACTATTCAACCAGATTTTCTCATCAGCACAATTAGCAATCAATGTAATTGGTGTATTATCAGAACCATATTGTGCCTGATTACTAATCCAATACGTCTTAAATCCAGCAGCTTTAGCTATATCTATCAAAGAATAAGATTTATCCAAAGCCTTATGATTATACTGACTTTTTTCTGTTAAAGCCTGCGATAAAGCTAACATAGTCAACGTATTACATGCATACCCATTTTCCATAATAACAAAATTATCATTTGCTCTCTGTGCAGCTAACCAAGGAGTAGTATCTCTGCTATAACCGTAAGCTGACATATGTTTCCTGTTTTGTGATTCACCTATGATAACAAGAAAAGTTTCATCTCCGGGATAACTGCTAGTTGCTTCAATATATTTCGGCTTACCATTTACATCAAATCTATAAGCATTATAATATTGTACACTTCTAAGATATCCTTTACTATCACGAATAATCCTAGCAAAATATGAATCATGAAATGTCTTATTGCAAATAACGCCTATGCACAAAAAAGCCAATACAATGCTTATGGTTTCTTTTCTTCCATCAGAAGCACCTTTGATATAACTTGCCTTCAAAGTAGTAATGAGAAAAGCAAATATCAATAATAAAGCAAATATAGCTATAAAATATACATACAATGGTGCTGTACTTTTAAGAAATTCTCCAATTTCATTAATATTAGTCTGATAAACAGCAATCAATGAATCGGCAGTAACACAATCTTTTTCTACCAAAGCATATCCTAAGTTTAATAAATACGGAAGCAAGACCACAAATTGAATCCCCTCAAATATTTTAGGCACACTTACATTAATGCGTCTAAGTAGAAACATCATCAAGTAAAAAATGCTAGTTATTCCTAAAGCTATAGTCAGTTCATCCCAAAGAAACTCGCCATTAACTTTACTATTCTTAACGTACTTATACACAAAAGCTACGGATGTACCCATAATGAAATACATAGCAAAAAAATTCAACAGTGTTTTTTTGCTAAACTCTATTTTCGAAAAAATATAGCTTCCCATTATTGATATGAATAAATACCAACGATAATGTGTCCATTTCAAAGACATATAGTCAGCTAAAACCACTTGCGCTATTATAGGTAATATAACTAAACTCCCCAACCAGTATAGATGTTTTTTCATAATAAATCTCCTCGTATAATATTTTTGTAAGCCTTAATATCTAACTATCCAAGAACCATATTTTTTTCGAACCACTTCGTTCTAAACGTCCCATGTCAGCAAGCTTTTTTATTGTTCGCTGAACAGTTGCTCTACTTAAACCTGTAGTTTCTGTAACACCTTTTTGTGTTAACGCAGGATTTTGCGTAAAAAGAGACAACAGCAACTTTTCATTATCACTTAAAGCCTCATTCAATGCTTCACTTAAAGCCTCATTTTCTGATGCTTTAAAATTAAGGTTTGGCAGGGTTACTGTAAACTCAACATTATTGAACCTAAAAAGTGGATTTTTCACACTTTAGCAACTGTTTACCATTTACACATCAAAAATACTTTTCCGTTTCGATATGCAAACCACAACGTTTTTCCCACCTCTACACGCAAAACGCTGCATAAAGCGGTACAGACTTAATATTATTCTCAAAGCCAAAATTACGCATTGAAAGGCGTATACTCTGCTTAATCCCATATCGCTTCACAAACGAATCCAGGCTTTTGGATTTTACATGAATATTCGCCTTACATTCTATAGGCACAACCTCTCCGTTTTGCACAATAACAAAGTCAACCTCCGCAGTTGCTGTACTAGTCCAATAATTCAGCTTATATCCATTCGCCTTTAACTGAATTGCCACATAGTTTTCCGTTAAGGCTCCAATATATTGCCGAGCTGCTACCAAGCTTTGCTTCGTCAGTTGCAGTCGGCTGTTAAAAAGTCCGGTATCACTAAAGTACAGCTTAAACGAGCTTAAATCCTCATAAGCAGCCAAAGGCATTAACCCCTGCTCACACTTAGTACATTTTAGAACTATGCCTGACTGAATCAGCCAATCAATAGATGCTCCATAAAGCGAAGAACGCGCACCAGTACGAATAAGCTTATATTGAAACTTATTATTTTCCCTGGCAAGCTGCACCGGTAAAGAATCATAGGCTTCTGCAATTTTCACACTATCGCCATTGCCTGCATATTTTGCCATATCCGCTACATAAGAATTATAAATCAGGCGCTTCAGCTCATCTGCATCGCCATCATTCAAGGCAGCAGCTACAACAGCAGGCATACCACCAGTAAGCAAATAATCCTCATATAAGTTCAAAGCTTCTTTGTGCAACGCTTCTGGCAAAGGCTTATTGGTAGTATAGCATTGGCGAATTAAATCTACCAGCATATCCTTATCCCTTGCCCAAAGATATTCCTCTAGATCTAATGGATATAAGTTTTCCAACTGTACCTTACCCACTGGGAACGAAAATTGCTGACGATTAATTGCTACGCCAAGCAAGCTGCCTGCCGCAACAACACAATATTCCGGAGCCTGCTCCGCAAAATACTTTAATGAAGTCAAAGCATGCTCGCAGCTTTGTATTTCATCAAAAATAATCAACGTCTTCTGCGGATAAATTTTTACACCATACTGTTCTTCAATAACCTTAATAATATAAGCAGGCGTCAGCTTTACTTCCAAATATCCTGCTAAAGCTTTATCCTCTTCAAAATTCACATAAACTGTATTTTCAAAGCAGCTTCGGCCAAATTCCCGAAGAATATATGTTTTACCTACCTGCCTTGCTCCATACAGCAGCAAAGGCAATCTATTCTTAGCATTACGCCATTTTTTTAGGCGCTCCATTATCTTACGGCGCATCGCTTCACCCTCTTTCTCTATATTTCTATATCCTTCTATATTCATCATTCTAGACTAGAAGCACCCATTCGTCAAGAAAAATGTAATTTATTGCACTTTTTCCTACGAAAAATTGTAATTTTTGACATTATTCCTAACGAATATCATACGCGTACATTGTTCTACTATACAACTACATTTAAAATGCAAAATAAGGAGCAGCTTGCGCCGCTCCCTACCTATTCTTCATACTTCTTTATCCTGCGCTGCAGCAAAACAAGACGCAGCGATAAAACAACAGCACTGCAGATTACGCCGATATCCAGGCTCTGCCAATAAGCAAAGGCACCGTTATTGAACTTGTAATCCAAAAGCAAGCCCACCGGCAGGCAAATTGCCCAATAGGCCAGCATGCTGCACCAAAATGTAGCGTTAACATCCTTATAGCCACGCAAAATACCCTGAATCGGCGCCGCGATTGCGTCGCCTCCCTGCCACATAATAGCGTAGATAATAAACACCTTCACCAGCTTAATAACATGCGGATTCGTTGTATAAATGAGCGCAATATACTCACGCGCCACCAGCTCTAGCACCATGTAAATTATAGCGATAAAAAGGCTCATCTCCAAGCCAAGTGCCGTGTAATCGCGCGCTCCCTGATAGTTTTTCGCACCATATTCAACGCCCACCACGATCGTCAGCGCCAGTGAGAAGCTCATGGGGAACATATAAATTAGCGAAGAGAAGTTAAGTGCCGCCTGATGCGCAGCAATCACCTCCGTGCCAAATTTGGCAATAAACAGCGCCACAACGCCAAAGATGCTCGTTTCCATAAAAATGGCCACGCCCATAGGCACGCCAATGCGCAGATATTCCGCCACCAGCTGCTTAACAGGTCGCACAAAGCCCAGCACATCGTACTGCTTGAACGGTTGCAGCTTCGACACCACCACCGCGAACATCACTAAAAGCAGCCAAAAGGTGATTCCCGTTGCTACGCCGGCGCCAATGCCGCCCAAGCGCGGCAAGCCCAGCTTGCCGAAAATCAGCACATAGTTCAGGAAGGCGTTGACAGGCAGCGCCAAAAGATAAATCTTCATTGACAGCTTAGTATAGCCCAAAGTATCTACAAGACTGCGCAACGGCGTAATGAGAAAGAACGGCAGCACGCCTATGCCTAAGCCGGCCATATACCAGAGCGCAATGTGATAAACCTCCGGTGCCAGGCCCATGCCCTGCAAAAACGGCGGTAAAAAGATAACGCCGCCGACAATTATCAGCAAGGAAAAGGCTACAGCCAACAGCATGCCATGACGTACTACCGTAGAGATTTTTTCTTTTTCGCCTGCTCCCAAAAGGTTGGCAATCAAAGGCATCGCCGCCAGCAAGATGCCTGCAAAGCAGGTCTGCACCGGCATCCAGATATTGCCGCCGATAGCAGCACCGGCCAAATCTGCATCGCCTGCCTGACCGGACATACTGGCATCAAAAAAGTTCATGCCCATAATCGCAATCTGCGTGCCGATAATCGGCAACATAACGCTCAGCAGACGCTTAACCTTGTCCTTATAATCCTTGTGTAAAATTTTTAGCATATCCTTACTCCCATTTTCCTTAATATAACAAAAGCCACACGGCTGCAAACACAGTCGTGTGGCGAAAAGATGACTATTGAGTCAGAAAAAATCCACAACAATTTTTCAAATTTAATTTTAACAATAAGCAGCCTGCTTGTCAAGCTTACCCTTCTGCTTCTGCCAATTCGGAAAGATAAGCCCAACGATCCACCATCTCATCCAGCTTTTGCTGCACAGCCTCCTGCTGCTTCGTCAAATCTGCCAGACGGGTAAAGTCACTGCCGCATTGGTTGATTTCCGCACCCAGCATTTTCAGCTCTGCCTCGCTGCGTGCAATCTCCTGGTCAAGACGCTCCAGCTCCAGGCGCTCACCATAAGTCATTTTCTTCTTCGTAGGCTCTTCGGCAGGCTTTGCTACAGCCACCGGCTTAGCCTTAATAGGCTGAGCCTGCTGCGCGCTTTCCTCCTGCAGAGCTTCTGTATAATCGCTGTAGCCACCGATATATGGCTTGATGCTGCCATCCTGCTCCAACGCGAAAATCTTTTGCGCAAACCGGTCGAGGAAATAACGGTCATGGGAAACAGCGATAACCGCACCGGCGAAGCTGTCCAGATAATCCTCCAAAACAGAAAGCGTCGGGATATCCAGGTCATTTGTCGGTTCGTCCAAAAGCAACACGTTCGGTGCCGTCATCAGCACACGCAGCAGATACAGACGGCGTTTTTCACCGCCGCTGAGCTTGGACACCGGCACCCATTGCAGCTCCGGCGGGAAGAGGAAGCGTTCCAGCATCTGCGCCGCACTTATGCGCTGACCATCGGCCGTTTCAATATAATTATTCGCTTCCTTGATATATTCCAGTACACGCATATTGCTGTCCGAAAACTCGCTGTGCTGTGCAAAATAACCAATCTTCACAGTCTGGCCCACGCGCATTTCGCCGCTCGTAGGCTGCAGCTTGCCGGCAATAATATCCATCAGCGTTGATTTGCCTGCACCGTTAGGACCGACGATACCGATGCGGTCATTACGCAGCAGAATATAGCTGAAATCCTTGATATAATCCTTGCCGTCCCACACCATGCCGATGTTTTCCAGCTCGATGATTGTTTTGCCAAGACGACTGCTGACGGAGGACATCTCCAGATTTGCTTCCGTCTTGACGTTCTTTACTTCCGCTTCAATCTGAGCAAAGCGCTCCACGCGGTCCTTCTTTTTAGTACGGCGTGCTTCCGCACCACGGCTGATCCACGCCAGCTCACGGCGGTAGATATTGCGCAGCTTTTGCGCAGCAGAGGCCTCCGCAATGCGGCGTTCCTCACGCTTTTGCAAAAACAGGCTGTAGTTGCCTACGTAAACATAGCCTTTGCCGCCGTCAATCTCCAAGGTGCGGTTAACAACACGGTCAAAGAAATAACGGTCATGGGTTACCATCAGCAAAGCACCCTTGCGCGCCAACAGCTTTTGCTCCAGCCAGGCAACAGTGGCGTTATCCATATGGTTGGTAGGCTCGTCCAAAATCAGCATGTCCGACGGACGCACCAGCACGCCTGCCAAGGCCACACGCTTGCGCTGGCCGCCGCTCAGCTCGCCCATCTGCTGCTGCAGATTAGTAATGCCAAGCTGCGTTAACACTGCCTTAGCTTCGCTTTCCAGCTGCCAGGCGTATTTATCATCCATCTGCTGCTGCAAATCCAGCAAATGCTTTTGCAGCTTTTGGTTATCAGGCTCAGCTGCAGCCTGCTCCACCGCAGTTTCGTAATCGCGCAACAGCACCATCAGCGGGGAATCGCCTTTAAAAACCTGCTCCAATACAGTTGCATCTGCCTCAAACGGCGGATCCTGCGGCAGATATTCCATCACCACGCCGCCAGGAATCGTCAGCTTGCCGTCACCGGCCTCATGATTGGCAATCATGCGCAGCAAGGTACTTTTACCGGTGCCATTGACACCGATAATACCATACTTGTCGCCCTCTTCTACGTTAAAGGTAATATTTTCAAACAACAATCTGTCGCCATAGCTGTACGACAAATCCTCTGCACTTAAAATCATTTTTCTTATCTCCCTGTGAAAAATTTACACTCTAAAATTATATCACGCCTGCGGATAAAAGTAAAAAGGACGAACCGCAAGGCCCGTCCTTCGTATTACTATTTCACTGTTACCTGTAAATTTTCGTTTTCCTCCGCTGCATCCTGCAAAACCTGCAGCAGCTGTTCGCCATACCAGCCCAGCTTTTCATTATCCGTAACGTTGGCAGGCACAATGATCTGAGTAGGCTCGGCGATTTCCGTCAGGCAATCATACAGCGCGTCTAAATTGGCGCCGTAATGCGCAGGCAATGCCAGTGCGCTGCGCAGATATTTATGCAGCGCAGGCACGGAGGTCATGCGCTCAAGGTCTAATGTGATTGTTCTCATGTTAATCTCCTTATTTTCCGTAAAGCTTGCTGAAGGACTTGTAGTGATCACCGGTATAGTAAATCAGGCCATCGTTGGAAAAGACTATGCGCTTCGCGTTACGATTGCCCTTCACATAATCAATGTCGCATTCCTTCCAGTTGCGGCCGTTTTTCTTCGGCAGCTTGCCTTCGTAATTGCCGTAGCGGTCGCCGCCGATGGATTTGCCGGGTGCAACCTTGTCGAGTGTGCCTTTTGTCTGCCAGCCCAGCTTTTTGGCTTCGTTTTTCGTAATATAATTGTGCGGCAAGCGCTTATATTCGTTGATGTAGGCAGCAACGTGCTCCTTATCGGTGTAAGCAGCGCTTTCGCTGATTTTGATTTTGCCGCTATTGGCCTTGACGTTGGCCGCGGTGTTCTGGCCATTGTTGCTCTTGGTTGTATTAACAGTTGTTGTCTGGGTTGTCTGCTTATCGTTGGTCTTGGGGCTGTTACTGCCGCAGCCGGCAATTACGCTGACGCTGAGCAGCATCGCCAGGAAGAACGCTAAAAGTTTTTGCATAAGAATGCTCCTTTCTTAAAAACCACCATCATTATAAGCTCTTGCGATTACATACGAAGGCTCATAATAAGCACTGGCATTATAATTATCAATCACTTCACAAATAGGATTATTATATACCCGCAGCATGGCCTGAACGTAATCTTCATCAGGCTGCAACGTAGCAAGAATAAGACGCATATATACCTTGCCCATCGCAGTAGCCGCCGGAATCTGCTCGCATAAATTCTTATCAACCGCAGTGATATCAAAAGTACCCTGCTGCAGGTTATACTCTGTAATCCAATCAGCTTCAACCTGCATAGGATTAACACTGTGCAGCACGTTGGCCACGCTGATTAAATGACGCAGTTCAGCCTCGCCTATGGTATTAACCACATATGCGTTATGCTGCTTCAGCTTGCGGGCCACACGCTCCACCATATAACACATAAAGTACAAATCATTTTTTGTTATTTCTTCCTCAGGAAAGTAAAGGTTTGTCATAATGCATAACTCCTTACAAACTGCATCGTTGCCAGAGCACGCTCTGTGCAATAAACAATCTGGTGAGTGGGATATTTGAATTTTACCAACACCCAAAAGGCTTCTTTGGTGATACTGCCATCTACGTAGCTTTCAATATAATCCCAAATTGTATCATCCGCCATTGGCCCTTCCACAATATCATAATGGTGTTCAATGCCACGCCTGCAGGCAACAACAAATTCCAGCCATTCATCAGTCATAGTAGCAAATTTTAGGATATTCAGTGTGCTGTCAGGTTCATAGCTATAGATATTCACTACATGCTTATTACGCTTAGTCAACGCCCAACGCTGCGCTTGTTTTTCTAAATTGGTACAATAAAAGCCGTAGCCAAAATCTTTATAAAAACCATTGGTCAATACTTTAGGATTTTTTACAATGACGTTGCTGCCATGGTAAAGGGTAAGATTAGAGCCCATTTTACATTCATCCTTTCATACTAGATTATAAAATAACTGCATTACTTAGTTTCAAGCAATGCAGTTGCTGTACTCATTATATTTATTCTTCATCAATAGCAGGTTTCAATTTTTTCTGCAATGCGCTATCAAAATCTTTCAAAATTCTACCGAACACATCTTTTGGCTTTGTATTATCAAACTCATCTCTGTTCATTCTAGATCTATCATCAATTCGCGACCAAACGGCTTTCCCAGTTTGTGTATCATAAACATCAAACCTAACATTCACCAAGACTGTAGGAAAATTGCCACCACTAACATAATTGGTTTGCTGGCTAGTTGTAGTTACAGTAACAGGACCATTCGTTGTATAAATAGAATTCTGAGTGGTCACAGGAAAAGTATATGTATATCCATCCGCATACTGAGAGCCAACAGTATAGTTTTCAAGCTTTATATTAATTATAACATCAAAATTATCTTTAATATAACATTTCCTTTGTTCATTTGCGTCTATAGAAAATTCCGGTAAATCTTTTTTATTACTAAAAACGTAACCTTTTGAGGATAATTTTTTTACTAATTTATTGAAAAATTTTTCTTGATAAATTTCTTCTGTTTCTTTCTCAGAAATACCATTATTTAATTTTTCATTAACTTCATAATCAACAAAAACGTTCTTTACCGAAGAAAAATTATATTTTTTATCAACCCATTCTTGTTGTTGAGCTATAGCTAAATTACAAGCCAAAAATAATAATACTAATATGGAAAATACCTTTTTCATCGCTAATCCTCCAAACCTATATTATTTATTTCATTATACCATATTTTGCAAATTCTATACATGCAGATTAATTACTACTGTTAACTGTAATAATTTCACTCAACTCAATAATATCATCGAATGATTTTGCGGAACGTCTTAGATATTCATGACCACCATCTACTGCACAAGCGCCACAAGAACAAACTTTATAGTCATGAACAGAAAATGACTCTATTATATCGCCACATATTTTACACTTGATTGCATTTCTGATAATCATTACCTATCCCTCCCATCTGTTCTCATTATATCATATACAAAAAATCGGCGCACCATATCATGATACGCCGCCCCCAAAAGTTCACAAGTAATTCCTTGAAAAAAACTCCGCTTCATGTTATATTATAAATAAAGAAGACAACCGCCCACAAGGTGGGTTGCCGCTTAAATTAGGTTTGAAAAACCGCCTTGTAGCTGCAAATTACAGAGGCGGTTTTTCTATGTCTAGACTATCTGCTGTACTGAAAGATAAAAGTCAGCAATGCCAGAATGAACATGCCAAAAGCCATCAGGTCTTTGAAATCATAGTTCCTCATAGACATCACCTCGATTCTCTTAGAGAATTTCGGCAATGCCCTCCGTAAACGGTTGTCTTAAAACATATTTTAGCATATAAAGCAAAACATACAACGAACAAGCTGTGAAGTTTGCCGTTGTATGTTTTTTATTTATCTTCTGTTTTTATCTTACATCTCTGCCATGAGTATAAACCGGCAGCAGCTTCGGCGACAGCTCGCCCTGCACGCCGGCAGCCTTTTCTTCCTCAGCGTAGCGACGTACATGCTCCAGGCACAGCTTGCCCAGCTTGACGCTCTTCGCTGCTTCGGCAGCCTTAGTACCCGCAATACGGCCAAAGACGATGATATCCAGCAGGCTGTTGCCCATCAAGCGGTTAGTACCGTGAATACCGCCAACAGCTTCACCGGCAACAAACAATCCCGGCAGCTTGGTTTCCGCATCCTTGTCGATAAGAATACCACCATTTTGGTAATGCAGCGTCGGATAAATCAAAATAGGCTCCTTGCGCAGGTCAATGCCGAACTTAGCATACATACGCAACATACCCGGAATGCGTTTGGCAATAGTACCTTCGCCATGCAGCATTTCAATCAGCGGCGTATCGAGCCACAGCGCCACGCCGTCGAGCGCCTTCACGCCCTTGCCACGGGCAGTACATTCGCGTATGATGGACGCAGCTGCCACATCACGAGTTTCCAGCGGATGCATAAAGATTTCGCCTTCGCTGTTTACGAGCTGCGCACCAATCGAGCGCACCTTTTCGGTAACCAGCGCACCATAAATCTGCGCCGGATAAGCAACACCCGTCGGATGATACTGAATTGCATCCGCATAAATCAGCGGTGCACCGGCACGATAAGCCATAACAAGGCCGTCGGCAGTAGCACCATAATGGTTAGAAGTCGGGAAGCCCTGATAATGCAAGCGTCCTGCACCACCGGTTGCCATGATTACGCATTTTGCGCGTACAACCTTGTACTCCTGCGCATCAAAATCCCACAGCACCGCACCGGCAGTTTTGCCCTCTTCGTCCAGCAACAGCTCGACTGCAGGTGAAAACTCCAGCACCGGAATTCCGCGGTTCTGCACCTCGTCACGCAGCACGCGCATGATTTCTGCACCGGTGTAATCGGCGCAGGCATGCATACGCTTACGGCTTGTGCCGCCGCCATGCGTCGTCACCATAGTGCCGTCCTGCTCCTTGTCAAACATAACGCCCAGCTTGCTCAGCCAGTAAATCGCCAATGGTCCGTTGCTTACCAGCTCTTCCAGCAGCTCGGGAATATTTTTGTAGTGACCGCCGCCAAAGGCATCCAGATAATGCTGTGCCGGGGAATCGTTGCCCTTATCCGCAGCCTGAATACCGCCCTCAGCCATCATGGTGTTGGCATCGCCCATGCGCAGCTTAGTTACTACGAGGACATTAGCACCACCGTTATGCGCTTCCAACGCAGCGGAAGCACCGGCACCGCCACCGCCGATAACCAGAACATCAACGTCATAGTCCACTTTTTCCAGATCAAGCTCTACATCCTGCAGACGGCTTTTGCCCTCCAGCAGCTGTGCCAATTCTACCGGCACCTTCTGGCCCTTGTTGGGACCAACCTCCAGCACCTTGAAGCCCTTGGAACTGTAGTCCGGATGGAACTCCTTCAGCAGCTCGTCCTTCTCCTCTGCCGTAAAGCGTTCGATAGAAGCGTGCAGACGTTGGGCACGGGTAGCTTCAACCTTAGCCATAGATTTTAACATATCTTCAGTAAATGCACTCACCTTGCCGCACCTCCTTATTTTTCAATCTCACGCTTATTATACAGGTCTTTGATTTCGTCCAAAGGCATATTTTTCAGCTTTTCGAGCAGCGTTACATAATCGCCGTTTTCAATTTCTGCAACACGCTTAGCCAGATGCTCGCACTTCGGCGCAATATATTTGCCGGTCAGGCGACGGCACAGCAGGCCGACAGCGCTGTGGCTGATTTGCGCCGGGCAGCGGGATGCACAGATATTGCAGCCAACGCAGTCAAAGGAAGCATGTGCTGCCTTCTCATATTCGCCGCGCTGAGCGTAAGCAATATACTGCATAACATTCAGGCCCTGCGGACAGCCCTTCGTACAGGCATTGCAGCCAATGCAGCTGAAGATTTCCGGATACAGCTGACCGACAATATTATCGCTTGCCTTAATCTCTTCGATATTAAAGGTGCGCTTGTTAATCGGGAAGGAATCAATTTTGCCAACGCACATGTCTTCCTCAACCTTCGTCTGGCAGGAAAGCACAACCTTCAGCTCAGTGCTGCCTTTCAGGCGATAAATTACTGCACAGGCTCCGCAAAAGCCGCTGCGGCAGCCGCAGCCGCGCACCAGCTTAAAGCCTGCATATTCCATGGCATCCATAATGGTCAGGGTTGCCGGGACACTGTACTTTTTGCCCAGCAGGTAAACAGTTACCATTTCTTCCATATTTTTGCTCCTTATATTTTCTTCTCCAAAAAATGTATTTCAGAATTACAACGCTAAAATCCGCTATAAACGAAATAGTTTCATTACGAGCCATTAATATATCGTGGATTGCTTCTGATAGAAACGATATATTTATGGTGACGCCCCCTTCCGCCTCGCTACGCTCGGCACCTTCCCCAAGGGGCAGGCAAGACTAACAGCTTTTTTGTTAAACTTCATTAGCACATTCTTGGTTCCCCCTCGGGGGAACTGTCGCGCTAGCGACTAAAGGGGGCATGCATAGCAATTTTAGTAAATAAGTGTCCGGATTCACAGAGGTGTCGCAACTGTTTGAGCGATAAGCAAACTAATATAGAAAGATATGTAAGCATAGCGCGAGTTTTGCGGCACTTCGTCTTGAATCCACACGAAAATTGCGTTAAGAAATTTTTCCTGAGCTAAGCGATATTTAATTGCGAAGAATCAATACTCGTCCGGCATCTCGTCTAGCTCATCGCAAGTAAACACCGGCCCATCCTTACACACATACTTCTTGCCGATATTACAGCGACCGCACTTGCCCACGCCGCACTTCATGCGCAGCTCCAGCGTCGTATAAACCTGCTTCTTCTCAAAGCCCATCTCAATCAACGCCGCCAGACACAGCTTAATCATAATCGGCGGACCGCACAGCAGCACCGTCTTATCTGGCGTAAACTTCAGGTCCTTCAGGAAGTTCGGTACAAAGCCTACATTGCCCGTCCAGCCCTCCTGCGCACGGTCAATCGTCAGATGCACACGCGTATCCTTTTGCGCCGGCCACACATTCGCCAGCTCATCGTAACGCACAAAATCTTCCTTACTGCGTGCGCCGTAAACAACATCAATACTGCCGTAATCGTCACGCTTATCCAGCATATAATTGATGACACTGCGCAGCGGCGCCAAACCGATACCACCGGCAATAAACAGCAAGTCCTTGCCCTTCAATTTATCCTCGACAGGAAAATGATTGCCGTAAGGTCCGCGTACCGCTATCTGCTGACCGGGTTCAATATCAAAATGCAAAAAGTTCGTAATCGAGCCGCAGCGTTTAATGCTGAACTCCATATATTTTTCGTTCGTCGGAGAGGAGGTAATGGAAAAAATCGCCTCACCCTTACCCGGAACAGAAAGAATAGCGCATTGTCCCGGCATATGCTCAAACAGCTTACCGCCGCCGATTTTCTCCACGCGGAAGGTTTTTACATCAGCCGTTTCCGTGCAGATGTCCGTCACCACGCCAATCTGCGGAATCAAGGTATCCTGACAATTACACATCCTGCTTCACCTCCGCTTTTTCCAAGGCCTTGGCAACCTTGACGATATTCAGCTGCACCGGACACTTCTGCAGGCAGCGTCCGCAACCGACGCAAGCATATTCGCCTTCGTTGTTCTCCGGGAAATATACCAGCTTATGCATATAACGCTGGCGGAAGCGCTCCACCTTCGTCTTACGCGGGCTGCCATGCGCCATCAGCGTAAAATCCTTCGCCATGCAGCTATCCCAGCAGCGATAGCGTTGCGTGCGCTCTTCTGTCTCCTGATAATCACGGATATCATAGCAATGACAGGTCGGGCACACATAGGTGCAGGTGCAGCAGGACAGGCAGCCTGCAGCCAGCTGCTCCCAGATTTTGCTGTTGAATATCTTCAGTTCATCCTTAGTCAGCTCGTCATTTACCTTGAAATCATGCAAAGGCAGTACGCTCAAAATTTTCTGCGTCTGCTCCTTTTGTTCGCTAATTGCTTTTGCAGAAGCAGCTTCCGCCTCAGCCAGCACACCGCCCTCAACGAGCTTCGCTGTCAGCTCCTCGCCCTTAGCTGTTACAGCATGCCAGTAAAGCTCCTCGCCCACTAGCCAAGTCTGCACATCCGTCTCCGGAGCGCCTGCGTCAATGCCAAAGGCATGGCAGAAGCAGGTTTCTTCGGGAGCACTGCAGCCTAAGCCGATGAGCACGCATTGCTCGCGTCTTGTTTTATAATATGTATCAACAGGCGCTTTTAAAAACACCTTATCCAAAATTTTAAAACTGCGCGCATCGCAGGCACGCACGCCCATGACGATCGTCACGCCGGCAGGCGGAATATTTTGCTCTAGCGCCAGCTCCTTGCCGCTCGTCTTAAAGGTCATCAGATTTTCTACCTGCGGAAAGAAAACGTCCTTGGCGCTGCGATTCGTCAGCGTCGCATCCAGTGCAACCTCCGCATCCTCGCGGTACGGTGCGAAGTCCGCATGACCGCTCTTGTTCTTGCAGGGCAGCAGCAGCGTACCAATATTTTGCAGGGCTGCATATAACTTTGGAAAATTATCCTTTGCTATCTTATACATGCTGCTCCCTCCCTTCTACCGCATTGTTGGCCTCGGGATCATTCTGCCTAAAGCTTACCTGCGGTGCAGGTGTTTCACTGTCCGCACCGGCCTGATACTGGCCGAAGAAGCTGTTGATATCCTTCATAAACTTCATGTTCAGTAGCTCCAGATGAATTCCCTGAGGACAAATGCGTGCACATTCGCCGCAGCCGGTGCAGCGACCGGCAACGTGGAAGGCACGGATGATATGATACATCTGCTCTTCTACCTCGTCGGCATACGCCTTGCCTGCTACCGGAGTATCGGGCTTATCAAAAATGCATTGCTCACAGCTGCACGCCGGGCAGATATCACGGCAGGCATTGCAGCGGATGCACTTGGAAAGCTCGCTTTGCCAGAAGGCAAAACGTTCTTCCGCGCTCATCGCTTCAATCTCCTTGACTTTGGCAAATTTATCACCAGTAAACTGTGGTACCGGCAGCGGCTCGGCCAGCTCCTCGTCCGCAATTTTATAGGCAGCGCCCTTGCACATCAGGCATTTGTTCAGCAGCACGTCAGCCTTTGCCAGACGCTTTTCACCGTAAGCAGTGTTGACAACAACCTCTTCACAGTCCACGCTCACGCTGATAATACCCTTAGCGCCGGCAGCCTTAATCTTGTTGATATCCAGCATACCGCTGCAGGGTGTGCCGATGGCGTAAACAAGCTCACGCTTAATGCGGTTATCCTTCAGCAGCTGGTTTACTCCGTATGTATCACAGGGCTTTAAGAAAACTGCTGTCTTCTTGCCTGCATGGCTTGTTTCGATTAAATATTTGCAGAGATTGGCAGGGCAGAACTCGTTATAGACAAGCTTGTCGCATTCGTCCGCACTGCTTACGGCTGCAGGTGTGTTATCGTAAAAGAATTCGCCTGCCTGCCATGCCAGCACACGCTCTACTGTACCCTCTGCCAACAGCTCAGCTGCACGCTTCTGCAGCAGCTTTTCTATTTTTTGCATCGCAAATCCCTCAACTTTACATTCTCACCTAATGCCGCAATATGCTCGGCAAAATCGTTCATCACCTGTGCAAAACGTGCGCCCTCGGCCGCACTCACCCATTCCACACGGAAGCGTTCACCGGCCACGCCCAGATAATCAAGCATACTGAGCAGCAGCGTCATACGACGACGCGCATAATAGTTGCCGGTAGAATAATGGCAGTCACCGGGGTGACAGCCGCACATGATTACACCGTCCGCGCCACGCTGAAACGCGCGCAGAATAAAGAGCGGATTCACTCTGCAGGAGCAGGGAACCTTGATGATTTTGATATTAGCAGGATAATGCTTGCGGGCCGTTCCGGCGCCGTCAGCACCGGCATAGCTGCACCAGTTGCAGCAGAAGGCCACGATTTTCGGTTCAAAATTTTTCTTCTCTAGCATAATGCATCCACCTCTGCCAGAATTTGTTGATTAGTAAAGCCCTGCAAATCCATAGCACCGCAGGGGCAGGCTACCGTGCAGGCACCGCAGCCCTGACACAGCGCATTGTTTACCACAGCAACGGTGCGTGTTTCACGCACGCCCAGCTTAGTGATAACCTGCTTGCTCTCGCCGTTAATCGCACCGTAGGGGCAGACATGCGTGCAAGCCAGACAGCCGCTGCAAATGCTTGTATCGCACTGCGCAGTACAGGGATTCGTCAGCAGCTTATCCTTCGCCAACAGGCCTACGACCTTAACAGCCGCTGCACCGGCCTGTGAAACAGTTTCCGGAATATCCTTCGGTCCCTGGCACATACCGCTGAGGAAAATGCCTGCCGTCGGACTTTCAACCGGACGCAGCTTCGGATGCGCCTCTACGTAAAAGTCATCGTTATCAATGCTGGCAGTCAGCATCGTCGCCAGCTTGCGCGCATCGGGAGAAGGCTGTACAGCCGTTGCCAGCACTACTAAATCAGGATTCAGCATCAGCTTGCGGCCGCTGTTCAGATCGCTGGCAAAAACCGTCAGCTTGCCGTCGCCGTCAACAACAACCTTGCCTACCTGACCGCGTACATAATGCACGCCGTACTCCTCCACTGCACGGCGTTGGAACTCGTCAAAGCCCTTGCCAGGAGTACGTACATCTATATAAAATACAGTTACATCCACATCAGGATATTTTTCGCGGATATACATCGCATGCTTGGCATTATACATGCAGCAGATTTTACTGCAGTAGCTCTTGCCGCGACCGCTCACATCACGCGAGCCTACGCAGGAAACGATAATAACCTTCTTCGGCTCCTTACCGGTAGACGGACAAACGAGATGTCCTTCGGTAGGACCTGCCGCATTCGTCAGACGCTCCAGCTCCAGTGAGGTGATAACGTCCTTGCTGGCACCATAGCCATATTCACCGAATTTATCGAGAGGCATCGTTTCGAAGCCGGTTGCCAGTACAATCGCGCCGTATTTTTCCGTGATCAGCTCATCGGTCTGCGTATAATCAATTGCTCCTGCCGGACAAACCTTGGAGCAGATACCGCATTTACCTGTCTTGAACTTGATGCAGGCCTCACGGTCGATAACAGGCACCTTAGGAATGGCCTGCGCAAAGGGAATATAGATTGCGCCGCGATTCTTCAGTCCCATATCGAATTCACTCGGAGTTTTGCGGGACGGACATTTTTCGGTACAGATGCCGCAGCCGCTGCACATATCAGCCTTCACGCTGCGTGCCTTTTTGCGGATTGTCACATCGAAATTACCCACGAAACCGCTTACGCTTTCTACCTCGCTATAGGTATAGAGCGTAATATTTTCATGGTTTGCTGCATCCACCATCTTCGGTGTCAGGATGCAGGCAGAGCAGTCGAGTGTTGGGAAGGTTTTGTCGAGCTGCGCCATACGGCCGCCGATTGTCGGCTCCTTCTCCACAATATCTACCTTGTAGCCTGCTTCCGCAATATCCAGCGCCGTCTGAATACCGGCAATACCGCCGCCGATAACCAGTGCGCGCTTCACTACCTGGCTTTCGCCGGGTTTCAGCGCTCCGTTAAAGCGCACCTTGGCAATGGCTGCCTTGGCTAATTTAATCGCCTTCGCTGTCGCTTCGGCCTTATCCTTCAGCACCCAGGAGCATTGCTCACGAATGTTGGCAATCTCTACCATGTATGGATTGATGCCAACGCCCTCCGCACATTTGCGGAATGTTGCCTCGTGCATACGCGGCGAGCAGCTGCAAACAACAAGTCTGTCCAGCTTATAATCTGTCACAGCCTTGCGAATCAGCTCCTGGCCCTGCTCGGAGCACATATATTTATAATCGATGGCATAGGCAACGTCCGGAATCCGGCGCACTGCCTCTACCACCTGGGCAACATCTACCGTGCCGGCGATGTTGCTGCCACACCAACAAACAAAAACACCAATCTTTTGCACGTAGCTTCCCCCTATTTATTGTATTTTCTAAAGGCTGCAACCAAAAGTTGCTGCGGCATATCGCTCGGATAATGCTCCACGCTTTCGGCAGGCAGCTTGTTGTTTCCCTGCTGACGAATCTGCAGCAGGCGCAACGCCTCCATAACGCGCACCGGACTCACGCCGCGTGGACAGCGCTCCTCGCACGCCATGCAGGACAGACATTGCCACGGTGCGTCTGCCTCCAGCAGCTCGGACGCATAACCGCTGTTTAAGTCCCACACTACGCGGTGGGGCAGCAAATCCATTTTAGACGCAGCTTCACAGTTCGCACTGCAGCGGCCGCATTGCATGCAGCGACGCACGTCGGTAGCAGCAAGGCGCAAAATATCTTCTGTCAATTGCTTTTCATCAACAGCCATTATTCCGCACCTCCTTCGCTCTCCGCAACACCAAGCGCTTCAGCAAGAAGCTCCGTAAAGTAGCGTGTCGGCAGGCTGCCTGCGGCACCATTGGCCGTCAGGTTATACGCGCACAGCGGGCAGGCAGTGACCAGCTCCTGCGCACCACAGCTTGCAGCATTATTTTTAATTTCGCTGACAAGCTGCTCGCACTGCGCCTTATCCTTCAGCGCCAGATAACCGCCGCAGCATTCATTGCGCATGCTGTAAATAACAGGCTCTGCACCAAGCGCTTTAATAAAGGCTTCCATAACAGTTGGACTCTCTACGTCATCGAGGCCCAAAACCGCTCCCGGTCTGAGCAGCAAACAGCCATAATAAGCGCCAACCCTACGTTCTTTTAAAGGATGGCTCACAAGCTGCGCCAGTTTTTCCCAACCGATTTCATCACGCAAAACCTCCAGGTAATGCAAAACCCGTGTTTCACCGGCATAAGGCTCTTCAAGTTGCAGATAATTATTCACCTTTTGGCGAATCTCCGCATTCGTCGCCATATCGTGATTCACACGTTTGATGACATGGTAGCACGCACTGCACAGCGTCACCAGAACGCCGCCGTTTTCACGCGCTGCCACAAGCGCACGCACCGCACTCAGACGCTCGGCAATAGCATCAGGCGCCATAGGATAAACCGCGCCGCAGCACTGCCATTCCGGCAGCTCCACCAGCGGAAAGCCCAGCACCTCAGCACAGCGTCGTGCTGCCATATCCAGCTGCTTCGCCTTCGTTGACAGCGTACAGCCAGGATAATAATTATAAATCATCGTCTTTCCCTCCTTCGCAAAGGACATAAAACAACCTTGACCAAAAAATTGCTTTATTACGTATCTATTCTACATTAATTCTGAAAATACTGCTAGTAGCAAAGAAAAATCTTCTTGGTTGCGTCAGACAATACGTCTCGGCAACGCACGTTAAGAGTATACGCTTGTAAAAGCGTAATTTATCCACAACAAAAAAGCACCGTCTGCACTGCAAAAACGTAGTACAAACGATGCTTTATTGATAAAATTATTTAGCTTCGCTGTTATACAGCTCAAGCTGCTTTTGCAAATATTCCCTATACGCCGCACGTACACTGTCTGGGCCATTGATAATTACATCGCCGCCAAAACCTGCCACCCAGCCCAAAAAGCCCGCGTCAGACTGCACTTCAACGCTCGTAGAAAAATAAGCCTTATCATCCGGGCAGTCGTACATGTTAATCCTATTACCAAACCTTGCCAGAATATCAAGGCGACATTTCTGCTTGCAATGCAGACTAACTCGCTGCGTCGCACCATAACGCATATTAATATGCTCGCGCAGATAATCGCAGATATTTTTGCAAGAATCCTTAAGCATTTTGTAATCCGTGCTATCCGTCAGCTTATTCGCTGCTTTTCCCTGCACCCGCACATTTACCATACGCGACAGGCGGTAGTGACTGAAATTTTTGTATTCCCCCGTGCAGCCAATGACATAATAATCATCATTCATTGGCACGAAATAATACGGACTCACAAAATATTCCATTCCCTCATGGCTCAAATCCTTCTGCTGGGGATTGGGCACAAACTTATAGTTATATTGGAAGCTAATCTGCTTTTTATCCCTAATCGCCTCCATAATCTTATCAAAGTTATACTTCGTCTTACGTAGAGCCACATTCAGACTTGCATCACAAATAACAGCCTCCTTCAGGAACTTCCTGTCGGAAGGTGTACCCAACTGAAAAATCTTATTCACGAGCTTTTTCGCATCCTCCGCTGTCAAAAAGCGGGCTGAAGCAACTGCGTCTGCCAACATCTTGAGCTGCTCACACCCGAACGGCTTATTCTCATAATTTAGATACTTGCCATCGTTATGGTTTTCACAGGCTTCCAACTTGTAACCGCATGCTTCAATAGTCTGCAAATCGCGCATAATTGACTTGCGGTCCGGCTCATGATCACACACACCGTCCTCCAACAGCTTCGCAATAATCTGCGTAATATTCAGCGGATGCTGCTCATCCGTATTCTGCATATATTCAAACACGCGCAACAAGCGGCATTTGTTAAGATATTTTGCGTTCTGCTCTGCCATGCTATCAACCTCACTTCCAAGGAAACGCTTTGCGTATATATTCTCTATTTTTCATGATATACGCAATAGCAAAGAAAATCAATACTGTCTGTACCTGATTTCCGCCTTCTCTGAATGAATTATCGCCACATACTCGCGTGGGTTCACAAACCTGATAATCTCCTCCACTACCTCTTTTGACGCGTGCCCGCTCGTATGCAGCTGCACAGTATTGCAGGCAGCACAGGCCTCAGCCAGCTCCGCATTATAATACTCTGCCTTCTTGTCCTTAATATAACCTGACCATTGGGAATAAATTACCAGCGGCTGCAGGTCGCTATATTTCTCAACCAACCTTTGCAGCTTCTCCGCAGCCTGTGTTCCGCTCAGAAAAATCAGCGCGCCACGTTCACGCAGCTTTTTTTCCTGCAGCTTGTAGGCCAATTTATCCTGTAACTCTTCCTTGTCCAGCAGCAGGCTGTACATTCCCAGCATTCTGAACTGCCTGTCCTGTTTGTAATTATTCAGATATGCATACAAATCCAGCTTATATTGATAATAGCTCTGCACCTGTTCCAACATATACCCGCTTGCCAGCACAATTTTATGCGCACGCCTTGCGGCACGATAAAAATTGCGCAGACGGATAAAATTCGTCGACGAACAGATGCAAAAGACCAGCTTGTGCTGCGACAGCAAAGCACAAGCCTGTGTAAGAAGTTCATCTTCCGTCAGCAACGCGCCCTCCTCGCGCGTCATATTTGTGCCCTCAGTAATCAGAATATCCACAGGCTTATAACGCAGCTGCAAGCCCAAGACATAGTGCAGCAACAGCTTTTTGAGCTTGTTTCCCATAAAGCCGTGTGTGCGGAAATCGCCCATGTGCAAAATACGCTTATCCGGCGTTTCAATCAGAAACATCATCGCCGCCTCTGCCGAATGGTCAATGGTGTAAGGTGTGACTTTAATATCGCCAACCTGCACTGTCTGCTGGGGCCAGAGCACATGATTACGCGTTTTGTCTTCCAAAATCTCAATCTGCTTCTTGTACTGCGCATCGTGTTTCGCCAAAGCGTGGTAAATATTGAGCAGCGCATAGCGGCACATCTGGCTCATGTACAGTGGAATCCCCGGCAGAATTTTGTTGAAGCAACCAATGTGATCGCCATGATAATGCGTGAAGAATACTGCGTCGTATTGCACCTCACCAGAAGTCAGGCCTTCGACCTCCAGCGCTTCTTTATGCTTGCTGCCCGGCAGATTCTCGCCAAAATCAATGCAAATTTTTGTCGTATCCGTGCTAATCAAAGTTACGCAGCCGCCAATCTGGTCGGCATGAAGAAATTTTATGTTAGTGGGCATCTTATCGCTCCCTATTATTTATCTCAAACTATCATTGTATCTTAGCAGCTAAACCAATAATCTCTCATCTTCTCCAAAAATTCTTCTGTCAATGGATAGCATGCACTCTCGCCTATAACAGCATCTATGCCACAATATGGACACAGTGCAGTTAAGTCAAAATCAACCCATTCTAACTCTTTAGTGTCAAAAACTATAAGGCAATGAAAACATCCACATCTTTTATCATGTTCAAGTATTCTTCTGTTAAACATAGAATATTCATGCGCTGTGATATAATCAGGCTCACATTTTTGTTCTGTATTATCATTTTTATGAAAATTTATCTTTTGCATTTTATCTCCATTCTTCTTAAAAAAACATTTTAGCAGTTCCATCAACTATGCTGTTTTCAAAGAACTTTGTAAGGATAGTATACGATAACAGATATGGCAAAAATGGTATAGCTGATACTTGCTTTGGGTAAAGAAAAACTGCGGCACTAAACCGCAGCTTTGAAGGAATATTACATTTTACTAAAAGCTTCTGCTAAAATTTCTTTAAACTTGTTACAGTCATTTTCACGTATGCAATCACCTTCACACATATCGTATCTAAGATATTTTTCTGGTTTTTTATTCGGATTTACATCTATAAACAAAAATGCACATTCAATTTTGTTTATTTTCTCTCCGCCCCAATCAGTATCCAGGTATATACCTAATTCTTTTTGAGATTTAAGTAGGCACTTTAAATCGTCTCTCACTTCACTCATAATCTCATTTTTTATTTTGTTAAAATCCCCTTCATGTTTTTTGATATTTGCTAAGCTCTTATTTTGATATTTACATTCTAAAATTAATACATTTCCACGTTTGTCAATTATTACTAAATCTTGTCTACCACAGCATATCGCATTTTTCTTTCTATAATGATCAGGTATCGCATACTCTGTACACAAACACTTATACTCCGAAGTACAATCATTATTTAGAGAATTAGCTAATTGATATTGGCAAGTTTTTTCATCAGTTGGCATATCACTTAATTTCAATTCATTTATCTTATTCCTTATCCTATCCAATTTTCCTACACTACGACTACCAATTTCTGTTATTTCAGATACAGGATTTTTACCATTATAATATACTCTAATTTTATTTCCACCATTTAATGGTACGACAAATACACCTTTTAATTTAGCAACTTCTAAAATTCCTTCTATCTTTAAAGCTTTGGCAAATTCTGTTTTGATTTCTCTGGCCATCTTTAAACCCTCCAATCACAACTAAGATATTTTTATATTCTCCGCCATCAACTGAAACTCCTGCAATCCCTCTCCCCCAAACTTCTCACATCATCTTTGTCCTTATAAATTTTATCATTAACCAAAAAACCACCTTCCGGCAACGCAAACTCCTGCGCCAAAAATTCCACTGCTTTAGCAGAATTAAGCAATTTCTTAGAACCATAAATCACAAACTTCCTCTGCTGCACTTCGTAAAGTATTCTGCCACGCGAAAAATAGTCAAACTCATAACCTATAAACTCAGGATATTTTTTTAATACATCTTCATACCAAATATCCATGTGAAAAACATTATAATCTATCTGTAAATCATCTGTATTGCTCTGCTCATCATAATCCTGCCCCATTTCTACCACAGCGTACTTTGCATCAAGCAATGGTGCTTTATAAATGATAAACTTACCCTTGCCTACGTGCCAATAAATCCCTATAAACGAATTTAGCAATTCTATCGGAATAAGTTGCTTCAATGTTACAGGTTGTAAATCTTCTACCGTTCCTTCTACACGTCCTAAACCTTTAATCAGCATTACGCGACCTCCTTGAGCTATTTTCTGCAATAAATTTTTATAGCTTCATTTTAGCGCAACAGCTGTGGCAAAAATGGCGCGATGTAACGTGTATAATGTTTGCTTATTTTCGGTAAACAAAACGCAATCCGCAAAATAACAAAAGCCAGACGCAGGATGACTTGCCCATCCCACGTCCAGCAGTTATAATAAAGTCCTCTGCAAAACAGCTTCTGTATATCATGTAAACCAAAGATTAGCTATTTACGCTTAACGTAACTACGAATAACGATTATCGTGTTTAGTCGCTTGGTGTTTGGCAGTATAATAATATGCATCTAACATATTTATTATATCATCAAGCAAGTTGCGATTTTTATCCTAGCTCTGCACTTTTAACGACCAATAATCATAGCATAGGTATCTTAACCTCTCCGCCAAGACAGCTTAATATAGCCAAAATTTCTTTGTTTCCCATAATTTAGGAAGAAATATGGTTGCAATCTATAAATCAAAAGCTGTTTGCAGTTAGCTTTACTATCAATATTTAATTGCTTGTAGACATAAACAAATTACGCCTACGTATAAACAAGTTTATTTATTTTGCAGCTTCTCCAGATGTGTGTAAATATAATCAAGATCAGCAGTAACAGGGAAAGCAGGCACAGCCTTGTTATCTATCCTGCTTGTGAGCGCAGCTGCTTCAATCGCATCACTCAACTCACTCGTCAGCTCTAAAAGACGGTCATATTCAGTTTTAGCAGCCTGTACCGCTTCAAGTATAGGCGTTTTAACATGCGTTACTGTATATTCTGCTATCAGCTTCTCATTATTACGGCTAAAGGCAAGCTTTTGAACCTCGTCCTTTTCCGTTTCGCCCATATTTGCAATACAATCGTATAATGTAAGCGTCTTACGCAAATCATTAGCATAAATAACTGCTGCATCATAACTGTAAGCATTAGCACCAATCTTTAAACTAAGCTTAGTTTTAGCAATCGCTTCCGCCAAAAGTCTGCGGCAATCTGCCAAATAATTATAAACAGCAATCAGTTTTGGCAATGCATAACCTTTGATATTATATGATTTTAATACCTTTACTTCATCCTTATAGATTTGCTGCTCCGTAGGAAAAAGGTAGTTTAATTCGCTACGTTTATAAACTTCCTTATTCACTAGAAACTTATTGGGATTAGCAGCTGCTGTTGTTTTAGTGTTAACAGGTGTTTTTATAATCTCCAAGTCATCACCAACAATATCAGTCATAAGTTTGCCAATCTGTTTTTGATATTGAAATGCCTTTTTTAAGTTCATGTTTTGCACCCTCTCTTATCTCATACATATAAAACTTCTACCAACAACTCAGTATTTGTCTTACTTCTTGCATTCATTATAACAAGCAGGCTAGGGCAAAAATAGTAGTTCACTAAATATGTTTTGTGCTATTTAGTTTTCAAAGAACCTTATGAGCATATTATACGATAACAGGTAGGGCAAAAACACCACAGCATGCAACCACAGCAAAACTTCGGTGAAAACAGCATTGCGATGTTGTTTTCACCGAGGTTTTGTTATATAATGAACTTGCAATAATGAGAAACAGCTATCGTTCTATATATTTCTAAAGGAGGATCTGTCATGTATATCAAACGCTATGTTGAGCAAACCATCCTTGATGCAGCAGCATCGTTCCCTTGCATAGTCATCTATGGACCACGACAAGTCGGCAAATCAACAACAATTAATATGCTATTCGGTGATAAAATTCCTATGGTCACTCTTGATGATGCAGAGGATCGCGCTCTAGCCATTAATAATCCACGCTTGTTTCTTGAACAATACAGCTGGCCCGTAATTATTGATGAAATTCAAAAAGCACCTAATCTGCTTGATGAAATAAAAATAAAAATAGATGAACAGCGTTTAGTCTGGCTGCGTAACAATGAAAAAAGACAAATTATGTATATTTTGACCGGCTCTAACCGTTTTGAACTACAAGAAGGCATTAGCGATTCCCTTGCAGGCAGATGTGGAGTAATCGAAATGCTTTCTCTTTCCCAAGCAGAAAAATATGCTTATCCCAATAACCTGTTTTCTGCTGATATCCAAAAATTAATAGCATTGGAACGCAGCAAAAAAATTTCTTATAGAACTAGGCGAGAAATTTATCAGGATATCTTTAATGGCGGCATGCCAGATATTTTCACAGGCATCTCTAAACGAGATATTTATTTCAAAGCATATGTCGATACATATATTGAAAAAGATGTCCGTAAGCTTATTGCTGCTTCCAGTGAAATGCAGTTCAGAAACTTTATTTCTATTGTCGCTTTAAGAACTGCGCAAGAGCTGCATTATGACGAAATTGCCCGCAATATCGGCATAGACGTAAGAACATGCAAAAAATGGATTTCTATTTTAGAAACCTCCGGTATTATTTACCTACTGCAACCATATATGGCTAACATTTCTAACCGCATTATTAAAGCACCTAAAATGTATTTTTTAGATACGGGTCTATGCGCTTATCTCTGCAAATGGCCTGATGCGGAAATGTTGGAGAAATGCGCTATGAGCGGCGCTTTTTACGAAACATATATTGTCAGCGAACTCGTCAAAAATTTTTACGCACATGGTAAAACTCCTAAGGATTTCCTGTTCTATTATCGGGATACTGACCAAAAAGAAATTGATTTATTATATGTTGATGGTTCTAATATCTGTCCTATTGAAATAAAGCAGGGCATAGCACCAAAAAAAGCAACAAAAAACTTTAGCGTTCTTGATAAGTATCATCTTAACATTACTACTGGCTTAGTTATTGATTCTTGCGATAAGATAAGACCTATCAATGAGCAAACCTACTATATCCCTGTGTATCTGATTTAAGCGCAAAAGCTTCGGTGAAAATAGCATCGCGATGTTGTTTTCACCGAAGTTTTTATATTTATGTCCCTCTTCTCTGTCACCGATAAGCCAATTAACTTTACAAGCAAAAAAAGAGCTGCTACGAAAGCTCGTAACAGCTCAAAAAACAAATATTAATCCTGCCAGTAGTCCAGCTTTTGAGTCAGACCAATCTTGCTGGCCTTAAACTCAGGATTCTTACCGGCATTGCGCTGCTCGGTGTAATCATCAAGCGCACGCAGAGCAGGACCGCCCAGAATGCAGATAACCGGCAAGTTGATAATTGCCATGAAGCCCATGGTAACATCTGCCAAATCCCACATTGTACCCATGCTGGAGCCGGCACCGATGAAAATCAGTACGCAAGCCAGAATGCGGTAGCACAGGGTAAAGGTTTTGCCCGGAACATGCTTCAGAACATAAGCAAAAGCATTATCTACATAATACAGGTTGCCCAGCAACGTGGTGAAGGCAAACAGTACCATAGATACAGTGATAAACAGCTTAGCATAATCGCCCATGCTTGCTGCCAGAGCTGCCTGTACATAAGGCGCACCGGCCAGCTCTTTAGTCGGCTCGATGCCGGAGCTCAGGCACATGAAAGCGGTAGCGGTGCAAATCAGCAGAGTATCAATAAATACGGACAGCATCTGAACCAGGCCTTGCTTAACCGGGTGAGAAACGTCAGCTGCAGCAGCAGCGTTCGGCGCAGAACCAACACCTGCTTCGTTGCTGTACAGACCACGTTTGATACCGAACATCATGCAGCTGCCGGCAAAGCCACCGAAAATTGCAGTGAAGTCAAATGCTTCAGCAAAAATTCTGCCTACAACGCCGGGAACCAGATTGATATGCATAATAGTAAGGATAAATGCTACAGAAATGTAGATAACACCCATCAAAGGAACTAAAGTAGAGGTTGCTTTGATAACGCGCTTGCCGCCGCCCAACAGGCAATAGCCTACGAGCACTGCTTCTACTGCGCCGATAATCCAAGGAGTTGTATCCGGATTATAGAAGCTCAGAGCAGCAAAGGTGGATTGCAGATTGTAAGAGCACAGCATATTAAAGCCGCAGCCATAGGTTACAATCAAAGCTACAGCAAAGAGCACTGCCAGGCCGCGGCTGCCCAAAGCAGCTTCGATGTAGTATGCAGGGCCGCCGTAGCTGCCGTGCGGACCACGTTTCTTGTAAATCTGTGCCAAGGTGCTTTCAATAAAAGCAGAAGCGCCGCCAACAACAGCAATAACCCACATCCAGAACACAGCACCATAACCGCCGAGGCAGATAGCTGTGGAAATGCCGATAATATTACCGGTACCTACACGGGACGCAGTAGATACCATCAAAGCCTGGAAGGATGATACCGCACCGGATTCAACAGGCTTCTCCAAAATAACACGAATAGTTTCCTTAAACATGCGTACCTGCACCAGACGAGTACGCAGAGTGTAGTACAGGCCTACACCGATGAGCATGATAATCAGCAAATAACTATACATAAAATTGCTGATTGCTCCAATAATTTCTCCGAACATAAATGTTGCTCCCCCTTTTTTAGTTTGTTTGTTAATTATAACATATTTATTTGCTTTTCCAAAATTCAGAAAGAACTACAGACCGCAAAGCTAACACTTTCATGCAATATAATAAATTGATTAAGTAAATTTGACAACTTTGCTTTCTGCAACCTTAGTTTAAGCTCTCCAGGCATTCTTTAAGACTGTTATAACAGGGATGCTCGAGATCAAAGGCTCCTGCCAGGGCTGCCTCACCAAGACGCATCCCGACATATTTGTCGGTGCCTGCGAAATATGTATACAATAAATGTCTGCTGTAATTCATCAATCCGTTTTCACGCCCACGGCAGCAATTTACCGTCTGCAGATATTCCGCACTCACATTATAAAGATTATAGTAATCGCTGCATTCGGAGCTTTCCTGCCGCAGCGATTGCAGCAGCATATCCTCCAGATAGCCTTTTTGCCAACGTTTAGTAGATTTTTTGCCGGGAAAGAAAAAGTGCGTGCAATACTCCACTTCTCTAAAGAAAGTATTGTCACGCACTGCAAAAAATTTCTGCATACGGCGTCCGCGCTCATCAGCCGCGTCGGCAAAGAATACTGCTTTGCGCACTATTTCTCTGCCTTCCAACTGTATAAGGCGTTTAGTCAGCAAGCCTAACTTATCGATACCCTGATAATTTATAATTTGCATGTTAGGCAAGCTGATTCCCTGCTTAAATAAATGCCGGAGATAGGCATGCATAAACTGCGCCATCTCCAATCTTTCACACAGCAATAAAACCTCACCGGTAATAATGCTTTGCTTACTCAATTTATTTCTCCTTTTGTTCCAACATCTGCTCGGCAGCCTGCACTACCTGCTCCACCGTCAGACGTATCATACATTGCATATCATCACATTTATGCTTCATGCCATCCGCACAGCCTGGGCAAGGCGGTAGCGCCGTCACAATTGTCGCATCCTTTGTATAAGGACCGTACAGCTTCGGACTGGACGGACCGTACATTGCCACGATTGGCACCTTTTGACTGATAGCAACATGCATCGGACCGCTGTCATTCGTGATAATCAGACTGCAACGGCGCATTGCCGCTGCCAGCTCGCCGATACGGAAGCAGCCGGTTGCTACAACAGGAGTCGTCTTCATGAAGCTGACGGCCTCCTGCACCATTTCTTCGTCCATCGTACCGCCGAAGAATACAGGCTTATAGCCCTTTTCCGCAAGAATATCAGCTACCTTCGCAAAGCGCTCCGGCGCCCAGCGCTTGGTAACAACAGCACTGCCGATGTTAAAGCCCACCAGCTTGTCCGAAGCGAACACACCGTGCTCGCGCCAGAATTCATCCGCATGCTGCTGATATTCCTCGCTCGGGAAAATCTCCAGACCGTTATGCTCCAGCTTTTGTACGCCAAGCTGCGTCAGTACATCAAGATACATATCAGCCGCATGAATTTTGCGGTTAAGCGGTGTAAACACATCCCAAAGCGGTTTAAACAAAGTATGCGTTGTACCGCAACGCAATTTCACTTTGGTGAAAGCGTCAATAAAGCTGCAACGCTCATTCGGATGCAGGTTAATCAAAATATCGAAATTCATCTTGCTCAAACGGCGGGCGCAGGCCATCAGCGCCAACAGGCTGTTGTCCTTGCCCTTCTTGTCAATCGTGATAACCTCATCCAGATACGGATTATGCAGCACTACATCCTTCAGCTTTTCATCTGCCAGAAAAGTAATGTGTGCATCCGGTGCTGCCTTGCGCAGCGCATGGATAAAGGGCGTGGTCAGCGTCAGGTCTCCCAGATGCATCAAAAATGTTACCAATATTTTTTTGCCATTTAATTCTACAGCTTGTGCCATCAGCCCTCTGCCACCTTTTCCTGATAAATTTTATAGACCATATCCGGCGTTATATCATGCATACAATGCCAGTTATCGCACTTTTTCTTCAAGCAGCCTGCACACTTTGCCGGCGAAAGCAATACCGTGGAATTTTTGCTGCCGTATGGTCCTGTGCGGTCAGCCTTCGTCGGTCCGTACATTGCTATAAGCGGTTTTTTCAAAGCCGCCGCAAAATGCAACGGTCCGGTATCCGCACTGATGTAGAAGCTGCAGCCCTTAATCAGCGCCGCCAGCTCACGCAGGCTTGTCTGTCCCGTCAAATCGATAACCAATGAGCTCGCTGTTCCTTCGGCAATCGTCTGCCCCTTGACAGCATCATCAGGTCCGCCTGCCAGCACCACGGCAGTACCGTCAGCCGTAAGCTTTTTCGCCAGCTCGATATAATGCTCGACCGGCCATTCCTTCGTCCACCAGCGTGCACCGGGAACAATCACAACGTAATCGCCGCCCTGCCAGCCAGCCTCCTGCAGCTTATGCTGCACAGAAGCGGTTTCCGTGCTTAAATCCGGCATTGGGAATTCCACATCATCCAACGAATCAACCTTAGCACCAAGATAACGCGCCACGTCAAGATAACGCTCAATAACATGGTCCTTGCTGTGACTTCCACCAATCGCCTTGCTCACAAGGCCGCTGCCCTCGCGCATCTCGCAATAACCGATGCGGTTATCGCAGCCACTGATAGCAGCCAGCACCGCACTTTTGAAAAGTCCCTGCATATCTATTACCAGATCAAAATGCTTGCTGTGCAGCAAAGAGCGCATTTCGCAAAAATATTTCAGCTTATCACTGAAGCCCAGCTTATTAAATTTTACCTTATCAAAATAAAGCACCTCATCAATCACCGGAGGATCCGGTACAAAGCCGGCAAACTGCGGATGTACCAGCCAGGTGATTTTCGCCTTGGGATAACGCTTGCGCAGCGCTGCCGCAAAGGGCAGCGTATGCAGGATATCACCCAAAGAACTCATTTTGATTAACAGGATATTCCGATACTCCATTATCATCTCTCGCTTACAATATTTTTTACGAAATCCAGCAGATTGCCGCCTGTGTAAAGATAGCCTTTAACACCAGCAGCCTCCGCTGCTTCCACATCGCGCTTACCGTCACCGACTAAAAAGCTCTGCTCCTTGTCGATATCATATTCTGCCAGCGCCTGCAGCAGCATTCCCGGTTTAGGTTTGCGACAATCGCACACACCGGTATATTCCGGCACGCTGCCCTCGGGATGATGCGGGCAGTAATAGATTTTCTCTATTTTACCGCCTGCCGCAGAAATTTCACGCTGCATATAAGCATGCAGCTCATTCATCTGCTCTACTGTATAATAACCACGCGCAATACCGCTCTGGTTCGTTACAATAAAAATTTTATAGCCAAGCTGCGACAGATACGCCACAGCCTCGCGTGCACCTTCAATCCAGCGCAGGTCCTCAATTTTGTAGAGATAGGCTACATCAACATTGAGCACGCCATCTCTGTCAAAAAATACCGCCTTAGCCTTCATAAACGTAATAACCGTCTGTCTTGTCGAGAAGCTGGCAATATTCCTCTGCAGCCTCTTCAATCGGAGTAAATCCTCCGTCATAGCCTGCTGCCAAAAGGTTAGTGTCATCTGCTTCGGTAAAGCTCTGGTATTTGCCCTTCAGTACTTCAGGGAACGGTACATATTCCAGCTCGCCGCTGCCAAAGTGGTTCAGTACAGCCTTAGCCAGAGTATTGAACTGATGCGCATGGCCGGTACCGCAGTTGAAAATGCCGCTGATTTCCGGATGATCCCAGAAGTAGAAGTTTACCTTAACAACGTCTTTTACATAAACAAAGTCACGGGTATGCTCGCCCGGACCATAGCCAGCGTATTCACCGAACAGGCGAACTTTATGTTCTGCTTTCCATTGGTTATACATTTGATAAATCATAGAAGCCATTTTGCCCTTATGGTTTTCCTGCGGACCATATACGTTGAAATAACGCAGGCCTACTACCTGGCTTTGTGCCTGCGGCAGCAGACGGCGCAGATAGTTGTCAAAGAACAGCTTGGAGAAAGCATAAACGTTCAGCGCTTCCTCGCAGGCAGGCTCTTCACGGAAGCCATGAGCACCGCTTCCATAAGTGGAAGCAGAAGAAGCATACATCATCTGAATCTTTCTGTCGAGGCAGAAATGCAGCACGTTTTTAGTATACTCAAAGTTGTTTTCCATCATGTATTTGCCGTTATATTCCATAGTATCGGAGCAAGCGCCCTCATGGAAGATAACGTCGATTTTTTCATGATTGAATTTGCCTGCCTTCAGTGCATCCATGAAAGCATACTTATCCATATAATCCTTAACCTTCAGGCCTTGGATATTTTTGAATTTAACCATGTTGGTCAGGTTATCAACAACAAGAATGTCATCAATACCACGGTCATTTAAGCCTTTAACAATATTACTGCCGATAAAACCGGCACCACCAGTTACGATAATCATAATTTGCCCTCCTTAACCATTTTGGCAATTTTTTCCACCACACCGGTTGTAGAATAACCATCTTCAAATTCTATAATGCGCACTTCACCGGCATATTCACGTCCTGCTACTTCCTCAGGCTTGTAATCGCCGCCCTTGACAAGAATATCGGGACGAATTTTTTCAATCAGCTCAGTCGGAGTATCCTGGTCAAACAGCACTACCGCATCTACGCAGGCCAGCGCTGCAAGTACACGCGCACGGTCCAGTTCATGCACCAAAGGTCTTGTTGCACCCTTCAGACGGCGTACGGAGGCGTCCGTATTCAGGCCGACAATCAGGTGCTTGCCAAGGTTGCGCGCCTTCTCCAGATATGTTACATGGCCTACATGCAGAATATCGAAACAGCCGTTGGTGAACACAATCTTTTCTCCGCATGCTCTCCAGGTTGCTGCCAGAGAAGCAATCTCCTGCCAGCTCAGCGTGCGATAGCCACGGCCCTGCTTGCGTTCCTCCGTAAGCAGGTCCTTCAAAAGCTCGTCACGATGCACCGGATAAGTGCCAACCTTGGCCACAACAATGCCTGCAGCACGGTTTGCCATATAAACAGCATCAGCCAGCGAAAGCTTGCCGGCAACACCGGCAAGAAGCGTAGCCGCCACCGTATCACCGGCACCGGAAACATCAAACACTTCAATGGCGGTAGCAGGGCTGTGCAGCACCTGCTCAGCGTTAACCAGGCTCATGCCGCGCTCACTGCGGGTAACAACAACATTTTTGATATGGAATTTTTCGCGTGCAGCCTGCGCCATGCTGACAACAGCTTCATCAGAGTTTTCACGCTGACAGCCTGCAGCCTCACACATTTCCTTTAAATTAGGCGTAATAAAATCACAGCCGTCATACTTGGACCAGTCTGCTCCCTTAGGATCAATCAACACCGGTATATCATAGGCCTTGCCCTGAGCAATCACCCATTGGCAAAAATCATCCGAGCAGACACCCTTGGCATAATCAGAAACAATAATGCCATCCAAGCCTTCATCAAGCAAGCCTGCCAGCCAATGACGCAGCTCAATGATTTCTTCGGGGAACAAATCGCCGGTTTCTTCAAAATCAAGTCGCAGCATCTGCTGATTGCCACCCAAAACACGCAGTTTGGTAATAGTCTTGCGGCGTTTACTTTTCACAAGTCCCTGATGATTGATGCCTGCATCATCCATCAGCTTTTCCAGCAGCAGACGGTTTTCATCATCACCTGTCACACCGCCCATAAAAACCTGACATTCCAGATGTGCTAGGTTAGCAGCAACGTTTGCCGCACCGCCCAACACAGAATTTATCTTTGTAATACGCGTTACCGGTACAGGTGCTTCCGGAGAAATGCGTTTTACCTCGCCCTGGAAGTATCTGTCCAGCATCACATCGCCGATAACAGCAATGCGTACATTTTTAATCTGTTCCGCTAAAAAAGTTGTTACAGCTAAATCAGCCAAATTATTCACCATCCACCAGCTCACATAAAATGTGACCTATCAAAATATGCATTTCCTGCGCACGAGCAGTAACCTTCGCCGGCACAGCGATGCATTCGTCACACAGCAGCTTCATTTTGCCGCCGCCCTCAGCCGTCATGCCTACGCAGAAAACCCCCATGCTCTTGGCCAGCTCAACAGCTTCCACAACATTAGCGCTGTTGCCGCTAGTAGAAATGCCTACCAGCACATCACCGGGACGTGCGAGCGCCTGCACCTGACGCACGAAAACCTTATCATAGCCGTAATCGTTGCCGACAGCAGTCAGAATGGAGGTATCTACCGTCAGTGCGATAGCAGGCAGACCGGCGCGTTCCTTTTGAAAGCGGCCTACAAACTCGGCAGCCAGATGCTGGCTGTCAGCGGCGCTGCCGCCGTTGCCGCAGAACAAAACCTTGTTGCCGTCGGCCAACGCCTTTTTTACTTCTACAGCAATGCGCTCAATCTGTGCCAAGATATCGCTGTTCATCACAGCATTTGCCACCTGCAGATGGTCCAGAAAGCGTTGCTTAATAATCTCTTTCATTTTCTACCTCATTACCAGTTTACAAAATCAAATTTAGCTTCAAAAGCACTGTCCTTATTATCAGTATCTTTATGCTTGTAAATCAAGGAAAGCTGCCAGCAGCAGAACTTATGCGTCCAGCTGTATCTTGTTTCATAATTTTTCTTTTGGTCTAAATCGTAACGGTTGACAATGGTAAAGCTGTTTTTGTCATCCATAATATATTGCAGGCCATTGCGAAGCTCTTTTGCCATATCAGGCTGATCGTAGGTAAATACATCTGTCGTAAAATCTTCACGATAATAGCCAACCCAGGTATGCCAATGCGGACTGATTTTCTGGGCTAAGGTTGCATAATAAACATTAGTGGATTCTACAGAATCATCTGCGCTCTCGCGTGTCCACTTCTTACCGATTGTCAAATCTAAAGAGGTTTTTTTACTGTTGAACAGATAAATGCGGTCATGGTTAAGGAAGGCACCATATTCTGTATGCCAGCTCTTACGTCCGGTATCATCATTTTTCCACAGACCACGTTCAAAGTAAGCACTGTAGGATAAGGGCAAACCTGGTGCAATATGATGATTTTTATAGTCAAAGCGGATATTGTTCTGCTTCTCTACCCATTCATCATCGTCCTCATACCAGCCGTTTTCATAGGTAACCTTAAAGTTGCGCTCGTTATGCTCCAGGCCGTAAACAGGCTTATAGCCGGCCTTGCTGTAATAATTCAAATCAGCGTAAATTATGTCTTTATCTCCTAAAGGACGCTCGTAGGAAAGATTTACATAGGTACCCTTGTCGCTGTCCTTAAAGCCGATATGCGGCAGAATACGTTCCTTGGATTTTTCCGTCAGGCTATTTTCCCAATAATCACGGGAATAGATATGCTTGCCGCGTACATAAACCTTGACATCGCGGGCTACCATTTTATCATGAGGATAAATTTCAAAGGTCTTTGCCTTGATTTCAAGACATTTAGGATGCTTTACTGCCGGACAACGGCTCGTAGAACCTCCCTCATCAAGAACCATCTTATCAGGATAAATTTCGGCATGAGGCGCAGCAAAGAAATCTTTGCCGTTCTTACCGGTCAATTTTTTCATTTCACCGGTTTTATTGTTAAAGTTATAATGGCCCCAGGCAGCCTGTGTTTCGCTGGCACCCTCTACCAGCTTGCCACCCTCCAGCAGCCAGATATCGCCGGTTTTCATATTACCCTTGACCTGCGTTGTATAAATATCCTGACCGTTCTGCGATACCTTGATATTGCCCTCGGCATGAAAATCACCGCTGACAGTATCATATTCGGCATGTTCACCGGTCAGACGAATCGGCAGCCCCTGCTGCTTTTCTGTATCCAGCTTTTCACGATGCGGTACCGCTGTATTAGGTTCATCAACAGTTACCGGGCTTAGCATACTGTCACTATTGCTGTTGCTGAACTGCTCAGCATAAACAGGCAGGCACATGCCAAGTGCCAAAGCTGTAGCTATAAAAGTCTTATGCATATAAAAAACTCCTTTTTTCTATACTGATGAAGAAAAAATTTCATAATAATCCACTTAACATTATACCATAAAAAAAGCAAAAGCTCACTCGAAAGAGTGAGCTTTTCACGTATAATTTTCGATTTTATTCCTGATATACAACGCCTTGCAGAGAAGTATCTTCAGCAGTCTGGACAAAGGTTTCACAGCCAACAGGAATAGTTACGCTGTTACCCTTGACAAAAGCACCGCCAACCAGGCCCACAGGACCAAGGATAATCATACCGCCGATAGCAGCTCCGGCTGCACCGGCAATGCTTTCAGCCTTTTGTTTAGCAAGCTCGCCTACAGTAACGGGAATCTTGGTTCCGTCTACGCCATAGATACAGGTAAAGTCAATATCAATGCGGCCATCCTTACCGAAAATACCGGGCTGAACAACCTTCTTAACCTCACCAACACCGGTTGCACCCTTCGGCAGTACCAGTACGTCGTTTACATACAGGTTATCCGCTGCCTTAAAATGAACTACATCACCCTTACGGCTCATTTTAGTGCTCAACTCAGAGGTAAAAGCAATTTTAAAAACAGAATCCTTAGGAAGCACAACCTGCTGTACAGGCACATTTCCGTCAGTATAAGAAGCGAGCTTCAGCAGACTTTCCAGACGACCGCTCAAAGAACCTGTCTGGTTCTGACCATAAAGCAGCTTTTCCGTGGCTTCAATACGGTTTTTGGCAGCACCGCCGGACATGCTTTCGTTCATTTTCCATTCTACAACATTCAGCTTAGTAGCAAAGGAAGCTTCACCGTTATCAGGAGTACCCTCAAGATAATCGTACATATTATCAACGCGGTTTATAATAGCATCGCTGGTAATAGTTCCGTAAACATCATCTTCCAGACTATCCATACGTTGCAGCAAGGAACCGCTCTGCTCCGTGCCATAGAGCATTTTTTCCATAGCGCCGATTTTATCTGCCATCGGGATAGCAGAATCAGCAGCAAAACCTGGAATTACTGTAGTAAAGCAAAAGATAAAGGTCAACAATAAAGTTGCAAGCTGTTTTTTCAATTTTCTTACCTCCAATCAGAGCTATATATTTTCATTATATCATGTTTTACCTAAAAAAAACAGAGGTTCTATTCTGAACCTCTGCTTTATCCAATGTAAAATTTGTACAGTTTGTTACTATAATTAATATTGCAGACAGCTTTTGTGCCTATATTACAAACCAAACAAGTAATATTTTATTTTTTATAGCTGTCAACAGCAGCCTTAACAGCAGCCTTCATTTCATCCATTTTAGCAAAGCGACGACGGTGCTGTGCTCTTTTGGACGGCTTCAGCTCTTCCATGGATTTGCGGTGTTCCGCTGTCGGCATAATATAGAAGCGGCGATCTGAGCAGATAACACCCTCGCACTCCTGCCAGAAGGCACCGAAATCAGTCTTTAGCTTACGGTCTACACGTACATGGTTCATCGCGTAATAGCCGTCATTAGTAACAGCGAAAATATTTTCAACGCCTATAGCCTTAGCAAAGCAGCGTAAGCCATAAAACATCAGGTTTTTGGTGCGATAGCCAAAGAAAGCCTTTGTCATACCCTTAATCAGCTCATTACCGTTCTGCGGTCCCTGCAGAGCACCGATATAAATAACATTCTTGCCGTCTGTTTTATTTTTTGCCAGCCAGAACATGATCTGGTATAAAGGCTCGCCTTCATAGAATAAAGCCAAAGACATGCAGCCTTCCTTGCGTTGGCCGGCATGAAACCACAGCTGCAGCGTCAGCGGTCTGTCATCGTAGGAATCCTCCCACAGCTGTACCATCTCACCTTTGCTGTACAATTTATCCATCAGTTCCGGCTTAAACAGCTCTTCCATAATCAGCAGATGATTTTGCACCAGCTCTATGCGTTCGTCCCAGGTTGAGCCTTTGTAGAAAAATGCTCTGGTAGTCTGTTCCAAAAGCGCAGGTTCTCCCTGCAGCCAAGCTTGACGCTTGCTGTTCGCAGCAAAAAACTGCAGCAGTTCGTCAACCTTGCCGCTATGTATAGCGCAACGCGTGCGGAATACAACGTAACGCTTCATTTCCTTCAAAATATGTGTCTGATATAAGCTTTTACCGACATATTCTAAAATATTCTTGTCCATCAGTTACCTCTAGAAATAATATAATTATCTATATTATAGCATAGTTCAGAATGATAAGCACCAAGCATTCTTGCTAAAAATATGTTTATGTGCTAAAATCTTTATGACAACCGTTTTACAGGGTGGTATTGCCTTCATTCAATTAAGAATGGAGGTGATGTCTATGGTATATTTTACATTCCAGGATCTTATGATTTTCGGTATGTTTATACTGGCATTACTGACGTTCATTTTTCAGAACAAAAAGTAATTTGCTCATAGAAAAACCGCCTCTGTAATTTGATATGTACCCAGTTTTCTGGACACCGCTAAAAATTTGAATAATTATATTTAC